>WNFL01406799.1_pt2 | contig 23400 bp, 21 predicted proteins | sample 5400361 | NCBI WGS metagenome assembly WNFL01 (sample SAMN13153351, study PRJNA577476) | soil metagenome | isolation source: 40 cm soil on Douglas fir-dominated hillslope | place: USA:California | collected 2013-09-17
GTGCTCCGATGCGTCGCCACCATGTATTGCAGCTTGCCGAGCGTCGCGGTGACGCGCGGACCGATGTCGTAGCCCAAGACGACCGCGCGGATGAGCCGGTTGCCGTCGACGCCGAATTTTTCGCCGACCGCGAGGGAGGACGGAACCACGGAGGCGCCGGGATGGGACTGCGAGGGCGGATGGGTGTCGTCGGTTTCGTCGGAATGGGCCAAGAGCCCGTTGCACATCGCGGCTTCGACCGGCCCGCACAGGATGTTCGAGGCAACGACGGTCGAGACCTTCTCGCCGCCATAGGCACGGGCGAATTTGTGCGCGAATTGGCCGGGCGGAAGCTGCGAGCCGGAGATCATGGCGCCCAACGCGTCCAGGATCATCTGCTTCGACTTCTCGACGACGGCCGGCGGAAGGTCATGCGTTGCGGCATTCGCCATATAGGTGCTGAGCGTCGTCATAATCGGGCTGATCGGGGCGGCGGCGTTCGCGCGCAGCGCAGGCGCACCTATCGTCAGCGCGCTTGCCCCTTTCAAGAGATTGCGTCGCGTCAATCGAACTTTCCGCATGGCCTCTCCGATCGTGTCCCTCGCCGTAAGGATTGAGTTTGGACCAATTCGGCGCCGCTTGCACTATGCGAGCGGAACGGAAAACTCGGCTTGCCGGGCGTCTCTCGATCGCGAGAATGGGCCTAGCGCATGAAAGAGGCACGGATGGGACGCGCCCGGATCTTGATCATGGTGATCATCGCGATACTGGTGATCTTGGAATATTTTTACCTCTATTCGCCGACGCCGCCGCCACAGCGCGCGGCCCCTCCCCCACCGCCGACCCCGGTGGCCGCGCCGAGCACCCAGCCTCCCGCCATCCAAATCATCCCCATCACGCCGGACAGCAAGTAGCGGCGTATCCGTGGTAGCCTTGCGGATCGAAACCGAGGGGGAGAAATGTTCCGCCGGCTCTCGATCGCGCTCTTCACTCTCGTCGCCGGCGCTGCGGCGTTCGCCCAGCCACGCGACGCGTTGATCGTCCCGGGCGAGCGCGCGGGCCCGATTGCGCTCGGGCTGTCGGAGTCCGATCTCGTCAAGGTGGCAGGTGTTCCGGGTTCTACCTATCGTCAAGGAAACGAGACGGTCTATTCCTTCGGCCGGGTCACGGCGCAGATCGGCGATCCGTCGGCGGGCGTTGATCTCATCACGATCGAGGACACGCGCTACGAGACCGCCGACCATCTGCGCATGGGCCTCGCCGCGCCGGTGGCAATGTCGCTCCTTGGGCAGCCTGCGAAGCGATCGAGCGCCAACGGCGTCGACACGCTCGAATACGACGGCATGGCGGTGGTCCTGCGGAACAATCTCGTCATGCAGATCCGAGTGCAGAAGCGATAGAGTGGGGCACGATGAGCGCAAGCGATGAAAATGGAAGCGCGGCGGAAGTGGATCGTCGGCGTCTGTTCTTGCAGACCGCGGCGGCGATTGCCGCTGCCTCGTACGCGACATCCGCGAATCCCGCGACGCGAGCCGATCCGATGATGCCGATTCCGATGCCTGAGCCCGTCCCGGCGAAAGAAGGCGTCGGCGAACTTGCCGGCACAAAACTGTTCTATCGCGACACGGGTGGGAACGGACAGCCGGTCGTGCTGCTTCATCCCGCGACAGGAAGCGCACTGATCTGGGGCTATCAGCAGCCGGTGTTCGCGAAGGCCGGCCATCGCGTGATCGCCTATTCGCGGCGCGGCTATAACGGCTCGGACGCGGTGGTGAAGGAGAACCCGGGTACGCCGTCCGGCGATCTCCATGCGCTCGCCGAATTCTTGAACTTAAGAAAATTCCATCTCCTGGGGTCGGCCGCCGGCGGCGCGATCGCGGTCGACTACGCGCTCTCCCATCCCGACCGGATCTTAAGCCTCGTCGTCGCCTGCGCGGTGGGCGGCGTCGAGGATGAATCCTACGTGAAGCTCACGACCGGTATCCGCCCCAAGGGCTTCGACGATCTGCCCGCGGAATTCCGCGAGCTCGGCCCCTCCTATCGGGCGGCGAATCCGGACGGGACGAAAGCCTGGGCCGCGCTCGAGAGGAAGGCCGTCACCGGCAACCGCTTCGGGCCGATGAATGCGAACAGGATCACCTTCGCCAAGCTCGCGACGCTGAAAGTGCCGGCGATGGTGATGGCGGGCGACGCCGATCTCGCGGTACCGCCTTCGGTCGCCCGGGCGTATGCGGATCATATTCCGAATGCCGAGGTCGTTATCGTGCCGGAATGCGGCCATTCGGCCTATTGGGAGCGTCCGGACGTGTTCAATCGCGCCGTTTTGGACTTTATCGGGCGGCACCGCGGCTGACGGCGCTTGAGAAACGCGCTAACGCTTAAGGCATGACCGCCGAGACGCCCTCAACGCTTCATCGGGCCAGCCCTTCGTGGCGGCTTTCCCCGCTCGATGCAGCGTCGCTCATCCTCGCGCTGACGCTCGCGGTGCCGCTCGCCTCGGTCGTTTCGAGCGTATTGACAGGCCCAAGCCCCGTCTTCGTGCATTTGGCCCAAACGGTGTTGGGCGAGTACGTCTTGAACACGCTGAGCCTGGGCTTGCTCGTGATCATCGGCGTGCTCATCATCGGCGTGCCGGCGGCATGGCTGGTCGCGTGCTGCGAGTTCCCCGGCCGGCGCGTGCTCGAGGCGGCTCTGGTCCTGCCCTTGGCCGCGCCCGCCTATGTGCTCGCCTATGCCTACGCCGATTTCCTCTCCGCCTTCGGGCCGGTGCAGAGCACCCTTCGCGCGGCGACTGGATGGGAAACGGGCGATTACTTCTTTCCCGACATCCGCTCGCTCCCCGGAGCGGCGCTGATGCTGACGCTGACGCTTTATCCTTATGTGTATCTCCTGGTGCGGGCGCGGTTCTTGAGCGAATCGGCGAGCGCGCGCGAGGCGGCACTGTTGCTCGGCCGCGGGCCGTGGCAGTCGTTCCTCGCCGTGTCGCTGCCCTTGGCCCGGCCCGCGCTCGTCGCGGGCGCGACGCTTGCCGCGATGGAGACCTTCGCCGACTACGGCACGGTGTCCTATTTCGGCGTGCCCGTGTTCACCACCGGCATCTACAGCGCCTGGTTTTCCTTTGCCGACCCGCGAGCCGCCGCGCAGCTCGCGACCATCCTGATTGCGATCGTCGCGGTGGCGCTTTTCCTCGAGCGCCTCGCGCGCGGCAAAGCGCGCTTCCATGAGACCGGCCGCCGCGATCGCCGCCCGGCGCGGTATCGGCTGACGCGAGCACGATCGGTGCTCGCGACGATCGCCTGCGCGGTGCCGGCGGTCCTGGGCTTCGTCGTGCCGGCGCTGGTGCTCCTCGACCTGCTCGTGCAGTCGGGCGGGCCGACGCGCGATTTCGGGCGCCATCTGATGCACAGCCTGACGCTTGCGGTATCGGCGGGCGCGATCGTTACGCTCGGCGCGCTGGTGCTCGCGGTCGCACGCAAATTCCGCCCGAATGCTATCGCCGGACGCGCCGCGTCCTTCGCCGCGATGGGCTACGCGGTACCGGGCTCGGTGATCGCGGTGGGCGTTCTAACGCCGTTCGCGTATTTCGACAATCTCATCTCAGGCGCCGCCAAGGAGCTCTTGGGCGTCTCGACCGGGCTGCTGCTCACGGGCGGCATCGCGGCGCTTCTCTTTGCCTACACCGCGCTCTATCTCGCGGTCGCGCTGCAGAGCGTGGGCGCAGGGCTCGAGCGCATCACCCCCTCGATCGGCGGCGCGGCACGGCTGTTGGGCCAAGGCCCGTGGGACGAGGTGAAGCGCGTCTATCTGCCCCTCATCGCGCCGTCGACGTGATGAAGGAGCTCCCCGCCACTCTCATGCTGCGCCCGTTCAATTTCGACACGCTCGCGATCGCCGCGAACAATTACGCGTCCGACGAACGGCTGAGCTGGGCCGCCTCGCCCGCGCTCGCGATCGTCGCGGCCGGGATCATCCCCTGCATCCTCTTGATCCGTAGCATCTCGGCCTCGGCGCATGACAAGGAACCCGAGCCATTGCCGTAGTGCTGGCGCGAGGCTAGCCTTGTCGGAAATCAGGAGGTCGAAACCATGAAGCTCGCGAGGCTGGCGCTTGCAGCGTTTCTCGTGACGGGCGTTTGTGCTCCGGTCGCGGCCGCGGATGCGGTCCCGGGCGACTGGATCGAGGTGATGGCCGGGCCGATGTTCACCGTGCATGCGCCGGCCGGCACGAGCTTTGAGCGCGTGCGCACCGGCGACGCGTTCGCGGGAACGTTCCATGGCCCGGGCTTCGAGCTCAAGGTCGAGTTCGGCTATCACCGCGAAGAGGTGAAAACGCCCGAGGGCGTCAAGAACGCGGCGATGCAGAAGCTCGTCTTCGACGACAAGCCCGGCACGATCATCACCGCGACCTCGGCCGATGCGGCGCATCCGCGCTTCGTCGGGCTGCACGTGCCCAATGTCGAGAACGACGCGTTCGGACCTTTGAGCCTCGTCATTACCGGCAATGTCGCAAAGCCGGAAGAGGAAGCGACCGTCAAGCGCATCTACGAGACGGTGACCTTCGGGTATAAGAACTAGCGGATGCTGTCATTCCCGACCGAACAATGCCCCCGGGTCCGCGCATTGCGCGGCCCGAGGGTAAACTGCATTGCGAGGGGAAGGGAAACCAGAAGCGTCTAGGTCCCCTTCCCTCGCCGCGCAATGCGCGGCTCGCCGGGGATGACAATTATTTTGCGAAGCGACTTTACCGCCAGCCGGCGCGGTCGAAGATGGCTTGGGCTTGCGCCTGATTTTGTCCGTATACGGACACGTTCAGCGGATCGGCCTTGAATTGCCCTAGCGCCGACAATTCGGCCGAGCGCTTCATGGTCGCGACGGCGGGGAATTCGTAGTTCGCATTGGCGATGATGGCTTGAGCGGCATCGCTCGCCATATATTCGAGGAACTTGACCGCGACGGCCTTGTGCGGCGCGGAGGCCATGACGCCTGCGCCCGAGACGTTCACATGGGTGCCGAAGTCGTCCTGATCGGGGAAGATCGGGTTGAGCTTCTTCGCCGCGTCGCGCTCTCCCTTGACCTTCGAGGTCTCCAGCCGGACGAAATAATAATGATTGGCGATCGTCACACCGCACTCGCCCGCGGCGACGCTTTGCAGGAGCGTCGTGTCCGCACCCTGGGGCGCCCGCGCGAAATTCTTGACCACGCCCTTGGCCCATTGTTCGGCCTTCACCGGTCCCCAGCGCTGGATCAATGCGCCCATCAGCGAGAGATTGTAGACGGCCGAGCTCGAGCGCATGCAGATCTTGCCCTTGAGCTTGGGATCGGCGAGCGCGTCGTAGGTCTGCACCAGATTGGGATCGACCTTCTTCGGATTGACGAAGATGAGGCGGGCGNNNNGTCCAGCAGCTTGGATTGCGCCGGCTGGAACAGGCCCTCTTTTTCGGCGAGCCAGAGATTGCCGGCGTCGACCGTCAGGAACACGTCGGCCGGCGAGCTCTTGCCCTCGGCCTTCATTCGGGCGAGAAGCTCGGGCCCGTCGCCTTCGATCACATTGACGGGAATTCCCGTCGCCTGTTGAAACCCATCGTAAAGCAATTGGTCGGAATCATAGTGCCGGGCCGAATAGATGTTCAGCTCATCCGCGGCAATCGCGGGTCCTGCCGCCCACAAGACGACACAAACCGCAGCCAATATTGGTTTTAGACGCATAGCCGAAGGCGGCCCTTTTGAGAATGAGTATCATAAAGGCGGCTCAGGCAAGCGCAATGCCCCTGATTCGGAAAGGCTCAGCCCAGGGTTGTAACGCCCTGCCATTTCCTGAAGGATCGCGGCAAAAGGATTCTCGATGAAGACGCGTACCCGGATTGTCATAGGCGCCTCCGTCGTTCTCGTCGGAGGACTTCTGGCGGTTCCATTCCTGATACCGCTCGATAGCTATCGCGCGCCGATCGAGACTGCGGCAACCAAGGCGCTCGGTCGCGCCGTCCATATCAAGGGGCCGTTGCACCTCGCCCTCTATCCCGAGATCGGCTTGTCGGTCGGCGATGTTTCGATCGCCAATGTCCCGGGCGCCCACGACGCCGAAATGGCCGGTGTGAAGAGCATGGTCGTCGGCGCCAAGGTGATGCCGCTTTTCTCCGGACGATTGGAAGTGACGCGGCTCGTCTTGGGCGAGCCCGTGATCCATCTCGAGACCAAGGCCGACGGCAGCGCCAACTGGCACTTCGACACGCAAGAGGCGCGCAACGGTCCGGATCAGCGCAACCAGGCGGGCACCTCGCTTTCCCGCATCGGATTCTCGGAGATCCGCATCAATGACGGCAGCGTCACCTATTACGATGCGAAGTCGAAGAAGTCGCAGCTCTTCGACAACGTCTCGGTCTCCCTGGACATGCCGGCCGCGGGGTTTTTGGGCGTCGTCCAACCGCTCATTCTCGATGGCTCGTTGAGACACAATGGCGAGACGCTCAAGGTCAGCGGGCGGCTCGACAATTTCGCCAACATGCTGCGGGCGCAGCCAACGAGCGCGAGGCTTTCGGTCGGCTCCAATATCGTCAACGCGGAATTCACCGGCACCATCGGCGTCACCGGCAACATCTCGGGCGCGCTCAAGCTCGGCGCCCGCTCGGTGCGCAGCTTCGCCGCCTGGATGGGAAGCCCGATGCCGCCGGGAAACGGCTTCGGGCTGATCGCGCTCGAAGGCCAGTTCGCCGCGCATGACGGCATCTACGGATTGAGCCACGCGCATCTCGCCTTCGATTCGATGAACTTGAATGGCGACGTGAGCCTCGACACCACTCCGGACGTCCCCGCGCTCAAAGCCCATCTCTCGGTCGATCGCATGGACATCAATCCTTATCTTGCACCGGGCGCCTCCGACGACACGGTGAAGGCCGGGAAATCGCAAAAAACCAATCCGGGAGCGCCGCTCTCGCTTGGCGGCTTAAAGGCGGTGAACGCCGATGTGATGCTCGTCGTGGGCGAGCTGATGACGCCCAGCCTGAAGCTCGATCATGCGCTCGTCAAAGCGACGCTCAAAAGCGGCGTGCTCAATGCGGACATGTCGAACATCTCCGCCTATGGCGGTTCGGGAAAAGCCGATTTCGTCATCGATGCGAGCGGCACCGAACCCAAATTCCGCCAGTCGCTCGATATGACGGGCGTGAAAGTGCAGCCCTTCCTCGATCAGCTGATGGGGGTCAAGGACATCACCGGCACCGGCACGGTGAAGATGGAATTCGCCTCCCACGGCAACAAGACGGACGAGATCGTCAAGCGCTTAAGCGGCAAGGGCGAGATCCGTTTCAAGGACGGCTACATCAGCGGCGTCGATCTGGCGCAAGTCGCCCGCGTGCTGCAGTCGCTCGTCACCGCGCAAGTCTTGACCGATGCGGTGGGCGGCGACGCGAAGACCACCTTCGGCGATTTGGGCGGCACTTTCGTCGTCAAGGACGGCGTGCTCCATACCGACGACCTGGCGCTGACCAATCCGACCGTCGAGATCAAGGGCCGGGGCGATGTGGATCTCTCGGCCAAGCAGGTCGACATCCATTTCGAGCCCAGGGCGAAAAAGGGTCTTCCCGGCATCAATCTCGTCGATGTCGGAGTGCCATTCACCGTCAAAGGTCCTTGGAACAAGCCGAGTTACACCCCGGACGTGATCGGATTGACCAAGAACTTCGTGAAGAAGCTCGGCGACGACGCGACCTCGCCGATCGACATCCTCACCAAGCCCGGCTTGTCCCTGAAGTCGATCTTCGGTACCGGAAAGAAGAGCAACTAGTTCTAGGTGTCATGGCCCGCAACAGCGGGCCACCCAGGCGATCATAGGACTCATTGGCGGCACGGACGCGCCGCCACTAGGTGGCCCGGTCAAGCCGGGCCATGACAAATTGTGGAATTGGGCGGGATGCGGATTTCGCGCCGGTCGGCGATCATCTTGGCTGTGGTCTTGAGCGCAGGCGCGGCGCTCGCCTGGTATTTCCGCCCGCCCGAGACGCTCAACGTGGTGAGCTGGGGCGGCGCCTATGGGCGAGCGCAGACGCTGGCCTTGTTTCATCCTTATGCGGATAAAACCCATGTCGACGTGATGCTCGACAGTTACGGCGGCGGACTGAAAGAGATCGCCTCGCAGGTGAAATCCGGCGCCGTCGAATGGGATGTGGTGGACCTCGAGCTCGAGGACGCAGCGGCCGCCTGCCGCGATGGGCTGCTTGAGCGGCTCGATAACCTTCAGCTTCCGCCCGGGAGCAACGGCCAAGGTGCTGCGCGCGATTTCGTGCCGGGCGCGATCGGCCCCTGCTGGGTGGCGAGCGTCGTCTACAGCCAGGTGATCGCCGTCGACACGGCGCGGTTCGAAAAAGCGCCCATGTCGCTCAACGCCTTCTTCGATCTCAGGCGGTTTCCGGGCAAGCGCGGATTGCGCGAGGGCCCGAAATACAATCTCGAGCTCGCGCTCATCGCCGACGGCATCCCGCCCTGGCAAGTCTATTCGGTGCTCGCGACACCAGCCGGCTTGAATGAGGCGTTCGCCAAGCTCGACACGATCAAGCCCGCGATCCGCTGGTGGAGCAAGGTGGCCGAGCCGGCCGAGCTGATCGGCAGAGGCGACGTCGTCATGACGACGGTCTTGAACGCGCGCGTTTTTTCCGTCGAGACGCAGCCCAAGATCGCCACCATGTGGGACGGCCAGCTCTATCAGATGGACGTGTTCGGGATCTTGAAAGGCGATCCGCGCAAGAAGCGCGCGCTCGATTTCATCCGTTTCGCCACCGGGCCAGAGCCGCTCGCCGAAGTGGCGCGCTATCTCCCGTATGGGCCGGCGCGCAGATCCTCGGTGGCGCTGGTCAAGCCCAATCCCGAGACGAACGAGGACATGCGGCCGCATCTTCCGACCGCGCCGCAGAATTTCGGGCGCGCGCTCGGGATCGATCCCGACTGGTGGGCCGCGCACGGCCCGGCCATCGAAACCCGCTGGGCGGAGTGGATGAAGCAGTAGCTCGCCGCCATTTACACTCACCATGGGCGGGCTTGACCCGCACACCCAGCGCGCGCGCGTCCGCGCGCGCATAAAATCACTGCAGCAATACTGATTCGCCGCGCAGACGCGCGGCGGCTGGGTGGCCGGCTCGGAGGCCGGCCATGGTGAGGTTAGGATGTCGGCCGGGTCCTCACATTCCCGGAGATTGACAAGGAGGGGCGCGTCGATGACGTTCAGCGCTTCAGCCGGAGCCTCATTCCTTCATGCTTTCCTACGCGTTCCGCCGAATTCTGGGCGCCATTCCGACGCTCCTCATCATCATCACGCTCGCTTTCTTCATGATGCGTCTGGCCCCCGGCGGACCCTTCGACGGCGAGCGCCGCCTGCCGCCCGAGATCGAGCGCAACATCGCCGCGGCCTATAATCTCGACAAGCCCGTCTACGAGCAGTTCGTCATCTATCTCGGCCGCCTGACGCATGGCGATTTCGGGCCCTCCTACAAGATCCGCGATTTCAGCGTTTCGCAGCTGATTGCGCAGGGTTTCCCGGTAAGCCTGAAGCTCGGGCTCTCGGCGATCACGCTGGCGATCTTCTTAGGGACGACGCTCGGCGTGATCGCGGCCTTGAAGCAGAACCGGCCGCCCGATTATTCGATCATGAGTCTCGCCATGATCGGGATTTGCATCCCGAGCTTCGTTACCGCGCCGCTCTTGCAGCTCCTGTTCGGCATCTACGGCATTCACATTTTTGGGCTCGATCTCTCGCTTCCCGTCGGCGGCTGGAACGGCGGCGCAGTGCGCAACATGGTGCTCCCCGTGGTCGTGCTCTCGCTCGCGCCCATAGCGGTCATCGCGCGGCTCGTGCGCGGCAGCATGGTGGAGGTGCTGCGCTCGAATTTCATCCGCACGGCGAGAGCGAAGGGCCTGCCGACCTATCGCATCATCACGCATCACGCGCTGCATGCGGGCCTCTTACCCCTGGTGAGCTATTTGGGGCCTGCGGTCGCCGATATCGTCAGCGGCTCGCTCATCATCGAGCAGATCTTCGGCCTTCCCGGCATCGGCCGCTATTTCGTGCAGGCCGCGCTCAATCGCGACTACACGCTCGTGATGGGCGTGACCATCTTCTACGCGGCCCTCATCATCGGGCTGAACCTCGTCGCCGATCTTCTCTACGGCGTGCTCGATCCGCGCGTGAGGTACGACTGATGGCACGCCCGCTCAGCGTCGATCCGGCATCGGACCTCCTCGTCAAAGCGGTCAAGGGGCGGAGCCTCCTTGCCGACGCGCGCCGGCGCCTCTTCCGCAACAAGGCGACGGTCGCGAGCATGTTCATTTTGGGAACCGTCACGCTGATGGCGGTCTTCGCGCCGTTCTTGTCGCCCTATTCCTTCAGCGACCAGGACTACAGCGTGATCTCCTGCGCGCCATCCTGGTGGCCGGGCGGCAACGTGCTCTGCCGCGCGGGCGGCGCGCACATCTTCGGCACGGATGGCGTCGGGCGCGATCTCTTCGTGCGCACGCTCTACGGCGCGCGGGTCTCGCTCGCGGTCGGCATCACCGCGACCTTCGTCAGTCTCATGATCGGCGTCCTCTATGGCGCGGTCGCGGGTTTCATCGGCGGCCGGGTCGATGCGGTGATGATGCGCACCGTCGACATCCTCTATTCGCTGCCTTTCATCTTCTTCGTCATCATCCTGATGGTGATCTTCAACCAGAATTTCGTGCTCTTGTTCGTCGCCATCGGCGCGGTGTCATGGCTGACCATGGCGCGGATCGTCCGCGGACAGACCTTGTCGGCGAAGCAGAAAGAGTTCGTCGAGGCCGCGCGCGCGGGCGGCGTGAGCAGTTTTGGCATCATCCGCCGGCACATCGTGCCCAATGTCGTGGGACCCGTGATCGTCTATGTCACGCTGACCATTCCGGGCGTCATCCTCGCGGAGAGCTTCCTCTCGTTCCTGGGCTTGGGCATTCGCGAGCCGTTCACATCCTGGGGCGTGCTGATCTCGGAGGGCGCGCAGCAGATGGAGACCGCTCCCTGGGCGCTCGTCTTTCCCGCGACGCTGATGGCGCTCACCCTCTTCTGCTTCAACTTCATTGGCGATGGATTGCGCGACGCGCTCGATCCCAAGGACCGATAGCCGCCATGGAGCCTGTGCTTTCCGTCAAGGATCTCGACGTGCGGTTTTGGACGCCCGACGGCGAAGTCCACGCGGTGAAGAACGTGAGCTTCGACATCGCGCAGGGCGAGTGCCTGGGCGTGGTGGGCGAATCGGGCTCAGGGAAGAGCCAGCTGTTCCTCGGCATCGTCGGGCTGCTCGCGGGCAACGGCAAAGCGACAGGAAGTGCCACCTATCGCGGCGAGGAGCTGATCGGCGCGAGCGCGGATCGCTTGAACCGCATCCGCGGCTCCAAGATCACCATGATCTTTCAGGATCCGCTGACGTCCTTGACCCCGCACATGCGCATCGGCGAGCAGATCATCGAATCCTTGCGCGTGCACAAGAAGATGAGCCGCGGCGAAGCCGAGCGCCGCGCGCTCGAGACGCTCGAGCTGGTGCGAATCCCAGAAGGCGCGCGCCGCATGCGGCAATATCCGCACGAGCTCTCGGGCGGCATGCGCCAGCGGGTGATGATCGCGATGGCAACGGCGTGCGGGCCAGATCTCCTGATCGCGGACGAGCCCACGACCGCGCTCGATGTAACGATCCAGGCGCAGATCCTCGACATCATGCGCGATTTGAAGAAGATGCTCGGCACCTCGGTCGTGCTGATCAGCCACGACATGGGCGTGATCGCGGCGATGGCCGACCGCGTGCAGGTGATGCGGCACGGCGAATTCGTCGAACAGGGCCCTGCGGACGACGTTTTCTACCGGCCGCAGCATCCCTATACGCAGATGCTGCTCGATGCCATGCCGCGCATCGACCGGCCCGAGCGGCCCGGTCGTGTGCCGTTGAAACCGCTCGCGCCCGAGGAGCAACGCACGACGCTTCTGACGGTGGAAGACGTGAAGGTCTATTTCCCCGTCCGCGTCGGCGGGTTCATCCTCGCGAAATACAAACCCTTGCGCGCCGTCGACGGCGTGAGCTTTTCGCTATCCAAAGGCGAGACGCTAGGGGTCGTCGGCGAATCGGGCTGCGGGAAATCGACGCTTGCGCGCGCGGTGCTGAAACTCATCCCGGCGACGGAGGGCGCGATCGTCTGGTGCGGGCGCAATCTCTCCGAGGCCGCGCAAGCCGAGATCCGCTCGCTGCGCAAGGAATTGCAGATCGTGTTCCAGGATCCGCTCGCGAGCCTTGATCCGCGCATGACCATCGGCGAGAGCATCGCCGAGCCGTTGCGCTCGCTCGAACCTCACCTTTCGCGCGCCGACGTGACGCGGCGCGTCGCCGAGATCATGGAAAAGGTCGGGCTCGATCCCGCCTGGATCAACCGCTATCCGCACGAATTCTCCGGCGGCCAGAACCAGCGCGTCGGCGTCGCGCGCGCCATGATCGTCTCGCCCAAGCTCATCGTCTGCGACGAGGCGGTGAGCGCGCTCGACGTCTCGATCCAGGCGCAGATCATCGATCTGATCCTGGCGCTGCAGGCCGAGTTCGGCATGTCGCTGATCTTCATCAGCCACGATCTCTCCGTCGTGCGGCAGGTTTCGCACCGTGTGATGGTGCTCTATCTCGGGCGCGTGGTGGAGCTCGCCTCGCGCGACGCGATCTACAAGGACGCGCGCCATCCTTATACGAAGGCGCTGATCTCGGCGGTGCCCATTCCCGATCCCAAGGCCGAACGGGCAAAGCCCAGACGCCAGCTCCCGGCCGAGCTGCCCTCGCCCCTCGATTCGCGCGCCGCGCTGACGTTCTTGAAGTCCAAGCGCATCGATGATCCCGATGCCGAGCAATACCGGCCGCAGCTCTTGGAAGTCGCGCCCGGCCACTTCGTCGCGGAACACGATCCCGTGTAGGGGGGAAGCAGTTCCCCCCTTCGTCTCGCCCGGCCTTCGGCCGCGCTCGCCACTTCCCCCGCAAGCGGTGGAAGAAAAGATAGCGCTGGCGCTCCACTTTCCTCCCCCGCGTGCGGGGGAGGTGCCCATGAAATGGGCGGAGGGGGGATTTTGAAGCAGACAGCTTTTTTTGAATCTTTCTCTTCCTACGTTGTAACTTCCGCCCGAGAGATATTCGCGAAGAGAACGACATGAACATGCATTCGAGACGCGCATTTTTGACCTCCGCCTGCGGCGCGGCGCTTTTCGGCGTTGCGGGCTGCGGACAGAACAACAGCGCATCGAATCCGAAGGGCGGCGCCATCGTTGCCGGCGCTTTGAACCGCGGCAATGCGGCAGAGCCTGCGACGCTCGATCCTCACCTCGCTCAGGGTACCTGGGAAGATGCCATCATCGGCGATCTTCTCATGGGCTTGACGACCGAAAGTGCCAAGGGCGAGCCGCTTCCGGGCGCCGCGGAGAAGTGGGAAACATCCGACGACGGGAAGACGTGGACGTTTCACTTGCGCGATCATCAGTGGTCGGACGGCCAGCCGGTGACGGCCGGCGACTTCGTCTTCGCCTGGCGGCGGATTCTCGATCCCAAGACCGCGTCGACCTACGCGTATTATCTCTACCTGATCAAGAACGCCGAGCCTGTGAACACCGGCAAGATGCCCGGAACCGCGCTCGGCATCTCCGCGCCCGACGACAAGACGCTCGTAGTGCAGCTCGAGCATGCCGCGCCCTACCTGGCGCAATATCTCACGCATTACACGACCTCTCCCGTGCCGCGTCACATCGTCGAAGCCAAGGGTGACGCCTGGTCAAAGGTGGGAAACTACGTCGGAAACGGAGCGTACATGCTCGTCGAGTGGATACCGAACGACCATGTCACGCTCGCAAAAAATCCCAAGTTCTGGGACGCATCCAACGTGAAGATCGAGCGCGAGATCTTCTATCCGACGAGCGATTACGAGGCGGCGCTGAAGCGTTTCCGCGCCGGCGAGCTCGACGTCCAGGAGCGCCTGCCCACGCTCGAGATCGACTGGCTGCGCGCGAACATGCCCGAAACCTTGCGCGTCGATCCGATCCTTGTCACCGAATATGTCTCGATGAACCAGATGCGCAAACCGTTCGACGACATCCGCGTGCGCGAGGCCCTCAATCTCGCGATCGATCGCGAAATCCTCACCAGCAAGGTGATCAAGGTCGGCGACATCCCGGCTTATGGAATCGTGCCGCCGGGGATGGCGAATTATCCGGGCGGTATGACGTTCCCCTTCAAGTCCACGCCCCAACCCGATCGCCTGAAACGGGCGCAGCAGCTGATGCAACAAGCGGGTTACGGACCGGACAAGCACTTGAAGACGACGCTTGCGATCCGATCCGCAAGCGCGGATTCGCTGCGCATCCCGGCGGCTATGCAGGCGATGCTGCACGGCGCCTATGTCGACGTCGACATCGTCCAATTCGATGCGGCGATCTTCTACGCCAAGATCCAGCAACACGATTTCGATTTGGGACTCGCGGCATGGAGCGCCGATTTCAACGACGCGACGACGTTCCTCGACATGCTTAAAAAGGGTAATGCGAACAATTACGGCAATTATAACAATGCGAAGTACGACGCGCTCCTCGACCAGGCGGCCGGCGAAGCCGACCTCATGAAGCGCGGCGCCCTGCTCGCTCAAGCCGAAGACATCGCGCTCAAGGATTTCGTCTGGGTGCCGACCTATTTCTGGGTCTCGGGCCATCTCGTGCGGCCCTATGTCAAGGGCTGGGAGGCAAACGCCAGGGATCAGCATCGCAGCCGCTGGCTTTCGATGGACGAAGCCCTGCGCGCCGCCGTTCTGCGCGCATGACGTGACGCGTGCTTGATCGCGATAGACCGGATTCGTATCGTCCTTTGTACCGCGACCGAGTCGATTTGATGCGTTCCCCCCTCCGCCCGCCTCGCGCATGTAAACATAGGGAATGCGCGGTTGCCGATCTGACCTCCCCGTCTCGGCAGGGCTATCGCAAATGACTCGATCTATCGCGCAACCCTCGAATTTTACCTCCCCCTGGTGGGGAGGTCGGCCTTCTGAGCGCGCACGCGCGAAGAAGGCCGGGTGGGGGGCGGAATGCCGAAGCACTCCACTGGATAGTCTTTTCGCCGTGTTGCGATACCTCCCCCCACCCGGCTCGCCTTTGCGCGATCGCGCAAGAGGCTCGCCGACCTCCCCACAAGGGGGAGGTAAATCTTGGGCTTACGTCCGGAACGGTTCCGGGTGGGCCGCGATCATCTCGCTCGCCTTCCTTTTCCTTGCCGCGTGCGGGGATAATGCGCCACGGCAAAGCGTAGCGTCCGCAGCCTTCAATGAGATCGTGCTCAACCGGGGCAACGGCGCCGAAGCAGAGAGCCTCGATCCCGCGCTTGCCGATACGACTTGGGAACAGTGGATCATCGGCGATCTGATGATGGGCCTCTTCACCGAGGACGCCCAAGGCAACCCCGTCTACGGCGCGGCGATGAACGCGGCCGTCTCGGCAGACGGGCTGACCTGGACTTTCACGCTGCGCGAGCATCTCTGGTCGGACGGGACTAAAGTGACGGCAGGCGATTTCGTCTATGCCTGGCAGCGAACCCTCGATCCCAAGACGACCGGCAAATACGGCGCGATCCTCTATGCCTTCAAGAACGCGCGCGCGATCGCGGAAGGAAAGCTCCCGCCGACCGCGCTCGGCGCATCGGCGTTGGACGAGAAGACCATCGAGCTTAAGCTCGAACATCCGGCGGCCTACATGCGCGAGCTCCTCACGCACAACATTACTTACCCGGTGCCGCGCCACGTGGTCGAGGCAAAGGGCGCGGACTGGAGCAAGCCCGGCAATTACGTCTCCAACGGCGCCTATGTGCTGGCCGAGCGCGTGCAGAACGACCACGTGACGCTGACCAAGAACCCGCAATTCTACGATGCGGCGAACGTGAAGATCGGCCGCGTCGTCTATTACCCGACCGAGGACGCGGCGGGCGCGCTGAAGCGCTTCCGCTCGGGCGAGCTGGACACGCAGAATCCGTTTCCTTCCGAAGAGATCGACTGGCTGCGCGCGAACATGCCAAGCGCGCTCAAGCAGACGCCGACGCTCGCGCTCGACTACATCGTCTTCAACGAAAAGCGCAAACCCTTCGACGACGCGCGCGTGCGCGAGGCGCTCGATCTCGCCTTCGACCGCGACACGATCGCCGGCAAGATCCTGCGCATCGGGGAAGAGCCGGCCTACAACATCATCCCGCCGGGGATCGCGAATTATCCGGGCGCCGTCGCGCTCGATTTCAAGGCGCTCGGCTATGCCGACCGGGTGAGCAAAGCGCAGGGTCTGATGCGCGAGGCGGGTTATGGTCCCGACCGCCATTTGCGGACGACATTCGCCACGCCGACCGCGCCCGATGCCCGCCGCGCGGCCGCCGCCATCCAGGCGATGTGGAGCGCGATCTATGTCGATCTCGAGATCGTCCCGTCCGACACGCCGATCAACTTCACCAAGCTGCGCCAAGGCGATTACGACATCGGTGCCGCTTCCTGGGGCGCCGATTTCAACGACGCGTCGAATTTCCTCATGATCCTCACCACCGGCAACCCGCAGAACTACGCGCATTACAGCAATCGGGAATTCGATGCGCTCTATGCGAAAGCCGAGAACGAGCCCGATGTCATGAAGCGCGGCGAGATGCTGGCGCAAGCCGAGAACATCGCATTGCGCGACCATGCCTGGATCCCGCGCGATTTCCGTTCGAACAGAACCATCGTCCAGCCCTATGTGAGGGGCTGGATCGCGAACGCGTACGACATGAACCGCACGCGCTGGCTCTCGATCGATCTAGCCGCGCGCGCCGCCGCCCCGCGGCCGTGATGCTCCTTTCGGCATATGCGAATCGGTGACGCATTGGCCGAGCTCGCTCTTGCACCCCCGAACTGCGATCACCGGTGCGTTGCCGGACGCTATGTGTTACCATCCTGCCATGCGGAAAAAAGTGACGGGCACAGTTAGAGCAGCCGCCAGGACGTTCACGCTTGGCAGGAAACGCTTTGCCAAGATCAGCGCCGTGGAGGGCATCCGGCTCAGCGATGAGGCTTCGACGGATTTCGAAGAGTTCGATCGAACGGAGCTCTCTGCCAGCGAGCGGCGCGATCGAATTCGGCGCAAATACGGCAAGAATCGCGTTTAGCGGCAATGTATGGCGCAGTAGCGGACCCCTACTGTTATCAGGGGACAACCGTACTCAAGAATATTCCAGGATTTCGCGACCAAGATGCTTTGGACCGCTTTGAGGCGGTAGCCACGGCTCAACGCGCTGACGAGCCATTGCCGCTTGGCCGACTGGACGTGCGGCAATATCGCTTGATCCATCGGCACCTATTCCAGGATGTCTATCGTTGGGCTGGCCGCTTTCGCACGGTACGAGTCAACAAAGGTCGAAGCGCTTTTTTGCTATCCCGAATATATCGCTGTCGAGATGTCCCGCCTGTTCGATCGGCTGAAGGCGACCAAATTCTTGTCCGATCTGCCGACAGACGACTTTGTCGCCGAGCTCACTAGCTTCCTCGCGAAGCTTAATGCGATCCATCCGTTTCGTGAAGGGAATGGACGGGCACAGACCGCGTTCGTGACGTTGCTTGCAGATCGCGCCGGACATCCCTTCGATTTTGACCGCCTCGATCCCCAGGCATTCTTGGCCGCTGTGATCGACAGCTTTCATGGAAACGAGGAGCAGTTGGCGATGCAATTACGGGGCCTGATCGGCTCCGCTCCGTGACCGTGAGCTTTCTCGATCGATCCAGCCGCGCGCGCGGCAGTGAAGGTGTAGAGGCCGGTTTTAAGTTGGGAATCCAGAAGCGTCTGGGTCCCCTTCCCTCACGCGCGCCAATTGGCTCGCGCTCGCCGGGGATGACAATCTTTTTGGCGTAACAACCCAATTTTTTTAACTTGCGTTCTCTAGCAGCGGCATCAGGTGCGCGGCGCCGGCGAAATGCAGGAAGTAATTCTCGCGATAGAGCTTTCGGACGAACGCCGTCAGCTCGCCTTGACTCGGCGGCGCGGACATCAGCGCGGAGTCCTTTAAGAAGAGCCACCAGACGAGCGCGTTGAACTTGGGATCGATCCAATGCTGGAGCGCGCGGGCCTGGATCTCATGCGACACGGGCCGCATCTCCCCCCACCCGGCGTTCCTCTGATCTCTCAACTCGGAAGGCTGATTGAACCGCTGCGAGCCGCCATCCTCATACGCCCTGTAGATGTGCTCCAAGAGACCACGGTGATGCTCGGGCGAAAGGACCATGACGCCCGTCTGCACGATGTGCTTCTGGCCCTCCGGCAAGCCCGTGAAGGCGTGCCACGCGCCCGGCTCGCGCCACGCTTCCCAGAACGGCCTGCCGTAGTCGCCGCTTTCCGGCACGCTCGCGATGATCGCCTCGAGCAATTGCTGCCGGAGGAGCGGTGACGGGAAGGAATGCTCGTCGATGGCGCCGATCTTCTCTTGGGGCACGCCGTCCAGGATCGAGGGCGCGGCCGGGTTGATGCAGATATCGGAATCGACCCACACGACGCGCCCGTAGTCGCGAAGCCCGGGCTCGCTCAAGATCAGGCATTTCTGCCAGGCGGGGCTGCGCCCGCGCGCGCGCTCGGAGAGATCGAGCGGCTGGTCGAAGACGAAGAGGTCCATCCCGTGCCGTTCGGCATAGGCGGTCCAGTTCTTGCGGCACAGCGCTTCGAAGCGCCGGCTGTACTCCGCGCCAACCGTGAGGGTGGCAATGGCCGTCCTCTTCATTGTCGGGCTTGCCCTGGGTTGTCAGACTTTTAGACTAGCGCGAAGCCGCGCTGGTGTAGGATAAGAAAAGCCGCGACCCCGTAGCTCAGCAGGATAGAGCGGCAGATTCCTAATCTGTAGGTCGGACGTTCGAGTCGTCTCGGGGTCGCCATTTGTCGAGACACGAGTGAAACGAATCTGATTTATTGCTATCTGTTTCGGTGAAGAGACCAGCGTGAGTTCTGCCGCGGGGATTGAGGAGACAAGGCCTTGGGGAGGTTCGGGGTTGAGCGTGATCTCGCCGTGGCAAGCGCGCTTTTGGCATCGCTGTTCGTCTCCCCGGCGGGGGCCCAGCCCTCGCCACCAACGGGTTTGTATGTTCGCGCCGACGTGGGCGCCGCCTTCGAGCAGAACGTCACGTTCAAGGATACGAATCCGAGCGCCGCAAATTGCGATCTTTGCGGCGATATGTTCCCAAGTTCGACGGGTCGCTCCGTCTTCTTGGGTGGCGGTGCCGGATATTGGTTGGGCCGGATGTTTCGCGCCGACCTTACGCTCGACTATCTGACTCTCGTGAAAATCAGCGGGATGACGACTGCCGCTGCTCCATCGACGGCATCCGCCGATTTCGATTCTCTCATTGGGCTCGCAAACGGCTATTTCGAATTCGCGGGCGCCTTTCCGGACGATTTCGGACAGCTCCAACCCTTTCTCTCGGTTGGAATCGGGATCGCGCGCGACCATCTCGACACCACGAGAGGCGTCTCGCCCCTCATCGGACCATTCACGATTGAGAGCCACAGTCGGATGAACGTCGCCTGGGCTCTTGGCGCCGGCGCTGGATTCGTGCTGTCGCCCGAGACGACGATCGAATTGGAATACAGGTACTTGAATACCGGCGGGCTGCGTACCGGCGCGACTCTCACAGCCGGCGGCACGCCCTTCCAGCTTACGCCCTTGAAAAGCGGTGACCTGAGCGTCCACGCAGTGATGCTTGGCGTCCGTTACAGACTCTGAAGAGGGAATGCGGAACAAGGAACGGGGCCAGACACTAGCTGGCCGCGCGCGGCGCTTCCACGGAGTCTCTTTCGCCGTGTCGTTAGGACCCGCACAGATGTAGCCGTAGAGCTGCCCACCGAAGTATTAGGGCCAGAGCGGCTTTCGCCAACCCTGACGTTCGAGTTCATCCTAGTCGCCAGTCGGGGCGGCATCTTTGACGTATCCCCCGCCCTGCGGCCGCGATATCGTTCCCTCAACAGAACGCTCTGGCGTCAACTCGGGAAGCGTCGGTGGGATCGGAGGGGCGTCGTGGCGAGCGTCGTTGCAACGGGAATCCCTGCGCGCGCGGCGACGCGGACGCAGAGCCTTGGCTTCGTCATTGCCGCCTCGTCGGGCGGCACGCTGATCGAGTGGTACGACTTCTTTCTTTACGGCGTGCTGGCGACGTTCTTCGCGTCCCATTTCTTCCCGGGCGACATGAAGAACGGGTTTCTCTATGCGCTGGGCATATTCTGGACCGGCTTCGTGGTGCGGCCCTTGGGTGCCGTCGTGTTCGGCTATTTGGGCGATCTCGTCGGACGAAAATACTGCTTCATGCTGACGCTCGGCATGATGGGGCTATCGACGTTCCTCGTCGGGTGCTTGCCCACCTATGACGCGGTCGGCTGGCTCGCGCCCGCCCTTCTCATCCTCTGCCGCGTGGTCCAGGGCCTTGCGCTCGGCGGCCAATATGGCGGCGCCGCGACCTTCATCGCCGAACACGCGCCCGACGGCCAACGCGGATACTATACGAGCTGGCTGCAGATGACGGCGACGATGGGCATCGTCCTGGCCCTGCTCGTCATCATGGCGTTCCGCTTGGGGATGGGCGATCAGGCCTTCGGCGATTATGGCTGGCGCTTCCCCTTCATGCTCTCGGCACTGCTGGTGCTGCTCTCCGCTTACTTGAGGCTGAAGCTCGGCGAGTCGCCGTTGTTCCAGCGCCTGAAAGAAATGGGCAAGGCGTCGGCGAGCCCGATGCGGGACGCCTACGGCAATAAGCGCAACTGGGCGCTGATCGCGCTCGCGCTGTTCGGCTTCGCCGCGCCCTCGAGCGTGGTCTGGTACACGAGCCAGTTCTATGCCCTCGCCTACATGCAGACGGTGCTGATGGTGCCTTACGTCACCGTGTATCTGGTCATGATCGGCGCGCTGACGCTGGGCGTGCCGTTCTTTCTCCTCTGGGGCTGGCTTTCGGACAGGATCGGCCGGCGCGTCATCATGACCGCGGGATACGTGCTCGCGATCGTTTCCTATTGGCCGGTTTTCACCTTGATGGGCGAAGTCAAGGACAGTGCGCTGCTCCTGGGCGTTCTCGTCTGGTACATGATGTTCCTGGTGACGCTTGTCTACGCGCCGCTGGCCGCGTTCCTGATCGAGCTCTTCCCCGCGCGCATCCGCTATTCGTCGTTGTCGCTTCCCTATCATATCGGCACGGGCGTGTTCGGCGGCGGCGTGCCCTTCATCGCGACCTATCTGGCAACGACGTTCAGCGGGGTTCCTTTGATCGGCCTCGCCTATCCGATCGGCGTCGCGGCGATCGGGGTCGTCGTGTCGACGCTGGGGCTGAAGCGCGAGACCCACCATGTGCGGATCTGGGATGAGGTGGCGGTGGGTTCGGAACATGACCCGATTTTGGACAGTGCGTGACCGCAAACGGGCGAGAGCGCGTCTTTGACCCGCGCTTTGCCCAATTCTTATCGCGCTCTTGTCACAAGAATGCCCGGGCGGCGCGGCTAACCTCTTCGCATGGATGACGCGATTGATTTGAGGCAGTTCGAAGCCGAGCTCGTGGCCCGGTGGTGCGCCGTGATACCGATGGTGCCGGCGGACTGCGATCTGAAAAAGCATCTCTGCGAGCTGCGCTCGATCTCCGACGTGATGGCGACGCGACAGACGGTTTACGAGCCGGCGGGTCATTGTTCGGGCCCAAGCATGGTGCGATGATCGTGCGTCGAAAAGAGGGACGACGCGCATGGCGATGACGCTGAAACTCGCTCGATTCCTTATGCTTTGTGCGGTTCTCGGGCTGAGTGCTCGCGCAGCGGATGCAGCCGAGATCAAGATGATCGCGTCGAATGCGGTCAAAGAGGCGTATCTGCAGCTCGTGCCCCAATACGAGAAGGCGAGCGGCAATCACGTGAGCGTCGACTGGGTCGGCACCGACGACGTCGTGCGCCGCATCGGCGGCGGCGAGGTTGCCGACGTCGTGATCGCGCCCTCGTTCACGATCGATAATTTGATTCGGGACGGCAAGCTTGCGCAGGGGAGCCGCGTCGACGTCGCGCATTCCATCATCGGCGTCGCGCTCCGCCCGGGCGCGCCCAAGCCCGATCTCTCGTCGGGCGAGGGCTTGAAGAAATCGCTGCTCGCGGCGAAGTCGATCATCATCTCGGGCGGCCCGAGCGGCACCTATCTCACGGCGCTGTTCCAGAACATGGGGATCGCGGATGCGATCAAGGGAAAGACGCGACGGCTCGGACCCGGTGAATCGCCGGGCGTCGCGGTCGCGCGCGGGGAAGGCGATATCGGCTTCACGCAGGTGAGCGAGCTCCTGGCGGTCAAGGGCATCGATTATCTCGGCCCCATTCCGGCCGACGTGCAGCAGGTGACGATCTTCTCGGCCGGGATTCATAAAGCGGCGCCGCAAGCCGAGGCGGCGCGGGCGCTGGTCAAATTCGTCACCGCGCCGCGCACGGTGCCGGTGCTGAAGAAGACCGGCCTGGAGCCGGGGTAGTTTGAATAAATAGATTGTCATGGCCCGCGACAGCGGGCCACCCAGGCGATCGTAGGACTCATTCGCGGCGCAGATGCGCCGCGGCTAGGTGGCCCGGTCGAGCCGGGCCATGACAAGCTTTTCTGTCGCACTCTGCGGGCGACGTTATCCCGTCTTCGCGAGCTGGCCGGATGATTTGGCGAATTTGAGGATCAGGCGGCGCAGGCCCCGGTCCTTGATGCGCGCCAGCGCCTCTTCGATCGAGCACCAGCGAATCTCGCGGGTGCCTTTTTCGGCCCAGTTGTGCCGCTGGCGAGTCACTTCCATCGCGAACACCTGGACGGTGCAGAGCAAGATTTCGCCGGACTTGCGCTCCTTGCTGTGCCGGAAAGACCCAAGCGGCTCCGGCGCGACTTCGCCCACGACGCCGGCTTCCTCGAGCGCTTCCTGCGCGGCACATTCGCCGGGCGTAAGCCCATCGACCGGCCAGCCTTTCGGCACGATCCAGCGCCGCGTGTTGCTCGTCATGATAAGCAGAATCTCGATGCCGCCTCTTGCCCTTCGCCAAGGGAGGGCGGCGTATTGAACATTCGATGCACGCGACGCACTGCTAGTCAAAACGAGAACCGTCCTTCGCTCGGATGAGGCCGCATGATTCCCCTGCTCATAGTACCCGCAATTCGCCGGGCCGCCAAAGAGTCTCGCCAGCGATCGCTCCGCTGCGTTAAGATTGCCGCCATCGGACGGAGGCGCGCATGAAGCCGATTGCGGTTCTGGCCATCATCGGTGCCGTTCTTCTCGGTCTTGGCCCGGTGCGGGTCGCGCCCGCACAGGGCGTCGAGCGCGCCGCTACGCCCGATCTTTCCGGCATGTGGTGGCGGCCGACTTTCGGTTATGAGCAGCCCGCGTCGGGTCCCGGACC
>WNFL01044581.1_pt2 | contig 23397 bp, 21 predicted proteins | sample 5400361 | NCBI WGS metagenome assembly WNFL01 (sample SAMN13153351, study PRJNA577476) | soil metagenome | isolation source: 40 cm soil on Douglas fir-dominated hillslope | place: USA:California | collected 2013-09-17
AGAAATTGAAAATGCGCATCCTTGAGAGGAGTGCTCAGGAGCCGGCGGGCGCGTCGTCCGCCGGGGGTCCGCCGGCCTCGCCCTCCTCTGCGCCTACGCCCTCATCCGTCACGTCCGCGTCTCCGGCCAATCCGTCGATGCGTTCGAGCCCGGAGAGCTGATCCCCCTCCTCGAGCCGAATCAAGCGCACCCCTTGGGTATTGCGCCCGACCACGGAAATATCCTTCACCGGTGTACGCACCAGAACGCCGTTCTGGCTCATCAGCATGATTTCGTCGTCGAGGCTCACCTGCAGCGCCCCCACCATCCGTCCATTGCGGTCGGTGATTTGCAATGCAATCACGCCCTGACCGCCGCGGCCGTGCTTCGGAAATTCGTCGAGCGGCGTCAGTTTGCCGAACCCGTTTTGCGATGCGGTGAGAATGAAACCCTGATCCGCCACGATCAACGCATTGACGCGCTGTTCATCGCTCAACTTGACGCCGCGCACACCCGCCGCCTCGCGGCCCATCGCACGGACCTCTTCCTCCACGAAACGAATCGCTTTGCCGCCGGTCGTGAACAGCAATATATCTTTGGTGCCGTCGGTGATCGCGACGCCGACCAGCTTGTCCCCGGGCTCGAGCGCGACGGCGATGATACCGCTCGCCCGCGGCCTGGAGAACAGCGCCAGCGAGGTCTTCTTGACGGTGCCGAGGCTGGTCGCCATGAAGACGAACTTACCCTCCTCGAATTCCTTGATCGACAGCATGGCGCTGATGCGCTCGCCCTCTTGCAGCGGCAGGAGATTCACGATGGGCTTGCCGCGCGACCCGCGGCTCGCCTGCGGCAGCTGATAGACCTTCAGCCAGTACAGTTTGCCGCGATCCGAAAAGCACAGCAGCGTGTCATGGGTGTTCGCGACGAACAGCTTGTCGACGAAATCCTCGTCCTTGACGCTGGTCGCCGCCTTGCCGCGGCCGCCGCGGCGTTGCGCCTGATAGTCGGAAACCGGCTGCGCCTTGGCGTAGCCGCCGTGGGACAGCGTCACGACCACATCCTCCGGGGAAATCAAGTCCTCGGTCGTGAGGTCCTCGTGGTTGACCAGGATTTCCGTGCGCCGCGCATCGCCGAAGGTATCGCGGATATATTCGAGCTCGTTGCGAATCACTTCGAGCAGGCGTTCCGGCCGGGCCAAAATATCCGACAGATCCCGGATTTGCTCCAGCAATTCCTGGAACTCGGCGATGATCTTGTCCTGCTCGAGCCCGGTGAGCTTGTTAAGGCGCATCTCCAGAATCGCCTGGGCCTGCGTCTCCGTCAGCCGGTAGCCGCCCTCGACTATCCCTAAGGGCGCGATTTCGCCGTCTGGCCGGGTGGTGATGGCGCCGGCCCGCGCCAGCATCTCCGGCACGGCGCCCGAGTTCCAAGGCCGCGACATCAACGCGATCTTCGCCTCGGCGGGGGAAGGCGACGCTTTGATCGCGGCGATGATCTCGTCGATGTTCGCGAGCGCTACGCCCAAACCTTCCAAAATGTGGCCGCGCTCGCGCGCCTTGCGCAGTTCATACACGGTGCGGCGGGTAACGACTTCACGCCGATGCCTCAGGAACGCATCGAGCATTTCCTTCAGGCTCAGCAGGCGCGGTTGACCATCGACCAACGCGACCATGTTGATGCCGAACACCTGCTCCATGGGGGTCTGCGCATACAGGTTATTGAGCAAAATCTCCGGCACTTCGCCGCGCTTCAGCTCAATCACCACGCGCATACCGTCCTTGTCGGATTCGTCGCGCAGGCCGTCCGAGGCGATGCCTTCGATGAGCTTGTCGCGGACCAAATCGGCGATGCGTTCGATCAGCCGCGCCTTGTTCACCTGGTACGGCAATTCGGTGATGATGATGGCTTGGCGGTCGCCCCTGCCGATGTCCTCGAAGTGAGTGCGCGCACGCAAGTGCAGACGGCCGCGGCCCGTCTTGTAGGCTGCTACGATCTCCTGGGCACCATTGATGAATCCCGCAGTCGGGAAATCAGGACCGGGAACGATCTGCATCAACTGGCCGAGGGTGATGTCAGGGTTCTCGATGAGCGCGATGCACGCCGAGATGATTTCGGTCAGGTTATGGGGCGGGATATTGGTCGCCATGCCCACCGCTATTCCCGAGGATCCGTTGATCAGCAGGTTCGGGATGCGCGCGGGCAGTACGGCGGGCTCGGTCTCGGACTCGTCGTAATTCGGGTTGAAATCAACCGTTTCCTTGTCGATGTCGGCGAGCAGCTCGCCGGCCAATCTGGACATGCGCACTTCGGTGTATCGCATCGCGGCCGGCGGATCGCCGTCCACGGAACCGAAGTTTCCCTGCCCGTCGACCAGCAAATAGCGCATCGAGAACTCTTGCGCCATGCGCACGATGGCGTCGTACACCGATACGTCGCCGTGCGGATGATATTTGCCGATCACATCCCCCACGACACGCGCAGATTTCTTGTACGGTTTGTTCCAATCGTTGCTCAATTCGCGCATCGCGTAGAGCACGCGGCGGTGCACGGGTTTCAAGCCGTCGCGCACGTCGGGCAAGGCTCGGCCGACGATGACGCTCATCGCGTAGTCCAGGTAGGATTTGCGCATCTCGTCTTCGAGATTTACGGGCAATATTTCGCGAGCGATCTCGGCCATTTGCGAGAGTCCGGTGAAGCCTTCCGGCTAATTTATAAGGGTTTAAAGGAGGCGAGACATGGTCTCAACATTGGGGAATTCTAGCACATATCCGCGCCTGTCTTAAGCCTGCGGGGCGGATTAGCCGATATACTGGGGAATGCCCGCCGTTCTTGCCGATTTGAGCATCGAGGCCCGTTGGATCGTGCCAATGACGACGCGCGGCCGGGTGCTCGAAAACCATGCATTGGTGGTGCGCGACGGTCGGATTCTGGACCTTTTGCCGAGTACCGACGCGGCCGAACGCTACGCCGCCACGGTGGTCGCACAGCGGCCCGCGCATCTCTTGATGCCCGGGATGATCAACACGCACACACATGCCGCGATGTCGCTGTTTCGCGGGCTCGAGTCGCCTGCCGCACCTCTCGAGCAGCGGTTCCTCGGACCCGAATTCGTGCGCGACGGTGTCTTGGCGGCGATCGCCGAAATGCTTTCATCCGGCATCACCTGCTTCGGGGATCGCTACTATTATCCGGACCAGTGCGCCCGGGCAGCCGCAGAGCAGGGAGTGCGCGCAAGTATAGGCTTGCCGGTGGCCGAGACGGCCAGTCCCTGGGCAAAATCCCCCTCCGAATATTTGACGGAAGGGTTGCGCGTCCGTGATGACTACGCGGGCCATCCGTTGATTTCGAGCGTTTTCGCGCCGCATGCGCCGGCCCGGTTGAGCAACGCCACCTTTGCGCGGGTCGCCACGCTCGCCGACGAACTCGACGCGGGTATCGCGATCGACCTGCACGAATCGGCGGATGAAATTGCCCGGTCCCTCGCGGTGCACGGCATGCGGCCGATCGAGCGGCTGTGGCAGCTCGGCCTGCTGACGCCGGCCTTGAACGCCGTCCACATGACGCACGCCACCGAAGCGGACATCGATCTTGCGCGGCGATCCGGCCTGGGCGTCAGCCTCTGCTCGGAGGCAAGTCTCAAGAGTGAGCATCAATTGCCGCCGCTTGCCTCGTTCATCGCGTCCGGAATTCGCTTAGGTGTGGGCACCGGCGGCGCCTGCCGCCAAGACGTGTGGGCCGAGATGCGGCTGCTGGCGCTGATGACGTCGCGTCTGCAAGCCGCCGGCGGGTTCGACTACACCGCGTGGGATGCGCTCGCCGCGGCCACCCGCGGGGGTGCCGCCGTGCTGGGGCTGGACGCCGACGTAGGCACGCTCGAGTCCGGAAAGTGGGCTGATCTGTGCTGCGTCGATCTCGGCGGCCCGGCCACTCAGCCCTTGATCGATCCCGTGACGCAATTGGTTTTCTGCGGCGGCCCCGACATCGTGAGCGACGTTTGGGTGGCCGGCCGACAGCTGCTCTCGGCCGGAGAATTGATCCGCCTGGACTGGCCGAGCGTTGCCGCACGAGCCAATGCCTGGGCCATGCGATTGAAGACCGGAGGCTGACCCCCATGCACGAATCGACTCGAAATGCCGACCCCGCGGAACTCGCGAAATTCACCGCACTCGCACAGAGCTGGTGGGACCCCAAGGGTCCGTCCAAACCCCTGCACGATCTCAATCCCCTGCGCCTGCAGTACATCGAACGCGCGGTGGCCCTGCGGGGCACACCGGTGCTCGATGTCGGCTGCGGCGGGGGTATTCTGTCCGAGGCGATGGCGCGCGCCGGTGCGCGGGTGCTCGGCGTCGACTTGTCGCAGGCGGTGCTCGATGTGGCTGAATTACACGCGCTCGAGAGCAAGGTCGCGGTGGAATATCGGCTGGTTGCCCTGGAAGAGCTGGCGCAAGAACCATGGAAATGCTCGAGCACGTGCCTGATCCGGCCGCCGGCGTCAAGGCATTGGCCGCCTTGGTGAAGCCCGGCGGCGATGTCATCGTGTCCACGATCAATCGCAATCCGCTGGCCTTCGCGGTGGCCATCGTCGGGGCGGAATACATCGCCCGCGCTTTGCCGCGGGGAACCCATGAATATTTGAAATTCATTCGACCTTCGGAACTCGCGCGCTGGGGGCGCGAGGCGCAATTGGAACTGCGCGATTTGACGGGCATCACTTACAATCCGTTCACGCGCTCGTTCCGGCTTTCACCCGACACCCGCGTCAACTACCTGGCACATTTCTCCCGGCCGGCAATCCGATGACGCTGCATCTCTCGAGCCGGCTCGACGCCGGCGGCCGCGCATGACCGGCGGCGCAGTCTGGTGGGCGTGGCTGGTGGGCGTCGCGCTCGGCGCGCTCGCCGCGCTGCTGTGGCGCGCGCGGCGCGAGCAAGCCTCGAGGATTGAAACGGAGGTGCTGCGGGCGCGGCTCAAAACCGAGGAAGCCGTGAGCGCCGAACGCGAGCAGGCCCTGTCGAGGGCGCGAGAACAATTGCAGGGCGTGTTCGGCGAACTCGCGCGCGACAGTCTGCAGAGCAACAGCGAGGTGTTCTTGCAGTTGGCGCGTGAACGGCTCGCCCGCCAGCAGCAGGACGCCTCGCAGGCGCTGAAGGAGCGCGAAACGGCGATCGAGTCCCTGGTGCAGCCCATTCGCGAGGCGCTCGCCAAGACCGAAGCGCAGATTCAAACGATCGAGCGCGATCGGATCGATTCGTTCGCCACCCTCAAAACGCAGATGGAAGCGCTGGCCCTGGGGCAAACCTCGTTGTCGCGCGAAACGCGCAACCTCGTCACCGCGCTGCGCCGGCCGAATGTGCGCGGACAATGGGGCGAGATCACCCTGCGCCGGCTGGTCGAGTTGTCCGGCATGACCTCGCACGTCGACTTTACCGAGCAGGTGCATCTCAGCACCGACTCCGGCGCCGTTCGGCCCGACATGGTGGTGCACATGCCCGAGCAGCGCGACATCGTCGTGGATGTGAAAACGCCGCTCGATGCCTACCTCGCGGCGGTCGAAGCTCAAGATGACGAGGAGCGCGGCACGCAATTGCGCCGCCACGCACAAATCGTGGGCGCGCGGGTTCGCGAGCTGTCCTCGAAGCAGTATTGGTCGCAATTCGAACGCAGCCCGGATTTCGTGGTTTTGTTCCTGCCCGGCGATCAATTTCTGTGGGCGGCGCTGCAAGAAAATCCCGGATTGGTCGACGATTCGATGCGGCAAAACGTCATGCTCGCCACTCCCACCAGTCTGATCGCACTGTTGAAAGTCGTCTCCCACGGCTGGAGGCAAACGATTCTGGCCGAGAACGCCGCGGAGATTCGCCGCCTCGGCGAGGATTTGTACAAGCGGCTGGCGGTGTTTGGCGAACATCTCGGCAGGTTGGGAAAATCCCTCGGCAGCAGCGTCGATTCCTTCAATAAGGCGGTCGGTTCGCTCGAACAGCAGGTATTGCCGGCCGCGCGCCGCTTTGAGGGACTCGGTCTGCGCGTGAATCGCGACATCGACCTGCTCGAGCCCGTGGAGACGCTCACGCGCATCCCCCGCAACGCGGGCGTCGACACGGACTCATCAGCCGAGGGAGACGCAACAGGCGAGGCCGATTCTGAAACCCCTTGATGCGACCTACCAAATGCGCGCGCTGCCCCCGGGCACGGCGCGCTACTGGAGCTGGCTTTTCGCCGCAGCCGAGTCGCGCGCCCCCTTGCTCGGTATCTATGCCCTCGGCGCCGAGTGGCAGGCTCTGATGGATCCCGCGACCGAAGTCAGCGTGGCGCATTTGAAGCTTGCGTGGTGGCAGGAAGAAATGCATCGGCTATGCCGAGGCTCTGCCGTCCATCCCATCAGCCTGTATCTCGGCGCCCTGCCGCGCGCCGCCGCGGTCGATTTCACGCCGCTGTCGGTTGCGGTTACCGCCGCCGCTGCCCAGGTGAGCGGCGCGCCTCTGGAACGCGGCACCGATCTCGAGCCGCAAACCCGCGCACTGTGGGGCGGCCCCTTGGCGCTGGCGTCGCAGCTCGCCGACGACGTCCGCGATGAGGCAGGTTTGCGCAATTGCACGGGCGCCCTCGCGGCCGCCGACTACCTGTCGAAGTCGATCCGCGACTATCGGCGCGAAGCGCGAGTTGGACGCGTGCCCTTTGCGATCGACGAGCTTCTGGCCGCAGGCGTCGACAACGACGACCTGGCCAAGGAACCTCCGCCCCCGCATCTGCAGCGCTACCTCGACGGCTTGCGCAAGCGGGCCGCACAGTACTTCAATACCGCCGCAGAGACGCTGCCGCGAGCACAGCGAGCCCGGCATCGGCACCTGCTGGTGCTGGCGGCGCTCGGCCAGGCGCATCTGAACAGCCGCGCGCCGGCGCCGGAGCGCCGGCGGTTGAAAGACATGTTCCTCGCCTGGACCACGGCGCGGCGCGCCCATTGATCCATTCGGAGCCCGACATGATTCCCAAACCATTCACGCCCGATGCGGACTTGCTTGCCGGACGCATCATCTTGATCACCGGAGCCGGCAGCGGCTTGGGGAGGGCGCTCGCCATCGAAAGCGCGCGGGCAGGCGCGACGGTGATCCTGTCCGGCCGCAACGGCGCCAAACTCGATCGTGTTTACGATGAAATAGTCGCCATGGGAGCTCCGCGGCCCGCGATCGCGATGCTGGATCTCGCCGCCGCGACAGCGGTCGACTACGATAATTTGGCGAAGACCATCGACGAGGAGTTCGGCAGACTCGACGGCGTGGTCCACGCCGCCGCACTGCTGGGAGACCGGACTCCGCTCGAACAATACGACGTGCCGACCTGGTGCAAGGTGCTGCACGTGAACCTGACCGCACCGTTCATATTGACGCAGGTCTTGCTCCCCAACTTGCGCAAGTCCGCGGACGCGTCCGTGATTTTCGTCAGCAGCGGCGTCGTGAAGAACCAGCGACCCTTCTGGGGAGCGTACGCCGTCGCGAAGTCCGGATTGGAGTCGGTGCGCAGCATGCTGTCCCAAGAGCTCGACGGCGTCGCGAATATTCGCGTGAACAGCGTGAATCCGGGCCGCATGCGCACGGCGATGCGCGCGGCCGCCTATCCCGCCGAAGATCCGAACACGGTGCCCGAGCCGGCATCGGTGGGCGGCACCTTTTTGTACTTGCTGAGTGCACGAAGTCGCGGTATTGATGGCCAATACATCGAAGCACAATGACAGGAGAGAGGAGAACCGATGCTTTCACGGCAAATTCTATCGGCTTGGGCGCTGTCCGCCGGGCTATGTCTGTCGGCCGCCGCCCGCGCCGACACCCCCGCTGCCGCCGGGGTCCCCCTCGAGGGCGACTATGTCATCCATGACTTTCACTTTGCATCGGGCGAAACGCTGCCGGAATTGCGGTTGCACTACACCTTCCTCGGCAAACCGCGCCGCGACTCGCACGGCAGGGTCAGCAACGCCGTACTGATCCTGCACGGCACCGGCGGCTCCGGCCGCAGCCTGCTCAACGAGCATTTCGCGGGCGTTCTTTTTGGGAAGGGCCAGTTGCTGGACAGCAATCGATATTTCATCATTTTGCCCGACGGCATAGGCCACGGAAAATCGAGCAAACCCAGCGACGGCCTGCATGCGCACTTTCCGCAGTACTCCTACGCGGACATGGTGGCCGCGCATCACGCCTTGCTGCTCCAGGGCCTCCAGGTGGATCACTTGCGCCTGGTGATGGGAACCTCGATGGGGTGCATGCACACTTTCGTGTGGGGGGAAACCTACCCGGATTTCATGGACGCCTTGATGCCGCTCGCCTGTCTACCGGTGCAGATCGCGGGCCGCAACCGCCTGTGGCGCGATCTCATCATGCAAGCGATTCGCACGGATCCCGAGTGGCAGCAGGGCGAGTACAAGAGCGAACCCTTGGGTGCTCTGCGCACGGCGGCCGGCCTGCTGATGATCGCCGGAAGTGCCCCGATTCAAATGCAGCTGACGCTGCCTACCCGAGATGCCGCGGACCAATTCCTGGAAAAATTCATGCAACGCGAACTCGAGAGCCTGGACGCCAACGATCTTCTCTACGCGGTCAACGCGTCGCGCGACTACGACCCCTCGCACGGCCTCGAGAGCATCAAGGTCCCCTTGTGGCAGGTGAACTCAGCCGATGATTTCATCAACCCGCCGGAACTCGGCATCGCCGAACGTGAAATCAAACGCGTGAAGGACGGGCACTTCGTGCTGCTGCCGGCGTCCGATCAGACCCATGGACACGGCACGCACACCTGGGCCGCGCTTTGGCAGCAGTACCTCGCGCAATTGCTGGCCGCCTCCCAGCCCCCTGGGACGTAGTACGTCGGCACAGGGATTGCGACCGGTTGAGGTAAACGTCGCCCGGTGGGGTAAGAAGCCTCAAGGCAACGAAAGACGCAGTTGCCTTGAGGCTTCTTACCCCACCGGGCGAGGATTAAAGCTGGTCAACATCCCGATGTCGAGCGGCCAGCGTGAGGGCTTGGGGGGATAGGGAGCCTGAAGGCAACTGCGTCTTTTGTCTTCCGTTGCCTTCAGGCTCCCTATCCCCCCAGGCCATGCGAATCGCTCAACATTCGAGCTATTCGAGGTTCGACGGAACTTCCAGTTCGCGGGCCAGCTTCGCTGCGTCGATCTCGTTCATCAACGCGTTGCGCTCGCTCGGAAGCATGGCGCGCGAGTGCCCCCGCGGCAATTCGCGCGACAGGTGCACCGGCCCGAAGCGCACGCGCATCAAGCGGCTCACGATGATGCCGCGTGCCGCCCACCAGTGCCGCACCTGCGCGGAGCGAGTGGCGCGCACCGTCACGTTGAGCCAATGATTGAATCCTTCTCCATACTGCGCGTCCGCGCGCAGTATGCTCATCGCCTCACCCTCGCAGTCCGTGGCGGCGCGAAATTCCTCGACCAGTTCATTGCTGAGCGGCCCGCGCATCCTGAGCACGTAGTCCACGGTGAGCGCGTGCACGCCGCGCGACACGCGGTGCGCCCAGGATCCATCGTCGGTCAGGATCTCCAATCCCCCGTCAACCGGCGGCATGGGCTGGATCGCCAGCCAGCGGCCCGAGGAGCGCGGCAAGTTCAGATGTTCCGCCGCGCGCGAAGTAGCGGCCTTCAGATCGAGCGTCTCGCCCGGCGAGCGATGAAACAGCAGCACGTGCAATTCCTTGACCGCCGGCGCATGCAGCCTGACCGGCCGGCCGTCGAGCGTGATGCGGTCGCGCGGCGCGAGCTTCGCCCCCAAGGCCGGTACCTCACCGTTGACTTGCAGACGTCCCTCGCGAATCCAGCGCTCCACTTCGCGGCGCGAGCCGACTCCCGCCGCCGACAGCAGCTTTTGCACTCGCTCGGTCGGTGGCTGGTCCTTTCGCGGCGGTAATTGCTTGCGGGGCGGCCGGGGTCGCATCAATTCGGGTCGTCTGGCGCGCCGCGTGCGACCAAACCATGCGGCTGCGGCGCGGCGCCGTCCTCATCCTGCCCGCCGTCCGAGCCCGCCGCACTGACCGACTCCTGGTCATCATCGTCGCCTGAAGACTCGGGCGCCTCGTCGGAGTCGGCCTCAGCGTTGGCATCCGCGTCGGTGCCGGTTGCGACCTGCGGGTCCGCGCCCGGCAGAGTCAATTGCACCCTCAGATCCTCGAGTTCCTTCAGCTGCGCCAGGGTCGGCAGGTCGTCGAGTTTCTTCAAGCTGAAATAATCCAGGAATTCCCGGGTCGTGCCCAGCAGTTCCGGCTTGCCGGGGACGTCGCGGTGACCGACCACGCGGATCCAGCTGCGCTCGAGCAGCGTCTTGATGATATTGGGGTTGACGGCAACGCCCCGGATCTGCTCGATTTCGCCGCGCGTGATCGGCTGGCGATAGGCGACCAGCGCCAAAGTTTCCAGCAGAGCGCGGGAATACTTGGCGGGGCGCTCCTGCCATAGCCGCGCCACCGGCTGCGCCACGCCGGCCCTGATTTGAATCCGATAGCCGCTCGCCACTTCGAGCAATTCCAGCCCGCGCGTCTCGTAGTCCGCGGTCAGCGCCGCAATGGCGCCGCGCACTTCCTCGGCGTTGGAGCCATCCCGCTCGTCGAATACGTTCACCAGCTCGTCCATCGTCAAAGGCCGGCCGGCGGCGAGCAGCGCCGCCTCAACCACATTCTTCACGTATTGATCGTTCATTGGGTACTCGCTTGGGTCTCGTCGTTGGCGGCATCGTCGGTGACCAGTTTCAGGTGACGGGCCGGATTGCCGAGGCGCACGTGCAGCGGTGCGTAGGCTTCCGCCTGCGCGATCTCGATCAATCCCTCCCGCAATAGTTCCAGTATGGCGACGAAGGTGACCGTCACTCCGCGGCGGCCTTCTTCGGCGCGGAACAACTGCACGAAATCCACGAACGCGCCCGCCGTCAACGACGACAACACGTCGGTCATGCGCTGCCGCACCGACAAAGGGTCGCGGTGCACGTGGTGATGGGCGAACATATCGCTGCGCGACAGCACTTCCTGGAAGGCCAGCAGCATTTCCTGCAAGGTGACCTGCGGCGGGATGCGCACGACTTTGCGGTCCGCCAGATCCGCCGATGCGACCCAGGTGTCGCGCTCCAGCCGCGGCATGCGGTCGATTCCTTCGGCGGCGCGCTTGAAGCGCTCGTATTCCTGGAGACGACGTACCAGCTCGGCGCGAGGATCCCCCTCTTCCGCGGACTGCTCGTTGCCCACGCGCGGCAACAGCATGCGCGATTTCACTTCCGCAAGGGTTGCCGCCATCAGCAGATACTCGCCCGCCAATTCCAATTGCAGCACCTGCATCAATTCGATATAGCGCATGTACTGGCGCGTGATCTCGGCGATCGGAATATCGAGGATGTCCAGATTCTGCCGCCGTATCAGGTACAGAAGCATGTCGAGCGGGCCTTCGAAGGCCTCGAGAAACACCTCGAGGGCCTGCGGCGGGATGTACAAGTCTCGCGGCATCTCGGTAATGGGCTGACCCTCCACCACCGCAAACGGCATTTCACTCTGCGCAGGTTGCTGCGCGGTGACCGGTGGCGTCGCCGCAGCGTTCTGCACGAGCGTCAATTCAGGTTTCATCGGTAATCCATGGCCATGGCTTGACGAACCGCATCCAGCGTATCGCGCGCCGCCGCGCGCGCTCGCTCGCACCCCTCGGCGATGATACCGCGTACCAGTTCGGGATTCTCTTCGAACTCTTGCGCCCGTTTCGAGATCGCGGACACTTCCTCGACGATCTTTTCGATCAGCGGCGCCTTGCATTCCAGGCAGCCGATACCCGCGCTGCGGCAACCCGCTTGCACCCAGGCTTGCGTGTCGGCGTTTGAATACACTTTGTGCAGGTCCCACACCGGACATTTGTCGGGGTCGCCGGGATCGGTGCGCCGCACGCGCGCCGGATCGGTTTGCATTGCCTTGAGCTTCTTGACGATCGAATCCGGGTCCTCGCGCAAACCAATGGTGTTGTTGTAGGACTTCGACATCTTTCGTCCGTCCAAGCCCGGAACTTTGGGTGTTGCGGTGAGCAGCACCTCCGGCTCGGGCAAAATGGCAATGCCGGTTCCTTCGAGAAATCCGAACAGGCGATCGCGGTCGGCGACGGTCAAACGGGCGTTCGATTCGACCAGCGCACGCGCCCTGGCCAGAGCGTCCGCGTCTCCCTTCTCCTGAAACTCCTTGCGCAGGGTGCGGTACATGGCGGAGTTGCGCGAACCCAAGCTCTTGATGGCTTTCTCGGCCTTCTGTTCGAACTCCGGCTCGCGGCCGTAGATGTGATTGAAGCGCCGGGCCACCTCGCGGGTGATCTCCACGTGTGCAACCTGGTCCTCGCCCACCGGCACGTATTGGGAGCGGTAAAGCAATATGTCCGCGGATTGCAGCAAGGGGTAGCCCAGAAAACCGTACGTGCTCAAATCGCGGTCGGCGAGCTGCGTTTGCTGATCCTTGTAGGAAGGGACGCGCTCCAGCCATCCCAAGGGTGTGATCATCGACAGCAGCAGATGCAGTTCCGCATGCTCCGGCACCTTCGATTGAATGAACAGCGTGGCGACGCCGGGATTGAGGCCCGCCGCCAGCCAGTCGATGGCCATCGTCCAGACGTACTCCTCGAGCTTCGAGGTATCCTCATAGCCCGTGGTGAGCGCATGCCAATCGGCGATGAAGAAAAAGCATTCGTACTGGTACTGCAGTTCGATCCAATTCTTGAGAGCGCCGTGGTAGTTGCCCAAATGCAGCTGGCCCGTGGGCCGCATGCCGGACAGCACGCGTCGGTTTTGTATCGGACCGCTCATGCCGACGATCCGAACAAGGCGTTGATGATCCGTCCGACCATCCGTAAGGCCGGATTGAACAGCCATCCGAAGAGTCCCAATACGGACAGTGCAAGCGCGATGAAAGGGCCCACCGGCTCGATCTTTTCCAAGCGAACGCTCAAGCGAGGCGGCAGCAACGCCGCGAGAACCCGCCCCCCGTCGAGCGGAGGAATGGGCAACAGGTTGAATAGCGCGAGAACCACGTTGCTCAAGATACCCGCCTGCGCCATGAGCGTGATCCAACGGCCCAAGGTCTGGTTGCCGTTGATCCGCAGGATCGCTCCCAGCACCGCGCACCACAACACCGCCATGAGGAAATTCGCGGCCGGGCCGGCAAGCGCCACCGCAACCATCGCGCGGCGCGGACTGCGCAGCGCGCTGGTCGCCACGGGCACGGGCTTCGCCCATCCGAACAGCAGTCCGCCGACGGCAAGCAGGAGGCCGGGAACCAGCACGGTACCGATGGGATCGATGTGGCGCAGCGGATTCAAACTCAGGCGTCCTAGCATCTCGGCGGTGCGGTCACCGAAGTATCTGGCCATCCAGCCATGAGCCACTTCGTGCAGGGTGATTGCAAATAGGAGCGGGATTGCCCAGATAGACACCTTATATAGAAATGCAAATAAATCCAATGCTTACACTCATTACTTAAACTAAATACGAACTTTATCGCCCGCATTGCGCCGGCATTATACGGTTGCGGAGTCCGCAAAGGAGCTTAACAGGCCGCGGCCCGCGCGCACCACGATGGCGCGGTCGGTGGACAGGTCGATCACCGAGGTAGGGATGAGTCCGCAATTGCCGCCATCCAGGACGAGGTCAACGCTGTGTTCGAGCTTCTCATAGATCTCCTTGGCATCGGTGCGCGGCAGCTCCTCGCCGGGCAGCAACAGCGTTGAACTCATGACGGGCTCACCCAATTCGCCCAGCAGCATGGCGGTTACCGGATGATCCGGAACGCGCAATCCGATGGTGCCGCGTCTTTCATGCTTCAAGCGCCGCGGCGTTTCGCGCGAGGCCTTGAGCAGAAAGGTGTACGGACCCGGTGTGTGCGCACGCAACAACCGGTACTGCCAATTGTCGACCATTGCATACTTACCGACCTCGGCGAGGTCGCGGCATACCAGGGTGAAATGATGATTCCTATCCGTCTGCCGAATATCGCGAATGCGCTCCAGAGCCGCCTTGTCGCCGATATGGCAGCCCAGCGCGTAGCAGGAATCGGTGGGATAGACGATCACCCCTCCGGCGCGCAGAGCCTCGACGGCTTGGCGCACGAAGCGCCGCTGCGGGGACACGGGATGCAGTTGCAGGTAGATACTCATTTCGTCGGCTATGATACGCGGATGAATCAGTTACTCGAATGGCTGCCTCTCATCGTATTTTTCGTGGGTTTCAAGCTGCTGGGCATCTATTGGGCCACGGCGGCCCTGATGATCGCCTGCGTGCTGCAGCTCACCGTGCACCGGTTTCGCACGGGGACATTCAAGACCATGCACATCATCACCGTGGCGGTGGTGCTGGTGCTCGGCTCCGCTACTCTGCTGCTGCACGACCGCCGTTTCATTCAATGGAAGCCCACCGTGCTGCTTGCGCTGGCAGCGGGGGCTTTTCTCGGCAGTATGTTCATCGGCAAACAGCCCCTCGCGCGGCGCTTGTTGGAGGCTGTGTTCAATGAACCTCTGCCTGTCTTGCCGCGGACTTGGCTGTTCATCAATTCCCTGTGGGTGGGCTGGCTCGCGCTCCTCGCGGCGGCGAATATCTACGTGGCGCGGAACTTCGATGAGAGTGTCTGGGTCAATTTCAAAGTGTTCGGCATCACGGTGGCCATGCTGATTTTCATGATGCCGCAGATCTTGTGGCTGAGCGGCAAGACCAAGACCGCGCAATCGGAGCGGGGCTAACCGGAGGCGTATGAATCAACCAGCCGCCGGCCGCGAGCAGCGCTTGCGTCAGCGCCTCGAGAGCCGTTTTATGCCGACGCTGCTGACCATCGAGGACGAGAGTCACTTGCACGCCGGTCATGCGGGGGCCGCGGGCGGCCACAGTCATTTCCGCATAACCATAGTGGCCGAGGCGTTCCGCGGCGTATCGCCCGTGGCGCGTCACCGGCTGGTATACGCCGCGGTCGACGATCTGTTAAAGACCGACATCCACGCCTTGGCGATCAACGCCTCGCCCCCGGCGGATACCTAGCTCATGGGCTCGAAAGAGCATGGATTGGGCGGTTTTTCCGTCAACGCGGAGGCAGGAAGCCGAAGCAGACGCCCGAAGGGGCGCCCGAAGGGCGCGGGCCCACGATGGGCCCGCGTCAAATCGCATCGATAATTGGAGAGATGGCGCGGTAAAGGCTAAACTGCCGCCCCCGGGCGCGTCGGCCATGTCGGCCATAGCCGCCTTTTTTCGTGTATAGAGGACCCAAATGACTCAATTTCTCAGTACACAGTGGACCCTCCGGTCCACCGTGGCAGCGATCGCCCTACTGCTGGCGGCCTGCGGCAAGGGACAACAGGCGGCGGCGCCGCCCACGGCCGCCGACAAGCCGACGACCACGCCGGCGGTCGCCGTCGTCGACGGCACGCCCATTTCGCGCGAGGCCTACGACGATTACCTGAAAGGCCTGCTGCGCGGCAAACCGGCGACCGACGTTACCGCGGAAGAGAAGAATCAAGTCCTCGACCAGATGATCAACATGCAGCTCATCGCAGTTCAGGCCGAGAAGGACGGATTGGATAAGGATCCGGAAGTCGCCACTCGCATCGCTCTGCTGCGCACGCAGATTCTGGCGGACGCCGCCGCGCAGAAGTACGTGAAGAGCAATGAACCCTCGGATCAGGACCTGCATGCCGCGTACGACGCCGCCACCGATAAGACGGAGTATCACGCTTCGCACATCCTGGTGCCGACCAAGGAAAAGGCCGATCAGCTCATCAAGAAGATCAAGGGCGGAGCAAAGTTCGAGGACCTCGCGAAAGCCGAATCCACCGACAATTCGAAGACGAACGGGGGCGACCTCGGTTGGTTCACGACGGCGCGCATGGTCAAACCCTTCGGCGATGCAGTCAAGGGCCTGAAGAAAGGCGACTTCACGACCGACCCCGTGCAGACCCAGTACGGCTGGCACATCATCAAGCTCGTGGACACGCGCGACGCGCCGTTCGACCAGATGAAGCCTCAGCTGACCAACGCCCTCATGCAAAAGAAATTCCAGGAATACATCGAAGGCCTGAAGAAGACCGCCAAGATCGAAAAGAAGCTCTGATTGACGCGGGCCCATCCTGGGCCCGCGCCCTTCGGGCGCCCCTGCGGGCGTCTGCTTCGGCATCCTGCCTTTGCAGCCCATCCTGGGCCCTCGCCCTTCGGGCGCCCCGTGGGCGTCTGCTTCGGCATCCTGCCTCGCGTTGACGCGGGCCCATCCTGGGCCCGCGCCCTTCGGGCGCCCCTGCGGGCGGCCAAAATCGCATCCTGCGATTTTGTCGCTATTGCTTTTTCAGCAATTTGAGAAACGCAGCCTCGTCGAGCAGTGTGATGCCCAGTTGCTGGGCTTTTTTGAGTTTGGAACCCGCGTCCGTCCCCGCCACCACGTAGTGCGTTTTCTTCGACACGCTGCCGCTCACCTTGCCGCCGAGCTGCACGATGGCCTCCTCCGCCGCCTCGCGCGTCATTGCCTGCAGCGTGCCGGTCAGCACGAAGGTCTTCCCCGTCACTTCCGAATGAGCGTCAATCGGCGCCGGAGCGGGCCACGTGATGCCGCTGGCGAGCAGCCGATCGACGATGGCTGCATTGTCGGGATCGTGGAAATAAGCGGCGACATTCTTCGCGACCACCGGACCCACGTCCGGAACCCGCTGGATCTCGTCCTCTCCGGCTTGGCGCAGCGCCGCCATATCGCCGAAATACCGCGCCAGCGCGAGCGCGGTCGCCTCGCCCACATCGCGTATGCCGAGCGCGTACAAAAATCGCGGCAGCGTCGTGCGCTTGGAACCCAAAATGGCGGATTGCAATTTCTGCGCGGACTTATCGCCCATGCGCTCGAGCGTCGCGAGCTGCTCTTCCTGCAGGTCGAACAGATCCGCGGGTGTTCGCACCCAATCGCGATCCACCAGCTGTTCGACGAGCTTGTCGCCCAGTCCCTGGATGTCCAGGGCGCGGCGCGAGGCAAAATGCTTGATTTCCTCCTTGCGCTGCGCCGCGCATATTCGTCCTCCGGTGCACCGCGCGACCGCCTGATCGGCCTCGCGCACCACCGGCGATCCGCACACCGGGCACACGCTGGGCAGCGTCACCAGCGTCGCGCCCGCAATCCTGCGCTCGGGCAGCACGCTCACCACTTCCGGAATGACATCGCCGGCGCGACGAATGACCACCGTATCGCCCACTCGGACGTCCTTGCGGGTCAATTCGTCCATGTTGTGCAAGGTTGCATTGCTGACGGTGACGCCGCCGACGAACACCGGTTCGAGCCTCGCCACCGGGGTCAACGCGCCCGTGCGGCCCACTTGAAATTCGATGTCGCGCACCGTGGTGAGAGCCTCTTCGGCGGGGAATTTGTGCGCGACCGCCCAGCGCGGCGCCCGCGAAATGAATCCCAGCTGCCGTTGCAGATCGAGATCGTCCACCTTGTAGACCACGCCGTCGATCTGGTACGGCAGCTTCGGGCGCAGCGCACCCATCTCACGGTAGTAATCCAGACAGCCGTCGGCCCCTTCCACGACGCGCGATTGCGGGCAGATCTTGAATCCCCAATGGCGCAATGCTTGCAATATCGCGCTGTGATGAGTGGGCAGGTCGCCGCCCTCGACGATTCCGAGGCCGTAGATGAACAGGTCGAGCGGACGCGCCGCCGTCATACGCGGATCGAGCTGGCGCAGGCTTCCCGCCGCCGCATTGCGCGGGTTGACGAAACTCTTCTCGCCGCGCGCAATCGCTTCCCGGTTGAAGCGTTCGAAACCGGCCAGCGGCATGAATACCTCGCCCCGGACCTCGAGCACCGGCGGCGGTCGAGCGGCGCGCAGTTTCATGGGCAGCGCCTTGACGGTCTTGAGGTTCTGCGTGATGTCCTCGCCGGTTTCGCCGTCGCCGCGCGTCGCGCCCTGCACGTACACGCCGTTCTCATACCGGGCGCTGACGGCCAAGCCGTCCAATTTCGGCTCGGCCGAATAGCGAATGGGTTCCTCGAGATCAAGCCGTTCCCGGATACGGCGGTCGAAGTCGCGCACCTGCTCGTCGCTGAAGGCGTTGTCCAGCGACAGCATGGCGAGCCGATGCCTCACCGTGCCGAAAGCCGCAATCGGCGCCGCGCCCACCCGCTGCGTCGGCGAATCAGGGGTCAGCAACTCCGGATGCTGAGTTTCGAGCGCGCGAAGTTCGAGCATGAGCCGGTCGTATTCGGCGTCCGGGACCTCCGGATCATCGAGAGCGTGATAGCGGTAGTTGTATCGGTCCAGCAGACCGCGCAGTTCCGCGGCCCGTGTTGCCGCCTTCTTCGCCGGACCCGCTGCCTTCTGCGCGCACATCCTCCAGTCAGTTCCCCGGCAGCGAGGCCTGAAAACGCGCAATGTCCTCGCGCAATGCGGCCGCGCGCTGCGGCGACAAGGGCATGCCCTTTGCGTCCTGCACCATCCCGGACAATTCCTCCGCCAGGCCGCGCGCGGTACCCAGCAATTCGTCCATGGTTTCGAGCGGCTGGATCGGACCCGGCAACACGGCGAACAAGGTTACGCCCCGATACTCTTGATCCGCCATCTCGGCAATGTCGAAAGTTCCGGGCTCAATGAGACTGGCCACGCAAAACAAGCTGCGGCCGTCGGCATGCTTGCGGTGAAACACCTGGTAGCGCCCAAATGCGAGTCCGTGCAATTCGAGCGCAGCCATCAATTGGCTCCCGGACCAGCGCGCCTCGCCCACGGCGCAGACGCGAACGGTCACGATCCTCTGCAGCTCCGCCGCATTGGGAGCCTGCGGCGGCGCCGCGGCGGCGCGGTCGCTCTGCTCGGAAATCGGCCCCGTGGTGAACATCGGGCGCATCGCGGGCGGCGGCGTGGGCGGCGCGCGCGCGGGTGCAGGAGCGGGTGCGCGTTCCGATCCGGGGGTGGGCGCGGGCTCGGTACCGGCCATCATCGGGGCATCCAATACCGGCACATGATCGAATTCGGCGGTGCGGATATTGAGCGGCTCGAAGGGCGGAACGCCCCAGTCCCTCGGCGGCGGCGCAGGCTCAGCCGGCAGATCGTCGCCGGAATCGGCATGCCGCGGAGAATCGGCGGAAGGCGTCGGCTCGCGCAGCTCCGAGTTGCCAGGAATCCGGCCGGCGCGGCGCGCGGTCCACCACCATATGCCGGCGAGCAGCGGCAAGCTGAGGCACAGCAATATCCAGCGTAGCTCGGCGGCCACTCGAGAGCTCTACATCGCCGCCATGCGCACGGCCTCGTCGACATCCACCGCTACCAAACGCGACACTCCCGGCTCGTTCATGGTTACGCCCACCAATTGCGATGCCAGCTCCATCGTGCTCTTGTTGTGGGTGATGAAGATGAACTGCACATTGCGCGACATGTCGCGCACGATGTCGCAAAAGCGGCCGACATTGTTCTCGTCGAGCGGCGCGTCCACCTCGTCAAGCAGACAGAACGGCGCCGGATTCAAATCGAATATCGCGAATACCAAGGCGACGGCGGTCAGCGCCTTCTCGCCGCCCGAGAGCTGGCTGATGGTGCTGTTGCGCTTCCCGGGCGGTCGCGCCATGACGGACACACCGGCCGCCGCACCTTCTTCGCCCGTGAGTTCCAGGTATGCGTGACCGCCGCCGAACAGGCGCGGGAATTTCTCTTTGAGGCCGGCGTTCACCTTGTCGAAGGTATCCTGGAACCGCGTGCGGGTCTCGCGATCGATTTTGCGCATCGCCGACTCGAGAGTTTCCAAGGCATCCGTCAGATCCTTGCACTGCCGGTCCAGATACTCCTTGCGCTCGGATTGCTCCTTGAACTCGCCGATGGCCGCCAGATTGACCTGGCCCAGGCGCTCGATCTTGCCCCGGGTCTCCTCCAGCTGCGACTCCCAGCCCCCGATCGTGGCATCCTCCGTGAGTTGCGCCAACAGTGCGGCGAGTTCGAAATTCGTCGCCGCAAGCTGCTCGGCTACGCTCTCACGGCGAACGCGCACCTGTTGCGCGGCCAATCGCGCCTCGTCCAGGCCGGCTCGCGCGCCGTCCACCCGCTGCTCGACGGCCAGGCGCGCGGCATCACGATCGCGCAGCCTGGCGTCCAACTCGTCGTTCGCAATCCTGGCGGCCTGCAGCTCACCATCGATTTCCGCGCGTATCCGCAGTGACTCCTCGAGCTGGGTCTGCGCCGCCGCGAGCGGCGCCTCGCCGTCCGCGAGCTGGGTCGCCAGCTCGTTGCGCCGCGCTTCCAAACCTTCCAGCTGCTTCTCGACTCGCGACAGCGTCGTGGACAGGGAGCTGTGCGACGAGCGCCGCGACTCCACCTGCAGCGCCAATTCCCGTGCGAGTTGTTGCGCCGACATCGCCGCCGCGCGGGCAGTGCCCACATCCGCGCGCAGCGCCTCGCGTTCCTGTTCGAGCGCGACGCGCTGCGGTTCGAGGGCGGCCAATCTGTCGATGGCCTCCTCCATGCGGCCACGCGCTGCGCGCAGATCCGTCTCCGCGCGCTCGAGCTCGGTGCGTATGTCGGCGAGTCCCGTGTCCAGCTGCGTCATGCGCCGCGCCGCATCGGCGCTGCGAGCCCTCGCCGAATCCAGCTCCGCGCGCCGATCGACGTGCTCGCGATGCAGCCGGTTCACGTCCGCCTGAGCGCGGTCGCGGCGATCTTCGTGCTCACGCACGCGCTCGCGAGTGAGCTCCAGGCGGCGTTCGAGTTCCTTGACCTCGTCCGCGAGTCCGCTCACCTGCGCGCGGATCCCGCGCAAAGTCTCCTCACGCTCGATCACACCCGTGCGCGGATCCGCATCGCGCGACAGACGCAGCCAGTCCGATCCCAGCCATATTCCATCGCGCGTAACCACCGACTCGCCCGCGCCCAATCGGCTTCGGAGCCCTATGGCCTCGTTCAAGGTTTCGGCGGTATGCACCGACGACAGCACCGATCCCAGTACGGCGGCGCCCTGCACTTTCGCCTGCAGCGAGGTCGCAGCGCGGGGGACGGCCGCCGCTTCACCCGTGCTCACGACGGCCAAATGGCCGCCATCGAAGCTCGCCAAGAGATCGGTGACGCTGTCCAGACCGTCGACGCACACAGCCTCGAGGTACGATCCCAGCACTGTTTCGACGGCCCGCTCCCAGCCGCGATCGACACGCAGCTGCTGCGCGACGCGCGGCTGGCGGTCGAGCGACTTCGACTTCAGCCACTCGGTGACTTTGCCGGAAGCCTTGCCGAGCGCCGCCGTTTGCAGCGCTTCCGTCGATACCTGCGAGCCCAGCGCCTCTTGCCAGCGCGTGCGCAGCGCGTTGAGGGCCTGCGACTCCGCCCGTTCACGATCGCGCGTAACCGAGATCTCCTGCAGCAGTTCCTGCAGCTCGGCCGCAGCCTTCTGACCCGCATCACGGGCCAATGTCATCCGGCTCTCCAGAGTTTCCAATGCAACCGCCGGCTGCAATTGGGCGAGCGCCGAGCGCTCGCTCTCTTGCCGCTCCTGCTGCTGCAGAAGGTGCCTCTGCTGACTTTCCAGCTCCTCGATGCGCGCGCGTTCGACCCCCGTCTCGCGCTGGCCGAGCGCGACGGCCTGGGCATGGGCATCCCAGGCCTGCTGCCACGCCGCCAGCGCCTGCTCATGGCTCTGCAGTGCCTGAGAGGTGCGAAGTTCCTCGGCGTGAGCCGCGTCGAGACCGGGCACCATGCTCGCCAGTTCCTGCGACAGCGCCTCCAGCTGGCTGCGATCACGCTCCAGAACCTGACCCAGGTCGGCGACCTGGGCCTCGGCCTGTTCCAAGTCCGAGCGCTGCCGCTGGCGCAGCTCGCGCGTGAACTGGATGCCTTGTTCGATCCGCGTAACTTCGGCGCCCGCCTCATAGAAGCGGGCCTGAATCGCGCCGAGGGCGTCCGCTGCCGACTGCTGATCGGCGCGAATGCGCTCGATGTCCGCTTCAGCTTCCCGCAGCTCGGCAAGCACGGCGTGCATCGCGGTCTCGCAGCTTGATGCCGCGGCGTCGCGCACTCTCGCCTCGGCGTCCAAACTCTGCATGCGCAGGGCCAGCAACTCGGCCTGCAGCTTGCGCTCTTCTTCCTTCAGGGCCTGATAGCGCCGGGCCGTCGCGGCTTGGCGCTGCAAGTGGCGAATCTGCTTCTCCACCTCTTCGCGCAGGTCGTTCAGCCGATCCAGATTTTCGCGGGTATGGCCGATCCGGCTCTCGGTTTCGCGGCGCCGCTCCTTGTAGCGCGAGATGCCCGCGGCCTCCTCCAAGAATGCGCGTAGATCGTCCGGCCGCGCCTCGATCACGCGCGAGATCATGCCCTGCTCGATGATGGCGTAGCTGCGCGTGCCCAAGCCCGTGCCGAGGAACAGCTGCGTGATGTCCTTGCGGCGCACCTTGGTGCCGTTGATGAAGTAGTCGGACGTGCCGTCGCGGCTCACGGCGCGGCGCAGGGCGACTTCGTTGTAGGCCGCGTACTCCCCGCCGATCTTGCCGTCGGAATTGTCGAACACCAGTTCGACCGATGCGGCGCCCAAGGGCTTGCGCGCGGCCGAGCCGTTGAAAATGACGTCCGCCATGGATTCGCCGCGCAAATGCTTCGCCGAAATTTCGCCCATCACCCAGCGCACCGCGTCGATGATGTTGGACTTTCCGCAGCCATTCGGGCCCACAACCCCGGTCAGGCTGCTCGGAAAGGTCACGGTCGTCGGGTCGACAAAGGATTTGAAGCCGGCAATCTTGAGTTTCGTTAAGCGCATTATTTTCGGTGACCCTTGGGAGCCGGCGCGTGGCCGTCAATGTGGCGCGTAGTGTAAAGTAAACGTCACTTTCGTAAACCCCCGGCGATGTCGCCGAATTTGAGTCCATGACCGAACCCAGCACCCGACTGGAAACTTTTGCAAACCCGACGCCCGAGCGGGACTACACCATCCGAATGACCATTCCGGAGTTTAGCTGTCTGTGTCCGAAAACGGGACAACCGGACTTCGCCACGCTCAAATTGGAATACGTTCCCGACCAGCGCTGCGTCGAACTCAAGTCCTTGAAGCTCTATATTTGGTCATTCCGCACGCATTTCACGAGGCGGTGACCAACGAAATCTTGGGTGACCTGGTGGCGGCAACCGCGCCTCGATTCATGCGTCTTTTGGCCGAATTCAACGTTCGAGGCGGCATTTACACGACAGTGGCGGCGGAACACAGGTTGCCCGGCTGGGCGGCCGCCCCCCCGATCCCCCTTCCCTAGCGCCCGGCGCGCGCGGGTCCGCACCCTCCCCACCCTGCCGCCCGGGGTTTTGCTTTTCAATCATAGGCTTAGATTAATAAAATATGTTGCCTCAGTGGCCTGTACACGCCTGAATGCGTCGGTATAATCGCGCGCTCTTTCGTTAGGAGGCGGAGACTTCAAATGCCCTCGAAGAAACCCAATAAAGCGGCT
>WNFL01284442.1_pt1 | contig 23394 bp, 27 predicted proteins | sample 5400361 | NCBI WGS metagenome assembly WNFL01 (sample SAMN13153351, study PRJNA577476) | soil metagenome | isolation source: 40 cm soil on Douglas fir-dominated hillslope | place: USA:California | collected 2013-09-17
CCTGGGCCCGAGCGGCAGCGCGAGCGTGCACCAGTTCCTCCTCGACCAGGACACCGGGGGCGCGATCCGCACCGCCGGCCGCGCGGACATGTACCTCGGGCAAGGGCCCGAGGCCGAGCGCCTCGCGGGCGCGACGCGCGCGGAGGGACAGCTGTACTACTTGTTCCTGAAGGAGTGAGGGGGGATCAAAGGCCGAGTGCCTCGACTTGCGAGGCCAGGGCGGGCCGCACCTGCAACAGGACCTTGAGCGCCTCGCGGTGCTGCGCCGGGTTCGCCTCGTCTCCGAGGTAGAGCTGGCCGACGACCTCCTTCCAGCGCTGGAGTTCACGGCGCTGGTTGCGCTCGATCTTGCCCTCCACGGTGAGGCCGAGCATGTGCAAGACGCGTTCGTACACGAGCTGGAGTGACGGTCGCTGCCCGGGATTCATCGAGTGCAACCCACGGTGCATCTCGTTGGCGATCAGCATGACCTGTTGGTCGAACCCGAAGCGGCTCCAGCGTTCGAGTGTGAGTGTCTGAGTCTCCTTCACCGGAGGCTCTCCCCTTCGCCGAGGAGAGCGNNTCGCATTTGCTCACGTAGGGCAGGGTCGCGCAATTCCATCGTCGAGTTCCCCTGGGAGGGCCGCAAGTTCACCATCGACGTGTATTGGATGCACTCCGCAGGTCCCCGGCCGGGAAAGTAGTTTCCGCCCCACAACGCGGACTGCGCGCTGCCTCGTTCGAGGAGCTCCGCCTCAGCGTCCACGTGCAGTTCGCCGCCGACGGCCAGGATGCGGCGATCGACGTCCACCACGAATTTCACGTAGTCGGCGAACGGCCGGCCGAGCAGCGCAGCCAGTTGCTCGCGCGGCATGTGCGCCTGGACGATGTGGATGGGATTGGTCGCAGCCATCGAATCGAGAGCATAGCGCCACGCGCCGCACTCCGGCAGAATCCGCGGCCCGCAGGATGGAAGAGCGCAAGAATCTCGAAGGCACGATCCTCGCCGTCTGCATCGGCCCGGGCGGGATCCCCAAGCATTCCGTGCCCGAGGCGCGCGCGACGCCGTCCGGGCTCGTCGGCGACAAGCAGCGCTACCCGATCCACGGCGGTCCCGACCGCGCGCTGTGCCTGTTCTCGATCGAGGACTACCAGAGCCTGCGGCGCGACGGCGTCAGCTGCGAGAACCCGGGCACCTTCGGCGAGAACGTGCTCGTGCAGGGCCTCGACTTCGCCGAGCTGCTCCCGGGCGACGAGCTCGCGCTCGGCGAGGAAGTCCGGATCGAGCTCTTCGACGTGCGCGAACCCTGCGGCACGCTGAAGTCCGTCGACGCGCGCTTCCCGAACCTGATGCTCGGCCGCAGCGGCTTCGTCTGTCGCGTGCTGCGCGAGGGCCTGCTGCGGCCGGGACTGCGCGTGCGCAGGCTCTGAGCGACTCGACGGTTGCTAGACTTCGCAATTCGAGGGATGAGCGCGGAATCCGAGCGGATCTACGAGGAGGCGCAGAAGCGCATGGCGCTGCTGCCCAACTACTACGCCTGGATCGCTTCGCACTTCGCCGAGCACGTTCGCGGCAGGGTGCTCGAGCTCGGCTGCGGCGCGGGCCTGGTGATCCGCAACTACATCGCGCGCGCGGACTCGGTCCTGGGCGTCGACCTCGACCCGGCCCTGCTCGCGCGCCTCGAGGCGCAGTACCCGGGCGGAAAGGTGCGCACGGCGCGCGCGGACCTGCTCGGCGACTGGCACGAGCTGGGCGGGTTCCGGGCCGACGTGATCGTCGCCCTCGACGTGCTCGAGCACTTCGCGGACGACGGCGCCTTCGTCGCGAAACTGCGCCGGCAGCTCGAGCCCGGCGGACGGGTCGTGCTCAAGGTCCCGGCCCAGACGCGCTTGTACAGCGCGATCGACGAGGCCTCGGGCCACTTCCGGCGCTACGACGCGCAGCCGCTCGCGCAGCTCATGGCCGCGCACGGCTTCCGCACGCTCTTGCTCCGGCACATGAACGCCGCCGGCGCCTGGGGCTACCGCCTCAAGCGCCAGCGCAGGAGCGGCTTCTCGCTGACCTTCTCGCCGGGGAAGCTGCGCTGCGTGAATGCGCTGATCCCCGCCTTGGCCCTGCTCGACCGACTGCCGGGGCTGAAGGGTCTGAGTCTCGTGGGCGTGTTCGAGTTGCAGCGCTAGAGTACGCGGGCCAACCATGAGGTCTCCGGCCAGCGCTCCGCTCCTCGCCCTGGCGCTCGCCTGCCAGGGCCCGCGCCCTGCGCCCGCGCCGGCGCCGGCCGGGCCCGCCCACGAGGTCGCCGCGGTGCACGCCAACCGCGATCCGCACGGCCCGCCCGAGGTGGAGCGCTACATCGCGTCGCTGCTCGCGCCCGATCGCATCGAGCGCTTCCAGGTGCCGTTGGTGCTCGACAAGCTCGACCCGGCGCCCGAGGCGCAGATCGGCGACCTCGGCTGCGGCCCCGGCATCTTCAGCGTGGCCTTCGCCGAGCGCTGCCCCTCGGGCCTGGTCTTCGCGAGCGACATCGAACCCGCGCAGCTCGATGCCCTGTCCGCGCGCGCGCAGAAGGCCGGGCTGCACAACATCGTGCCCGTGCTCGCGAGCCTCGACGATCCGCATTTCCCGCCCGGCAGGCTCGACATGGTGTTCATCGCCGACACCTACCACCACCTCGAGAACCGCGTCGAATACATGCGCCGGCTCGCGGCCTGCCTTGCGCCGGGCGGGCGCCTCGTCCTGATCGACTACAAGCCGGGACCGCTCGCGCACGGCCCGCCGCCCGAGCACAAGCTCGCAGCGGGCGTGATGGAGAGCGAGCTCAGGCGCGCAGGCTATGTGCAGGTCCAGAGCTTCGACACGCACCCCGAGCAGGATTTCCAGGTCTGGCGCCCGGCCACGCCCTGGGAGGGTCAGCAGCGCTGAGCCCGCCATGCCCGGCTACGAAGTCAAGAGCTACACGGTGCTGCCGGTCGAGGGCGACGACCAGATCGAGGTCGTGATCCACGCCGCCGACGGCAGCAAGTGGGAGTACGGGATCCCCTTCAGCCGCTCCACCGGGCGCTACATGTTCGAGGAGATCGACGTGCTGGCGATGGACTTCGGCGACACGTTCGCCGAGGAGCTGGCGCGCAAGATCGAGGCCACGGTCGACGCGCTCGTGAAGCGCGCCTAGCGGACCTCAGCCATCGGACTTGGCCGGCGGCGGCTCCGCGGGTGGCGGCGGCGCGAGCACCTGCTCCAGCAGCTTCTGCAACGCCTTGCGCCGGTCCGGATCGTGCTCCAGCGCCAGGGCGCGCTCGACCATCTCGCGCGTGCCCTCGACATTGCCCATCGAGGCGTAGAGCACGGCCAGGTTGCGCAGCGAGATCAGGTGCGAGAGGTCGATCTCGATCGCGCGGCGGTAGTGCGCGACCGCGTCCTCCTTGCGCCCGAGCTCCTCGCACAGGACGCCCAGCTCGAAGTGGGCCAGCACGTTCTGCGGCTCGCGCGCGGTCACGCGGCCGAGCCAGCCCAGGCCGAGCTCGAGGTACTCGGCGCGCTTCAGCTTCACCGCCGGCAGCGCACACTGCTCGGCCGCCTCGATCAGGTCCGGCAGCGCGCCGGGATCGTGTTCGAATCCGACGGCGTAGGCGGCCAGCGCGCCCTGCGGATCGCTGCTGCGCGCGCGCGCGCGACCCAGCTCGATCCAGACGGCCGCGTTGTCGGGCTGGAGCTCGAGAGCGCGCGCGAAGGCCCGGGCGGCGGCGACCTCCAGTCCCAGCTGCATGCGCGCACGGCCGAGCTCGACCCAGGCCGGACCGCGGTCGGGCCGCAGCTCGACCACGCGCTCGAGGCAATCCGCGGCCGCGCGCGCGAAGGACAGGCGCAGGAGCGCGCTGCCCTTGAGCTCGAGCAGCAGCGGGTCCGCCGGGTTGTAGCGCAGCCCGAGATCGAGCACGTGCGAGGCGTTCTGCGCGTCCTTCATCTCGAGCATCGCGCGCGCCGTCATCGCGCACGCTTCCAGCCGGTGCTCCATGTCCGCGGCGAAGATCCCGTACCAGCGCTCGGCTGCCAGCGACCAGTTGCGCGCCTCCATCGCCGCGCGTGCTTCCTCCGGCGTGCTCTCGACGCTCTTCGGAGTGTGGCCGGGCAGCGCGCAGGCCCCGAGCAGGGCCGCGAAGAGCAGCGCGAGGGGGGTGCACAGGTGCGGAACGTGGCGCATGGCGGTGGCCGGGAAGAGAGTCTCCCAAGCGCGGCACGGATTTGGAAGACTGGTGGGCCCGATGCCCCTGCGCGCGGTCTTCCTCGACGTCGGCAACACCCTGGTGCGCGAGCGGCCCTCGCGCTTCGAGATCTATGCCCTGTGCGCGCGTCAGCACGGCCTGGAGGTCTCGGTCGAGCGCATGCAACAGCTCATGCGCGCCGCCCACCGCGAGCTGCCGCGCGAGATCGCCGGCGCCTGGCGCTACAGCGAGCGCTGGTTCGAGGCCTACATCGAGCGGATCTTCTCCACGGACCTGGGCCTGGAGCCCGCGCGCCTGGCGGTGCTCTCGCGCGATCTCTTCGCGCGCTTCGCGGATCCCGCGACCTTCGAGCTCTTCCCCGGCGCGGCGGAGCTGTGCGAGGGCCTGCGTGCGCGCGCGCTGGTCGTGGGCCTGGTCTCGAACTGGAGCCAGCGCCTGCCGCATCTGGTCGAGCAGCTGGGCCTCTCGACGCGCACGGACTTCGTGCTCTGCTCGGCGCTCGAACGGGCCGAGAAGCCCGACGCGGAGATCTTCCAGCGCGCCCTCGCGCGCGCCGGCGCGCGCCCGGACGAGGCCTTGCACGCCGGCGACGACCTGGAGAAGGACTTCCACGGCGCGCGCCGGGCGGGGCTGCGCGCCGTGCTCGTCGACCACGCCCGCGTCCACGTGGACTCGACCCCGCGCGTCCACAGCCTGCCCGAGCTCGGCCAGTGGGTCGAACGCCTGTGCGCATGAAGCCCGAGGAACTCGAACAGCGCATCGACGAGCTGGCGCGCGCCTTCGCGGCGCTGCGCGCGGCGCTCGAGTCGCGCATCCACGGCCAGGACGAGGCGCTCGAGTTGGCCGGACTGGCGCTGCTCGCCGGCGGACACGTGCTGGTCGAGGGCGCGCCGGGCCTGGGCAAGACGACGCTGGTCAAGGCGCTGGCGGGCGCGCTCGAGCTCTCCTTCGCGCGCATCCAGTTCACGCCGGACCTGATGCCGGCCGACATCGTCGGCACGCGCGTGCTCGAGGAGGACGAGCACGGCCGCCGGCACTTCCGCTTCCAGAAGGGCCCGCTCTTCGCGCACGTCGTGCTGGCCGACGAGCTCAATCGCGCCACGCCGCGTACGCAGTCGGCGCTGCTCGAGGCCATGGCCGAGCGCCAGGTGACGGTCTTCGGCGAGACGCGCGCGCTGGAGGAGCCCTTCTTCGTCGCCGCCACGCAGAACCCGATCGAGATGGAGGGCACCTACCCGCTGCCCGAGGCGCAACTCGACCGCTTCCTGCTCGAGATCGTGATGAGCATGCCGGCCGAGGCCGCGCTGCGCACGATCCTCGAGCGCACGACCAGCAGCGAGCCGGCCGTGCTGCAGCCGGTCTGGAAGCGCGCGCGCCTGCTCGAGCTGCGCGCGCTGGTGCGCGAGGTGCCCGTCAGCGCCGCGCTGCTCGCGCGCGTGGCGCGCCTGGTGCTGCGCACGCAGCCCCGCGACCCCGGCGCGCCCGAGCGTGTGCGGCGCTGCGTCGCGCACGGCTCGAGTCCGCGCGGCGGCCAGGCGCTGCTGCTCGCGGGCAAGGCGCGCGCGCTGGTGCACGGCCGCGCGCACGCGAGCGAAGCGGACCTCGCGGCCCTGGTCGTGCCGGCCCTGCGCCACCGCCTGATCCTGTCCTTCGAGGCCGAAGCCGATGGCGTGCGGCGCGAAGAGCTGATCCGCGACGCCTGGGAGGCCTCGGCGCGAGAGTAGTGGCCCGCGGTGGTATCCTGGTGAGCGCTCCATGAACTGCCGCGTCCTCCTGGCCCAGATCGAGCCGACGCTCGGCAACCTCTCCGCGAACCTCGAGCTGCACCTCGCCGAGATCGAGAGCGCGCGCAAGCGCGGCCTCGAGCTGGTGCTCTTCCCCGAGCTCTCGCTCTCGGGCTACTTCCTGCGCGACCAGGTTGCCGAGGTCGCCCTGCCGCGCGAGCACGCGCTGCTGGCCGAGCTCTGCCAGCGCTCGCGCGGCGTCTCGATCGGCGCGGGTTTCGTCGAGCGCGGCAGCGACGGGCGCCTGTACAACGCCTACGGCTTCTTCGAGGACGGCCGCCTGCTCGACGTACACCGCAAGGTGCACCTGGTGACCTACGGCATGTTCGACGACGCGCGCGACTTCGCGCCGGGCGAGCGCTTCCGCGCCGTCGAGAGCAAGCACGGCCGCTTCGGAGTGCTGATCTGCGAGGACATGTGGCATGTCAGCGCCGCCTACCTGCACTTCATCTCGAACGTCGACGCCCTGCTGGTGCCCTCTTCCAGCCCGGGCCGAGGAGTGAGCCGCGAGGCGCAGCCGGGACTGCGCTCGGTGCAGACCTGGAACCGCATGCAGGACGCGCTGGCGCTGCTCTTCCAGACCTGGATCGTGTACGTCAACCGCGTGGGCTCGGAGGACGGCGTCCTGTTCTCGGGCGGCTCGCGGGTCGTGGACCCCTTCGGGCGCGAAGGCGGCGCGCTGGGGACGCTCGAGCCCGGGAGCCTCGAGGTCGCGCTCTCCAGCGAGGTCATCCACCGCGCGCGGATCACCACGCCGCTGCGCCGCGACGAGAAACCCTGGCTGGTGCAACGCGAGCTCGAGCGGATCCTCGGCCAGCAGAATCCCTGACATGGACGCCCTCGACATCCAGTGCGATCTCGTCGAGCAGCTGCTCGTGCGCTTCCTGCGCAGCGAGGCGGGCAAGTTCGGCTTCCAGCGCGCGCTGGTCGGGCTCTCGGGCGGAGTCGATTCGGCCGTCAGCGCGGCGCTCTGCGCGCGCGCTTTCGGGCCGAAGAACGTGCTCGGCCTGCGCCTGCCCTACAAGACCTCGAGCCCCGCGAGCGAGAGCGACGCGCTGGCGGTCGTCGCAGCGCTCGGCATCGAGACGCGCAAGATCGAGATCACGGCCATGGTCGACGGCTACGTGCTCCAGCAGGACGTCGCCGAGCGCGTGCGGCGCGGCAACGTGATGGCGCGCGCGCGCATGAGCGTGCTCTACGACGTCTCGGCCGAGACCCGCGCGCTGGTGATCGGCACGAGCAACAAGACCGAGATCCTGCTGGGCTACTCGACCCAGTTCGGCGACGCGGCCAGCGCGCTCAACCCGCTGGGCGACCTCTACAAGCTGCAGGTCTTCCAGCTCGCGCGCCACCTCGGTCTGCCCGCGCGCGTGATCGAGAAGACGCCCTCGGCCGACCTCTTCGAGGGCCAGACCGACGAGGGCGAGCTGGGCTTCACCTACGCGCAGGCAGACGCGCTGCTCGAGCGCATGGTCGACCAGCGCTACGGCGAGGAGGAGCTCGTCGCGGCCGGCTTCGAGCGCGCGTTCGTGCGCCGCATCGCCGCGCGCGTGGCCTCGAACCAGTACAAGCGCTTGCCGCCGATCATCGCCAAGCTCTCCGAGCGCACGGTCAACCACGACTTCCGCTACCTGCGCAGTTGGGGCCACTGAGGCGCCGGAGCGCGGGCGCCCGGCCGCGCGACAGGACTTTTTCGAACAAACCCGCGCGAGCGCTGGCCGGGAAACAACGCCGCGCCGAGCTGCTAGGCTAGTCGGTCCGGAACCGCCGCTCATGACGTCGCGCCCACCCCAGCACCGCTCCAGAGCCCGCTCGCTGCCGCTCGCGCTCTCGCTGGCGGCGCACGGCTGCGTGCTGGCGGCGCTGGCCTGCTTTGCGCCGATCGCGCGGGAGCCCGAGCGCGAAGCGCAGCCCGTGACCGTGCGCCTCGTGCCGCACCCGAGCCCGCCCGCGGATGAGTTCGCAACGCCGCGCGCTTCGAACCGCCGGAGCCTGCCGGACGAGCCGTCCTCCGCGCCGATCCCGATCGAGCGCGAGAGCGAAGCGGAGCTCCCCGCGGAGAGCTACTCCTTCGCCAGCGAGATCCCCGCAGCTGCGCGGCACAGCGCGATCGGGGTAGGCGCCGCCGGCATGCTGCGCGTGCCAGGTCCGCGAGCGGCGGCGCCCGAGGATCGCCCAACGCCGACACTGCCCGGGCCGGCGGCCGGCGTGCTCGCGCCCGTCGAGCAGGCCACGCCGCCCGTGCCGCTCGACTGTCCGCCACCCGAGTACCCCGCGGGTGCGGCCAGCGTCGGCGAGGCCGGACGCGTGCGGCTCGAGCTGCACGTTGACAGCGACGGCCGCGTGGATGCGGTGCGCGTGCTGCGCTCGAGCGGATTCGCGCGCCTGGACGAGGCCGCCGAGCTGGGTGTGCGCAGCTGGCGTTTTCGTCCGGCCCGGCGCGCGGGCAGCGCGATCGCCTGGCGCCTCGAGCACACGCTCGTGTTCCGCGTCGACCCTGGGCGCTGAGCGCCGCGGCGCTCAGAAGCCCTGCAGCTTGCGCGTCAGTTCGTCCAGGTCGACGCGCACGATCTCGGCCTTCTTGATCGTGCCCATGCTCTCGAACTTGCGCCGCTCGCCCTTGCCCATCTCGCCCTGCACGCGCGGGTCGCGCTCCTGCTTCTGGCCGCTGCCGCGCTGCTCGGCGACGCGCGTCTCCTCGATCACCTGCGAGAGGTTCTCGGGCAGGTCCTTGGGCAGGGCCTCGCGCCGCTCGAGAGCGGTGCGCGCGCGCATGCAGACGTCGAGGGTGCTCTGCAGGTTGGTGCGGATGCGCGAGAGGCGCTCGATGTCCGCGGCAGGGTCGGCCAGGCTCTTGCGCACCTTGGCCGTAGCCACTTCCAGCACGGCGATCAGGCAGTTGAGCTTGCGCATCAGCCTCTCGCGATACTCGGGAGAGTTGAGGTTCGTCTCCTGGAAGGACTCGTCGTGCGGTTCCTGGTTCATCGGATCCAGCTTCGTGGGGGCGGCCGTGGGGCACGCGGACAACGAAGACTACCCCTCAATTCCGCAGCGCGACGAAAAACGGAGCCGGAAAATAGTTCGCTCGGCGCGCCTCAGGGCGTGCAGGATTCCGCGCGGTCTAGGGCGCGCAGGATTCCAGGACCTGCTGCAGGATCGGCGCGGGCTCGCGTCCCATCACGATCACGTGGTGCAGCCCGAGTTCGGCCTGCTCGACGGTCCAGCGACCGGCGCTGAAGACCTTGATCGTGTAGGGCCCGCCCGGATCCGTGCTGCCCACGCTCCCGATTGGATCGGCGCGGTAGAGCAGGAAGAGCATCTCGCCGCCGTTGCTGTAGGTGCAGCGCGCCCAGTTGTCGCTGCCGTCGGAGATCTTCTCGGACTTCACGAGCGTGAAGCCCTGCGGCAGGAACGTGGGCTGCAGCAGCGCGAAACCCAGCACCTGCGAGGCGGTCGTCGGCGTGAACGGCACGGCCGGCAGACCCTGGTGCAGCACGACGCGGCTGAGGTTGGGGTCGGCCTGGTACTCGAGCGTCTCGACCGACGAGACGAGCGTCCCGCGCAGGAATTCGCGTGTACCCAGGATCAGCCCGTTCGCGACGTCGACGTCGAGCTCCCAGTAGCTCTGGCCTCGAGCCCCGGGCAGGACGCGCAGGCGTTCGCAGGTCTCGCCCGCCACGCTCACCTGCTGGTTCAGGTCCTCGATCCTGTAGGCCTGCAGGAACGCGTTGAGCTCCTGGATGCGGAAGTCGCGCAGCCGGTAGATGAAGCCTTCGCGCGCCTTCTGCATCAGCAGGAAGATCGCCTCGGCTTGCGCGGACAGGTGGGGCTGCTGCACGTGCTCGGGCGAGACGCTGAAGTGCCCCTGGCCATCGGAGCAGACGTTCTCGGTGTACTCGAGCGTCTCGTTGGCTCCCGCTCTGGGGTAGGTCTGCCAGACCCGGCGGCGCGCGGAGTACGCGGTCTGGAAGGGTGCGTCGGCGATCTGGCTCAGGAAGGTCGGCTGCGTGTTCAGCCCCTGGACCTTCGATACGGGCATGTTCGACGCGGGCATGTCGGCCTGGGCCGGGGTACGGCCGCAGCCGGAGAGCCCGGCCCAGAGCGCGAGCGTGCTTGCGAGCCGGAGGTTCATCAGCGTGGCTTCCCCTCGAGCTCGCTCCAACCGCCGGTCACGCCGGAGAGCATCTCGCGTGCGATCGGACTCAGCTCCCGGACGTCGTCCACGAGCACGACCTGGAAACGCGGCCGCAAGGGCGCCCGTTCGATGCCCCACCAGCCCCAGAGCGCGCTGAACAGGACCGCCAGGGCCGCGCCCGCGAGCAGCGTCCTGCGCGCCACGGAGCGGCGCGGGCTGCCGAGGATCTGTTGCACTCGGTCGCTCAGCGAACCGGGCGTGTCGAGGCGCTGCAGGCGCGAGACGTAGCGCCGCGTCAGCGCGTGCTGCGGATCGCGCAGCTCCGCTGACGCGTCCCACTTCGCCGAGCAGGCTGCTGCTGGGGACGCCGATGCGCGAGTCGAGCCGCGCGGGAGCCTCATGGCGCAGCGCGGTGCGCAGGTGCGCGAGCACGCGCTCCTGGCGCTGGCCCGCTTGTGTGGAGGCGACCACCAGACCGTCGAGCGCGGCCGGTGCGCGGATGCGGGCGAGGCTCTCCAGTGCGGCGCGGGTCCGACACATGCCCTCGAAGGCCTGGCGGCACGACGCGCACTCGGCGAGGTGCGCACCCAGCGCACTCCCTTCCGCGGGCCGCTCGGGCGCGGTCTCCAGCATCGCCGACAGGAAATCTCGACAGGGGGAGTTCATCGCTCGCTCAGCGCAGGTAGTACCTGTCCAGCACCGGAGTCAGTTCGCGATCCAGCGCTTCGTGCGCCCGCGAGAGGCGCGACTTGACGGTTCCCAGCGAGATCTGGAGCACCTCTGCGATCTCGTCGTAGGAGAGATTCTCGACGTAGCGCAGCACGGTGATCGCGCGCATCTTCGGCGAGAGGCGCGCAATCGCATCCTGGATCTCGGACTCGAGTTCGTGGCGCGAAGCAGCCGTCGCCGGCGCCTCGGTCTGGTCGTCGCGGATCTCGGTGCGCGCGTGCTCGCCCGTGCCCGCCTCGGCCTGCGCGTCCAGCGACGCGATCCAGCGCGTGCTCGTGCGGCGCTTCAGGTCGATGCTGGCGTTGACCGCGATTCGGTAGACCCAGCTCGAGAACTTCGACTCGAAGCGGAACTCCACGATCTTGCGGAAGAGGATCCCGAACGTCTCCTGCGAAGCATCGAGTGCGTCCGTCGGATTGCCCGTGATCCGGTAGCAAACGTTGTAGACGCGGTCCTTGTACTGCTCGTAGAGCTGCCGGAACGCACCGTCGAGGCCGATGGGTTCTCCGGCTTGGCACGCCTCGACGAGCTCGCGATCGGGGTCAGTCTTCACGGAGTCGGTCGTTGGACGATCCCGGGTGGGGAGAGGTTCCCTAGGGGGGGGCTTGGGTCTCTGTCAGGGCCGACGGGGCGGTGTGGAGTTTCTCCCTGACATGCTGGAGTTTACCATCCCCTACCAAGAGGCTCCGACGCCAGGACCCCTTCGTGGACGAGTGGTGGGCGTGGAAAACTGGCCCGCCGGGCCATCAACCGCCTATCAATGCGACCGGATCGATCGTGGTATAGGTGTTTCCGACCGTCGCCGCGCAGCTGCTGGGGCAGAACCCATCCCAGCCCGTCTGGCACTCCGCGCTCGTCACCTGCTGGGTGATCTTGGGGCCGGCCACGCCGATCATCGAGGTCTGCTGGAAACAGACCTGGCCCGGGACCCAATCGGGCACGCCGCCGCCGAGCGGCAACGGGACGTAGATCGACCCGACCCCCCCGATGCTGCCGGTCTGCTGGCCGCTGCCGGCCACCGTTGCGATGCCGCTCACCAGCGGGTTCTGCATCTCGAGGACGATCGTCTGGCCGAAGGCGAGCAGGTGCATGCTGTCGGCGGCCTGCGCGACACCGAGCGGCGCGTCGCCGAGCGTCGCGAACACGGTCATGTGACCATAGCAGCGCACGTAGCGCGCCGTGATGGGGAGATCGATCGTGGCGATGCGCGCAATCGGGTCCTGCGCCGGATGCATCGCGAGCGTGCCGTGGCTCAACAGATAGCGTTCCGAGAGCGCGATCGTGCGATCGGCCACCAGGAACCCGGCCCGGAAGCGCTTGTCCCGCAGCTTGCCGTCCGGCAGGTAGAGCGCGATCAGCGCGTGCAGCCCTGTGTCCTCTCCGCGACAGGTCATCCCCACGCTCAGCTCATTCCCCGTCGGGAACGAATTGGGGAGGAGCGGCGAGGTCTTGCGCGCGAGCTCTTCGAGATCGCTGAATCCGTCGCCGTCGCTGTCCGCCTGGAAGCGATTCGTGCCGAGAACGCTCTCCTGCCGATTCACCAGCCCGTCGTTGTCCGGATCCCTCGAGCGCTGTGTCGGCGCGGCCTTCAGCTCGCGCGGTTGGAGCAACTCGTGCGCTATGACGACTCCCAGAGCCGTCATGGCCGCCAAGGGCAGCGCGAGTCCGCGGGGGAGAAGTTGCGGGGGCGACGTTCGAGTGCTCATGAAGAGCCACCCCGTGGGGGGGCGTCCTGGACAGGCTGAAGTCTGCGCACGAATCGTAAGGCAAACCTCGGAGAACGGTCAAGGTAACGAGTTTTTTCCGGCGGAACCGGTGAGCCTCTCCCGGCCGTCGCGCCAACGCTCGAGCTGGAAAATATCTGAAGCGCTCCGCCGGTGGTGCCGCGAACGGGAGCTCCGAACGGTCCTCTGGACACGCTGGATCGCGCTGCAAGGCACATGTGCTCTTCCGCACACGCGAAGGTCGGACGCCGGCCGCGTCCCTGCTAGGATGGCCGCCCCCCCCAAGGGCACCCGTAGCTCAGCTGGATAGAGCGCTTGCCTCCGGAGCAAGAGGTCGTGGGTTCGAATCCCGCCGGGTGTACCACTTTCCCGCGTTCCTGAGCGTTCCTGCGGGGGTCGGCGAGGTGATCGCCGCTGCGCCGATGCGCGAGGTTTGCCGAGGGAAGACAACGGGTGACAACGCGGGACACCAGGCCATGCAAACCGGAGTGCAAACGCCAGCGCGAGGTGATCGCGAACCTCGCCCGTTCGAGGTGCTCTGATCGAGCCGAGATCACCTTCGATTCGTGGGCCGGTGCGACGAAGTCGTGTGAAGCGTCGCGTTCGTTCCGATCACGCGCGGGATCGCGTCACGCGCCGCTTGTCTTGCGCGCCTTCAGTCGGTCGAACTGCCGAGCCGCCTTCTCGATCTCGACCCGCTCCGGATCCCATCTCCCGATCCACTTCTTCAGCGCGCGCTCCGAAGCGTTGGTCGGATTCCCCTTCCGGATCAACGCCACGCACTCCTCGTAGCCGCTGATCCCGCCGCAGTCCTCAGGCGGGAACGCGCGCTCGCCGCCGAGGAGCTTGCGCTCGAAAACCTCGGGCAGCTCGGGTGCTCCCTCTAGACTCACCTCGTGCTCCCAGCCGTCGCCGAAGTCGTAGAGGTAGAGACAGCGCCGGTAGGGACCGAAGTGCGTGTTGAGGAGCACGCGCTGGGCGTCAGGCGTTCCTGGATCGTCCTCGTCGGCAACGCCGGCGATCGGATTCGGGCCGAGCGCCTTCGCATGGAAGGAATACAGGTGGCGGTTCTTCCAGCCGCAGGCGGCCTGGATGGCGTCGTGCAGATCCGCGAAGCTCGCGTCGGGCTGGATCAGGAACCGCCGCCAGATCGCAGGGAGAGCGCGCTGGAGTTCGACCCTAAACTGAAGGTAAGCAGGCATCCGAGGGATGGTAGCCGGGAGCGCGAGAAGCGAACTGCGCCCGCAGGCCACCCCGTAGTCCGCTGGTCCAGGCTAGACTTGCCTTCGAGGTCCATCGGTGGGCACCGCGCTCCTGCGAGCGGTGCGGTGCCTGGGAAGCCCGGTGTACGCTCTCTCCTTCGGGACCGGCGGTCGCAAGGCTGCCGGTCCCCCTGTTTGCGCAAGTCGCAGCCCACCGCGATTTGCACGATCTTGAGAAAGTTGGTCCCCCCATCGGACCACCAGCGCGCGGATTCAGATGGTTCGTGGGGCGGGACTCCACGAGAGGGGCGATCGGGATCACACCAGGGGGGCGGTTCAAGCCGCGTGCAACATGGATCGACGCGATAGCCGGGGCGGGAACGGTGCTGAGATGGCCCCAGAACGAGGCAAGCGGCACCCGAGCCCGCCCTACTCGATCCCGCTGGAGGAGATCGCGCCGCCGCAGGCGAGTAGCGTCCGCGTGAGGTTCCCTTGCCCATACTGCGGGGAGGTCCTGGAACGCGTCGCCCAGCTCGATGAGACGCGCTGGTACATACCGAACTGCGGCTTCGGTCACGGTGGCGTGGGCGTCCGGGACGCGAGCGTCGAGCGCATCAAGTTCCACCCCAAGTAGACCTCAGGCCACGCCAGCGGTCTGCATCGGGGTCAGCGGCAACTCCGGCAACACCGCCAGCGCCCCCTCGACATCCAGGAGCCGCGGGTCGGTGTAGACCGACATCGTCAAGTCGATCGTGCTGTGCCGCATCGCGGCTTGCGCCACGCGCGGCTGCACGCCGCCCCTGCTCAACAGCGTGGCGAACGTGTGGCGCAGGCTGTGCAGGCAGACCGTGCGCCCGCGCTCGTCGCGCTTCGCGATCCCGGCGAACCGCAGGTCGCGATCGAAGACCTTCAATGCGGCCTGCGTGATGGCGAAGAGCCGATCGGTCCGGCCCCGGCCTCCAATCCAGGCCGCAAGGTCGTCGCGCAGATCGGCACGCAGCGCGATCGTCGAGCCCTGCCGGTTCTTCTCGTGCCTGGCATCGAGAATCAGGTGCGGCTTCGGGCCAGTGAGCACGGCGTCGCAGACACGCATCGACGCCAGCTCGCCGAGGCGCAGGCCGGTGAGCGCGAGCACCTTGTACGTCAGAGCACGCTCGCGCCCGATCAGCTCGAACCTGGCGCGAGTCTCGGGCCGCAGCCGCGCCCCCTTCTGGCCCTTCTGCCAGCCGCGGTTGAATCGGAGCGCCTCTTCGAGCGGCCGACGCCGGGCAGCATCGAGGAGCCGGACAAGCTCATCCGGCGTGAGCGCCCGAGGCTGGCGGCGACGGTCGGCGTGCTCGTCGGCTCTGGAAACGCGCGCGACCGGATTCGCCACCAGCCGCTCGGTGTCCACGCACCAGTTCAGGAACGACTTCAGCGCGATCAAGTAGCAGTTCCTCGTCCGCGCCGAACGGTTCGCATTCGCCGGACCCGTAAGCCATCGCTCGACCGGCTCACGCTTGATGTCGGCAAGGGTCTTGAAGCGGCAGCCCTCGATCACGCCCGCGATCTGCTGGCGCACGTTCTTCAGGTGCTGCGCCGTGACGCTCTTTGCCTGCAGCGACGCGAGGTAAGCCTCGACATGCGCCGTGATCGTCGTTCGGCGGTGGATAGAAATCGCGTCCTGCGCCGCCGTGATCACCCCCGCCTTCACCAGCTCAGCCCGGCGCTCGAGATCCGCGAGCACGGCGCGGGCGGCGGTCGCGTCTTTGCAGCCGGTCGGCACCGTCTGCACGACCCCCTGCCCATCACGGTAGCGCGCCAAGAACTTCGTGGACTCGATCACGATGCAGATCCCGCGCGGCGTCGTGCGCACCGGCGCGCTGCGGGCGTCGCCGAACCGCGAGCGCCAACGGGCCGTATCGCCGGTGACGACCGCGCCCGGCGGCAGCGGCTTCGTCACGGTCGGCCGGAAGATGGTTCCCATGTCAATGTCATGCCTCGTGGTGTCGAGGAGCAGCAAGGGCTGATCTGAGGTTCTCCCACTCGCGTCGGCGCGGGCCGCCTGCGCGGAGCCAGTCCTCGATCTCGCTCACCAGCCAGCGTTTCGATGCCGCGCCCAGCGAGATCGGAGCGGGGATCTTGCCTGCGTCGTTCAATCGCGAGACCTGGCGCGGGGAGACGTTGAGGATCCTCGCGAGGCCAGCGCGGTCCACGAGCAGCGGCTTCGGCTCGGAGATCACGGGATCGCATCCTGCCGTCGCAGTTCGGCGATCACGTCGGCCTCGATTTGCGCGCGCACGTCCGGACCGGCCGGACCGACGAGCTGCCGCGCGAGCCCGCCGCCTCTGCTCGGCCTCGGGAACGACAGCACGAGTCGCGCGTCCCGAGTACGACGCAGTGCAAGGCCGTCGAGGAGCAGATCGCCGTACCGGAGACGGACCCAGCCGAGTAGGCCGGTCGTGCGCTCGGCCGGGGTGCCGGGCGTGAATTGGATGTTCGAGATCGTGAGCGGGCTAGGCATCGCGCACCTCGATCTCGCTCGTCGCGGGCGGCGCGCACCGCCTGCAGAACCACTCCGATGAACTGCCAGCGCGACGCCACCAGCTCGTGCCGCGGCAGCTGTAGCACGAACGCACCTCGGCGTTCTGCGGAGCGACATCGCCCGTCACGCACTGGGCCTGTCCGGTCTTGGGCAGAGGCCCATCAGGCCCATCGGACCCTGGCTCGCAGTCGATGCCAGCAGGAGGAGTAGTCGTGGGCCGCTGACGTGGGCCTGAACAGGCGGCCTCGGTCGGATCTGAGGCCCACGTTTCGGGCCCACCGGCGCAATCCCCGGGGCCGGAATCGGCTGCATGGGCCTCATGGGCCGATTGGGCCTTCTCCAGGAGGAGCAGGAGCCTGATGTGCAGCAGATCGCGTCGGGCATCCTGCAGCACCTTGCGGACGGTGTGCTTCCCCCTGGCCGAGTCCTGCCGGACGAGGCACCCGCGCTCGGCAAGGCGGCGTCCGAGCGTGCGCGGGGAGACGCTGATCTTCCCGTGATCCTCGGCCAGTTTCTGGGCCGCGCGGAATGCGGAGTTGGGATCGAGGAAGAGATCGTCCCCGACGAGCCAACCAACGTGGATCCCGCGAGGCAGCCGGTAGTCAGAGTCCCCGGTCGAACTGCGGTGCCAGCCGACAGCCTCGTGTTGCCAACCGTGGGGAGGATGGCCGTGTTCGTCAGTGAGGTACGCCTCGCCCCCGCCGATGGCGGACTTCAAGAGCGCGAAGAACTGCGTCACGGGGTCGGCGACATCGAGAATGGCGGTCTGTTGGTCCGACGCCTCGATCAGGGCTGCCCACGCGCGCTTCTTCAACGCCTCGGCCTCGTGCTCGGCCACCGCCCCCGAGTAGCGCGCGAATGCGAGGAACATCTCGATGGCCGCGAAGAGCTGGGCGACCAGGTCCGGCGTGCGGCGGTGCGAAGCACTGGAGTGTTCCGCAACCTGCGCGCGCAGCTCGTTCACGCGCTTGCGGAGTCGCTGCTCCAGCCCTTCGCGCTGCGGTGCAAGCCAGCGGACGTACCCGGCCATCATCGCGGCGTACACGCCGTCGGCAGCGTCCTTCTGGCAGCGCGTCAGCTCGATCTGTGACACATCGCCCCGGCTGATCTCGACCACGAGCAGGCGCGCGCGGAGAGACTGGCCTGCCGGGATGTCCTCGCCGGTCGAGAGGATCAGGCCGCGAGGGCTGCGCGTCGGGCGCAACGTCCCGTCGGCATTCATGCGCTGGCGGCCGGAGCAGTTGCCCTGGCCGCGCAGCAGGCGGTCGGCCTCCCGGTTCAATCGCGCCACATCGTTCGCGCCGCCCCGCGGGACGAAGTCGTCGACCGTGAACAACGCATCCTGCGCCTTGAAGGCCAGGGACTCGAGCGCGTTCCCCGTCGAGGACCAGTTCCCGGGCAGGTTGCGGGCGGTGAACGACTTGCCGAAGAACTGCTGCGCCAAGGCGGCAAGCTCGGACTTCCAGACTCCGGTCGGGCCGGCGAGGTGCATGCTCAAGTCGGCGCGCCCGAGCACCGCACGGAAGATGGCGCGCGCCACGTCGAGAAGTTGAAGGCCCGCCTGCACCGCGCGCTTCAGGTCGTCCCCGACGGGGGGCGGTGGCAGGACGAAGTTGGTCAGCGTCCCTTCGAGGCGAACGGTCACGCCGGGCACACACCCCGCGGCCCCAATGGCGCCTCCCTCGAAAAGATAGGCCCATCCGGCCCCCAGCTTCCGCCAGCCGGTGTGCGTGTAGACGACGCGCTGCTCCGGATCGTGCGAGAGCTGCTGGATTGCAGCGCGGGCGTGGTCGCGGGTGCCGAACCCCGCCATCACGATGTACGTCGGCCCCAGCATGTCGGGCACCCAGGTCATGGCGCCGAAATCTCCAGCAGGGATCTCGATGGTGCGTTCTTGATCCTGCCGCTGCACCTCGAGTTCGAAGATGTGATGGGTCGAGACGCCGTCGTCCTCGACGACGCTGGTCACGATCTCCGCCCTGAAGTTCGTGATCTGCTGGAGCGTCTCGCCCCCCTCCTCGTCGAAGTGCACGAGGGCGATCCCGCCCGCGAACGCCCGGTACTCCGCGGTGACGAACGACGGCTCTGCCTGCGTCTCGGGCTTGGGTGGCAGTTCGGATTTCGCCAGCGCGATGAGGTCGGCCTCGGTCTTGCCCTGGGCGAGGAAGTCGTCGAGTCCTACCTTCTCGCCGTTCGGACCGCCGGGCAGGTAGACGATCTTGACCCGCGCCTTGCGCTGCTCGAGGAACTCCTTCAGCCGCCGCAGCGCCTCGCGCACGCCGCCTTTCGTGGTGACATCGCTGTCGTAGACCACATACACGTCGCGGTCGTTGAGGGCGATCGAGTCCCAGTCCGGCAGCGCCGCCTTGCCGCCGTCGCTTCTCGACCCGCGCCAGTTCCACACGCCCAGCAGCGCGATGCACGCGATGCCGATCGATGCGGCGCTGTCCGCCTTCCGCACGCCCTCGGTGACGAAGAGCGGCATCCTCGTGTTGCGCAGGTGCTGCCGCACGCGCGGCGGCACGTCGATGTTCATCGACCCGCCCCGGGGGTTTTCGTACTTCAGGGGTTTGCCGTGCTTGCCCACGCGCGGCGTATCGGGCCGGATCTGGTGTCCGACGATCTCGCCATTCACGCCCCAGACCGGGACGTAGAGCGTGGGCACGCTGCACTGCTTGTCGGTGAAGCCGAGCGTCTTCAGCTCGGCCTTGACGGTGATCGTGCGGTAGCCGCGCTCGGCTGCGACTTCAGGCGAGATGGCCGACGCCACAACCAGCTTGCGGTGCTGAGGCTGGAGCGGATCGGGCGGTGGGGGCGGGGTCAGCTTCTCGGCGCTCTCCGGAGCGGCGCTCGTGGTCTTCGGCTTCTTCGACGTCTTGCGGTGCGCGCGAAGTTCCGCGTCCATCTCCTCGAGTGCCTTCCCGCCGACCGAATTGCCGTCTACAATCTGCCCGTCGTCGGGCTTCTCCTTCTTGCCCCGCGATCGCGACGCCCCCTTGCCGGGGCGTCGTTTGTCCTCAGGAGGCATGATGCACCTCCATTTCTGCGAGACGGGCGCGCAGGCGCTCGTCGAGGACGCCGAGCACCTCGGCGGCCTGCAGCAGGTGCATCGGTTGCCAGACCCGACGGCCGGAGATGACCTCCGGCGGCGGTCGGATCTTGCCTCGGCGAACGAGGTCGGCGAGTCGGGGTTCGGACGTGCTGAGCAGGTCGGCCGCTCGGCCGGAAGTGATCGGGTATTGCAAGGAAACGTCGGCGGGACGATCTCGACACCGACCATTCGGTTCGGCATCACCCTCGCTCGGCGGCGGGGAGCATCCGTGCCACTCCGGAAGCGCGGCGGGCTCCCGAATTGTTCCTGCTCCTCTTCCAGCTAGGTCTGTCGCAGATCCGCCTTCGCTCGGGACTTGCGTAGGCAGGAACAAGTCCCGGAACAATTCCGAGCCCTTGACGGGCAATTATTCCGGGGGCTTCGGAGGAGGACTCTGCTCGCGCCCTGCGCGCTTTCGATGCCGATCAACGGCCTGCCTTGCCTGCTTCTTGTCCAGCCCGAACGGCCTGCCGAGTTCCTCGAAGGTCGAATGCTGGCCGGTAGCCCAGGCCTCCGCGATCTTCCTGTCTCGGTCCGGGCTCCCGGCCATCGGCCGACCAGGCCTGGTGCGCCGTGCCTTCGCCGGCGCGGGGGACACCACGCGAACGGCCGCGGCGGGCTGGCCGAGGACTAGCGTCCCCTCGATGGGCGCCGCCAACTGTTCCGCTACGGGAGTTACAGCCTCAGCCGTAGGCGCTGCGCCGTTTCCAAGCTGCCGAACAGGCGCGTGGACGCCAAGCACATCCAGAGCTGCAGCGACGAGTCCGTTGAACCTCGCTCGCTTCTCTGGGTCGTTCTCGATACCGAGCCACAGCCAGGATCGCGGAATGGCTCCCTGCTTGTACGTCCGACCGCGCCAGACCCGGTCTGGGTTCATAGCGATCTCAGCGAGCCACACGAGCGCTGTCGCCCATTCGCGCCTGAACAAAGCGTCTCGAAATACAGGATCGCCAGCTTCGATGAACGCCTGAAGTGCGTGATTGGCTGCGGCGAAGTCGTGATTCTCGGGCTGCGGCGCACTCTGCACCCTGCCAGGGAAGTGCGGCATGCGATCACCAAGGTCCGCGAGCTGCTCGCGGCGTCGCCGGATCTGAGCTTCTTGCGACCAGTGTTGGTCCAACCAGTCCTCCACGGGGACGGGGTTGATCAGCTTCGATGACTCGCGAACGCGTGCGCGAAGGGCTGGCTCTGACTCCGGAGTCAGTACAACTTCTCCGCGAGGCCCCGCCAGGAATCCGAACAGGGTTTCGTCGTACGGTGATTCCGAGGAATCCTCGACTCCCACGCGATTGGCCAGCATGGCGAAGTAGGCGTGCATGTCATCGCGCGCCTCACCCAGTCTCAGGCGCTCCTCGGCAACCGGCGTGACCACCTGATCGATGCTCGCCTCGCCTGTGAACAGCTTCACGAACAGGCGACCTGCCACTCGCGCCCCAGTGATCTTTGGATCGAATGAGATCACCTCCTTGGTCATGGCCGCGGCTTGGCGTTCGATTCTCTTTGCGCCCCTTGTGCTGGCGGGAACTGGAAAATGGGGCGTCCCCGCCAGGGCCTTCACCCACTTGGACACCCAGCTCCTGCAGAATGCGAGGTTTCCCCTCGGCGACCGGCGGCGAGACTTAGCTTGAGGCGTACGAGCTGGGCCGTGGATTGCAAACTCGGTGAGCGCACAGTTGAGGATCCGCGTCTTCAGCTCCGTGTACGGATCTGGCACCCGCTTCTCGGGCGGGTCGAGTGGTGCCATCTGGAACGGCATTCCGAGATCATACGCTCGCCCCTCCGATGAGATCCCGAAGCCGACCCGCATCCGCGAACGCATATACCGTCGTGCTCGCGATCGACCGGTGCCCCAGCGCCCTGGCTGTCAGCAGCAGATCCCCGCTGGCCCTGTAGACCCGCGTGCCGAACGTGTGCCTCAGCCTGTGCGGATGCAGCCCGGCGACCCCCGCCCGCGTCCCCCACTCGGACAGCCGTCGATGGACCTGCCGGGCGCCGATCCGCCCGCCCGTGGCGACGACGAACACCGGGCCTGTCACGCGTTCTCCAATGAGCTTGCGCAGCAGCTCGACCGCCTCGGCGGGTACGAACGCCGTGTCCTCCCGTCCGCCCTTCATTCGCCGCAGCCGCAGCTCGCCGGCCGCGAGTCCGATGGCGCTGCCAAGCCGGAGTCCGCAACCGAGCATGACGTGGACCATCACCCGGTCGCGCTTCTCCGCCGCCGTGCGCGCCCCCTCCAGCGCAGCGATCAGCCTGGCTCGCTCGTCGTCCGAGAGCCCGCGCGGCATTGGCGGCCCGCAGATCGCCCTGCGCACCAGCCGCGCCGCGTTCGTTGGCGCGAGACCGGCGGCGTGGACGTAGGAGAAGAACGCCCGCAACGAACTGCGCAGGGTGTTCACCGAGTTCGGTTTCTTCGCCCGTCCATCCCGAGTGTGCACCGCCCTCGACGAGGTCAGGAATCGCGCGAGATCCTGGTGTCCGAGTTCGGCGATCTCGCGCTCCCCGACGAATTGTGCGAGCAGCCTCACGTGCCGCCGCGCCTGCCCAATCGTGTGCGGCGACCGCCCGTCCGCTTCGAGCTGGAGCAGGTAGGCGTCCAGTGCATACATGATCTGCATAGGTGGCTCCCTGGACGCGCGAGGACCGGCACGCATCGCTACGCACCGGTCCTCGCGTCGTTCGCCGACTTCAGCGGGTTGCGACTTCCTCGGGGAGCGGGGCCGTCTCGATCAGCTTGGCGCTGACCGCCCAGACGAGCGCGAGCCTGAGGACGCGCTGTGTCTTCGCAATCGAGAGCGGGCTCTTCGGCCGACCCGTGCGCGTCTTGTTCACCTTGTAACTGGCGAAGAAGAGCCCAACCTTCTCGCGTGTCAGGTCTGCGAGTCTCGTCTTCCCACCCAGCTCGTTCATCGCGGTCACGAGTTCCAGCTTGTAGCTGAAGAGCGTGCCGCTCGACTTGCCCGTCTCCTCCATGTGCGCGAGATAGCGTTCGGCGAGGCCCGCGAGTGTCAGGTCCGCCTTGACCTTGCGCACCTTCTTCCTCGATGCGCGCGTGCCAGCCGCATCGGCCTCTCCCTCCATTCGCTGCGGCTCGGGCGCTTGCGCCCGTGTCATTCGTTCCGGCCGCAGACACCTCGGACTCGGTCACTTCGCTCTTCTTCTGTTCCATCTGAGTTCCTTTCGGTTGGCGTGCCCACGCACCACGCGCGGGCGTGGAACGCATGAGGGCTCGACCCAGTCAAGAAAGGAGGAGGCTGCCCTGGATTCGATTGCTCAGGTTGTGCTTGGCCCAGCGCCCGGAGCGCGCGTTCTCAAGAACTTCCTCATTAGCGAGCGATCCCAGTCGCCCCTGAGCATCCGCAAATGACCCTTGCCGTTGCGGTAGGCACCAACGAGCGTGTGCCCGGTCTCGTCCACAGGGCGTCGGCAGTCCTCGCAGCGCACGATCTCCTCGTCCAACATCAGGAACGCGATCCCCGACACCGCCGGGTCGGGATTGCCGCACAGGTCGCATCGCTCGAGATCGGGTCCAAGGAACTTCGCCTCGTACTGTTCCGCGAACGAATCCAGATCGAGCCGCATGCGCTCGGCCTCGATCAGCGCACGGTCGAGGTGCGGATTCTCATGGCTCGGCGACGACCACGATTCGTAGGCGGTGTCGCGGCGCTTCTGCCCGCGCTTCCACTGTCGGTGAAACCACTCGCGACCGTGCGGCGTCGATGCCAGCAGCGCCCAGCCGTGGCGGTCGAGCAGGCGTTGCGAGAGATGCGACTCCCAGATCTCGCGCTTGATCTGCGCCGCCTCGTCCACGATCAGGAAGTCGACGCCATCGCCGAGCAGGCTGGCAGGATTGTCGGCCGTCTTGCCGCACAGCTCGGAGAGGCCGCCCGACATGTTGTGGACGACGAGCTGGTGCCCTCGGCGGTTCAGGCGGCGGATGCGGTGAGGGAGGTGCTTCTCCATCACGAGCGCGACCCTCTCGAAAATGCGCTCGGCGTGTTCGTA
>WNFL01000256.1_pt3 | contig 23385 bp, 21 predicted proteins | sample 5400361 | NCBI WGS metagenome assembly WNFL01 (sample SAMN13153351, study PRJNA577476) | soil metagenome | isolation source: 40 cm soil on Douglas fir-dominated hillslope | place: USA:California | collected 2013-09-17
GCGACCTGCTTGGCGTCGGGATGGAGCAGCATGGGAACGTAGCCGGTCATCAGCATCGTCAGCGCGTCGCCGTACGAGCCGTCGACCTTGCCGTTGCTCTTGAAATAGCGGTAGCCTTTGTACCCCTCGTGCACGCTCACGGTCGCCGTCAGTCCCTCGCGGTAGTAAAGCAGCCGGTCGCGGTGCATCTCCTCCAGGCGCAGCGAATCGGTCGGGATCCCCTTGTACCGGTTGGCGTAGACGGTGACGCCGCTGGTGAGCACGAGGCGGTCCCAGAAGGGGAAGCGGAAAGCCATGACGGCGATCGCCGCGGCGACCGCTCCCCCGGCGACCAGGCGGGCGAGCCTTCCCGGCCGGGAGTCGGCGACCAGCAGGGCCCAGCCGACGGCCAGGTTCAAAAGGGCGCCGATGACGAAGGCGCCGACGATCGCGCCCAGCGTATTGCTGGCGTACGTCGTGCCGACGCTGCTGCCGACGCGGTAGATGCTCTGGGTGAAGAGGCAGACGACCAGCGGGAAAGTCATGCCGAGGAGCAGCGCGGGGAGGAACATCACCGCGAACGCGAGCGCCACCTGCATCGCGAGCAGCATGGGAAACGAGTCGCTGAAGCTCTGGTGCAGGCGGATGAAGACGAGAGGCAGCTTCTCGAACAGCGGTATCGTCGCCAGCGCCGTGAGTCCGACGCCGAGCTCGAGCGCGCCGAAAGCGGCCACGGTGACCGCGCCCCTGCCGAACAGCCGCGCGTAGAGGTAGCCGCCGGCGGCGAGGCCGATCAAAAACGTCAGCAGCATGGTCGTGAAGGAATAGACCGATCCACCGATCACGAGCGTGAGCGCGTGAGTCCAGGCGTTCTCGTAAATCATCGCGGCGGCCCCGGAGAGCCCGATCGCCGCCAGCAGCAGCCATTCGATCGGCGCGCGCGGGCGGCTCTTTTCGACCGCCGGCGCGGCGTCCGGCGCCGGCGCGCCGGCGGCCTTGAGCCTCTGCTCCCGGGCGCTCCCGACCAGGATCAGCGCCGCGATGACGATGTTGCTCACCGCGGCGGTGTAGACGGTGCCGCTCATGCCCAGGCGGGGGATGAGAAAGTAGCCCGCCACGGCGCAGCCGAAGACCGCGCCCAGCGTGTTGGTGGCGTAAAGATCGCCGACGCGCTGGCCCAGGTGGCTCGCGCTCCGGACGAAGAACTGGCTCAGCACCGGCAGCGTCGCGCCCATGAGAAACGTCGGCGCGGCGAGCAGCGCGAACGACAGGACGAAGAGCGCGAAGTTGAAGAGGGTCGGCGAGAACTCGTAGAGCGGAAAAAGCGGCGCGTAGATCCCGCGCGCCGAGACGAACAACAGAGGCGCGAGAAAGCCGTAGCCGCCGATGCCGAGCTCCAGGACGCCGTAGAGTCGGAGGAGATTTTTGCCGCGTCCCGCCAGGCGCCCGAAAGTATAGCTCCCGAGCGCGAGGCCGGCCATGAAGGCGGCGAGCACCGTGGCGACGGCGTAGGCGGAGCTGCCGAAGATTTGCGTCAGCATCCGCATCCACACGACCTCGTACACCAGGGCCGCGGCGCCGGAGAGAAAGAAACAAAGAAAAAGAATCAGGATCATAAAAACCCTTGCCCGGCTTGGTCGTGCCCCGGCAGTCTCAGCACGAACGGTTGTCCAACGCCGCCATGAAAAATTTTTGTCAACGACGGAGCTCGAGGCCCATCCACACGGTCGCGGCGGAAAGCAGCAGCAGGGGGAGCGTCGAGCTCCGGAGGCGTTTGGCCACCGAGTCGAGCTCTTGAGGCGTGATCGCCTCGCCGCCTTCGTAGCGCCGGACGAAGCGGAGCGCCACGCCCATGCTCTGATAGGTGCTGAGGAGGATGAGGACGAACGCGAACAGGAGCTTCACGCCGAGCATCGCCCCGAATTCCTCGGCGAACGACCCGCGGTAGGCCGCTTTTAAATCGGTGACTCCGATCGCCCCGGTGAGGACGATGAGGCCCAGGGCGCCGCACTGGATGGGGTTGTACAATTTCAGGCTGCGGCCGAGAAGCTTGAGCCGCGCTTCGTGGCTTTCGACCACGGCGAGGCTCGGGAAGACGACGGCCCAGAGGCCGAAGACGGCGCCGAGATAAGCCGTCAGGGCCAGCACGTGGAGCCAGGAGACGAACATCGGGCGGGACTATCCCCAGCCGAGCGCGCCGCTCTTTTTGGCGGGCCGCCCCGGGGCGTCGTAATTCTCGCCGATCTCGCTGAGCTCGGCCTTGATCTTTTCCAGCCCCTGGCGCCGGCGCGTCTCGATGTCGGCGAGCTCTTTCACCCGCTTTTCCCGGAACTCTTCCAGCTCTTTCTCCCTGCGGGCGTGGAACCGGGCCTCGTCCCGCTCCGCGCCGTCGTAGAAATCCTTCAGCAGGGTGCGGATGCGAAAGTTGAGGTTGTCCTTGACGACCATCGACTTGTGGCAGTGGGGGCACCACAGGACGTTGCCGATCATGAAGCGGCCGATCGGGAGCTGGTAGCCCGCGCCGCATTTGAAGCAGCGGACCGGAAATTCCCAGGAATCGATGTCGGGCAGCGGCGTGAGGCCCGCGTCGCCGCCGTCCAGGGGCGCGGCCTCGGCGACTTCCCGCGCGGCGCTCGTCCCGGGGGCCGGCGCGGGCGCGGCCGGGCGTGCCGCGGGCTTCGCCGCGGCGGCGGCCGGCTGGTCGCCGCCCTTGCGGAACCGCGATTCGAAAGCCTCGCCGAACTGAACGTCTTGATGGATCGCCCGGGCGCGCTCGATCAGCGCCGCTTCGCCCTCGACGTTGTTGGGATCGGTGACGCAGCAGTCGACCGGGCAGACCGCGGCGCACGCTTCGTAGTCGTGAAAGCCGACGCACTCGGTGCAGAGGAGCGGATCGATGACGTAGATATCTTCCGACTGGGAAATGGCGTTGTTGGGACACTCGGGCTCGCACGCGCCGCAGTTGATACACTCGCTCGTAATCATGGTGGCCATGCGCTCATGCCTCCTCAAGTTCCGGGAAATATGTCTTGAACGGAAGTGCGATTTATCCTAGATGAAAACCATCGTCGATGCAAATCACGAGAGCGATGGAAGAGGCTGCGGGTGGTAAGCCGGCATGGCGTCGGGGCGGTTCGCGAACCGCCCCTAGATCGGTCGCTATTTTAATTGGATCAGCTCGATCTTGTAGCCGTTCGGGTCTTCGATGAAGGCGATCTCCGAGCCGCCGTGCTTCATCGGGCCGGGCTCGCGCGCGATCTTCGCGCCTTTGGCGCACACCGCCTCGCAGGTTCGGTAAATATCCTCGACCCCGACCGCGATGTGGCCGAAGGCGTTCCCGAGGTCGTACCGCTCGGTGTCCCAATTGTGCGTCAGCTCGACGACGGCCGCGTCGGATTCGGCGCCGTAGCCGACGAAGGCGAGCGTGAAGCGGCCGGAGGGATAGTCCTTTTTCCTGAGCAGCCGCATGCCCAGCACGTCGCAGTAAAACCGGATCGACTCCTCCAGATCGTTCACCCGGATCATCGTGTGGAGAATTTTCATGGCGCGCCTCCCATCTCTTGTTCTCGTATTATACCGGCTCCCCTCGGCCGCACAATCGGAAAAACGCGCCTCGATTGACAAGCGCGCGGCCAGAGTATAGAAGCCGGTCTCGATAATGAAAAAACCGAGCGCTCCTTTTGTTCTCCTGGCGAAGGCCGCGGTCGGGATCGGCCTGTTCGCGGTCCTTTTTTTCACCATCGACCTGTCGCAATTCCTCCAGACGTTCTCCTCGGCGCGGCTTTCTTTCCTCGCCGCGGCGCTCGCGGCCTATATGGCGGGCAAGGCGCTCACCGCCGTGCGCTGGGCCGTGCTGGCGCGCCCGCTCGGTTTTTCGAACCCGCTCGGGGATTTCGTCGGCTTCTACTATATCGGGATGTTTTTTAATCTGTTCGCGCTCGGCACCCTGGGCGGCGACGCGGGCCGGGTCTTCTACCTCGCGCGCGATAGATCCGCCTCCGGCCGGGCGGAGGCCGCCGCCCTGGCGCTCGTCTCGATTCTCGCCGATCGGGCGATCGGGCTGGCGGTCCTGGTGTGGATCGGCGCCGCCGCGCTGATCGCGTTTCCCGATTACGCCGCGCTGGTCCCTCCGGCGGTCCGCTACGCGACGTTTGTCGTCGCCGCCGTCCCGCTGCTGGCCTACGCGGCGTTCCCCTTCGCCGACCGGCTGATCCTGAAAATCCGCCACCCGCTGGGAAAAAAGCTGCACGATCTGGGCAGCGCCTATTGGCGCCGGCCGGGGGTTTTGGCCGGGAGCGTCGCGCTGTCGCTCGTCTTTCACTCGATTCAGATCGGGATCCAGATTCTCATCGCCGACGCCCTCGCCTTCGAGCTCTCGTGGAGTTACGCCTGCGTTTTTTTCCCCCTGCTGGACATCGTCGCCATGCTGCCCGTCAGCATCAGCGGCATCGGGCTCCGCGAGGGGAGCTATTTATTTTTCCTGGGCCGGGTGGGCGTCGGCCCGGAGAAGGCCGTGGCCTGCGGGGTGTTGTGGCTCGGGATCGTGATCGCCAGCGGCCTCGCCGGCGGCCTCGTCTTCGTCCTCTACCGGCGCGCGCGTCAATCCGAATCCGTCGAATCCGCCTGATCGTCCTCGCGCAGCTTCGGATTCTCGGGCGCGCAGGTCTTTCCCTGCGGCGCGAGCGCGACGCTGAGCGCGACGTTGATTTTTTCCGCCGCGGCAAGGACCTTCCTGCCCGCGCCGGAGAGGCCGGCCGCATCCGCCGGCGTCAAAAAGTAATCGTTCGCCTCCGCGCAGGCCATCGGCTTGCGCAGGATGTTGCGATCCAAACGGTAGGCGATGACGATGAGGACGGGGTTCTTGACCTCGGGCGCGGCGAATAAAGCGGCGGTCGCCGGCACGGAGCTATCGAGCTGCTTTACGAAGCTCAGGATGCCCTGATAGGAACCCTGGCGCTTCCAGACCGTCGGATTCGGCAGCACCAGCAGCGCATCCAACAGCACGATCGCGAGCGCGGCCCGCTTGGGCGATGCGAACAGGCGCGCCCGGAGCGCCGCGGCGCGGGCGCCCGGCTCGGTCAGCGCCCGGGCCGCCAGCAGGGCGATCGCCGGGTAGGCGGGCAGAAGGTAAACCGCGCGCTTGATCGTGGAAAAGAAAACCAGGGCGAAGACGGCGATCCACCACGCGTTGAGAAAACGGCCGGCCCCCGGAGCCGCCGTATCAGGCCCCAGACGAGCGCCAAGTTCCACGGGAAGGTCCGCGTGGCGAGCCAGCCCAAAACCGAGAGCTTGGTCCGGTGGCCGGCGAAGCCGTGGGCGCCGAAAAACTGGTCGAAGTTCTCGCGCAGAATCTGGACGGCGAAGAATCTTTCCCCGCCGATGTAGTAGGCGCCCGCGTACCAGCCGAGATCGATCGCGAGCGCGGCGGCGATCAACGGCCAGGACCAGAATTTCCCGATCAAATCGAGCCGCTTCTCGACGGCCAAAAAACCGACGATCGCCAATCCGGGAAAAGCGATGCCGGCCGGCCCCTTGGCGAGCACGGCCGAGGCGGCGGCGAGGTAGCAGAGCGCGCGGCCGGACTCGCGGCCGTCCCGGCGCCAGAAATAGAACCCGGCGAGTGAAGCCGTGATGCAGGCGGCGAACACCATGTCGACCCGGGCTTCGGTGGCGGCGATCCAGAACTGATACATCCCCAGCAGGGCGCCGACCGCGAGCCAGCCGGTCCTGCGTCCCCCGAGCGATTTTCCGAGCACAAAAGTGGTTATCACTACGACCTCGGCCGCGATGGCCGACGGCAGGCGGACGGTCAGGTCGGAAAGTCCGAAGACGAGCGCCAGCAGCGCCGCGATCCAGTGAAAAAAGGGCGGCTTCGACGGCACGCCTTCGTTGGGGTCGGCGAGGACCCATTCGTGGTCGCGCACGATATCCTGCACCACCAGCCCTTCGCGCGCCTCGCCGTGGTTCCAGATCGGCGGGAGCAGATAGGTCCAGACCACGAAGACGGCAAAGATCGCCGCCAGCAAAAGCCTGTCGGCGTTTTGGATGCGCTCCAGGCGGCCGGTGAATCCTTCAGCGGCGGGCCCGGCGGCGCCCTCGATCGTTTCGTGTTCCAAGGCTTCTCTCAGCGGTTCGTCACCAGCGCGACGCCGCCGATTTGCAGCAGCACTCTGGCCCCGTCCAGATCGGCCAGCCGTTTTTCTTTGACGAAGACCTTGAGCTTCCCGCGCGGCCATTCGCGGGCGAACTCGTCGTACGTGAATAGAACTTTACCGCGGCCCGGCGCGTCCGCGAGCTTGGTTTCCGCAAGGTATAAGCTCCCCATGATCTCGCCGACATTTTCCTGTCCCACGACCCAGATCGGCTCGCGGATGCGGAGATAAAAGGGGAGGCTCGGCAGATAGGTATCGTAAACGACGAGCCGGTCTCCCGGATCGAGCAGCGGCGCCGATTGCTCGCCCAGCTCCCTGTAGGACCGCGCCAGGCTGAGAGGCTCCAGGATGCGGTGCGCAAACCAGAAGAGGAGCAAAAAAGCCGCGCAGCAGAGCGGGAACAGCTTCTCCCGCCCGGCTTTCAAGGTCGTCCAGGCGGTCCAGGCAAAGACGAGCGCGGCAAAGAGCGCGAATGTCGCGGCTGCAGCGCCCGGCGCCCATGAAAGAACCGCGGCGCGCACCCCGACCGGAAAGATTTCCGGCCGGAAGAGGCCCGCGAGAAAGTATAAAAAAGAGAGGCTCAGGCCGATCCAGCCGAGCGCCAGCGGCCGGGTTTCCCACGCAGCGCCCAAATCCGCCAGGGTTTTGCCGGCCAGGATGGCGAGCGCGGGATAGACGGGCAGAAGGTACTCGGACATCTTCGAGCGCGAGAGGCTGAAAAAAACAAACGGCACGACGATCCAGAGGAGCAGATAAAGCGACAGATCGTCCAGCGGTTTTTTCCACAGGCGGCGCGCGATGCCGGGCAGCAGGAACGTCCAGGGCAGGAAGCCGACCATAAGCACGGCGAAAAAATAATGCCACGGCTTGGTGCGCTGGAAAACCGGAGTGAGATAACGGGCGAAATGCTCCCGCCCGAGAAAATAGGCGAGATAGCCGGGGTTCCTGATCTCCGCCCATGCGTACCACGGGGCGGCGATCAGGAGAAATATCAGCGCGCCCCGGCCGAGCTCCATTTCGGCCAGGATGGACCATCTTCTTTGCGCGGCGATGTGCGCGGCGACGATCATCCCGGGCAGGACGAAGCCGATCGGGCCTTTGACCAGGGTCGCGCCGGCGACGGCGGCGTACATCAAAAAATAATGGAGCCGCTTCCCCGTCCGGCCCTCCGCCGCGCGCGCGCGGTAATAGGCGAAAAGGGCGATGGCGACGAAAAAGGCGAGCGCCATGTCGGGGATCACGATGCGCGCGAAGGCGCCGAACTGGACCGAGGTGACGAGGACGAGCGCGCTCCAGAGCGCCGCCCATTCGCCGTAGAGCCGCCGGGAAAAAAAGTAAGTCAGCAAAAGAATGGCGAGCCCGGCGGCGGCCGGGACCGCGCGCGCCGCCCCCTCCGAAACGCCGAAGAGCCGGTAGCTCGCCGCCGTCAAAGCGTAGAAAAAAATCGGCTTTTCCAGGCGCGGCAGAAAATCATAGTGCGGCGTGACCCAGTCGCGCGTGACCAGGATTTCGCGGGCGATCTCGGCGTTTCGTCCTTCGTCGGGATCGAACAGCGCCGGGCCGCCGAGGTTGTCGAACAGCAGGAAGAGCGAAAGGATCCCCAGCAACGCCGCGGCGACGCGGACGTCGCCGAGCCGCGCCATCGGTATCACGGCTCGGTCCCTTCGTCGGCCGGCTGCTCCACGAGCTCCGGCAGCCGGATGTCGGCTTGGGGGTCGACGCCGACGAGAAAGAGCCGCTGGCTGCCGTCCCAGCCCGCGGTCTCGCTCGCGTCCAGTTGCGTCAGCCCCTTTTTGCCCCGCAGCGGCTCCCATTCGTCTTCCGAAATCAGGAGAAAGTAAGGCGGCCCGGCCGGCCGCGCCAGCGGCAGGAACGAGGGCAGATAGGCGCGGGCGTAGAAGGCGGCGGCCTTATTGGCGTCGTTATAAAAGACGACCGGAGTATTCGGCGGCGTCTTTTCCCGCACGCGCGCCATGAAAGGCCGGAAACTGTAGCTCGCGGCGAGGGCGGGATGGAATACGTTTTGAATGAGAGACAAAAAGAACACCAGGACCGCTCCGAGACTCAGGAGAACACCGCTCCAGGAATTTTTCCGCGCCTCGCGGATCAGGAAAACGGAGGCCAGAGTTGAGAGAGCCGCCGACATCAGGAGCAGGGGACGGAAACGATGCAGCAATTCGGCCACCAGCCCGAGCCCTGCGCGGTCCTTGGGGCGAAGGAAAGACTGCACGATTCCCAGGAGGTCCCAGCCGAGCGCCTGGGCGGCGAGGAGGACGCCGGCGAATAAAAAAACCGCCGCAATCGCGTACACGGCCGCCTTCACCCAGCCGGTCGATGCGAACGCCCCATCGGACAGCTGCTTCCACCACGCGCCGAAGAGCAGCGCCACGGCGGGGTAGAGCGGCAGGATATAGACCGAGCGCTTGCCGAGCGCGAGCGAGAGCACGACGAAGACGGCGGCGAACCAGGCGAGCGGGTAGAGCAGCTCTTCTTCGGCGAGCCGGCGCCGTTTTTGCCAGACGAATAAAACCAGCGCCGGGAAAAACAGGCTCCAGGGCGTCATGCCGGAGACGAGCGCGGGGATGTAGTAAAAGACGTTATGGTTGTGGCCGGCGCCCCCGAGCGGCGTGCCGACGATCTCGTGCACGATCTGGCGCAGAAAAAACTGCTCGCCGCCCTGGCGGAGCGCCAGCAGGTACCAGCTCCCGGCCACGGCGAGGCCGAAGGGAAGCGCCACCGGCAGATGCAGCCGCTTGACGAAGGCGAAGTCGCGCTTCCGCCAGAGGAACAGAAGGGCGGCGATCCCGGGGAGCGCCGCGCCCACCGGCCCCTTGGCCAGCGTGGCGAGGCCGGCGAAAAAGGCGAGCCGCAGGCTCTTGGCCAATCCGCCGCCGGATTTGTAGAGGAAATAAAAATACAAAAACGTGCAGAGCATGAAGAAAGTGAGCGTCATGTCGACGCGCGCGCTGGTCGCGGCCCGCCACCATTCGGGGCTGGTGGCGAGGACGACGGCGGCGGCGATCCCGGCGGTTACCCCCCAAAGGCGCGCGGCCGCGAGGTAGGTGAGCAGCACGCCGACGGTGGCGAGGAGCGTGGAAGGGAGACGGACGGTGAACTCGTTGAACGCGCCGGCCGCGAGCGACGCGAGCGCCGCGATCCAGTGAAACAGCGGCGGCTTGGAGGGAATCTGGGTCCCGGCGCGGAGCGGCAGGACCCATTCGCCGGAGTGCCAGATCTCCCACGCGACCAGGCCTTCGCGCGGCTCGCCCTTGTCGTAAAAAGGAACCTTCCAGGAGCCCCAGATGTACAGCGCCGAGCAGAGAAGGAGGACGAGCGCGGCGCCGGTGGCGATGGAGAAAAGCTCGCGGCCTTGTCCCGGAGAAATTCCTGAGTCGCGGGATCCGGTCGCCATCAGCGCCCTCGGGCGAGCCCTTCCGGGCGAGGGCAATAGGCCTCTGCCTCGAGGCGGGCCTCAAACGATCGGTTTAGATGGAAGCTCGTGAAAACGGCGAACATGACGGTACATCTCACAAGTCATCGCGGCTGCACGTTCCCGCGCCCTCGCCCGTCCGGACTCACCGTCGGGCTGCGGATCTTGTGCCGCTCTCGTCTATTTTCCTAAAAAAGTCATTGGAGAGATATTCAAAGGTTGATCGAAATCTTCTTCCCACCGGCGCGGAGCGACGCCTCGCCCGCCTCGAGCACCGCGAGGACCTTGAGGGAAAACTCGCCGTCGGAGACCGGCGCGCGGCGCGCGCGGATGCTGCCGAGAAAATCGTCCACCGCCGCCGCCAGCGGCTCCTCGGAGGCGACGCCTTCGAGCGCGCGCTCCGCGATCATCTTCGAGGGGATGGTGACCGCGTCCGCACCCGCGCCGCCCGCGGCGTCTCCGGTGGCGTACTCGTAGAGCGTCGCGGCGCGCTTGTCGAACTTGCCCTCGTAGGCGAGCATTTTCTTGCTGCCGATGACGGTGAGCTTGGCCGTGTTCTCGGGGAAGAGCCAGTTGTGGTAGATGAACGCCGAGGCGCCGTCGGACATCTCGACCACCGCCATGTTCAAGTCCTCGACGCCGGACTGCAGGTAGCGGTAGCCGTGGAGCGTCACGCCGGTGGGACGGCCCGGCAAAAGATGGAGCAGGATCGACACGTCGTGCGGCGCGGAGTTCCACCAGACGTTGGAGTCGCGCTTGATGCGGCCCAGGTTCAGACGCTGCAGGTGGACGTGGTACACCTCGCCCATCTCGCCGCCGGCGATCAAGTCGTGCGCCATCCGGATCGCGCGGTCGTAGAGAAAGGTATGATCGACGAATAAGACGGTCCCCTTCGATTTGGCCAGCTCGACCAGCCGCCTGCCCTCGTCGAGCTTGAGCGCCAGCGGCTTTTCGATCCAGATAGGCTTGCCCGCTTCAAGCGCTTTTCTCCCCAGGGAATAATGCGTGGCCGGCGGCGTGGCGAGGATGACGGCGTCGACGTTCGGGTTTTCCAGCACCGCGTCGTAGGAGGCCGTCGTCGGCGTGCCGGGAAAGGCCTTTTCGATCTCCGCGCGGTAGCCGGCGTCGAGATCGCAGACCATGGCGACGGAGCAGTCCGCGGCGGCGCGAAACTTGGGCAGGAGCTTACGGCCCCAATAGCCTGCGCCCACGAGCGCGACGGAAAGTTTCATAAGCTCAGCGAAACTCCTTGATCCGGAACGGCGGCCGCGTCTCGGCCTCGACGAAGCGCTCGAGGCTCCGCGCGTTGGCGTAGACGGCGAGCGCGAGCGCCAGGGCGGCGAGCGCCCACAGGCGCCAGCCGATAATCAAAAAAAACGCTCCGGCGGTCACCGTGATCCATTGCAGCCTGGAGAGCCGGTCGAGCCATCCGGCCGCGCCCCGGACGGCGAACGGGAGCACGCAGATGTCGCGCATGACCTCGAAGACGCGGCCGAGGCCGTAGTGCGAGGCGCCCGCCTTGCGCTCGCGGTCGATGATCTCGACCTCCGAGAACTCGCGCGCCTTGACGCCGAATATGACCGGTGAAACCCGGTTCATGAATCCCTTGGGGACGTACCGCCCGTCGATCACTTCGCGCCGGTAGGCCTTCAAGCCGCAGCCGCAGTCGTGCACCGACACGCCGCTCACCAGCCGGATCAGCGCGTTGGCCACGAGCGACGGGAGGCGGCGGTCCCAGTAGCTCCCGACCCGGTGTTTGCGCCAGCCCGAAACGACGCGGTAGCCCTGGGACAACCGCTCCAGGAGCGCCGGAATATACGCCGGGTCGTTTTGATAGTCGCCGGCGATGGTTACGATCACGTCACCCGCCGCCTTGGAGACCCCGGCGAGCAGCGCCCAGTTCTCCCCGACGTTCGATTCCAGGTCGGCGTAATGGAACCGGCCGTCATGGTCCGCGATGTCCTTCATCACGGCGAGCGTCCCGTCGCTGCTGCAATCGTTGGCGAAAATAATCTCGTACGGCTCGCCGTGCCGGTCGAGCGCGTCCCGGATCGCCTCGTAGAGCGCGCGCGCGTTGCCCTCTTCGTTATGCATGGGGGCGACGACGGAAAGCCGGACGTGCTGCACGGAAGCGTTCAGTCCCGCACCGAGAAGTACTCGCGGACCGCGGCGGCGATGTACCCGACCTCTTCGTCGGTGAGCTCGGCGAATACCGGGAGGGCCAGGTTCTCGCGCGCGTATCTCTCGGCTTCGGGCAGCGAATATTCGGGCAGTCCCCGGGAGCGCCAGGATTCGTGATGGTGCAGGCAGAGCGGGTAATAGATGCCGTTGCCGATTCCCTTGCCGTCGAGAAATTTCTTGAGCCCGTCGCGCTCCGACGTTTCCAGCGCGTACTGGTGGTAGACGCTCGCCCGGTCGGGGAATACCGGCGGGGTGCGGAGCGGCAGGTCCTTGAACGCCTCGCCGTAGCGCGCCGCGATCCCGCTCCGCCGCGCGTTGTCGCGGTCGAGGGTCGGGAGCTTCAGGCGCAGCATGGCCGCCTGGAGCTCGTCGAGCAGGCTGTTCCAGCCGTAGATCTTGTGATTGTACTTCTCCGCCTGGCCGTGGACGCGGAGAAGCCGGACCGTTTCCGCGAGCGCGTCGTCGTTGGTGAGCACGACGCCGCCGTCGCCGTAGCAGGCCAGGTTCTTGACCGGCCCCAGGCTCATCGGCGTGATCCCACCCAGTCCGGCGGCGCGCCCGCTCTTGTACACCGCGCCCTGGGCCTGAGAGGCGTCTTCGACGACCGGGATGTTTTTTTCCGCCGCGAGCTTGACGATCGGGTCCATGTCGCACGGCAGCCCGAGCATGTGGACCGCGATGACGGCGCGGGTTTTCGGCGTGATCGCGGCCTGGAGCGAGTCCAGATCCGGCCCGTAGTCGCCCCTGGCCTTGTCCACCGGCACCGGCGTCGCCCCGACCGAGAAGATCGGCTCGATCACCGGGGCGGGCGCGTGCGCCGCCAGGATCACCTCGTCGCCCTCCCCGACGCCGAGCGCGCGCAGCGAGAGAAAGATCGCGTCCGTGCCGGAAGCGACGCCGAGGGCGTGCTTGACGCCGCAGTACTGCCCGAACTCGCGCTCGAACGCGGCGAGGTTGGGCCCGTTCAGGAGCCGCATCGAAGAAAGCGCCTCATCCCAGCGGGCGCGCAGCTCGACCTCGATGGCGCGATACTTTCGGGTCAGATCGAGCAGCGGGATTTTCATCGGCGTTTTCTTTGGTCCGTCAACGGAATGCTTCGCGGCAACAGCGTGAAGTGATAGCCCAGTTAGTACCTGAAATTTCGACAAATAACAAATGTTTGGGGGCGTCGGAAAGACCAAGATCGCGGCGGAATCCTTGTCTTTGAGCGCCAAAGCCACTACAAAGGCCGCAATGAAAACGGCTCCCGCCGCCGAGGCTCCAAGCCCGGACCGCACCGACTGGCTGCTCCTGGTGAACGCCATGCTCGGCAACTTCGTCGCCGGGCTCTCGACGAGAATCTTCATGATCTCTCTGCCCACGATGGCGGCCGGCCTGGGCACGGACATCCTGGGGATCGCCTGGGCGCTGATCTCCTACCAGCTCGCCGGCGTCAGCCTCTCGATCGTTTTCGGCCGCCTCGGCGATATTTACGGCCGGCAGAAAATCTACACCCTGGGGTTTTTCATCGTCACGCTGAGCGCCTTTCTCTGCGGCGTGTCGCAGAACGTGCTGCAGCTGATCGTCTTTCGGTTCCTCCACGGCATGGGCGGGGCGATGTCCCAGTCGGCCAGCCGGGCGCTGGCGATGGACGCGGTTCCCGAAGGGCGGGCCGGCAAGGCGCAGGCCTTCATGACCATGGCTTTTCACTCCGGTTTTTTTCTCGGGCCGCCGCTCGGCGGGCTGATCATCGACTACCTCCACTGGCGCGCGGTTTTTTTTCTGATCTTTTGTTTCGGCGTGGCGGGGACCGCGCTCAGCGTCGCGCGGCTGAAAACGAAGCCGGAGGCGGCGACTTACCGGGGACGCGCCTCGGTCGATTACACGGGCGCGGCCCTCTTGATCGGCCTCACGCTCATGCTCACGCTGCTGTTGGATCAAAAGGCGGCCGAGGTGATCGGCATCGCGCGCAAGGACGTCTTGCTTTTGGCGTTCGGGGTGGTGTGCTGGGGTTTCTGGTCGCACGAAAGCAAATCGCCGAGCCCGATCATCCACCTGGCTCTCTTTAAAATCCGGATGTTCGCGGCGAGCATCGTGAGCCTGCTCACGCTCTCGATCACGCGCGGGCTCGTGAGCTTTTTGCTGCCGTTCTACCTCCAGGGGGTGCTGGGCCTCTCGCCGTCGTTCATGGGCGTCATTTTCCTCGCGCCGCCGATTTTCACGCTGGGATTTTCGGCGCTGGGCGGCTACATGGCGGACAAGCTCGGGCCGCGCATCCCGACGACCATCGGCGTGCTCGCCTCGCTCGCCGCGGTGCTGATCGGCGCCGCGCTCCGGGTCGATTCCCACTGGCTCCTGCCCACCGCGATGCTCTCGCTCACCGGCATCGGCACGGCCTTTTTCAACACGGCGAACCAGGCCGCCATCATCGGCTCGGCGCCCAAAGAGCATCGCGGCCTGGCCAACGGCATGGTGCATACCGGCTTCGAGCTGGGGCACATGCTCGGGGTCTCGCTCGGCGGGCTCCTGCTGGCGCTGGCGTTCGAGCATTACTCCGGAACGCCGGAGGCCGCGCCGAGCGCGGCGAACGCCCCCGCGTTCGTCAAGTCGCTCAACACGAGCTACGCGGCGGCGGTGGCGATCACGCTCGTCGCCCTGTTCACGTCGCTGATGCGCGGCAGCGGCAAGATCCGCGCGGCGAAGGAGGCTTAGCCGGCGGATTGCGGTCGGAGCCGATTTGGGTTACGGAATCGGGAAAGGAGAATGACTATGAAGCTGGAAAACAAAGTGGCGATCGTCACCGGGGCGGGGCGCAACATCGGCGAGGAGATCGCCCGGCGCTTCGCCGCGGAGGGCGCGCGCGTGGCGGTCGTCGATCTCGACAAGGCCCGGGGCGAGAAGGTGGCCGGGGAGATCAACGCGCTCCATCCCGACCGCGCGCTGGCGGTCGTGTGCGACGTATCGTCGTCGGCGGACGTGGAGAAAATGGTCCGGGCGGTGGCGCAAAAATGGGGCGGCGTCGACGTTTTGATCAACAACGCCGCGCTCACCGACCGCAAGAATATTTTGGATCTGACCGAGCAGGAGTGGGACAAGGTGATCGCGGTCACGCTGAAAAGCGTGTTTCTCTGCGTCAAGTCGGCGGCGCGGGCCATGATCGAAGGCAAGCGCAAGGGACGCATCGTCAACATCGCCTCGACCTCGGGCCACGTCGGCCGTCCCGACGCCACCGCCTACACGGCGGCGAAAGGGGGGGTGCTGAATCTCACGCGCTCGCTCGCCGCGCAGCTCGCGCCGCACGGGATCCGCGTCAACTCCGTCACGCCGAACCGCATCGGCTCGCCGGTCGGCGAGGACGTCGTGCCGGAGAACCGCTACGTCAAGAACCTGGTCGGGCGAAGGGGCGTGCCCGCGGACATCGCCGCGGCCGTGCTCTTTCTCTGTCTGGAGGAGTCGGACTTCATCACCGCCGCCGACCTCTTGGTGGACGGCGGCGCGCTCGCGGTCATGGGCTAAATAAATAGGTTCGGGTTTCAAGTCCCCGGCTTCTGGTTGTTGATGGAATTTCAACCGGAAACTTGAACTTAGAAACCGGGAACCGTCTATTTGAACATCTCGCGGAACTTTTTGGTCCAGGCTTCCCGCTCCGGGGCCGACGGCACTCTCATCGGCACGATCTGGTCGTCCGTGACTTCGTTTCTAAACCGGTCCTCGACGTCGGGATGGAGGACGTAGTCGCCCAGATTGGCGATCATCTGCTGCGGCTCCGGCCCGAGGAAAAAGTCCGCGAAAAGACGGGCGGCGTTCGGGTGCGGCGCTCTCCGCGCCACGGCGATGTAGCTCGCCGAGGCGAGATACCGGTCCATCCGCGTAAAATCGATCGGCCCGGCGAACTGAAACTTGTCCTTGATGAAGCCGATCGCCACGGGGGTCTCGCCGGAAACGAGGGTCGGGATTTCCTCCGGAGGGTCGCGCGTCAGATGCGGTCTTTGCCTGGCGAGTCCCTGAACCACGTTGAGCCATTTGGCACCCAAAAGCTTTTCCAGGTTCAACAGGAACTGCAGCGTGCCGGCGTGGAGCGCGGGGTTGGCCATGATGATTTTTCTTTTCCACTTCGGGTCGAGCAGGTCCTCCCACTTTTTGGGCGTCTGGTCGGCGGTCAGCCGCTGCGTGTTGAAGTTGATGCCGAAGGCGAATACGCGCCACGGCGTCATCCGGTGCTCCGGATGGAGGAGCTGCCTGGGAAAGCTGCGGGCGGCGGGAGGCTCGAACGATTCGAGCAGCCCTTTCTTATCGAGCGCCGCCATGACCGCGTCGTTTCCCACGACCACGTCGAAGAGGCCGCCGCCGCCCTTGGATTCGCCGGCGATCCGCTTGAGGATCTCATCCGCGCCGCCGCGCCAGTTATTGACCTTGAGGCCGTAGGTCTTTTCGAAAACATCCCGGACCGACTTGGTCGCCTGGCCGGGGAAGGCGCCGTAAAGCACGACCTCGCCCTCTTTTTTCGCCCCCTCCTGCACCGCCGGCGGCATATCGGCGGCGGCCAGCGCCGGCAGCGCCAGGAGGATCAAGCTCCATAAGCCCACGCGCTTCGCCCGGAGGAATCGTGGCGACTGGTTCATGTCCCGTTAGTTTAACCGTCCCGCCGGTGCGACTGCAAGGGAGGCTGGAAAAGTAAAAAAGTAAGTAAAAATAATCGCCGTGACAGGCGCGCCGCGCCTATTGACTTCGCGCGCCGCCGGCTTGTATCTTCCGATATCGACCGAGCGCCGGTTCATCGGAAAGGAGCTTTCTCATGGCAAAGGCTAAGGTTTTTGTTTTCGCGCCCGCGGACCCGACCGGCGAGAGCTACAAGATGCTCGAAGCCGAAGGCTGCGCGCTCAAGATGGGCAAGGCCAACTGGGACACGCCGCAGGGGGACAGCGAGCTGGAGATGGCGCAACTGGCCGCGGGGAGCGACGCGCTGGTCGGCACGTCGATCCGCAGCACGCCGATCACGCAAAAGATCATGCAAAGCTCCAAAGACCTCCGCATCGTCGCCAAATACACCATCGGCGTGGACGACGTGGACGTCGACGCGGCCACGGAGCTGGGGATTCTCGTCACGCACTCGCCCACGGAATCGAACTGGGGCGGGGTCGCCGAAGGCGCGATCACCAACATGCTCACGCTGATGAAAAAAGTCCGCGAGCGGGACCGTTACCTGAAAGAAAATCCCACCGCGTGGCGCAACCTCGACTATCAGGGGACCTACTTCGGCTCGCGCGCGAGCGACGGCTATCCGGGGATCACGCTCGGCATCGTCGGCCTCGGCCGCATCGGCAGCCGCATCGCCAAGCTCATGCGGCCCTGGGAAATGAAGATCATCGCCTGCGACCCCTACGTCCCGGCCGCCAAATTCGCCGAGCTCGGCGTCGAGCGGGTAGATCTCCCGACGCTGCTCCGCCGCGCGGACATCGTGACGCTGCACGTCGTGCTGACCAAGGAGACGCGCCACATGATCGACGCCGCCGCGCTCGGGCTGATGAAGCCGACCGCGGTCCTGGTCAACACGTCGCGGGGTTTCTGCGTGGACGAGAAGGCGCTGGCCGCGGCGCTCGGGCAAAACAAGATCGCGGGCGCCGCTCTCGACGTGTTCGAGAACGAGCCGCTGGCGGCCGACAGCCCGATCAGGAAAATGGGCGACCAGGTGCTGATCTCGCCGCACATGGTCTCGTCCAACATCGGCAGCGGGCTGAAGCCCGGCGTCGCGTGGGCTACGCGCTCGGTGATCAGCGCCCTCAAGGGCGAAGTCCCGGACAACGTCTATAACAAGGAAGTCATCGCGCAGTGGCAGAGCCGCTTCGGGGGCAAAAGCGCGCTGTGAGCGCGAAGGCATGCTCGACTCCCGGCCGCGCCGCCGCGGCGTCGGCCGCCGTCCTGGTCACGGCCCTGTTCACGCTTTTGGCCGCCGCGGGCGGAGTCCATGCGGCCGCGATTTCCGTCAGCGCCGGCTATCCTCAATTGAACGGCGGCCAGACGCCGCTCTGGCTCATGCCCGACACCGGGATCGACCGCAGGTACGGCGTCGACGTGAGGCCGGTCCTCATCCCCGGCGGCGCGCGGCTCACGCAAACCGTCGTCTCGGGCGATATCGACGTGGCCCTCACCGGCGGCGCGGCGGTCAACGCCATGCTCTCCGGCGCCGAGCTCGTCTACGTCGGCATGCCGGTGCCCACCTTCGCCTTCTCGCTCTACGTCCGGCCGGAGATCAAAACGGTCGAAGACCTGCGCGGCAAGGTCCTCGGGGTCATCACCAAGGGCGCCTCGTCGGACCACGCGTCTATTGCGCTTTTACGGCGCCACAACATGAGCCAGGGAAAGGACGTGAAGGTCCTCTACTTCTCGCGCCAGGAGGACGCGCTCGCCGCGCTCAACCAGGGCATCGTGTCGGCCGCGGTCCATTCCCCGCCGACGACCCTGATGGCGCGGCGGCTGGGCTTCAAGGAGCTGGTCAACATCGGCTCGCTCAAGATCCCCTATCCCTTCACCGGGCTCGCCGTCAGGCGCTCGCTCGTCCGGCAGAATCCCGAGCTCGTCAAGTCGTTTCTCAAGTGCTACGTCGCGGCTTTGAAGGTCGCGATCGAGCAGCCGGAGACGTCCAGGCGCGTCCTCGGGCGCTATCTCGTCACCAAGGACGCCGAGATCATCGACGAGGCGTACCGCGGCTTTGCGCCGCTGTTTCCGAAAATCCCCTACGTGACCGAGGAGGCGATCCGCGCCGCGCTGTCGTTCACCGACCACCCCAAGGCCGCGGGCGCCGACCCCGGAGATTTCTTCGACAACCGCTTCTTAAAAGAGCTGGATCAGAGCGGGTTCGTGAAGGAGCTCTACGGCAAGGGATGAGGCGGCCGTCCGGGAGGTGAACGATGAAAGCGACACGCTGCTTTTACCATCGGTCTTTTCTCCTGTTTTGTGGTCTTTTCTTTCTTCTCGCCGCCGGGCCGCTCCGCGCCGCCGATAAGATCCGCGCGGCGAGCGGCGGCTTCGGCACCGCGATCAACGCGCTCGTGCCGGGAGCGTACCATCAGAAGATTTTTCAGAAATACGGCCTCGACGTCGAATACCTCGCGCTCGACAGCGGCACGCTCGGCATGCAGACGCTGCTCGCCAACGAGATCCAGGTGCTCTTCACCACCGGGGCGCTGCCGGTCACTTCCAACCTGCAGGGCGGCGACGTGACGATCATCGCCGGCGGCATCAACTTTTTTCCCTTCAAATTGATCGTCCGGCCGGAGATCAAAACGCCGGCGGACCTCAAGGGAAAATCGGTCGCGATCAGCCGCTTCGGCTCCGCCTCGGATTTCGCCGCGGTGGCGGCGCTGGAGAAGCTCGGCGTCGGCGCCCGGCAGGTGACGATGATGCAGCTCGGCGGCAACCCGAATCGCCTCGCGGGCCTGACCGGCGGCTCGGTCCATGCGACGGTTTTCAGCGAGCCCTACGCCAGCATGGCGGTCAAAAAATTCGGCATGCGGGAAGTCCTGGACCTGGCCGACAGCGGCATTCCGTTTCCGCAGAACTGCTTCATGGTGCGCCGGAGCTATCTCGCCGAGAACCGGGCGCGGGTGACGAATTTCATGAAGGCGGTCATCGAGGGACTCTACGTCCTCAAAAGAGAAAAAGCCGCGGCGATCCGGGTGATCAAGCGCTATCTCCGGATCGACGAGGACGAGATGGCGGCGATCGGCTACGATTACTATCTAGTCCAGCACGGTGAGGACATCCTGACGCTTCCCGACAGGAGAGGCCTCGAGATGGTGATCGCCGACGCGGCCAAGACCAACCCGAAGGCGAAGGGCCAGACGCCGGAATCTCTCAGGCTCCTCGACCCGAGCGTTCTCGACGAGATCAAAAAGAGCGGCTTCGTCGAGAAGGTGAAACATCCGTGAAAACCCGCTATCATGAAGCCGGCCTATGTCGTTCTGGCAAAACATCGAAAAACCCATCATCGGGCTCTCGCCCATGGACGGCGTTACCGACGCCTCTTTCCGCTTCATCGCGGCGAAGCACGGCGGCCCCGACGTCATCCTCACCGAATTCGTGAGCGTCGACGCGGCTGCGTTCGCGCCGCACTCGCTGCTCAAAGATCTGGCCTATTCCGAGATCGAGCGGCCCATCGTGGCGCAAATCTACGGCCACGCGCCGGACGCGTTCTATAGGGCCGCGCATATCGTCTGCGCCCTGGGGTTCGACGGCCTGGACATCAACATGGGCTGTCCGGCGAAGAAGGTCGCGGCGAAGGGCAGCGGCGCGGGCTTGATCCTCACGCCCGAGCTGGCGCGCGCGATCATCCGCGCCGCGCGCCGGGGCATCCGCGACTGGTTCGAGGGGCAAACCCTGTCCGCCTTGAGCGTCGCTCCGGAGTTCGTCCGCGAGATCGACGCCGCCAACCGGCGCCGGACCGGCGCCGCGACGCCCCCCGCGCGCCGTCTGATACCGGTGTCGGTCAAAACCCGCATCGGCTATGAGGACATCGTGGTCGAGGATTGGATCGGAAATTTATTGGCGGAAAGGCCGGCGGCTATCTCGATCCACGGCCGCACGCTCAAACAGCAATACCGCGGCAGCGCCGACTGGGACGCGATCGCGCGCGCGGTCCGGGCGGCGAAAGGCTCCGGGACCCTGATCCTCGGCAACGGCGACCTGCGCAGCATGCAGGACGTTTACCGGCGCGTCGGCGAAACCGGAGTGGACGGCGCGCTCATCGGGCGCTCCACCCAGGGCAACCCCTGGATCTTCAAGGCGAAGGGCCGGGTCAAGGAAGCTTTGCGCTCGACCGGCGAGGCCGCGATTCATGAGCCTCCCGTCGGCCTGGAGGAGCGGTTTCGCGTGGCGCTGGAGCACGCCGGCCACTTCACCGGGCACCGGGGAGAGGCGTCTTTCGTCGCGATGCGGAAGCACCTGGCATGGTATTGCCATTCCTCCCCCGGCGCGGCGCAGCTCCGCTCTCAGATGGTGCGGGTGAACGGCCTCGACGAGGTCGTCGAGTGCCTGAGAAAATACACTGCCGCGCTTGCCGGCGCGCCCGAGACGATGGCCCGGGTTTTTCCCGAGCACGAATCCTCCACGGGCCTGTCTATTTGATGCGCTTGATCCTGGCTTCCACCTCCCCGCGCCGGCGCGAGATCCTGGCCCTGCTCGGCCTCAAGTTCGAGACGATCGCGCCGGATTTCGAGGAAATCCTATCCGCCGGACGCGTCATCGAAGCGGAGGTCCTCGACTTTTCCATCGGCAAGGCCGCCTCCGTGGCGGCCCGGCACCCCGAAAGCATCGTCGTCGGCAGCGACACCATGATCCGCCTGGGCGATCGAAAGATCGGCAAGCCCGCCGGCGCCGCCGGGGCGGGAGAGATGCTCCGCGCTTTTTCAGGCAAGACGCACCGGATCTTCACCGGCGTCGCCGTTCTGGACGGGCTGGGCGGGCCCGGTCTCGGAATCGTGGAAGAGGTGTCGGTCAAGATGCGCGCTTACTCGGACGCGGAGGTCGCGGACTATCTTTCTGAAAACGAGTCGCTCGACAAGGCGGGCGCCTATTCGATCCAGGGGAAGGGGAGCGCGTTGATCGAATCGATCGAAGGCGATTATCTCGCGCCGGCTATTTAAAAAGCCGGGGCATCGACCCGCCGGTGGATGTGGATAGGCTGTACTCGGAAAAGTCGTATCGGAACTGGCGGAGGTTTTGATCCGGAGGCCAACCGGATTGCGTTTTACGGCATTCTTCCCGTCTTCTGTGCCCGCGATCGCTCCCGGGCTGTCGTTAAATTCGCCTGCCGCATCCAGGAGCGTCAATAAGTCCTTGAAAAGTGACGATTTCCCGCGTCATTACCGCGGTGCGCCCCCCGGCATGGCTCTTGCTCCATTATCCTGCCATGTGGGACTTACAAAACGCCGACGGACTTTCCGACGGCCGGTTTCAACCGGTCGGATCGAATGGGCTCGTCTCTTCGGCCGTACGGCTGGCGCTGGTGGCGGCCGCGATTCTCCTCAATTTGCACTCGCTGGAGCTGTTCTTACCGGTCATCGGCATGGTGTTGGCGGAGGCGAAAACGCGGCTGAAGGATCGTTGGGTTTCCCTCAAAGCTCCGGTTAACCGTTTCTTTCGATTCTATTAGCCGCCTGGGTCCTCGACCGATCGGCGTCGCTTCGTCCCCGCCCTTGCGGCCTCTCGGCGGCCGGGACCGGAGCCGGGCTCTGTGGCCGCGAGCGGATGGCGGGACCTTGCTCACGGTCGGGGCGGCGGTCGAGATTTCTTTCCCCGCGCGCTTCGCCGCGTCCCTGCCGGACATCGGGAGGCGCCTGCCGAACCCCGATCTGTCGCTCTTCCCGCCCGCGCGGCGCTCGGTCTATTGATTGCGGCGCCTGGCGCGCCTCGGGCCGGGCCTGCTCCCGCGCTCTGAACGACGACCGGTTCTCCAGCGCCTGGGGCGGCCGTCCTTCCCGCGCCCGCTGTCCCCGGTCCGATCTTATCTCCGCTTCAGACTGCCCCCTGGCGCGTTCTCTAAATCGCTCCGTTGGCGCGGCCGGCGCCTGGCGCCCGTCGGGCTGATTTTGCTCCCGCCCTCTGAAGGACCGGTTCTCCACGGCCGGCGGCGTTCTGTCCTGCCGCTCTTGCCGCGCGCGCTGGGCCCGATCGATGCGCGCCGCGTCATCGCGTCCCCGCGGCGAGCGGTCTATGCCGCCTGGAGCGGCCGGCGCCTGCCGTCCTCCCGGCTGCTCGACCGAGGAGCGCCCGCGCAATGCGCCGTTTCTCGGATTGTCCCCGTCGCGGCGGAAGTTGCGGTTATCGAAGTTCCGGTTATCGTTGGCGTTCCGGTTATCGCGCCCGTCGCCCCGGCGATTCAAATTATTGAAGTTCGCCTCGCGGTGAACGCTGGAAAAGCGGTTGAGGTTCTGGACGTTGACGCTGCGCCGGGTCACCTCCCGATTGACGCGCACGTCCCTGAAGCGGTCGCTGACATATACATTGGTGATGTGCACGCGCGTGCGGCTGCGCTCGACCCACCGTGAGCCCCCACGCCAGCCGTGGTAGTAAACACGGTGTCCGCGCCAGTCGCAGTCGCGGTTGAGCCAGACGCCGATGGGAAACGCCGGGCCGAAGGCGAGGAAGACCCCGGGCCGGAAGAAGATCACTTCCGGCTCGTACACCGGCACGTAGATGAACTCGGGCTGAAAGGGGACGATCTCGATGTATTCGCCCGCGGGAATCACCTCGATGTAGCGGTTGGACGCCAGGTTGCCGGCGCGGTGCGCCATCCACCGTAGATGCTGGACCGCGGCCATCACGGCGCCCGGCTCGTCGACGTAGGCCTGGCCCAGCGCGATCGTCCAGTCGATCCGCTCGACCATCATATCGAGCACGGACGGATAGTGCGCCACCGCCTTGACGCTGACGTCCCACGGTTGGTGGTCGATGCCGTAGGGATCGCGGTAGCGGCGCGTAAATGCCGCCGCGTCTTCCAGCTGATCGACATAGGTCGCCGCGACCAGGATCTGCGCCAGGAGCGGGTCGGGATAGAGCGCGACCGGCGCGAGCAAATTATCGAGCTGCTCGCGCGACAGGCGGTAGTCGGGACCGCGGTAATCGGGATCTCGGTAGCCCGGATCTGGGTAGTCGCGATCGCGGTGG
>WNFL01099185.1_pt1 | contig 23384 bp, 21 predicted proteins | sample 5400361 | NCBI WGS metagenome assembly WNFL01 (sample SAMN13153351, study PRJNA577476) | soil metagenome | isolation source: 40 cm soil on Douglas fir-dominated hillslope | place: USA:California | collected 2013-09-17
CGATCCGAGCTTCTATCCGTACTTCCAGGCGGCCGAAGAGCTCGACGTGCCCCTCATGTGCCACCCGAACAGCAATGGCGACCTCATCGATCGCTTCGACAATTTCTACAAGACGCACGTTCTCGGCCGCCCGACCAACTGCAGCGCCGCGCTCGTGGCGCTGGTGCTGGGAGGCGTATTCGAGAAATTCCCCAAGCTGAAGGTCGTGTTCTTCGAGTGCAGCGCGGAATGGATCCTTTACTGGATGCACCGCATGGACGACGACTGGGAGTGGGCGAAGGACTTCCCGCAAATCTCCGCGATGTTGAAGATGGCGCCTTCCGAGTACATCCGCCGCAACTGCTACGTCACCTGCGAGGCGGACGAAGCCGACCTCAAAAGGCCTATCGCGGAGCTCGGCGAAGACCACATCCTCATGGCGAGCGATTATCCGCACTTCGACTCGGAGTTTCCGCACACCGTCTCGATCATCCGCGGACGCGGCGACCTCACCGCGCGGCAGAAGGACAAGATACTCGGCGAGAACGCCGCGCGGCTGCTGAATCTCTAGCCGATCGAGCACCATGGTCCTGCGCTGGTTATCGCTCCTCGTCCTCGCGGCCGCGGCTTCGAGCTTCGCGATCGAGCCTTCACCCGCCGTCGTCGCGGTTGCCTCCTACGCGGGCGCCGATCGCACCGAGCGCCTCATCGCCGGAGCGAGGAAGGAGGGCGAGCTGATGCTGTACTCGTCCCTCACTCAGGACGACCAGCTCAGGATCGCCGCGGATTTCCAGCGCCGCTACGGCGTGAGCGTCAAGTTCTGGCGCGGCAGCCAGGCGCACATCCTGCAGCGCGTGATGAGCGAGACGCGCGGCGGGCGTTTCGAGTTCGACGTGCTGGAGACCAACGCGCCGCAGCTCGAGGCCCTCGCGCGCGAGAAGCTGCTGCAGAAGATGAGCTCGCCTTACGTCGAGGAGCTGTTGCTTCCCGGAGTCGTGCCGATTCATGGCGAGTGGATGCCCGACCGGCTGAATCTCGTCGTTTACGCGTACAACACCCACGTCGTAAAGGCCGTGGATGTCCCCACATCCTGGCAAGGGCTGCTCCACGCGAAGTGGAAGCGGCGCATCGGCATGGAGGCGACCAACGTCGAATGGTTCGCGGCAATCGTCGAATCGATGGGCGAGAAGGAAGGCCTCGACCTATTCCGGCGCATCGGCCAGAACGGCGTCACGGTGCACACCGGTCACAATCACAGCGCGGCCCTGGTGGCGGCCGGAGAGATTCCGCTGATGATGGGGATCTACAGCCACGATGCCGAGCGAATGAAGGCCAAGTCCGCGCCCGTCGACTGGTTCGTCCTGCCGCCGGCCGTCGTATTGCCGTCGGCTGTTGCCGTCTCGCGGCGCGCGCCCCACCCGAACGCCGCGGCGCTCTTCTACGATTACATGCTGACCGAGGGGCAACGCTTGTACACCGAAGTCCACCGTGTGCCGGCGAACCGGAATTACGACAGTGTCGTGCGGCGCATGGTGCGCGAGGGCCGGCCGCTCAAGGTTGTGAGCGCACAGAAAGCCATCGACGACTACGACAAGTGGTACCGCCTCTATCAGGAGCTCATCGTCCGGGGGGCGAAGAAGTAGGGGCGCCGTGGGCACGAAACCAATCGGCGATCGCCTCCCCGGTCCAATGCACGACGCCGGGCTTGCCGAGCACATATCCATACAGCTCCTCGAGATAGCGGATGCGATGCGGCACGCCGGTGATGTACGGATGCACGGCGATTGCCATCACGCGGCACGAGCCTTCGCTATCGTCGTAGAGCCGGTCGAATTGGTCCTTGCCACGGCGCAGCAACTCCTCGGCCGGATGGTTCTGGATCACCATCATCGCGATGTCGTTGATCTCGAGCGAGTAGGGAACGGACACGACCGGCTTCGTGGCGGTCTGGATCCACACGGGCTGGTCGTCGAGCACCCAGTTGGCGACGTACTCGATGCCGGCTTCGGCGAGATGGTCGATCGTCTCCGCCGTCTCGGTGAGTCCGGGACTTTCCCAGCCGCGCGGCGGCTTCCCCGTGAAGGCGCGGATCGCTTCGATCGTATCGCGGATCGCCGCCTTCTGGTCCTCGACCTTGTGCATCGGCGCCTGGATCCAGCCGTGGCCCATGAATTCCCAGCCCGCGTCCTTGGCGGCCTGCGCGATCCGCGGATAGGTCTGGCAGACGATTCCGTTGATCGCGAGCGTCGGCGTGATGCCGAACCTCTTCATGCAATCGAAGAGCCGCCAGAAACCGACGCGCATCCCGTATTCGTGCCACGCCCAGTTCGGCAGGTCGGGCAGCAGCGGCTGGCCCATGGGAGGCGGCAGCACGGTGCGTGGCATCGGCCGTTCGATGCCCCAGTCCTCGACGTTGACGATGGTCCACACGACCATGCGCGCGCCATCGGGAAGCTTGAGCGGCGGGCGATCGACGATCGCCGAGTAGGGAACGCGTTCGCGCGGGGTGCGCGGTGCGGTCATCGCGCGGGATCGAGCTCGAACGCGTCGTGGGAATCCGTGTGCACGTGCACGCCGGTCCCCGCGGACTGGACGTCGCCGCTCACCATGTGCAGGCGATTGCCGACGACGGCGCCGGCGAGCCCGTGGCGCGCGACCGGCATCATCGGCAGGATCGTCCAGCGGTTGGCCGCGGCGTCGTACGCCTCGAGCGCGCGGAAGGTCGACATGAGCTGGGCGTTCTGCCCCTCGCCGCCGGAAACGTAGATCTTCCCACCGTGAACACCAGAGGCCATCGCGCTTCGCGACGAAGGCATGCGCGCACGCACCGCACCCCACGCATCGGCGGCCGGATCGTATTCCTCCACCACGTCGATGTTCGAGCCGACGCTGATGAATCCGGCGGCCACGCGCCCGCCGATCACGTACACCTTGCCGTTCACGACGCCCGCGGTCGCGTGATTGCGCCCTGTGGGCATCGAAGCCCGCGCACGCCAGCTGTTCGTCGCCGGGTCGTATTCCTCGACCGTTCCGACCGTCACGTGCGGGCGCTGCGGATGCACCGCCGTCTCCTTCGAACCGGCGGGCACGGTCGCGCCGCCGATCACGTACATCCGGTCGCCCACCGTCACCGCGACCGGAGAGCCGCGCTTGGTCGGCATCGGCGCGAGCGCCCTCCAGTTATCCGTCGCGGGGTCGTACTCCCACGCATTGGCGATCGGAACCCACGCGGGGGGGCCGGATTCGGGCGGCACGAAGCCGCCGAAGACGTAGATCTTTCCCCTGTATTCGGTGAACGAGACGTGGTGCGAGGCGAGCGGCATCGGCTTCTTCTTCGTCCATTTGTCCGATGCCGGATCGTATTCATAGACCATGCCGATCGGTTTCCACCCGGGCGCGAGGCCGCAGAAGACGTAGAGCTTGCCGCCAGCGGCCGCGCCGAGAATCTCTTCGGCGGGTTCGGGAAAGGCCGCCAGTTTTAGCCACTTCCCCTGTGCATTGACGTTGAACGCAAATAGCGCGATGCAGATAGCGATGAAGGCACGCATCATTTCCTCCCGCGAATCTTGAGCAGCTTCGCCGCGTTTCCGCCCTCGATCATCCCGCGATCGGAAGGGGACAGGCGAGGCACCTTTCCGATCAGCCCTACGGGGTCGGTCTCGCCCATGTCGTAGGGATAGTCGGTTCCCAGCAGCACGTGATCGGCGCCATACCGGTCGATCATGTGGCGCAGCATATGCGGATCGAAGGCGATGGTATCGAAGTACATTTTCGCGAGATAGCTCGACGGGGGCTTGCGGATCACGGTGCGCGTGTCTGGGCGGGCGCGGTGGGCGTGGTCCATGCGGGCCCAGTAGTGCGCGAGATAGCCGCCCGCGTGGGGCAGCACGATCTTGAGCTTCGGATGCCGGTCGAGCACGCCGTCGAAGATGAGGTGGCTCGCCGCGATCGTCGTCTCCATCGGGTTGCCGATCACGTTGTTGAAGTAGTGGTCGCGCAGGCGCTCGGCGTGCGTGAAGCCGAGCGGGTGCATGAAGAGGACGATGCCGAGGGCTTCGGCGCGCGCGAAGAACTTCTCGAGGCGGAGGCGCGAATCGGTGAGGTCGAGCCCGTTCACGTTGGGGAGGATCTCGATGCCGCGCAGCCCGAGCTGCTTCACGCAGCGATCGAGCTCGGCTGCGGCGAGCTCGACATTCTGCAATGGCACCGTGCCCAGGCCCACGAACCGCTCGGGCCATTGCGCGACGATCTCCGCCAGCCGGTCATTCACCGCGCGCGCGATCTCCCCGCTCATTCCGGCATCGGTCCAATAAACGAGCTGGTTGGGGGCGGGGGATATCGCCTGGATGTCGATGCCCATGCGGTCCATGTCCGCGAGGCGCGTTTCGATCGAGGTGAGCTTGCGGCCGCGCTCCTGCACCTGCTTCGCGTTGACTTCGCGCGTCGCCGCGTTGGAGAAGCGGAACAGGGGGTCGTGCTGCGTGGGATCGAGCGGCGCAATCCTTGCCGCCACATCGGGGTTGAGATAGTGGCAGTGGATGTCGACGCGCAGGCTCTTGCCTTTACGGTCGCGGACCACTTTCGTCGAGGCGGGGGAGGCGCGCGCGGCGCAGGTGAACATCATGGTGATGCGCTATGTGGTCCGGCGGACGAACGCGGGGTTGAGCTCCTTCACCGAGCGTACGCCGCACTGCTGCAGGGCGGCACGCGTTTCGACGCGCAGGATCTCCAGCACGCGTTCCACTCCGGGCTGCCCGAACGCGCCCAGGCCCCACAAGTACGGCCGGCCGACGCACACGGCGCGCGCGCCGATGGCGAGCGCCTTGACGACGTCGGTGCCGCGGCGAATGCCGCCGTCCACCAGCACCGGAATCCGTCCACCGACGGCCTCGACGATTTCGGGCAGTGCATCGATGGTGGAGCGGCCGCTATCCTCGCCGCGCCCGCCGTGGTTGGAAACGATGAGGCCGTCCATGCCGTTCTGCACGCACAGCGTCGCATCCTCGTGCGCAAGGATGCCCTTGATGACGATTTTCATGCGCGTGATGTCGCGAATACGCTTGATGGTGTCCCAGGTGAGGTTGGAGGACTCCATGCCGGTCATGGCCGACAGGTCGATGCCGTCGTACATCGGCCGGCGCCGCGCGCGACCCGCCGCACCCGGCTCGTGGCAGCTCTTGCACTCGCGCGTGTCGGTGCGCTGCAGGCGAAACAAGGTCTCCTGGTTCCTGCCGCCGACGCGATCGACCGTCACCATGAGCACCGGGCATCCCGCGGCTTCGACCCGCTTCACGATGGCCTGCGCGATTTCCCATTTGGGCGACGCGTAGAGCTGGAACCAGATCGGCGCGCCGCGCGCTTCGGTGGCGGCTTCCACTGAAGTCGTACCCGATGTCGAGAGCGTGTACACGTGGTTGCCCGCGCGCGCGGCCTTCGCGACCGCGACTTCGCCCTCCGGATGAAAGAACTTGTTGCCCCCGGTCGGGGCGATGATGATGGGATTGTCCAACCGGGTGCCGAGGAATTCGACGGACATGTCCACTTTGCTCACGTCGTTCAGGCGCCGCGGCCGCAACTGGAACTTGAGGAAACCTTCCCGATTGGCGCGCAGCGTCACCTCGTCGTCGATGCCGGAGGCCATATAGCCGAAGTGCGCGGGCGGCACGTTCTTGCGCGCGAGCGGCTCGAAGTCGAACACGTTGATCGCGTCCTTGGGACTCGCGATCAGTTCCTGGGGATTGAACGGCGCCCAGATGATGGGATCGGGAAATCTCGACGGCGTCTCCGCCGCCCACGCGGCAAAGCCCGGGATCGCGAGCAAGGGGCTGCCGGAGACGAACTTGAGGAACTGCCGGCGGGCGGATGACGGGTCCATGGGCGGCCTCCTTTTTTTGACGGACTTATCATACGTCCGACCACAAACGAGGGAGGCGCCATTGAGAATCGGCATCGCGGGTACGGGTCGCATGGGCTCGGCCGTCGCCGGACGCTTGCTGGGGCAGGGCCGCGAGGTGACGGTGTGGAACCGCACGCCGGGCAAGACGAAACCGCTCGAGACGGCGGGGGCGACAGTCGCAGCAACGCCGGCGGAGCTGACGACGCGATCCGACGTCGTCATCACCCTGCTCACCGACGCGGCGGCGGTCGAGGCAACCTACGACGGTGCGAACGGCCTCCTCGCGGGCGATGCGCGCGGCAGGCTCTTCATCGAGATGAGTACCGTGCGCCCGGAAACGCCGCAAGCGCTGCAGGAGAAGGCACGTGCCAGGGGTGCCTCCCTGGTCGACTGCCCGGTCGGGGGAAGCGTGGGGCCGGCGAAGGAGGGCAGGCTCTTCGGCTTCGTGGGTGGCGCCGACGCCGATGTCGCGCGCGCAAGACCCGTGCTCGATCACATTTGCCGGCGCGTGGAGCACGTCGGCCCCGTGGGCGCCGGCGCGCGGATGAAGCTCGCGATCAACCTGCCGCTGCTCGTCTACTGGCAGGCGCTCGCCGAAGCGCTGGCGTTGTGCGCTCCACTGGGCATCGAGCCCGCGCGTTTGATCGACATTCTCTCCGACACCTCGGGGGCGCCCAACATGCTGAAAGCGCGCGGCGCTTCGATCGCCGCGACGCTGCAGGGCAAGGAAACATCACCCGTCACGGTCGACATCGAGACGATGCGCAAGGACCTGCGCACAATGGTCGAGGAGGCGCGAGCGAGCGGCTTCGATCTGCCCGTCACCTCGCGTGTGCTCGAGTGCTTCGACGAAGCGGTGAAGGGAGGATGGGGCCGGCGCGATGTGACGATGTTCCCGGTGAGGTTCCTCAATCGACCTTGATGTTCGCTTCCCTGATGAGCTTCGCGTACTTCGCTTTTTCGGCCCGCATGAAGGCGGCGAATTCCTCGGGGGTGCTGCTCACGGCGTCGACGCCGAGATCGGCGAACCGCTGCTTGAGGTCCGCGTCCTTCAGCACCTTCACGAGGTCGCCGTGGAATTTCTGCACGATCGATCGCGGCGTTCCGGTGGGCATCAGCACACCCCACCAGTTGACGGCGACCAGTCCGGGCATGCCCGATTCGGCGCAGGTCGGGAAATCGCCGATGATGCTGCTGCGCTCGGGGCCGGTGACGCAGATCGCGCGCAGCCGCCCGGACTTGATGAATTGCATCGCCGGCAGCGCGTCGGAAAACACCAGCTGCACGTGTCCGGCGACCAGGTCCTGCACCGAGAGGATCCCGCCCTTGTAGGCGATGTGCGCGATCTCGAGCTTCGCGTCGTTCTTGAACATCTCGCCGCTCAGGTGCGCCACGCTGCCCGGGCCGCTCGAGCCGAAGTTGACCTTCCTCGGGTTGGCGCGCGCGTAGTCGATCAATTCCTGGAGCGTCTTCACCGGCGTCGCCGGATTGACCACGAGGATGTTGGGTCCCGTCGAGATCAGCGATACCGGCACGAAATCGTGCTCCGCGTCGTACGGGACCTTCGACAGCAGCGGATTCACCGTGACCGGCCCGAGGTTGCCGATCACGAAGCTGTAGCCGTCGGGTGGCTGCTGCTTCGCGTAGTCCATGCCGATCGAGCCGGCGGCTCCGGGCTTGCTTTCGACCACGACGGGTTGCCCCCACAGATCGCCCAGCTTCTGGCCGAGGATGCGAGCCATCAAGTCGGAGCTTCCGCCCGGCGGATAGGTGACGATGAGCTTGACGGGCTTGGCGGGGTAGGTCTGCGCGAACGCGGAACCGGCGACCAATGCGGCGACGGCAGCCGCGGCGACGACGAGCGACTTGAAGGGGCGCATGCTTCCTCCTTTGGCTGAAGGAATTATCATCCGGCCATGACCCTGACGCCAGCATCCCGCCCCGACCAGGCGCTTTCGCTCAACATGCGCCTCATTGCCCACCACGAGCTGCAAGGCTTCGGCGGCCTCGGCGAGGGCATGGCGATGCAGCTCGCGAAGGATGGGCGGCGCATCCTCTGGCTCGCGCACGAGTCGGCGCCCAAGAATTTCACAGCCGTGGATGTCACCGATCCACGCGCGCCCCGCGTGATCGTGCAGACCGAGCTGCCCCACGCGAAGGTCCGCTCCAACTCGCTCGACATCGTCGGCGACACGATGGTGGTGGCGTACCAGACGAAGACCATCGGCTTGAAGCCCGCGGGATTCGACGTGTTCGACATCGCCGAGCCCGAGCGCCCGCGACTCATCTCGCATTTCGACGCCTCGGGCCCGCATTCGCGTGGCGTGCACGCCGTGTGGTTCGTCGACGGCGAATTCGTGCACATGGCCGCGGGCGCCGGGGATTTCCAGCCGCGCCACCCGAACGACGACCAGTGCTATCGCATCGTGGACGTCCGCAACCCCTCCAAGCCGGTAGAGGCGGGACGCTGGTGGCTTCCCGGAACGCGCGAGGGCGACAGCGAGCCCGCGCCCAAGCGCCTCGACCCGAAGCACGACGCGGGGTTCCGTGCGCACAACACCAACGTCTATCCCGAGCGCCCCGATCGCGCGTACGTCGGATACATCGACGGCGGCGCGGTGATCCTCGATATCGCCGACAAGGCGCGTCCGAAGCTCGTCGCCAATTGGCGCTATTCGCCGCCCTTCAACGGGTTCACGCACACGGTCTTGCCTCTGTTCGACCGCAATCTCCTCATCGTGAGCGACGAATGCGTGAAGAACGATGGCATCGACTGGCCCAAGCTCGTATGGGTGGTCGACGCGCGCGACGAGACCAACCCCGTGCCGATCAGCACCTTTCCCGCGCCGCCGCACTCGGCCTTCGTGCGCCGCGGCGGACGCTTCGGCGCGCACAACCTGCACGAGAACCTCCCGGTGCCGGGATCATGGCGCTCCGATCAGATCATCGTCGGCACTTTCTTCAACGCGGGCGTTCGTGCCTACGACGTGAGCAATCCCTTCCAGCCGCAGGAGGTCGCGTACTTCGTTCCCGCGGCGCCGCCGCTTTCACCCGTCGGCGCGATACAGCTGAACGACGTATTCGTGGATGATCGACGCCTCGTCTACAGCGTCGATCGCTTCGTGGGCGGTCTCTACATCCTCGAAATGACGTTGTGAGCGCCCCTTCGCCACTACGCGCCGCGACGGCCGCCGACCCCTTGGCGAGCCGGCTTCCCGTCACGCTCATCACCGGTTTCCTCGGCAGCGGCAAGACGACGCTGCTTCGCCAACTCCTGCGCCATGCCGGCATGAATCGCGCGGCCGTGATCATCAACGAATTCGGCGACGTCGCGCTCGACCACGAGCTCGTGGCGGCGTCCTCGGAGCAGATGGCGCTCCTTAGCAACGGATGCCTGTGCTGCACGTTGCGCACCGACCTGCAGGAAACGCTGCGCGAGCTCTTCGTGAAGCGCCGCGCGGGCGAGGTGATCGATTTCGATCGCGTGTTCGTCGAGACCACCGGACTCGCCGACCCGATTCCCGTGCTGCATACGCTGCAGACCGACGGGTTCCTCGGCGCGCAGTACCGGCTGAACGGCGTGGTCACGCTCGTCGATGCCGTCAACGGGATGGCGCAGCTCGACACGATGCCGGAAGCGGTGAAGCAAGCCGCGGTCGCCGATCGCGTCGTGATCACCAAGACCGATCTCGCGGACGACGCATCGGTGGATCGCCTGAGACGGCGGCTTGCATCGATCAATCCGTTCGCGTCCCAATCGATCGCGCTGAACGGCGAAGTCGCCCCCGAGCTCATCGACGGTATCGCGCCGCGCAGCGCCTTCGCGCCGTCCGAGGATCTCGAGCGCTGGCTATCCGCGAGCGCGGCGGCCTTGCGCGAAACAGGGCAGGGCGCGAGCCTGCGCCAGCCGATCGGGCCGGTGGGCGGCCACGATGCGGCGATCGGTTCGTTCTGCCTCACCTTCGACACGCCCTTTACCTGGGAAACCCTGAATTCCGTGCTCGAGGTGCTGGCGACGTTGCGCGGCGCCGACCTTCTGCGCATGAAGGGCATCGTCCACGTCGAGGGAGAATCCGCGCCCGTCGTGATCCAGGGCGCGCAGCATCTCTTCCACCCACCCGTGCGGCTGCAACCGCGCGGCGCCGTGGATCCGCGCTCGCGCATCGTCTTCATCGTGCGCAACATCCCGCGCGAATCGATCGAGGCCTTGTTCACCGCGGTCGGCGCGCTAGGGAGCCGATAGTGGCGAGGGCGATTGTCGGCGTCATCGGCCTGGGCATCATGGGATCGGCGATGGCGGCGAGCCTCGCCGGCGGCGGGTTTTCGGTGCGCGGCTATGACGTGCTCGCGCGCCGGCGCGCGGAGCTGAAACGAGCCGGGGGACGCCCGGTTCGCAGCGTTCGTGAGCTCGCCCGGCATGCGCCCATCGTGATCACGTCGCTGCCATCGGAAGAGGCACTGCTCGAGGTGAGCGCCGAGCTCGCGGCCGCGCGCCATGACGGGCAAATCGTGATCGAGACGAGCACGCTGCCGATCGCGGTGAAGGAGCGGGCGCGCAAGATTCTGGCGGCCGTGGGTATCGCCCTTCTCGACTGCCCCTTGAGCGGCACCGGAGCGCAGGCGCGGGTCAAGGATCTCGCCGTCTATGCGAGCGGCCCGCGCGCGGCCTATCGCCGCTGCATTCCGGTCTTCGACGGGTTCGCCCGCGCGCACTTCTTCCTCGGAGCGTTCGGGACGGGCTCGAAAATGAAGTTCCTCGCGAATCTGCTGGTCGCGATTCATAACGTTTCGGCGGCCGAAGCGTTGGTGCTCGGGATGAAGGCCGGATTGGACCCGGCGCTGATGGTGAAAGTGTTGGGCGATGGCGCGGGCTCGTCGCGCATGCTCCAGGTGCGCGGCCCGATGATGGCCCGAGGCGATTATTCGAGCGCAACCATGAAGGTCGGCGTCTGGCAGAAGGACATGCGCATCATCGGGGAATTCGCGCGCGACCTCGATTGCCCGACGCCGCTGTTCGCCGCGACGACGGCGATCTACAACGCGGCCATGGCGCAGGGTTTCGCCGAGGCCGACACCGCATCGGTTTGCGCGGTGCTGGAGAAACTGGCGAGGACCCGGCGGAAATCAGGAGGGAAGAGATGAGCGTCGTGCTTGATGGTCTTTCCCGCCGGCGCGTGATCGGCGCAGCCGCGGCAGCCACCGTCCTCGCCGGCATCGCCGGTTGCGCCAGCACCGGCTCCAGGACGCCCGATTTTCGCTACCGGCTCGGCCTGAGCCAGCCCCTGGACAGCCCCAACTACATTCGGCTGAAGGAGATGGCCGACCGGATCCACGCTGAAACCGACGGGCGCATGCAGATCGATCTCTTCGCCGAGAGCAAGCTCGGCAACGACAGCGTGATGCTCGCCATGCTGCAGAAAGGCGAGCTCGAGCTGTACATGGGCGGCAACGTCTTCGGCCCGCTGGTGCCGGTGACCGAGATGCCGGGCCTGCCGTTCACGTTCAAGAACTCGGCGGACGTATTCGTCGCGCTTGACGGCGAGCTGGGCGACCATATTCGCGCCGAGCTGCTCGCGAAGGGCATCTACGCTTTCCGGCGCGGGTTCGACAACGGCTTCCATCACCTCACGACCAGCACGAAACCGATCCGCACCGTCGACGACCTCGTGGGGATGAAGATCCGCACGCCGGTGCAGAAGATGACGGTCGATTTCTTCGAGTCGATCGGCGCCAAGCCGATGACGTTCACGCTCAACCGGCTCTACGAGGTCCTGAAGGATCACACGGTCGACGCGCAGACCGACCCGCTGCAGATCATCGTCCTGCTGAAGCTGAACGAGGTGCAAACGTACCTGAGCCTCACCAACCATTGGTGGTCGGGCTTCACCCTGAATATCAATGCCCAGGCGTGGAAGGCCCTGCCGTCCGGCATCCAGGCCGTCATCGAGCGGCACGCCGCGGCTGCGGCGCTCGCGCAGCGCAGGGACGTCGAGCGCCTCGATGCCAGCGCCGTCGAGCTGCTTCGCAACAAGGGAATGATCGTCAACACGGCCGACACGAGCGGGTTCCGCAAGCACCTCGGCGCCTTCTATGCGCGCTGGAAGGGCGTCTACGGAGACAAGGCTTGGGCGTTACTCGAAGCGCGCGTGGGCAAGCTCGTCTAGCGGAGACAAACTACCGCACGATGATGGCCTGGCCGCCGAGCCCGCTGAAGCCGATTCGCCCGTGCTAGGCTTTATCGGCACGCATCCCCGAGGAGGGCGGAACATGGCCAAGCAGCGGACCAGCTACGTCGGGCTAGACCAAATGGACGCCGCCTGAGGGATCGGGTGTGAGCAGCCTTCGCTTCATCATCGCGGCGGTGCTGCTGGCATGCGGCAGCGCGTGGGCGCAACCCACCACGGAAACCTATCCGTCGAAGCCCATCCACCTCATCCTGCCGTTTCCACCCGGAGGCGGCACCGACATCATCGGCCGCATCCTGTCCGAGCGCATGTCCGTCGATCTCGGGCAGCCCGTGGTGCTCGAAAACCGCGGCGGCGCGGGCGGCAACGTCGGTGCGGAGGCGGCCGCGCGATCCGCTCCGGACGGCTACACCATCGTCCTGGTCGCTCCTTCGCTCGCGATCAGCCCCAGCCTCTACAAGAAGCTCAACTACGATCCGCAGCGGGATCTCACGCCGATCGGATTGGTCGCGACGGTGCCCAATGTGCTCGTCACGCATCCGTCGGTGCCGGCGCAGACCCTCGCCGAATTCATCGCGCTCGCCAAAGCCAAGCCGGGCGGGATGAACTTCGGCTCGGGCGGAAGCGGCACCTCGAATCACCTCGCCGGAGAGCTGTTCAACCTGCTGGCCGGCGTCAAGCTCGTGCACGTGCCGTACAAAGGCGTGAACCTCGCGATGAACGACCTCGTCGCGGGCCAGGTCCAGCTCGTGGTCATCGGGATCTCGGCCGCGGCGCCGCTCATCAAGGCCGGGCGGCTGCGCGCCCTCGCCGTGCTCACCCCGCGGCGTTCACCGGTGCTCCCCGACGTGCCGACGGCGGCCGAAGCGGGGCTGCAGAATTTCGAAGTGACCACGTGGTACGGCCTGCTCGCGCCCGCGGGAACGCCTCGACCGATCATCATGCGGCTCAACGCGTCGCTCGCTCGCACCATGAATGCGCCGGATCTCCAGGAGCGGCTCGCCACGCTCGCAACCGAGCCCCTGACGAGCACGCCCGAAGAGTTCGGCGATCTCATCAAGCGCGAAACGGCGAAGTGGGGCCAGGTCGTGCGCGATGCCGGGCTGCAGGCCGACTGACGGCTAGCCGGTGCGCTTGGGAATCTCGAGAGCTGGATGCGGTCGGGATGCTGCGCCGGCCATTTCTTGGTGATCGGGAAGGCGGAAAGACTGCTCATGGGGTTCACTGTTCCGCCGTGATCCCGTTGCGCTTGATGAACGCGGCCCAACGGGCTCGCTCCCTGGCGAGATCCGCCGCGAATTCGGCCGGCGTATCGAAGACCGGCGCCAGGGCCTGCTGCTCCAGCCGCGGCGCCAGTCTCTTGAGGGCCTTTGCAACTTCCGCAGCCATCTTCTGCAGCACGGCCGGCGGCACGCCGCTCGGGGCCATCACGAGGAACGACGTCGGCGAATCGATCGAGGGCCATCCCGCTTCGGCGAAGGTGGGAATGCCTGGCAGCAGCGCCGTCTTCCTGTCGACGGCGAGCGCCTTGAGCCTCCCGGCACTCACATACTGAATCGACGAAGCGAGATCCGTGTACATGAACTGCAGCCGGCCCGCGAGCAAGTCCTGGTACGCCGGCCCGATCCCTTTGTAGGGCACGTGAATGAATTTCACGCCCCCCGTTTCCTCGATCATGCGCACCCCGAGATACAGGGAAGTTCCCGTGCCCGCCGAGCCGAAGGCGAGCGTTTCCGGCTGCTTCTTCGCTCGCGCCACGAGGTCATCGATGTCTTTGATGCCCGTGTCGGGGTTTACGATCAGCGCGCTCACCGCCATGACGCCGCGCGCCACCGGGGCCAGGTCGTTCTCGACGCTGTAGCTGAGTTTCATGCTGAACGCCGGATTGATGGCGATCGACGCGTTCGCGGCCACGAGGAAGGTGTAGCCGTCGCGCGGAGCGGTTGCCACCGCCGCGGCGCCGACGGTTCCGCTGGCGCCGGGGCGATTCTCCACGATGAATTGCTGCCCCATCGAATCGGTGAGCGCCTGCGCGACCAACCGCGCGAAGACATCGGTGCCGCCACCCGGCGATGAAGGCACGATGAGCTTGACGGTCTTTGAGGGCCACGGTTCCTGCGCCCCGGCAAAGCTCGGGGCGAGGCTGACGACGACGGCCAACACGGCATGCAGAAGTGATTTCATGGCTAGAGTCCCGCGCGGTTCTTTCCCTTGACATCCCGGTTCACGACATTCACGGGCCATTCGCCCGAAAGCACGCGGCGCACCTCGTTGGGCGCACCCGCTTGCAAACCGACCATCGCCTGCTCGCTGTACCAGGCGACGTGCGGTGTGATGATGACATTGTCGCGACCGCGCAGCGGATGCGGATCGGGTAGCGGCTCGGGATCGGTGGTGTCGAGCGCGCAGCCGGCGATCTTCTTCGCGTCGAGCGCGCGCACCAGCGCCTCGGTGTCGACCACCGGGCCGCGCGCGCAATTGATGAGGAATGCGGTCGGCTTCATCTTCGCCAGCGCCTCGTCGTTGATCATCCTGCGCGTCTGCGGCGTGAGCGGCGGGTGGACGGAAACGAAGTCGGAGTCGCGCAGGAGCGCGTCGAGCTCGACCTTGCGCGCGGGAGCATCGAACTGCCCTTCCTTTACGAAGGGATCGGCGAAGATCACGTGCATGCCGAACGCCGCGGCGCGCACCGCCACCTGCCGCGCGATGTTGCCGAAGCCGACCAAGCCCAGCGTGCGGCCGTGGAGACGGAACATCGGCTTGCCCGGCGGCACTTCCCAGCGGGAGCCACGCACCAGCCGGTCGTAGAGCGCGACCTTGCGCGCACTCGCGAGGAGCAGCGCCATCGTGTGCTCGGCGACCTCCTCGATGCAGTAGGTCGGATTGTTGGTGACGATGATGCCCGCGCGCGTCGCCGCTTCCAGGTCGATCGTGTCCACGCCGATGCCATAGCGCGCGATGATGCGGCACTTGGGCATGCGCGCCATCACCTCCGCGGTGATCGGGCCGGCGTAGGTGTTCAGGAGCGCATCGCAGTCCTCGGCCTCGCCGAGGAACTCCTCGGGCTTCTGGGTCTTGAGCGCGACGATGCGGGCAAGCCCCTCGAGCGTTTTCCTCTCGACGTCGAGCGATTCCCAGACGTAATCGGTGATGACGACTTTCGCGCTCGCCTTGTCGGCGCTCATGAATAAATCTCCGGATTGCAGCAATTGGGCGGGCGGCGTCCGGCAAGGACCGCCTCGATGTTGTCGACGACGATGTGCGCCATCTGCTCGCGAAGCTCGGCGACGGAGCTCCCCAGGTGCGGCGTGAGGACGACGTTCGGCATCGCGAGGAGGCGCCTTTCGATGGCGGGCTCGCGTTCGAAGACATCGAGCGCTGCGCCCGCGATGCGCTTGGCCGCCAACGCGCGGGCGAGGGCCTCCTCGTCCACGATGGGACCGCGCGCCGTGTTCACCAGGATCGCGGTGGGCTTCATTCGCCGAATCGCCCCCTCGTCGACGAGATGCAGGGTCTCGGCCTTCAGCGGCGCGTGCACCGAGACGAAGTCGCTCTCCGACATCAGGTATTCGAATGAGGCGTATTCGAGGCCGTGCTCGGCTTCTTCCGTCGGGCTGAGGCGGCGCGGCATCCAGTAGAGGCAGCGCATGGAGAAGGCGCGGGCGCGCTTCGCCACCGCTTGCCCGATGCGTCCGCCGCCGCCGATGAGGCCGATGGTTTTCCCGAATATCCCGGAGCCTTCGAAATGCGACGACTGGCCGCCGGGAAAGACGCCCTGTCTCACCGCGCGATCGCCTTCGACGATGCGCCGCGCGACGGCGATGAGGAGTCCCATGTGGAGGTCCGCGGTCGCCTCGGTCACGATCGGCGGGATCACGGTCACCGGAATCTTGCGCGCGGTGGCGGCAGCGACATCCACACCCGAGGGCGTGATCTTCATCGAGGCGATCGCACGAAGACTGCGTCCGGCCTCGAGCACGCGCGCATCCACCGTGTCGTGAAGCAGGCAGAAGAGGATGTCGCGATCGGTCACCGCGGCGACGAGCTCGTCGATCGTGACGATGTGAAGGGAATCCCGATTGAGCTCGACGTCGGCGAAACGGCGCAGGCGTTCGAGCGCGCTCTCGGCGACCGGCTGCGTGACGAACACGCGCGGACGCATCACCTCGCCCAGCGAACTACTCCGGCCACGCCATCGACCGCGACCTGCACGCCATCGGGGATGCGCGTCGTTGCATCGAGGACGCCGAGCACCATCGGCACGCCGCGCTCGCGCGCAAGGGAGGCGAGGTGCGACGTGCTGCCGCCGAGCTCGGCGACCACGCCCGAGACGCGCGGCAGGATGTTCCCAAGCGCGGGGCCCGCGACCCGCGTAACGAGCACGTCGCCGGGCCCGACGCGTTCCAGCTCGCACTCGCAATTCACGACGCACGCGCGGCCCGATCCCCAGCCGATTCCCGCGGGTTGTCCTCGCAATTTTCCAGTCATCCCGGGCGCCCACTCAGGTGGGGTCTGGTCCGGGACCCCGTTTGCAATGGGCCTCGCCTGCAGCAACTTGAATCCCTGGCCATCGAGCGCCCACTCGATCTCGACCGGCATTCCCATCAACTCTTCCACGCGGCGAACGAGCGTTGCGAGCTCGATCGCCTGCGCGGATTCGAGGCACGGATCGAGCGCGAAGATGCGCGCGCTCTTGCGGCCGTGCTTGCAGCCGATCGCCTGGTATCTGCGTCCGGCGGAAGATTCGCGCACCCTGCCTTCGCGCGTGACGACGAATCGGTCGGGGACCACTTCGCCCTGGGCGACCGCCGCGCCGAGCCCCGCGGTCGCATTGATCACAATGTCTTCGCCGCTGAGCGCCCCGCCGGCGGCTTGCGCGGCGACGAGCGGCTGCAGGAGGACTGCCATCGCCGTCTCAGCCGGGCTTGCATCGCGAGCAGCCATGTAGCGCAGGACCCGGGGCGACCAGAGCGCCGCCCAGCACGAGCGCACCGCGGTCTCGACTTCGTCTTCGGTCTCGAGGCCGAGGTAGCTTTCGAATTGTCCCGCGTAGCTCGCGCCCAGGCGATCTTCCACCAACGCCGAAGACCGCACGACATACGGCGCATCGAGCAGCCGCAGCGCCGCGAGGAGCGTCGAGCGGATTTCGGGCGCGATCGGTGAGTCGTGCAGCGCGATGCGCAGCGCCAACACTTGACGCCGTTCAACGCCTCCGCGTCGACACAGAATCCCGCCGGGATCGGCAGCCCCGCGCGTCCGAGGCGCGCGAGGTTCGCGCTCTTCGCCCCGAATCGAGCGCTATCGGTCGCTGCTGCCGATGCCAGGTCGACGATCATCGCTTCCCGTAGCTCGAATAGCCGGGCATGGGTTCCACCACCGTGATTCTCTCGACGGGAAAGTTGGAAGTGATCTCGACACCGTCCTTGTGCACGATGAGCTGCTCCTCGATGCGCACGCCCCACTGGTGCGTCTTGCCGTGCTGCGTCTCGAGCGCGAAGACCATGCCGTCCTCGATCTTCACCGGGTGGTCGAGCGACCAGATGCGCGAAATGACGGGCGGGTCGTACTGCGCGAGCCCCAGGCCGTGGCCCCAGAGGTTCGCGGCCGCCTGGTCCTCCTCCGCGTAACCCCACGCTTCCTTGGCGCTCGGCCACTTGCTGGCAATGTCCTTCGTCGTCGCACCGACCTTCACCGCCTTGATCGAGTCGTACAGCCACTTGAGCGCGATCGCGTAGTACTTCTTCTGCTCGTCGGTCGGCTCCTTGCCGACGCAATACGTCCGGTAGTAGCACGACTTGTAGCCGTTCCACGTGAGCGCGGCCAAGTCCATGAACACGATGTCGCCGGGCTTGATGATGCGGTCGGAGAAGTTGCGCCAGTTGGGCCACGTGTTGAGGCCCGAGGAGACGATGACATCCTCGACGTCTTCCATGCCGGGAATGTTGTAGAGGAACTGCATGATGTGCGCGGTCACGGAGTTCTCGGTGATTCCGGGGCGGAGGAACCGCATGCATTCCCAGTGCGCCGCGTCTCCGATCGCGCCCACCATGCGCGCGCATTCATGCTCGTCCTGGTTCTTGATCGCGCGCGCCTGCATCATCGGCGTCATGCCGTCGACCCAGTCGATCTTCGCGTCCTTGAAGACCTGGATCATGTTGATGTCGATGAAGTCGACGCCGAGCTTCATCTTGTCCACGCCGCTCTTCTTCATCTCCTTCTTGATGGCGTTGGTGAACTTGTTCACCTGCGCTAGCGACGCCGCGCCCGCCGCGCCCTTGATCCACGCATAGGAATAGCGCACGTTCTCGCTCGGAATCCACGGCGAGTGGCGCTTGATGTGCGCGCCGAGGTCGCCCTGCTCGAAGAGCACGGGCGGATCGTCGCCGCAGAGCAGGCAGTAGCGCAGCCCCGGTTTCAGGCGATTCCAGCCCGGCGTGAGCGTGCCGGTGATGTACCGGACGTTCTCATCGTACATGCAGAGCATGGCGCCGAGCCCCGCCTTCTTCATCATCTTGCGCGCTCGCTCGGTGCGGTACTTGCGCAAGCGGTCCCAGTTGATGCGCTGCTGCCAGTCGACTCCCGCGATGCCGAAATTTGCCATGGATTCTCCTTGTGCCTGGTTTGATCTTCTAGTCGACCGTCGCTCCGACGTCCTTCGCCACCTTGCCCCAACGCACGCCTTCAGCGGCGACGAATGACGCGAAATCCTCCGGTGTCCCGCTGGTGACGACATAGGCGCCGCCCACCGCGAAGCGCTGGTGGATATCGCCCGCGCGCAGGACCGTGGCGAGCGTCGAATGCAGCCTCTCCACGATCGCGCGCGGCGTTCCCGCGGGAACGAAGAGGCCCTGCCACGAGCTGCTCACCATCTCGGGAAACCCCTGTTCGGTCATGGTCGGGACCTGGGGGAGGGCGTCGAGCCGCTTGTCGGTCGAGATGCCGAGCGCCTTGAGCCGCCCGGCCTGCACGAAGGCGAGCGCGGACGAAAGCGTCACGAACATCACCTGCGTGTCGCCGCCGAGGAGTCCGGTGACGGCGGGCCCCGCGCCGCCCTTGTAGGGAATGTGCACGATGTCGAGCCCGTTCATCTTCATGAAACGCTCCATCTCGAGGCGATTCAACGTGCTCGATCCGGGCGAGGCGTAGTTGAGCGCGCCCGGCCGCGCTTTCGCGAGCTTCACGAAATCGGCGGCGTTGCCGGCGGCAAGGGTCGGGTGCGCCACGAGGATGCTCGGCGTCTCGGCGACGAGCGTGACCGCGATGAAGTCTTTCTGCGGGTTTATCCCGAGGCTGCTGAAGACGGCGGGGTTGATCGCGATGGTGCCGATGTTGCCGAGATAGATCGTGTAGCCGTCGGGCGCGGCCTTGGCCGCTGCTTCCATGCCGATGTTGCCGGACGCGCCCGGCTTGTTGTCGATCACGATCTGCTGGCCGAGGAGGTCGCCCATCTTCGGCGCGATGATGCGCGCGACGAAATCGGAAGCGCCGCCGGGCGCGAACGGCACGATCATCCGGATCGGCTTGTTGGGATAGCCCACCTGCCCGAAGGCGAGGGCGGGAAAGAGCAGCGCGAATGCCAATACAGCCGCGAACCTGGATCGAGCCATGAGCCTCCTCCGTCTACTTGCGCTTCTCGTCTTCGGGCGTGATGGGTAGCGGGATCGCGCGCTTCAGCCGCGCCGAGAGATCGAAAGCCTTGGTGAGCATCAGGCGATGATGCGCTTCGTCCGCGGTCGCGTGCTGCGTCGGGAGTCCCATCGACACGCGGTTCAGCCACTGCTCCGTTTCCTCCCGCATCGGGCCGCGAAGCTCGCCCAGCGCGATGTCGCCCGGCGGATAGCTGCCGAGGAAATCCACGCGGCGCACGGCATCCGGCGCGTAGCCTTCACCCTGCGCGATGGTGGTCGCGAGCACGATGTCGCGGTGCGTATCGTCGATGGTGAGGACGCCCTCGGTCCCGGTGATGCCGACCTCGAGGCTGTAGACCGCGCCCGGCCAAACGATCGGCAACGCCCAGGAGATGACGCTGTGATAGAGGCTGCCATCCTCGAAAGTGATGACGCCCGCCGTGGCGTCTATGCCCTTGCAGATCGGACCGAGCGCGCGATCGATCGATCGGGCGTAGATCTCCACGGGACGCTTCGCTTCCATCATCCACATGACGATGTCGAGCGCGTGCGTGCCCGAGATCACCATCGGGGAGATCGTCGACGGATCGTCGGTGCGCTTGTAGTTGTCGAGCGCGACGAGCCGGTTCATGAAGGCGCGCGAGGTGACGAGCGTCACGTCGCCGAGCTGGCCGGTGCGCACCTTCTCCTTCGCGGCGAGCCAGCGGCGGCGGAAGCGCTGCGTGTAACCCACCACGGCGTCGACGCCCGATTTGCGGATCGCCGCGAGCACGCGCGCCGAGTCGGCGAGATCGGTCGCGAGCGGCTTCTCGATCATGAGCGCGAGTCCCCGCTCTACTGCGGCAAGGATGGGATCGACGTGAAGGTGCTCGTCGGTAGAGATGATCGCCGCCGTGACCTCGGGCCGCGCGAGGAGCTCGCGGAAATCGGCGGTGACGAAATCGGCGCCCACCTTGTCGCCGACCAGCTTCAGGCGCTCAGGCCTGACGTCGGCGAGGCCGATGAAATCGACTTGGGGGTGGCGTGCCGCGACCTCGCCGCGGAATAGTCCCACGCGGCCGGCCCCGACAATCGCGAGCCCGATGCGCTTCGGATTCTTGCGCGCCATGAATCAGGCGACTGCGCGGACTTTCTTGGTGTCGGCCAGCGGAAGGGTGACGGGCTGCGAGCTCTCCGCGGACAGGTCCGCGGCGATATAGACCTCCATCACCATGCGGGCGTGCTCCGGTGTGACGAGGACCGGGCGGTCGAGCGCGACGGCCTCGAGGAAGTGGACGGTCTCGGCGGCCATCGGGCCCGCGTACGTGTGGTCCACCGGCTCGCCCGGCATCGTGGACATCGGCAGCTGCATGCCCTTCGCCATGGTGTTGATGACGACGTCTCGATGGCTGTCGTCGACCATGACGGCGCCCTCGGTTCCTACCATCTCGATCCAGGTGGTGGAGAAATTCGGATAGCCCGGGGGCAATGTCCATCCGCCGCCGACCACGAACGCGAGGCCGCTATCCATCGTCACGGTGATCCACTGCGTGTCCGCTATGGGCGCGCCGCTCGTCTCCTGCATGACGCCGTAGTTCGCCTGCGAGTACACGCGCACCGGCTTCGCGGGTTCCAGGCACCAGAGCAGAAAGTCGAGGTCGTGCGTGGACTCCATCGCGGCGGGCGAGAGCTTCACCCGGCCGCTGATCTTCTTGCCGAGGTTGCGCGTGATGTGCCGGCTCACCAGCGCGCTCACCGGGCGTCCGATGGCGCCCTCGCGGATCGCCTTGCGCACGTAGGCGAACTTCGGATTGAAGCGCTGGGAGTAGCCGATGGTGAACTTGAGGCCCTTTTCGCGCGCGAGCGCCACGAGCTCGTCGGCCTCGCCGAGCTCGAGCGCAATCGGCTTTTCGAGGAATACATGCCGGCCCGCCGCGAGCCAGTCGCGGGCCATCGGGAAATGCGTCGTCTCGGGCGTGGCGGAGATGTACACCGCCTCGATTGCGTCGACCCCGAGGAGCTCGCGATAGTCGGCCACGGCTTTGCGCGCATTCGTCGAGCGCGCAACCTCGGCCAGGCGCTCGGGACGGATCTCCGCGAGATAAAGCCCCTCGACCAGCGGATTCGCGGCGCACGTCTCGGCACGAATGCCGCCGCACCAGCCCGTCCCGACGATCGCCACACCGATCCGCTTCATCGCGCGAGTCTCCTCATGGGGATTTGCCATTCTAAGGCATGATATAAGGCCGGATGCGCCCCGGCGAGCAACTCCCCATCCCCGAAGAAGCGGTCGACGAGGGTTACGACCCGAGCGATTTCGGCGGCCCGCTCGAGTGGTACTGGCACTTCAGCCAGCGCGCCGACTTCCAGACCGATAGCGAGCAGCTGAAAGTCTTGACGCGCCTCGAGCGGCTGTTCAGCGAGCTCGAGGAGTTCCGCCAGTACCGCCAGGGAACGATCAACCGGCTGGTGACCCACCTCGGCGTGGGAAAGAAGCCGCCGCGCGGCGTGTACATCTGGGGCGGCGTGGGACGCGGCAAGTCCCTCATGATGGATGCGTTCTACAAGGTGTCTCGTCACCGGCGCAAGCGCCGCGTGCACTTCCACGAGTTCATGCGCGAAGTCCACGCGCGACTGCGCGCGCTTTCCGGGGAGCAGGATCCCCTCGACATCATCGCCGCGGACGTCGCGCGCGAGGTGCGCCTGCTCTGCTTCGACGAGTTTCACGTGAGCGACATCGCCGACGCGATGATCCTCGCGCGGCTCCTCGAGCTCCTGATCGCGAATGGCGTCGTCCTGGTGATGACGTCCAACTATCGCCCCGACGATCTCTATCCGCACGGGCTGCAGCGCTCGCGTTTCCTGCCCGCGATCGAGATCCTCAAGCACGAGCTCGACGTGGTCGACCTGGCCGGGACCGTCGACCATCGGCGCAGGCTTCTCGATGGCTTGAGCGTGTACTACTCGCCGATCGACGAGCACGCCGATTCGCACCTCGCGCGTTTTTTCGAGGCGATGACCAAGGCCACGTTCTCCGAGAATGGCGCGATCGCGGTCGGTGGTCGCGACATCGCCTACCGGCGGCGGGCCAAGGGCGTCATCTGGTTCGACTTCGCGGAGCTTTTCGAGAAACCGCGATCGCAGGTCGATTACCTTGAAATCGCGAGCGCGTACCACACGGTGCTCATCTCGAACGTGCGGCGCATGGCCCCGACGCAGACCGACGTGATCCGCCGGTTCACCTGGTTCGTGGACATCTTCTACGACCAGCGCGTGAAGCTCGTGCTTTCGGCCGAGGCGGCGCCCGACGAGCTGGTGACGACCTCCGGCGACGAGACCGGGGCCACACGCATGGTGCACCGCGAGTTCACGCGCACCGCGAGCCGCCTTCGCGAAATGCAGTCGAAGGACTATTTCGGACGCCGCCACGCTTCCGCGGAAAATCCCCAGGTGCTTGTGAAATAATCGGCCCATGTTCAAGGCATTGCTGCTGTCGAAGGAAGGCGAAGCGTTCAGCGCGCGCATCGCCGATCTCGACGACGCGCAATTGCCCGAAGGCGACGTCGTCCTGCGAGTGTCGTACTCCACGGTGAATTTCAAGGACGCGCTCGCGCTCACCAACAGCTCGCCGATCGTGCGCAAGTGGCCGATGGTGGCCGGCATCGACGCCGCGGGCGTGGTCGACTCGAGCCGGCATCCCGGCTGGAAGCCCGGCGA
>WNFL01282707.1_pt3 | contig 23383 bp, 23 predicted proteins | sample 5400361 | NCBI WGS metagenome assembly WNFL01 (sample SAMN13153351, study PRJNA577476) | soil metagenome | isolation source: 40 cm soil on Douglas fir-dominated hillslope | place: USA:California | collected 2013-09-17
ATCACTGATTTTGTAATAATAGGTGACACGCCTCTAGATATAGCTTGTGCAAGAGACGGAGGCACAGAAGTTATTGCTGTTGCAACAGGACACTTTTCATTGGATGAATTAAAAACCGCCGGTGCAGATTTAGTCATAAATTCTCTTGAGGAAAAAGAAAAGATAATGGAATTCCTATCACGCTAATTTCTCCTCCATGAGTGTAAAAATGCACAAATTTTCTGCCGTGGTATAATTAGCACTAATTACACAATTTTATTGTTCGAGCGTAGTCGAGAACTGATTCTGGACAAGCCAGAATGACAAAATTAAACTTCTCGACTCATCCGACAGCTGGCGGACTCGCTCGAAGAATAAATATAAATATATAAATTATGAGAGCGATAGATATAATAAATGTTTACGTAAGTTTTTTTGAAAAGAGAGGGCATAAAAGAATACCTGGCGCACCGCTAGTCCCTGAAAATGATCCCACTACTCTCTTTACTTCAAGTGGCATGCAGCCACTAGTACCCTATCTTCTTGGAGAACCTCACCCGGCCGGTAAGAGACTTGTTGATGTTCAGAATTCATTTAGAGCCGTTGATATAGATGAGGTTGGAAATGATAGGCATACAACTTTTTTTAGAATGCTTGGGAATTGGTCTTTAGGAGACTATTTTAAAAAAGAACAGTTGCCATGGGTTTTTGAACTATTAACAAAAGAGCTGGGTCTTGACCCAAAAAGATTATATGTAAGTGTTTTTGAGGGAAATGATCAGGTAGAGAGAGACAGTCAGTCTGCAGACATTTGGACAAATGTTCTTAAAGATTCTGGACTGGACCCTAAGGAACGTATTTATTATTATGGAGTTGACAAAAATTGGTGGAGTAGAGCGGGTACTCCGGATAAGATGCCTGCTGGTGAACCTGGTGGACCAGATAGTGAAGTGTTTTATGATTTTGGAGAGGAGCATGAATTTCATGAAAATAGTCCGTGGAAAAATAAACCATGTCATCCTAATTGTGATTGTGGGAGATATTGGGAAATTGCAAATAGTGTCTTTATGCAATATAAAAAGCATGAAGATGGATCTTTAAAACTTTTACATAAACCCAATGTTGATTTTGGAGGAGGATTGGAACGCCTTATAGGTGCCACTGAAAATCAACCAGATGTATTTATGACCTCACTCTTCAAACCCATTATTCAGACAATAGAAAAAATAACAGAAAAACCTTACGAAGATAATAAAAAATCAATGCAAATTATAGCTGATCATTTTGTGGGAAGCTGTTTTATAGCAGCGTCAGGAATAAAACCTTCCAATAAAGAACAGGGATATATTTTAAGAAGACATATTAGACGAGGGCTAGATCATTTGTACATGCTAAAAGATAAGAAAATAGAACCTGTTTTGGAAAGTATTGTTGGGCAATATGGCTTAACTGATCCAACCCTGGTTGAAAAATATGAGGAGATAAAAGACACTATTTTAGTAGAGGAGCAGAGTTACAAAAAAGCCTTATCTGGAGCGAGGAAATATATTGAAAAAGAGTATTCTGGTCTATCTATTTCCAAAAGTGATGAGACTAAGGTGGGAGATGAACTCATGGGTATAAAAATTATCCCAGCCGAAATCGCCTTTAAATCTCTTGCAACATATGGACTGTCCCCTGTCCAACTAGAGAGCTTAGGGTATAGTATTGATGACAAGCAAAAATTCGCTAATTTAATAAAAGACCATCAAAATTTATCTAGAACAAATTCCTCTCAAAAATTCTCAGGTGGCCTTGCAGACCATCAAGAAAAAACTATTAAGGGACATACTGCAACTCACCTGCTACAGCAGGCGCTTAGAGATATTTTAGGAAAACATGTATTTCAAACAGGATCAAATATAACAACTGAAAGGCTTAGATTTGATTTCAGTCATCCTGATAAACTAACTCCAGAGCAAATTGAGGCAGTAGAACATATAGTTCTAGGAAAAATAAAAGAAAACCTCCCTGTTCACTTTGAAATGTTGCCACTTGATGTCGCAAAGAAGATGGGTGCAATAGGACTTTTTGATGAAAAATACCATGAAAACGTAAAAGTATATTTTATTGGCGGTTCTGGAAAAGAAGGGGACCATAATGCATATTCAAAAGAATTTTGCGGAGGACCACATGTAAATTTTACTGGAGAAATAAAATCATTTGAAATTATTAAAAATGAATCTATAGGAAAAGGCCAACAACGAATCTACGCGGTTATTTCGTAGAGTAGATCCTTCGACTCATCCTTCGATAAACTCAGGACTTGCTCAGGATGACAAGAAAATGAAGTATTATATTTTCTTGTCAGCTTGCTACAAAAAGCATCTCGTGGTATGCTCAAATTAGTACCATTCTAATTTTTTTTATGAAGCTGCGTATCCCACTTTTAGCCAAAAAAGAAGTAAAAAATTACTTTCTTGCTCTTCTTCTGAGAGATGACAATATAAGTGCAGTTGTATTTGAAGAAATAACGGGAAAAATTAAGCTTGTTGGTAAGGGTACGGAAGAATTGAAAACCTCTCTTGATGAAACCTCTTTTGAAGAACTACTTGAAGCATGTGATAAAGCAATTGGAACATCTGAATCTTCCCTACCTGATAATGTGGAGACTCACAAAACAGTCTTTGGAGTAAAGGAAAGCTGGGTCGAAAATACAAAGATAAAAAGAGAACATTTAGCGCACTTAAAACAACTAAGTGAACAGTTGGATTTAAAGCCATTAGGGTTTTTAATTTTTTCTGAAGCAATAGCCCATCTTTTACAAAAAGAGGAAGGCGCCCCTATTTCCGCAGTTCTTATTGATGTTGGCACCCAACATGCAACGGCAACACTCCTACGTGCAGGACGAGTTGTTGAGACAAAAGAAACAATATTAGGAGAATCAATTCCTTCAACCATTGATGATCTTCTGAAAACATTTGATAGCTCAGATATACTGCCTTCACGTATTCTTCTTTTTAATGTAGGCGGATCTAGTAAGCTTGCACAACAATTTATTTCACATCAATGGAGTAAAAGCCTTCCTTTCCTACATGTACCCCAGATTACCCTTTTGGAAACTGATTTTGAAGCACGTGCAATTTTATTTGGAACTGCTGCACAGCTAGGATTTGAAACAATAGACTTGGAAAAAAAGTCTGATAGAAAAACTATTTCAACTTCTGGTGACAGAATACCTGAGGATATTAATCTGGAGCCTGAAGAAGATGGTTCGGCCCATTCGGCAGGCTCACCACTTCGCGCCTCCTTCGCCGGAGGAGCTACGAAGGCGGAGCAAGGCTTCGAGGGGCAAGCAGTCTCACCACAAGCTGAAGAGGTAAAAGAAAAGGTTGAAGGGAATGATATTGGAGCTGAATATTTTGGGTTTTCCACAGGACGAGATGTATTACAAAACACTGAGAATAAATTTAGCGAAATTCCTGAAAATGTAAAAGAAGAAGAAACCTATGAAGGGACAAAAAGCGGTGGATTCCCCCTCCAGATAGCTCTTATAGGAGAGGGCATGAGAAAAGTTTTATCATCTTTAAAAAGAGCACTTCCCACAAATCTTTTCGCGATATTTCCTAGAAGAAAACAAGATGGAGAAAAAAGAAATTTTTCTCTCTTAAAAAATCCTTTTTTATTATTGACCATAGTTTTACTTTTAATAATTGGTGGAGGAATTTCTTGGTACATGATGGCTGTTGAGGGGTCTGTTGTACTGATAGTACAACCAAAAGTCATAGATCAAGAAAAAGATGTTTCATTCTCAACCTCAACCCCAAGTGATTTTGCAAATAATGTCCTGTCAGGACAAAGCACTACTATTGATGAAGATGGACAATCCACAACAAATGCAACGGGAACAAAAGAGGTTGGAGATAATGCTAAAGGAAGTGTCACTATATACAATAAACTGACAGATCCCCAAACTCTTTCACAAGGCACTGTAATTACTTCATCTAATGGATTAAAATTTACTTTAGACCAAAGCATTACAATTGCATCAGCATCAGGTGCTAATGATCCTTTCTCATCAACTACTCCGGGTACTGGTCAGGCAAAAGTCACAGCATCAACATTTGGGAGTGAATATAATCTTCCATCGGGGACAACATTTTCTTTTTCAGGAAGTTCATCAATTGCGGCAAAAAATGACTCTGCTTTTTCAGGAGGGACAAAAAAACAAGTTACAGTTGTTTCCCAAAGCGATGTAACTAAACTCATAAGTGATTTAGTAAAAAGTCTTGAGGAAAAAGCAAAAGAAGACAGCGGTAAAAATGTTCCATCAGGAAAAACAATCCTTCCTGTTTTTGTTTCTGAAACTTTAACCAAAAAGAAATTTGATAAAGATACTGGTACTCAAGCAAAAACTGTAACTCTGACTGGCACAGTAACATATACGAGTGTTGCGTATGATGCTCAAGAGTTTCAGGATTTTGCTACCAAAACAATGCAGAGCCAATTCCCTAGCAACCTGTCATTAACAAAAGAGGGTGTTACATTTTCAATTACTAAAACTACTCTTGATAAAAATACAGTGAAAGCAAATGTAACCATGCATGCAGCCTTAATACCTAAAATAGAAAGTAGTGATATTGCTAAAAAAATTACAGGTAAGTCTCCAGACGATATTAAAAAAACCCTAAATGATATTCCTGGTCTAACATCTGTAACAGTCAGTCTTTCGCCTGATCTATTTATTTTACCCAAAAATCTTCCCCTATTTCCAAACCATATAACCGTTACCCTGCAAAGCCATGAATAGGCATTATTATTATAAAAAAACAACTTCTTTAACAAGAAAGCATGCAGTTAGATTTTTTGGTGCCTTTTTTTCACTAGTAGGTATTGGTATTCTGGGATACGTATTAACTCCACTAATTTTGTGGGAAATTTTTCTTGCCCCCGCATTTGCCAAAGATCAACTAATCTCCCCAATTCCGTCACAAAATATATTAACTCCTTCGACAATTAGAAGTCTTATGGCAGTTAGCCAAAGTAGCCTTGATGGGACAAATTACTTAGACTCATCTACGTGGTTTCCAACATATAATGAAAGTTCAGGAAAACCTAAAGTCCCTTCCTATTTTTTATCAATTCCTAAAATACATATTAAAAATGCAGTTATCTCAACTGAAGACACTAATTTAGCAAAACATTTGATAAGTATTGCGGGATCTGTTGTCCCCCCTGACCTAGGGTCTGCAATTATTTTTGGTCACTCGACTCTGCCTCAACTTTTCAACGCTTCAGATTACAAAACAATATTTTCTCCGCTTTATTTACTATCTCCTGGAGATGTCATTATTGCTACAGTTGGAAACGTATCATATACATATAAAATAATGTCAATACATGTTGTAGATCCTGGAGACACTTCTCTTCTCATACAACAGCGCATAGATAGTACTTTGATACTTGTTACATGCACACCGCCTGGTACTATTTGGAAACGCTTAGTAATTAGCGCTTCCTTAACCAAAATATGACAGATATCGAAGAACAGTCACTGGCCCTTGAAGCAATTAGAAAAAAGTTAGTAGGAAAGAAACTTACCTACAGAGATATTTTTGCAGTAATGGATGAGATAGCCCACAATAGACTTGGGGATATTCTCACTACATATTTTGCCGCATCTGGCTACTCAAATGGGTTTACTGATGAAGAGCTTTACTACCTTACAAAGGCCATGGTTGAGACTGGTGAAGTGCTTCATTTCCAAGGGATAGTTGCAGATAAACATTCTATTGGGGGTGTACCTGGGACCAGAACAACGCTTATTGTTGTCCCTATTATTGCCGCAGCGGGTTTTACGATTCCAAAAAGTAGTAGCCGCGCAATCACCACTCCTGATGGGACTGCAGATGATATGGAAATCTTATCAAAAATTGAATTTTCTAAAGAAAAATTATATGAGATAGTTAAAAAAACAGGGGGCTGTATAGTGTGGGGAGGAAGTGTAAATATTGCACCGGCAGATGATATTTTAATCAATGTTGAAAAACCTCTTCTTTTTGAAAGTTATGATAAAATTGTTGTGTCTATTATGGCTAAAAAAATTGCATTTGGCTCTAATCATGTTGTTATAGATATTCCTTTTGGCAAATCTGTAAAAGTACATACTGCAGAAGATGCCAAAATTCTTAAAGAGAAATTTTTATATATTGCTAAGAAATTTAATATCAAATTAAACGCATTAATACATGAAACAGAAGAACCAGCAGGAAGAGGAATTGGGCCAGCACTTGAAACACGTGAGTCACTAAGAGTATTAGAACAATCTCATCTGCGACCCCTGGATCTTGAGGCACGTGCTGTCAATTTAGCTGGAGCACTACTTGATCTGTGCTTAGATGACTCAAGTAAAGAACTTCAAGAAAAAATTTCAAAAGAATGGAATAATGGACGCGCATGGGCTCTTTCTATTCTTAAGTCAGGAAAAGCGCTAGAGAAAATGAAAGAAATTATTAAAGAGCAGGAAGGTAATCCTGATGTAACAAGTGATAGTTTATCAAAAGAAATTGGAGAGTTTCGAGAAAGTATCACGGCGCACCATGCGGGGAAAGTAAAAGAAATAAATAGTAAAAATATTACAGTAATTGCAAAAATCCTGGGAGCACCACATCAAAAAGGATCCGGAATATACCTAGATAAAAAATTAGGTGATAGTGTGGAAAAAAATGGAATACTCTATACACTTTATAGCCAAAGCATGTATAATCTCAAAGAAGCAAAGGAGTCGCTTAAAAACTTACAGATAATGAGGGTAAATTAAAGATATGATTCACTCTATAGCTCACGTCATTAAAAATGTAATTCTAAAAAAATTTTTGGTAGTACTTATTATTTTTCTACTACTGGGAGTTGCAGGATTTTTCTGGTGGGAAAATGGACTTTTACCTGAAAATATAAATGACAAATCTGAGCAAATTTTTGTTGTGAAAAATAATGAAAATGTAAGAGATATTGGGTATCAGCTCAAAAGATCAAATCTAATTCGTGACCCAATTGTTTTTTTTCTCTTAATTAAAGAGTTAGGACTTGATGGAAAAATTCAAGCAGGCGACTTCCGACTTTCTTCCTCAATGACAACTTCACAGATTGCCCAAAACTTAACCCATGGGATATTAGATATTTGGGTAACTTTTCCTGAGGGAAAAAGGTCTGAGGAAATTGCGGATATTTTAAAAAGTAAAATTCCTACATTTAGTGATTCTTGGAGAAGTGCTATGGACGCAAATGAGGGATTTCTTTTTCCAGATACATATCTAGTTCCAAGAAATGCAGATAAAGATTTCATTCTTAGGCTTTTGAAAAATAATTTTGAGAGTAAATATTCATCTGTAGATGATGTAAGTCTGCATGGACTCACAAAAACGCAAGTAGTTACAGTTGCGTCTCTTATAGAAAGAGAAGTAAAAACTACTCAGGACAGGCCCATTGTCGCATCCATTATCTATAACAGACTTCAACTTGGGATGGCTCTTCAAATAGATGCCACAGTACAATATGCTTTAGGATACCAACCAAAAGAGAGTAATTGGTGGAAGGAAAATTTAACAGTTCAAGACATAAAAATAGATTCTCCATTTAATACATATGCAAATACCGGACTTCCCCCTACCCCTATTTGTAATCCGGGGCTATCAAGTCTCCAGGCAGCTCTTCATCCAGCAACAACAGATTACCTCTATTATATTTCTGATAAAAATGGACAGCTTCATTTTGCAAAAACACTTGAAGAGCACAACGCGAATATTAGAAAATATGGACTATAGACTTAGTACTTAGTTACTAGGAGTTAGCTACTAGTTTTTTGGTTATAGAGGCTATGAGGTATGGGAGATGTTGAGTTCGTCTTCTATCTTATCAGGTCTAGGCAATACTTTATTATTAATATATTCATCAACACCAGTGTGGAATTCTGCAACTGCTTCTATCTCTTTATCTAACTTCTTTTCAACTCTAGTCAATCCGCCCTCAAGTGTGTCCATTCTCTTTTCGAGTTTCCCTTGTCCTTCTTCGAGGTCTCCCATCCTCGTCTCAAGCTTCTTTTGTCCTTGTTCCAGAGATTGTTGTCCTTTTTCCAATTTTCCCATCCGGTTTTCCAATACCTCAACACCTTCCCGCACAATCTTGCGTGTCTCCCCACGTTCTTTTTTCAACAGTTCTTGGATGGATTTTATGAGGTCATCGTTTTGTGGCATAGTTAAATAGATATAGCATAAATACTGACTGCTTGTCTAGTAATCTTTGCCATAAAATATTCTATCATGCTTCTATTTCGCTCTTACTTCTTTGTCAGGTAACATATGGAGTTTTGCAAATTTTGTATTCTTGAGGTTAATTTTTTTACTATTTATATTCCAACTTGGACTGCATGCTAATTTGCTTTTTTGTCGAATGGCAATATTGCAGGTAATTTATCTTCAGAACTATTCAAAGATTCCGCGTAAGAAAGAAATAATTTATGTGGCCTTAATTGTATTATTTCTTTAGGTATGCTCCCTATGATAGTACTTACATTTTCATTTTTCAACCAATCATCTACGGATGCGAAATATAAAGAGCCTATGATTTCTCCTCTCTCTTTGATTTGAGAAAAATAGTTAACATAGGGTTCTCCAATTATTATTGCTTGCCCTAACTTTTGGGGAATACCCGTCCAACTCCCAGAAATTGGATTTTCTTCAGAATTAGAGTCTGAGAAATACGTGGCACCTCTATATATATGATTACGTAAGATTCTTACCTCTGCATAAAATGGGTTAAGTATTATCGAAATATCTTTAAATAGATTTTTTAGATGCATTTTCCAACCTGCTTGATTTAATACTCTTGAATCAAATCCAATTGAAAAATCGTTTACTAAAAATCTTTTCCTCTCTCCAAAACTATATAATCCCCATTCTCTCAAAAATTTATAATCAACACTTACAACTGGTTTAGTGGGATACCATACTATATTTTGATATATGTGTTCACTCAAATATATTTTTAAGTTCTCTTTGCCTTCTTCTGCATATTTATGTTTGGGAGGCTCATACTCCCCGTACCGTTTAGGCAACGCTTCAGGCAATGTGCTCTCAAAATAATCTATCAACTTAAACATTATTTCTTTTTTTGATAAAGGGTTATTTCCAAACTTCCATGTCATCTCCAATATTGAAAACCTATCACCTTTTTCCGTTTTGGGTTGAATAAATCTAATAACCCCCGATGGAGCCATTACTGTATTCATCTGTGGATCTTCTATTATTCCCATGGTATCCTTAGCAATCTCCTTAGAAAATTTTAACAATATGCTCTTTGCTGATTCTGGAGAATGCATAGGTTCTAAATTAAGTTCAGTGAGATAAGCTATGCCAGGAAGCAATGAGAAAATTTCTTTATTTATATCTTCTTTTTCAACTTCAATAGGATTGTTCACAACGATTTGCCAATTTTTCTTAAAATAATGTGCGTTTTCATTTTTCATTTCCCACTGGTCATTCATGGGAAGCGAATCTGGAAGATTTAACTTGTTAATTGACCAAACTCTAATATCGTAGCTCATAATTGAATCGAAAAATTAATAGCGTTATTCAATTCGTATTCTAAAACCTGATTATACGCTCAAAAACTGACATTGTCCTCAAGGAAAAATGAAACATATTCCGCATCATCAGGTAATTTATTCTCAATTAATTTACTTGCAGCTTCAATTGTGTCTTTAGAAGAATTTTTACCTGTATCTATAGCTGAATAGTTAGTTGAATTTACCTCAATCGCTTCATCGTCTTTTCTCTGCCAAAAAACCATTTTAGCAATAATCGAATTTAGCTTCTTGCAATCTTCAATTATTTGCAAAGCTATATCATGCCTAAACAATAATTCATCGCCTATGTTTGCACTTGCGAATTTGCTGTATTTTTTCTTCAATAATTCCTCAACATTCATATGTACTTTTTTCTACTTTTATCTCTTGATAATGCTTTCATTTTTTATGTTTATTTTATCATCCTTGACTCTAATAGCAGCTATTAAATCATCAATGTCAAAGAAATTGCGCAATGGCACTAATACTTTCCTGTTTTTTCCTGCATTCAGTTTATCTATATATTCTATTATTGCATATGACTTATCATGTCCTTTAGTCTGATAACTGATTATTAATTTATATTTCTTGGTCTCTTTTGTTTTGTAAATAACTTCAAGATCGCCTCCGTGCTTTAGTATTAGTGATTCTAACCTTTTTATTATTTTTGTATCTCCATGATATTTGCCTATGTACTGTATAAGAATTTTGGCGATTAGCTTGGTGATAAATTCCCCCTTCTTATCTTCTGAATACGAGTTAAATATTAAAGGATCAACTCCAGCATTTACTTCTTGCTTACCCTTACTATCTTCATCCCATTTTGTCTCATTCTCAAAGCTAATAGCGCTATTAGCGAGCTGCCTGGTAAAATGAACCATGAAATAGTTATTTCCCTGCATAAGGAATCCCGATTCATTTAGTTTTTGAACATAGCGCTGAGCTATTATCAAATAGTCGTCAGGAAAGTCAAACACTTGCTCTAGCGTAGATCTTTCTTGGAATATGCGAATATTTCTAATCCGTTTTGGTTTTAATAAATATTTGTTTGACATATAATAAAGCTCACGGCTTGATTTCTGCACGCAGGTTATTCTACATGCTTTTTAGCGTCTTAATGAAAGTACCGTGGAAGCCAATAAAAACATTGTTTGCAGTGGCAAGTCCGAACATCAGTGCTTTTTCGTCAAAGATTATTTTATATCCAGACTTATCCTCAGATATCTCTTCTAAAACAAGCCAAAAGTACAATGCTTTGCCTTCATTGAAACTATCAGAAAAAACCTGTCTTGCTGGTGGTTTAACTAAACATTTCTGTAGATCAACACCATGTAAATTAGAAAGTTTCAAATTTCCATTAAGCTCTTTTTCGATAATTTTTGATATTTCAGTTGAATTCATTTTTACTATAGTTCATAGGTTGTTTAGAAATATACCAGAGATTTCTTCATTCTAGCTTTTTGAGATCATTTAACTATAGATACAAGATTATTAATAGTTTCATCATTTAACTTGATCCAGTCTACTCTCATTGATCCCAACCCAGTGCTTTGAACTTCAAGAACATAATATGTCTCTTGATTCTTTATGCATTTAAGAAGTCTGAGCTGTTGCTTGCCGTTAATATTTTTTCCAATAACGCCATAATCCTCAATAACATCACCAAGTGCAATTTTACGTCCAAATCTTCTTCCTTTGCCTGTAAATAGGCCGTAAGCTATTATTAGAATAAAAATAATTGGCAAAATGACACCAAAGATATCCATATACTTATTTGATGTGAATCATATCATACTCTAGGCTTATTTTCAATGATAATTCTACTGGGCTCTCGATCGGAATTTTTTGAAGCAGATATTCTAGTTCTGGTATAATGTCTCCAATGATGAATAACCCACGACCTTACGGTCGGGGTTTCTAGGACATTTCAAACAAAGTTTGCCCTGTATCTTTTTTCCCTTGATTCTCAATGTATGCTTTGAGAACTTTGTCATTTATCCCAACTGTTGAAACAAAGTATCCCTCAGACCATATTGCATCTGTTCCCCAATATACTTCTTTGAGGAATGCAAATTTTTGCTTCAGTTCCCGTGCCGTATTCTGCTTTATCAGTCCTACTACTTTACCAACACTCATAGTTGGCGGAATGGATACTTGAAAGTGAATGTGATCTTTATCATGGTTTACTACCTTGAAGGTAATGAGTGGATAGTGTTCTGTTATTTCCGCCAACTTTACTTTCATGAAAGTAAAAATTCCTTCATTGAATATCTTCTTTCTATACTTTGTCACAATCACTACATGATAGTCACACTGATATATACAGTGGGATAAATGAATTAGACTCACACACCCATTATATCCTAAACAGAAAAGATACAGGGATCACTCCGTCCCTCGACCTTACGGTCGGGGATCGAAGTATGGAATTGTTCGAGCTTATAGGAATATTAGCCTTGGCGCTAATATTCCTCCTTTTTCCAATAAGCATTTGTCTGATAGTTGTATTTGGATATTTTGATTTTCATCAAAAAAGATTCTATCTTTTGAAACGTTTTTTAATAACAATCGGAATTATCTATTGCATATTGATTGCTATTATTATCGCTGGTGCTGTTTTGTCACTACCACCTACAGGCCACACGCTCACAGAAAATTATTTCCAACACAAAAAAGAATTTAATTTACTTGTAAATAAAATTCAAATAGACCAAAAGAAAGGACTTGAAAGAGTAGGTGATGATTGGACGAGACCAAGTGATATAACGAAAATCGGCTTAACTCAAGAAAACATTTCGGATTATCGGCGAGAATTTAAAATATTAAGTATACCAAGAGGATTCTACGCTTATCCTGATAGAATTAACTTTGTAGCTTATGCGACTGGCTTATCTATATCTGGTTCCAGTATGGGCTATCTCTATTCAACTAAGACACCTAAAAATTACTTTGAAGAAAACTGCGGTTATTCACTTGAACCTTTCAAAGATCTAAAGCAATATAGAGGCTGTAATGGTCATTACCAGTCATATACTATCTATCAACCCATCGATAGAAATTGGTATATTTATGATGACCTCACAGACTAATATTTCATATTATAGTATGTAAATCCAATCTCATTTGGAATGCTTGATAAGCCTTGGTAAAATAGAACTCGAAGGCGCTCCATTCTGTGGACACTTTGCTCACTGCGGGGTTAAAATAGGTTCTCTATATGGAGTACAACCCCCTTCATAAATAACTTTAACATCTTTCCAGTAATCATTTTCCGAGTATACTGATGAACAGTCTGAATAGGTAATTTTTACAGTTCGAGAATCTATCCATCTGATCTTAGTTTTAGATGCTGAACCATGAACAAATAACAAAGACCCACTTCTATCATCAGCATAATCTAAAAATTTTGGATTGGTTTTATGGATTGTAACGTCAGCAGTATAAGTACCCAAAGCGCCTCCGCAATTCTGGTCTTCGGCTTGAACAAAATATGTACCTCCAGGCGAAAAGCTTTTATTAGATAAATAAGGAGATGGCGTACAGCCTACCATCAAAGATAAGAATACAAACGTGAAATAAAATAGGGAAAGAAAAATAGCTATAAAACCGATAATTTTATAAAAAATTCTATTAAATACTTTATCAAGTGACTTTGTTTTTACATATCTAATGATAAGTAATATCCATGCTCCCCAAAATAAAATATGAGGAAACCAAAGAAGTATAAATGTTCCAATAATTTCAGGATATGAAAGCCACACTCTGTATATTATTAATGCAAGAATTGTACTCAATAATAATATAAATAGTATCTTTCTTATTACTGGAAAAGATATTGAAATCATAATTAATTTTTCTCAATTTTCGCTTCGAGGGTTTTTTCAATAAATTCAACAATTTCTTTTTCTTGTTTTTTACCCATATATTTCCCACCTATAATTATAAAGATGCCAAAGACCAACATAAGGATATAACCAATAATGCCTACTGAAGGTACGGCAGTAAATTCTATCACGCCCATCAAAGTAACTCCACCAAACCAAATACCCATAAATATTTTTACGAGTATATGCATGCTAAAATACCCTTCTATTCTCGTGCCTTTACTCTCTTCCACAAATTCTCCATAAAAGATGGATTGAAATGAATTACGATAATAAATTACTTTTTTTAACGTAAGATCATCTCCATCAATTTTGTAGAAGAATCCTTTATCAAAATTTACTATGGTGGATAAATTAGCTAAAATTGTATTTTCTTCTGCATTTGCTTTTATTCTAAAAATGCACTCCGCTTTTGATAATTTGGAATGAAAAACAATTACCATAGGTGAATTATACCAAAATCGAATTAAATTCACGATTTTATCCTGAGACAAATCTAATTGACAATCTATATAAACTCTGTAATGCTTTAATTAATGGTTAAACCTGAGCATGAATAAATTACTAATAGCTATAATAATTATTATTCTTCTTATTCCAGTTGGAGTTATCTTTTCAATTCCTTATTCAGATCCTAATATTTCATCTCCTTTTATCTCTCATGGAGTTTTGGTATTAACAATAGACCAGGGAATACTTTTTATTATTGCTGGAATACTAACGTATTTATCAATGTTTAGATCCAAACAATTAGGTGGAGTTGTAGGAATTGGACTTAGAATATTTTCTATCGGGTTAATTGGGTTAGGTATTGGATTTATTCAATTCCCAATAATGTTATTTTTAAATGCATGGCATTCTTTTTATTTTACATCCGGGTTATATTATATTGCATATGCTGTTGGGGGAATTGGGATGATCACAGGACTTATAGTTACAGCTATTAACTACAAAGCAAATGCAGTCCGTTCATTTTTAGCAATACTTGCAATTGCAATTGTATTCCGGATAATTGGTTTTTTATATCCTGGATGGCTTGGGACCCAGGGTCAGTCAGCCTCGCAATTACAACTATTTCAAACAATTAATGCTATTTTGCTGGCAATAGGAAGCACTTTACTAGTATTTTCTAGCTTATTATGGAAAACATTTGGAAAATCAGTAATTGGAGATATATTCAGGAATATTTTCATAGGATTTCTTTTTCTTTTAATTGCAGTTCTATTTACTCTCCATGAAAATTTAACTGGTGAGAATCACTGGTATTATACATCAGGAATATATTTTCTTATTATTTTTTGCTCATCTGTTGCATTTGCAGTATTTGGCTTTAGGTTAAAAAAACTAACTCTGTCTAAGTAACATCTCTTCTCAATTCTTTTTAGGGGTGCCGCGGAAAAAGCGTTTAATATGCTTCACAGGAATAACGTGATGCTCTTCATAATCAAACCCATCTGAATGTGTATGCTCTACGTTGCTGAATCCATTATCATCATGATTAAACTCCGGTTGGGTGGGGGGAACACGGTGCTCGTGTATATGCGGCATAGGACTTGATATCATTTCTTCTTCTTGGTCTTCCTCATCCATTTCACTTTCCAAAACTCCCTTAAGATCTGACATAGCTTCCATTCCTTCTTCTGAAACTGCTTTAAGAAGTTTTTTACCTGTTTTTGTCCCAAGTAAAAATACAGCTCCGGCTCCAAGAATGGCACCCAATACTAAGCCATTCATAAATCCATTACTGTGGTTATGCTTTTCTTCTTCGTTACTCATTTTCTCCTCCCCCATTTTCATTTCCCTTTTTTTTCTTTTTTAAGAAAGATGCAATCATGGCGCCTACTTTGACACCAGTCGTTAAATTGGATAAATTGGCAATAGGTCCTGATACGCTTTCCGTAATAAGTCCGGCATCATCAAGTATTTTATTTGCTTTTGCTACAGTCTGTCTAAGTTCTCTGAGGATATAAAAGACTTGAAGACCTAACATTAAAAGAAGAAATGTTAAGACAACAATAACCCCAACAAGAAGTACCTGGGCAGTCTCCATACTATTATTCTACGTTGATTAGGGAAGCACTGTCAAGACTAAAATAATAAGATTCATGATTTATGATTCAGGATTGAAGAAAAATTTTCAATTTCCAATTTACAATCAATTTTCAAAAACTTAATTTTCAACATAAGTCGCCATTCGCAGATGAGTGCATGAACAATGAGTGAACATATCAGGGGGATTCCTCGTCCGCCTAGGCGGATCAAGGAGGGGGTGAAATCCCCCGATAAATGTGAACGAATTGTGAAAGCACGAAGCAAGACAAGGCGAGAGGTTTTGGTACTTTTGCGGAAAAAGTACAGAAAAAAGAAAATAAAGTATCTATTTTGATAGATCCTGAACCCCTTCGACATGCTCAGGGATAAAATAGATTCTGGACAAGCCAGAATGACATTGGAATTTTAGAAGTTATTGTCCTCCTTTAACCTGAATATGACGTTCTATGGTAGTTATTTTACCAAAATTATTAATTACTTTAATTGTAATTACCGTTGAACCTGAAAATACAGTCAGGTCTTTTCTAAAATTGCCTGATGCGTCTACGAATGCCGGTAAATCGTTTACAGTAACAATTGAATTGGGCTCAGTTACGCCTGATACTGTAACTGACTGTGAGTTGATAACTGCATTTTCTGAAGGAGAAGATACTTTAACTGAAGGACTAAAAAATGCTTGTCTATATTGGTAAAATAAGAATCCTGCCAGTAGAAGAGCTACTGCAATAACTATAAATATTGTCTCACGCACCCTGAGTCTTCTAAGAGGAATATTTCCTCCTTTGGTAAATCCCTCAGGCAATACGCCTAGATATTCCTTCTCATTAAATTCTCTTCTAAAAAGTGCCATCAATTCTTTTGAAGGAAGATCTAGAAATGCTATATAATTTTTTACAAAACCTTGAGCGTATGCACTGGATGGTAGAGCTGCATAATTTCCATTTTCCAAAGCATTAATAAATTCTGGTCTAATTTTAGTCGCCTTAGCAACCTGCTCAATCGTAAGTTTTTTTCCAATGCGTTCTTGGGCAAGCCGCTCTCCGATAGTAACCATATGTTATGTATATTGTATTAAGTATTATGTATTAAGTATCAGTAGGACCCTAATCATAAGATGTAGAAAATTTCACTTATAATATTTACTGTTCATGTAATTTTGCAATAAATTCTTCTGCATTTCTTACAAGTACATCTCTAGGCTTTGAGCCCTCCGCATGGCCTACTACTCCCGCTTCTTCCAGTTGATCAAGCATTCTTGCTGCACGCGAATAACCTACTGATAATTTGCGTTGCAGCAATGAAGCTGAAGCCCTATCATATTGGCAGACTATTCTAATAGCCTCTTCAAGCAAATCATCATTTCCATCTTTTGAACTACCTGCGCCTTTCTTGATCAAAATTGGTTGTTCTGTCACTTCCTGAGTATATTCAACAACAGGCACTTTTTCTTTAAGGAACCCAACAAGCTTTTGTACCTCTTTATCAGAGACATATGTCCCTTGAATACGGGTAGGTTTTGCTTGGTCTGGAGGAGTATACAACATGTCTCCTCTACCCAATAACTTTTCTGCTCCAGGAGTATCTAAAATAACACGCGAATCTACCATAGAAGATACGTTGAAAGCTATTCTGCATGGAATATTTGCCTTAATAAGTCCTGTTATAACATCAACAGATGGTCTCTGAGTGGCAACCGCCAGATGAATACCAGTTGCACGCGCCATTTGGGCTAGTCTTGCAATTGCATCTTCTACCTCAACCGGCGCAAATGCCATAAGGTCTGCCAATTCATCAATAAATATAACTATATAAGGAAGTGCCTGAAAACCTGATAGTTCATTGTAAGAATCTATATTTCTTACTCCCCGCTCAGCAAAAATTTTATATCTTCTATCCATTTCCCCCATGGCCCATTTTAATGCAGATAGGATCTTTTCAGGCTCAACAATAACAGGTGTCAAAAGATGGGGAATACCATTATAGACTGTCAGTTCAACGCGCTTTGGGTCTATCATAATAAATTTAACTTCTTGAGGAGAAGCTCTAAAAAGAATTGATGTGATCCATGCATTGATGGCAATAGATTTTCCGGATCCTGTTGTTCCGGCAATAAGTACGTGAGGCATTTTTGAAATACTTGCAACAACAGGAGTGCCTGAGACATCAAGCCCTAAGGCAACTGATAACTTAGATTTACTCTTATGCATTTCAGTACTCGAAAGCATGGTTCTGAGTGTTACGACCTCAAGAGATCTATTTGGAATTTCAATACCTACGAGATTTCGTCCGGGAATAGGAGCTTCAATACGGATTTGTCCTGTTGGAGCTTCTGTTGCAAGTGCTAAATCATTTGAAAGTGAAGTGATTTTTGAAACTTTTGTTCCCAACGCAATTTCCAGAGAATACTGCGTAACAGCTGGGCCTAAATTAACTTCAGCAACACGTGCATCAATACCAAAGCTCTGTAATGTCTTTTCTATTATTGAAGCTATTTTTTTAATATCTCCTCTATCTGCCTTTTGGCCAGGAACTTCAGAGAGAAGATTGAGTGGTGGATACTCCCAAATTCCTCCATTGCTCAAAACGTTACTAACTAACTTGTCTGAAATAAGCATAGGGTCTTTTTTTACAATAACTGGATCTTTTTGCTCTAGCTTTGCAAAAGCTGGTTGCTTTTCATTATCCTGCCCCTTCATTCCAAGCTGCCTAATAGTCATAGGTTTAGCTTTATCGTTAGAATTCTTTTCACCAAATCCTCCAATAGTTTTTGTAGGAATAAATTTGGGGACAGTCTGAAATACTTTTCCAATTGCTTCAATAATTTGATCAAGAGAAGTATCAAAAAAGATCACAATTCCAACAAAAAATGCTCCTAGAAAAACTAGTTTTGTTCCTAAAGTCCCCAACATATCGGACATGAAGGAATTGAGGTATGCCCCAAAGATCCCTGATTTATTAAGTGCTAAAAGGGAAATAAAAATCAGTAAAAATCCCAACATTACGTGTGCTCTTGAAATAAACGCTTTAAATCTGAAAAAGAAAAAGCCTATGAATATGGCAGCAAAAGGAGCAAGATATTTTAACGCTCCAAAGTATTCATCCATTTTATTATTAACTATAGTCATTTCTTGTCCTGATCTGCTAAAAGAAATGAATCCTAAAATTCCTACCGCCAAAAAACCAAGAGCAAAAATACTATATATTGTCCCGCTTTTTAGCTTTGTCGTCTTTTTTCTGTATTTTCTTTTCTTTTTCATGTATTTATACCTCTATCACAACTGGTATTATAAGAGGCTGCTTTCGCAACTGTTGGTTGATTCTTTTCTCCGCCGCTTCTCCAATCAGTTTTCTTATGTATGTCCAGTTTCTCATTGTACCAGTGTTTTTTGCAAGAACTCGTCTTAATTCATCCGTAATTATTCGACGAAGAGCCTGGGTGTCATTTGCTGAAAAGCCTCTTGCAACTATTTCTGGCGTATCAACAAGTGTCCCTGAGGCAGAATCAATCTCAGTGACTATAACAACAATTCCTTCAAGAGAAATCCTTGCTCTATCCTGAAGCACAAAGCTTTCAATCTCTTCTCCACTTATCTCATCAACATAGACTTTTTTAACAGGAAATCTTGGTCCAAAAAAACTTTGATTTTCCTGAAAAATAATCTCCATTCCATTTTCAACTAGCAGTATATCCTTTGGATTGTACCTCATTTTTTTCGCCAATTCTCTATACGCAACCATTTGTCTAAATGTCCCACTAATAGGCAATACTTTAACAGACTTAACAAGAGACATAAGTAGCATGAGGTCATCTGCAGATCCATGGCCTGACACATGAAACTCATCAGAAAGATCTGAATAAATAACTTTAGCACCTACTCTGGCAATAAGGTCAATTAGCGAATTAACTGTGACTTCATTTCCAGGAATTGGGTCTGCTGAAAAAATGACTATATCATCAGAAAATAATTTAACATCTTTATGCGCTCCGTTGGCAATTCTTGTTAGTGCTGAATTTTCCTGTCCCTGGCTTCCTGCAACAATTAGCATTAATTCGTTACTTTTTGTATGTTTTACCTGGTCAATTCTAATCTCCATTCCTTTTTTAATTGCCATGAGCTTTAGTCCCTTTGCAGCGTCCGTTGCGTTAATAAGAGACCTTCCAACAAAACATACTTTTCTATGATATTTCTCAGCAACTGTAATTGCTTGATTAAGGCGTGAAATATTTGAAGAGTAAGTTGTCACAATAAATTTTCCTTTACAATCTCTCATGGCATCCTCAAAACTTTCAGAAAGTTTTTCCTCAGAAGGAGTAAATCCTTTTCTTTCAGAACCTAGACTATCAGACAAAAGACATGTAACGCCTTTACTACTTAAATTTGCAATTTTCTGGAAATCTGTTCCCTTATTATCTGCAGGTGTTAAATCAAATTTAAAATCACTTCCATGATAAAAATTTCCAGCTGGTGTCTCAATAAAAAGATGGGCGCTGTCAGGAACAGAATGGGTTACTCTGATAAAACTAACATTAAATGGTCCTGCATTTACGCTTTTATTGTCATCTAGTGAAACTGTCTGGACTTTTTTTGAAGAACCAAATTCTACAAGTTTTTGGTTGATTAATGCAGCAGTCAAAGGCGTTGCATAGATAGGAAAATCAGGAGGAAGTTGAGGAAGAAGGAAAGGGAGGGCGCCAATATGATCTTCATGTCCATGAGTTAACATCATGCCAACAATTTTCTTTGGAGCACTCTCAAGCGGGAAACAATTTTTCAAAAGATAGGTTATATCCGGTATTAAAAGCTCAACTCCAAGCATTGTCTCATCTGCAAATCCAAGGCCACAATCAACAATAAGAATCTGGTTTTGGTATTCATAAAGATACATGTTGCGGGTGACATCTCCAATGCCACTAAGAGGAATAAAGGACAATCTGTTTTGCATGTGTAATAAGTATGAACTTTTTGAGGCTAATCGTCAAGCCTAAAGATCTGATATAATTTTAAAAATGAAGCGAAAATATATATTTCTTATAGTTGTCTTGTTAGTTATCATAGTTATAATAGGCTCTTTAGATTTGAAACCTAAAAGTAATTCTAAAAAGATAACTGTGCCCAGTCATCCCGCTGCTTTGCCAAAAGAAGTAACTATTATTCTTGATAAAAATGGATTTTCTCCAAAAGAAATAACTATATCTGTAGGTTCTGCTGTGAGATGGGTTAATAAAAGCGGAGACAAAGAGACAGTTAATTCTGATGATTATCCCACTAACCAATTACATAGAGAGCTTAACTTTGGAGTATTTAGTAACGGTTCTTCTGTAGTATATACATTTAAACAACCCGGAACCTACGGCTATCATAACCAATTTCATTATGAACAAATAGGAAAGGTAATTGTTACAAATTAGTGTACGTTAATCTGTCCTTTAGTAACAGGGGTGATAGGATCCATAATGGTTGATTCTCCAGGTTGTGTATCATATACAACATTCAAACTTGAGTCTTTAATTTGAATTCTTATTAATCCATTATTATGAGTAATGCTTTGATCAATACCTGAGACAATAATTGTATATCCACTGACGCCATTTAGGGTTCCGTTTGCCTTAAACAAAGCTTTGGGATTATTAACTACCAACCATTGATAGGAAGTTGAAGTGAAGTCAATATTCCCTCCTGGGAAACTAAGAGACATATTTTTTCCGGATGGCACCATGGCTCCATTGGTATACTTTACTTGGAATCCGAATGTTGACGTACCTGTTACACCAGCATTTCCTATTACAGCACCAGAAGGAGAAGTAAATTCTTTGCTTCCAGCAACCCATCCTGCGCTTGGATCATAGACAACAATATAGTTAAATGGAGCAGAATTGCCAAACGCTCCTTGATTATCAGTTACTTTAAGAGTGATTGTATATACTCCTGCTGCTGTATAGGTATGGGTATTTGATACAGATCCTGATCCATTATTTTCTGTAACTGTTCCATTTGAACTAGTAGTGTCACCCCAACTCCATGAAGCTGTATGAGTGTCTAATGTATTAGCATCTGTAAAAGGAGCAGATGCAGTAATAGCAGTATTTACTTGTATTGGATCTAGTGGCGCTGTAATTGTCCCTACAGCTGGTGCAGCATTTGCGGGTGTCGGGGTAGGGGTTGGCGCACTAGTTGGAGTAGGCGTTGAAACTGGAGTAATACCGAAATTTTCTGTTGTGTCCGCACTTAATGCTACTGTTGCTGGATTTGCTGTTGTGGCTGTATATCCACTGGGAAGAGTTAATGTTTCTACATATGTACTGGAATCCAGTCCTAAGATAGAATAGTTTCCACTAATATCAGTAGTTGCTGTCTGTCCGGTATTTAATGTAACTGTTGCACCATTATATCCAGATTCTCCACTATCCTGTACGCCATTCTGGTTGGCATCAACATATACCACGCCTGTAAGATTATATCTTGTAACAATTATAAATGCTTTAGAGTTATTTACCTCTGTTACCCCAGAATTATCAGTTGACCAATAAGTAATTGTATGATTTCCATTTCCTGAAACTGTAAAGGGTGAAGAATAAGTTTGCTGCGATCCTGAATCTATTGTGTAATATGTATGAGTGACAGTGAAACCTGAAGCAGCTGCTGCAGATAAAGTTATGGTCGTTGGGTTTGAATAGTTTCCTTGAGAATCCGCAGAGGGAGAAAGAGTTGCTGTGGTAACTGGGTGGTCATGGATGAACTGAAGAGAAAATATTTCTGTTATGTCTGATGTTATAGAGGCGGTCAAGAAAAAAGTAGCATATATGCTTCCACTTGGCGGTGTGGCTGTAATAGTATATGGTTGACCATAATCCCATGTCTGTATAAGCCATAGTACGGCGTTACCATTTGCATCTGTAGTTTGTGAATGATTGTTATCATAAGTTGAATTCCCGCTTCCATCGGGTATCCCTGAAGCAATAGGAATTCCTTGTGCTCCTGGATTATTAGTGGTTATTTGAACATTGCTTACTGCAACATTAGATGCATCTTGTACGTGAATCGTTACTTTCTTAACAGGAATTGTAAAGTCTAAAACTGTGCTTTGACTAAGAGAATATTCTCCATTATAAATTCCAGTTTGAAGACTAAAGTTTGGAGGAAGATTTAAAGTATTACTACCACCATGAATTGCAATATCATACGAACCTGGTGATACCGGAGGTATTGAATAAGCTCCTGAAGCATCTGTTGATGCGCCTGCTACTGAAGTGTTGCCTTGGTTTTGTGCTAAAGTTATGCTAACGCCAGGAGCAGGATTTCCTAAAGAATCATATATATGACCTGAGAGGGTGACCGATCCGGCGGACACAAGAATAAAATTTAAAGTCGTGTCGGTTGATATTGTTTGACTCATAGCAACCGCAGAAGAATAATTACTGTTTACTGGTGGAGTTACTTGAATATTATATGTTCCTTGTGGAATGGAAAGGCTATAATTTCCTGAATTATCTGTGGTTATATGATCTGAATTTGTATCATTAACACTTACAGTGGCGCCCACAATAGCAGTTGAAGAATTATCTTTTACAGAACCAGAAAGAGTAAAGTTTGCTGCTAACGCATCCCTAGCTGAGAATAAACCAAATATAAGAGTAAGGAGGAAAAGAATGAGGAAATTAATTCTAAATTTCATGCTTACTTATGTAAGTTACCCGTTTTAACATATTCCAATTCTCTATATATTGTCAAGGGGTAAGATTGTAAAGAAAACAAAAAACTATAGAAGGTTGTTTATAATTGTGTTAGTAGTATGTTAGCGGGTGAACTAGTTACCCAAATATATAACTAGTCTTCTATCTCTTAAATTTGGATCTTTGGGGGCCTCT
>WNFL01133703.1_pt1 | contig 23382 bp, 30 predicted proteins | sample 5400361 | NCBI WGS metagenome assembly WNFL01 (sample SAMN13153351, study PRJNA577476) | soil metagenome | isolation source: 40 cm soil on Douglas fir-dominated hillslope | place: USA:California | collected 2013-09-17
GCCGGTATTGTTTTTTCTGCTAACCCCGTGCTATGCGCGACGCGTGACGCGTTACACGGTCTGGGCGGTTCTGCATTTGTCGGCGAAATGAAAATGACAAATCTCGCAGGCTATTTCGACAACGTGCAAACCCAGTGTTGTCCACCGCGCGTGACGAAAACTATATGCCCATGAACAGCCACCCCGCCCGCGCCCCCGTCGTGACTCCAGCGACGGTCACGAACAATGAGCAAATCCATGAGAAGAGCGCGACTGAGGAGATATCGCGCCACACCGGACCACACGCGTCGGGCAGGCGCACTCTCCAAAGTCTCCATACGCCCCCTGGGTGCTATGTTAACGCCCACCATTTTTCTTGGGGTTTGGGGATGTTGCATCATCAAGCGCTATCGAACGCCGACGCATGACGTCGCGCCTGTTCGGCGTCTGGGAAAAAATCTATTGAATTCCGGACTTCGTCCTCAGTAACAGGCGAGGGCACATACGCTAAGAAGCTTACCTTGTCGGGCTCTACGGACGACAACGGGGGGATAACGTCAATGCCCGCACAACGTCCCTCTTCACCAAATCACTCGCCGTCGGGTCGTTCCGAACGTGCGAAAGGTTTCATTTCATTGTCCGCCTGATTGATTGGGCAGTGAAGAGAAAGAAAAAGTTAAAAGTAGCGAAGGCGGGACCAATACCGAATAACCTCTGTTCGGGTTTATCAAACCGAAAGGAACAACTGATACGACGGCAACGGGGCCAGCCTAGGCCAGCTCTCTAGAGCGCCCAGCGTTGACGATGAGGGCTATGACCATGCTTATGGTTTCGTTCATATGCCTAGGTCACCTGCACCCATACGCATAGCTTACCGGAGTGTGCCCTTGTCGGAGGCCCGTATTCTGGCCAGAAGCTTCCCCAAATCCAATCCGCGATCTTTTAAGTGAATGACTCCACGGGATTCATATGCACCAGTGACGACGTCCAGCCTGACCTGCCGTTTCGTGACGCAGTGTGTATTTCGTCAGCTGCGGTACATGTATGGGAGTACAGGTTAGCATCCACGGGACACTGCCTCCTTGCGGTGGTTTCCTCGACATGGGAGTATTTACCCTCCACGCTCGATTCAAAAGTGGGGGAGGGTCTTCAGTCGAGTTGATATTTTACTCCACTCTCTCTTACAAACCAGGGTAAGAACCAACCCTAGATATCAACCAATGGTTACGGTCATGAGAACTTTGGGGTCGTTGAATGAATCTTGTGCTCGTGCGTCGCAAACGGTTCGTGGTCAATTTCACCTAGCGAGACGCGCAACACAGAATGGAAACAAGCTAAATACCCTGGTATTTCTCGGATCAGTTTCACTACTGCGCCATAGTGATCTGGGTTGTATATTGTTAGTCAGGTTAATTGTAGACTAGGAGCTTCGCGAAGGGGTCGATCGTCCGACTAGTGGTAAATCTGATCTGCAAATCGTTATCTTGTAGTTGACCCCCAACCAATCAAGCACACTCGCAAGGAATTCATCATCTTTCGTGCCTCCTATGACTAATTTTTTGTCCAATAGGATCGGCGGCTGGAACTCAAAAGGACCTAAGTACTATTTCTCCACCAGTGGGTTTCCGTTATAGAGGATATGGTTCCAAGTGTAGTGGACCATCGTTTCGAAGTATTTCACCCTCTTTTTAGTTCGCGGACCTTTGTTCACCACAAACCAGGCTCCGTCGCAAAGACGATAACTCACTTAAAATAAAAGGAGATAATTCGCATGTTGTAGACTGAAGCATTGTATATATCATGTGAGAAGGGTACAGGTATATTTAGGCAATCCTTTTGGCCGACTAACCCCCTACCTGGAATGTGGTAAACAAAGGTTATGAACACAAAATAATCACTTCATCTTCATCTCCATCTCGAGTGATAGGTTGATAGCAAGCTCGAGGCACTTGCACACACAAGTTGATGGGCTTGGGTATCCCAAACTAGTTGTGGTTGATACTCCCTATGAATCTAGTATTCAATGCGTCTGAATTGGCATATATCCAGAGGCAAGGTAGCCACAGAGAGAGAAGCATATCAATAAATGGAAATATTGGCAGGTAAAGTTTGTGTCAGTCTGACCTTTCTCTCCCCTTTCTGCTACAATATTTTTCCTCACAACCCAACCCAACCACTAGCTTTTCGCCGCAACGTCTAACTGGTTTAATAAGCCCCATGACGGTGTTGTAACATCGCCTTCGTTCCAATCTTTTTTATTTTTTGCTTGAGCTTCATGGCATGGGACCCTGCTCCAATAGGAAAAAACAGGGACACTGACAGCCTGCACAACCTGAACCATGTAACACTCCCAACTGCGCACGTCCTCGTGGCATTCCACCTTGTGCAGGTCCGTAGCTCGAGCCCGGAATGGCACTATCGGTGGAGGAGATCTGGGATTCCCGTGAATTAGATCTAGTAGCGATGAGTACCTAGCGATTTTCAGGTTTGGGAAGAAATGTGAAAAGAAAAAAGTGCATATGGGGTTGGAACTCGGATAGATATGGGGTACAAATGCCCATTGAGAGGGTTGTCCATGAGAAGACCCCGGCCCCTTCGCCTTCGCCATCCCGATTTTTTGGACAGTGTCCAAATTTATTGCGTCATTGAACTAAGGGATGGCTGCAAGGTATGCAAGTGTCTACGGTCATTTTGAGGGCCTGGTTTGATTGAGGGTAGGACCTTGCGTGGTGCTTATACCAACTAATATTGGGCTTTGTGGTGGCGATAGATAAATTCCCCAACCATGACCACTACTCCCTAGTCCCTCTCCACGTACAACCGAGTCTCGAAGGACCAAAGTGATTTGGAAGGATTTCCCAGTTCTTCACTCCTGGCCATTGTGAGAACCTGTTCAATGCCCTTATGCGGCGGTTGTCTGTGGTAGCCGCGGATGTTGGGTCTGACGACACACCAACAGAATAAGGCTGGAGTCGCACCGTGGTGCCTTGGGAGTGGCCATTAAAATTCGGTCCACTTGTCGCTTTTTGTCGCTTTAATGTGTGGTAAATTAATTGCAAGGGTTTAAATTCAAAGTCTCTGAACCTGCATTCATAGCGCGATCGATGAAGGGGAGGATCGAAAGTGGATGTGGGTCTGCTACTATATATAATATTTGGCGTACATGGCTTCCACCTACCGTACTACTTCCACCACTCGGAATTTGGGATGCAGGTACGAGTCCAAGCGCCACGATTGTTTTCATATGATGTGCCTGGGGTTTCACATGGGAAGTTTGGGCAGGCTCCAACAAACCCAATTTTTGCCTCCGTCTTTGAAAGTTGGACATCGCAAATGATCTAGTAGTGGCCCTCCGCGAGGACCCAGCAATGCTCCATGCCCAGCTCGACTCGTGCTCACCAGCGAACTCGTCCGCAATGCATCCTTCTCACGGCTACATCGACGCTACGCGAGGCGGCGTGCTGGATGCGGCTGTGGTCGCTTGAGATCGACGTCCTAGGGTGGCCACCGGTGTGAGGCGCGTCGTGGTGTGGCAAAATGCCAGAAGCGAGTACTCGGCTGGGCCATACGACGACGGTGGGAGGCGTAGGCGCCATGGCACAGCTTGTAGGTTTGCAAAGCTTGAGCCAAGGGTGAAAGAGTGAAATGCGGACATGGTGTTTGGTTTGAAAATGCGTGCCTCAATATGTGCATGCCTCGCGACGAGTGTTAGCGCCTGAGATAACAATCGACCACGACCATATTGCCTGGCTCACACCATGTCGTTTCTCGCTAAGAAAACGAAACAAGGTAACCCACCTCTCTTACCCAAGTCATTCACACGTACTAATGTCCTCTTATAGCTCCGCTTCCTGGGGGTCCTTCGGGCAAGCCTGTTCCCTGATTACTATCTACCAATATTTCTCATACCTTTGTGTTACCCAGAGGAACCGAAGACCCTCAAGACTGCCTGGGAATACTATAATGAAGGCGCGTTAAGCAGCTACATCACCATCCATTATCTAATATGAGGACCCTAGGAATGGAGATCATCGACCGCGAGCGCGAGAAAGAATGGCTTGAACAAATGGATACCATACTCATTTTCGTAGGCCTTACCTCCTTTTGATGTTAGCCTGAGTTGATTGGTTGTCAGGCCGCATTATTTGCAGGTTTCTTGAGCTCTTTCCTGATCGAACTCCTTGCTCGTCTCGAACCGGACCCCATGGATATCATACAAGACGTCCTCATTTACCAAACGCAAATGATGCGTAATTCGAGCCTTGAGCCATATGTTGCGGCCGACTTCTCCCCTCCAGAATACATTGTTGTCGTCAATGCTCTCTTCTATGCCAGTCTTGGGGTGATGCTCCTGGCAGCATTCATCGCCATGCTCATCAAAACCTGGGTACGCGAATTCGACCGCGGCTTACAGGCGATGCCTCTCCCAGAGCGACGAGCGAAGACCCGCGAATTCCGGTTCCTCGGGATGGAACGCTGGAAGCTCCCAGAGATGGTCGGGATACTACCATTGCTCATACAGATATCCCTTGTTCTATTTTCCATCGGTCTCATCGTGTTTCTTTTTCAGATCAGTAAACCCGCGTTTGGGGTGACCACAGCAATTTTTGGCATTGGAATCCTCTATTATTCCATCACCACGTCCATATCTGTGCTTGTTACCTCCTCACCCTTCCGCTCTCCTTCTGCACGTGCCTTGGGAATAATGTACCAACGTGCGCACGCTTATTTCTGTCCAAAGATCTACAAAGTCGGATTTTCATCGATGGATATCACGCCAACAACAGCGCTGGGTCGTGTCCACCGCGCTATCCTGATCATCCTTCAGAAAACGCGCCCCTATCTCGAGGAAGACTTTGAAGACCCAATTGCAGAAGAAGCAATAGACGAAGTACAGCTTTCCACGGCAGCTTCGGCCTTGCGGAGGGTTCATGACGGTGCCCCAAATTCTCAACACAGCGAGGCACTGCTGCAGTCTGTGTGGCGGGTGGCGGGTGCGGCGACACTCAGGACACCACCATTATTCAACATGCACGAATGGATCACTTGGAAAGTGTATGACGATGAGTATATCTCAGACCTCCCTCCAGCCATGCTAGTCACATTGCTAGCGACTTCGTTGCGTACACAAAACAAAAGGCTAGTGGGGTCTCTCAGCGAAGGAGCGGATCTCCTTCGGCGCTTGGAAATTTACAATCTTCCTTGGGCTCAAGTTGTAGTTGCGGTGTTTGACCACCACAGCAGCAGCCTTTGGATGTCCGACGACATTGAAGAAAGAAAGGGACAGGCGAGGTCCAACCTCACAAACGTGGCACGGAGAAAGGAGATGCCTTTTGATGAATCTTTATGGCTTTTAGAAACGCTGTCAGAGCACCGTAGCGAGCCTGGGCAACTGGAAAGGGAGCCATTCTTGATTGAGATATGTCTAGCGATCCTTTCGGGTTATGCCCCGAAATGGAATGATGACCATTACATTCAGATTATTAACACCGGTCACATTCCGTTACTTGAAGCTGCGGTCACACTCGCCGCCATGTCATGTTCTCCAGAAGATGCCAATCGGCTACACATTCTCACCAGCAGTCGTGAACACCCATGGTTGTTCCTGAATGCTCGAAACCCTGCTCTATTTGTCAATTGGTTTGAAGACATTCCTTCGGACTATCACAAGCAGTTCATCTCCCTGCTCTTCCTGGTCGTCTATGCCTTCATTTGTCGAGGATCACATTCCTTAGCATTTCAGTATTTCACTCTCATTACAGCAAAGGGTGATTTACCACTCTATACGTCCGCCCTTACTGCCATTGCCCCGGCGATGGGATATCGTGGACTTTCCGTCATTGGCAGGATGATCATGGCACCTCAGATACAAGTATTAGCACGAATGATCCGTGACTCCATGCCCCATACAGCACCCATTTTTCTGGGAGAAATGCTCAACAACTACGACCTTCAGCTTGGTGCCAGTGAGAACCCGGATCCAAACTTTTTTGCAATCATATTCATGCTTTCCAAATACGTATATGCAGACATATTGAAGGAACTGAAGAAATTGAATCTAGAATGGAAAAATCCTTGGTCGAGGCTGGCTGCAAGAGTGGTTGCCCGACTGGACATTCCTGACGGATCAGGTCTACCAATGGTGTCGTTTGGTGACCACCGAGTCCACAATATGATCGCAGCGCTGTCCCTTCTGCGATATACACAAGGAACAGTCGACCAATATACAGAGTTCCTCTTCCTGGGTTCATTCCTCGAATCGCGGGAGATTTCCATCTCCTCAGTGGCGCTGGAGTACTACATGAAAACCACGATATCCTATCCTGACCCTCCTACACCACCTTATTGCCTCTCCACAGTTGTATCTGCTGCGTTCAGCTTCATACTGCCGGACCATCAACTGTGGATTGGGTGGACAATACTAGAGATATTTGTGGATGGGTTTGAAACACTCTCAGTCGAATGGCGACGATCCTTCGCTGAAGGCTTCTTCACTTTATCACGCCGTCCGCTGCTAAGACCACGAGGGGACACGGAGTCAATCACAACAGAGAGTGAGCTTAAGCAGATTCTGACATGGGAATATTTCAACGAAGAGGAACAAAAACCCGAATTGACCGATTCGGAGTTCAGCGGGTTGGATTGGATGGCGATCGCATGGTCGCTCCATTTATCACAACAGCCTGGGGGGAAGTCAAAGGGTTCAGGACAGGGAAAAGCAGAATTGCAGAATTTGAGTGGACCTGGGGTTAATGAGGAATTTGTGCTCAGAGCACTTTGCAAGCTTCTCGATGCAGTTCCGCCCTTCCAACTCATTCCACTCATCCCCAAGATTTACGAGTTTTCCCAGTGGTTTGATGATACTGGGCTCCCTGAGTACCGTCACACGATCTCGACACGGATAAGGGAAGCGGTTCGTATGCATCAGGAGTTCCAGAACCTCCACCGTTTCCACAAGTTCCATTGTATGTGGTATATTTAGGCACATCCTCGTAGCTTTTTTGTGAAATTGGGTACTATAAACTTACTTTGCGGTCTTAATTCTAACATGAGTTTCCTGGAATCACGATGAATGTCAGTTCAACAACCCTACCATATTTAAATTATTCACTAGGTGAACATTGGGCGTGATGGTTCTGTGACAAGGGCAAAGCGATATTATATTCACTGGTGGCTTTCTCGCGTCCCCCTCGTCCTCGACCTCGTCCTCCACGCACATGGGCAAACCTACGATGCCGCGGTTTGCCTCTGTATCACGCCGCATCCATGATGGTGATTATTTTATCTTTATCATAAAGTGAAGGGGAGCTCATCGCAGTGCACCTAGAGGGATGCCCACAGACCCTCTCTTCTGCACAATTCCCCACTATCCAGAGTTTTTCCGATGTTGTGCCCGTTGCGTTGATGCGGATGCCACTATATAAGTATATCCGTGTCCGCGCGGCTACTTTGTTCCCACTTGAACTCCACCCCATCCTCCACCCGTCCCAGTCTTCCACCTTCCAAGCCTAAGCGCATAGTCACTCTACTATGGCCACAGCGCATGACACCCCGCCCCTTGCACCCGCTGAAATCGAACAGCACATCCCTCTTGCTTCACAAGTCGGTGGCCACCCCGGAGTCATGTCTTCAGCGGACGGCAATACGATTATCAAGCCTTGTCTGCCCGCAGAGAAGGCATTCTATGAAGCGATGCAAGATGCACCAGAAGGCAGTGCGATGGCTAGGTTACGGACACTTTGCCCGGAGTTTAGAGGAGTGACAGTGGATGGAAATGTAAGTAGACCATTATCGACGTGCTTGCAAAATAGAGTGCCGTTCCCCAAATGGTGGCACGCACAACATGGCCTAATCTTGCCTTGCAGTCCATCAAGCTGCAAAACCTCTCCAACGACTTCGCCAGGCCTAATATTTTGGATATCAAGTTGGGGACACAGCTATACGATGAGGATGCGACACCAGAGAAGAAAGAACGAATGATTCAGGCCGCCATGAAGACTACGAGTTTGGAAACTGGTGTGAGAATGACCGGATTCCAGGTGTGTCTCCGTAATACTACAATCTCTACTCACCCATCGGGTCTGACCGCTTCACCTTGATATGCAGGTATTCGACGCGGGAACAAGCGAGTATGTTACCACGCCAAAGTCCTACGGAAAATCAATCACTTCCTCCCAGCTACCGGAGGCCTTTGCCAAGTTCCTGCCAGTACTCTCCCCGACGTTGGACCCTTCGAAGTCTGTTGAAACCGCACCGGCCATCGGATCTACGCCCATTGGACACCCACCTGCACTTCTAGCTCAAGTTATCGACGGTATTTACGCCGATGTTGCTGCCATCAAAGGCGCGATGGAGCGACTGTACCTGCGTATGGTAGGAGGGAGTATCCTGGTGATCTATGAGGGAGATACCGACGTGCTTAGGCTTGCACTCTCCGGTGAGGAAAACGGGGGCTTTAAACCGCCCGCTTACCGAGTCAGGCTGATCGACTTCGCGCACACCAAACTCAAGAGTGAGCAGGATGGGGTGGATGAGGGTGTGATACTCGGTCTGGGGACTACACTGAAGTACCTTGAAGGACGGAAAGAAGAGATTGTGGCAGGAGTGGTCACTCCCTCGACCTGAGGGAGCCTGGATCCATCGGAGAGCCCCTGTTCCTGTTCATGAAACGATCGCTTTGCTTCTCCAATGTTGGTTGCCGTATTATTGGTCTTTGTGTATCATGGTTCTTAGGTCTGGGTTTGAATGCACCCTCAGAATTCGAACTGACCATGACACCTGCAACTCCCAATCAAGGACACGAATCAAAACTGTTGACCTCATCGCAGGCACTGGATCTATATTTCGGTAAGCATTTGAGAAAAGATATTTCAAAGGAATGGGCTTGAGGTTGGAGGGTGATAGGTCTACCGGTAGAATTTGAAGCGCCCAATACAACTGGATGATAACAGCAGGCACGAGCGGTGATTTACGAGTTGAACAAGTGCACACCCCATGAACCCATTCCTATAGGTTAACCGAGCAAGTGACGACAAGGATAGCGGTGCGCGTGCCGAGCATGCGATCGGCCTGCCACCCAGCCTCCCGCCATCTATTCACTGACACCACGAGGTGAACATCGATATTCTGATAATAGTGATGACGGATTCGCGTAAACCTATTCAGGCCGCTGGGGTCGAGCACATGTCACATCTGCCAACATTTTGGAACAAACGAGCGCCGACCTTGGACCTCACCGCTGTCGAGAGCCATCCACGCCTTTGCACCGTAGTGCACTATGAACGGAAGTAGCTCATCCAAATCCGCCCAGTTGCCGCCTATGAAGATTTTCTCGTACGGCGGTACAAGCCAGTACACCGCAGGAGGACCTTCCGCTTGCGGCTTGGCCAGCGTTAATGCCGCTCTCCTCGTTCTCTCTTTATGTAGCAGCGCACCTACTACCCAAGAAGCACTCGATACTATTCGGGGCCAAGAATTCGTCGAAGTACGCAGACTACTCACACGCTGTCAGTCTCAGCTCCTCATGATAAGATAGAAAATCATGGAGATATGTTCCCTCTGGACACACGAAGGACATCTTGATGTCGATGATATATTAGCTCTTCCAATGTTCGCAACAACTCTCGGCACATTAGCAATCGAAGGCAACTGGTGCGGTCCAGAAAATTTTCGTACGCTATATGGGTAGGTCCATTTTCTTGCTCGGTCGTAACCATGCTCAAACAGTCTAGTGTACTCCGCGATGACACCTACACTGTGGCGATCATAACGAGACCGCCCGAGATAGTTGCACTTTTCAACATCCCATCAGGAGATACGGAAATACCCAACATACCAATTCTCTTTGACTCTCATCCTCGGCCGCATCTTCACCCTAAAGGTGCAGCCTTCATTAACTTCCTCGATGAGGAAGGAGCCATCGAATATCTATCGTCTCTCTTTCAAACCGACAAAGCGCTCGTGGAGTCCCAAACCTGGGACGCATCCCTTCTAGGTCAGTATACCGCCCACATCCTCAAACTCAAGGTGTGGACCGAGGCCGAAAACGAGCGAGCTTTTTGTCAGGCAAACATTCGTATCCTTATGGAGCAAGCAAGTCTGAGAGAAGCTACTAGCAGGGAGGAGGCGCTGAGTGCGGAGGTTGCCTCGTTGAGAGGGCAGGTGGCACTTCAGCAACAACAAATAGATAGGGCGATGGCGGAAGAGATGGCGGCGCGTGACGAACTTCAATCCCTACGTCACGAGGTAGCGCAACTCAAGGGAGCCGCTTCGCGTGAGCAGCGGCCACGACTATGGAGCGAAGTGGTGCCCTGGACGAGCGGAACCCCATCACGAACGCCGTCAAAGTATGTCGATCTGGCTCACCTGTGAACTGGAATGACAATTTAGCAGGACCCCGCGCGACCAAGACCCAGCTTTTTATGGTTTCGCGGGGCAATCTACGTTTCGCCAACGTGCCGACGGTGCCACGGGCCAAAGTGCATCCTCACCTATATCTGCTTTCTGGGTCAGTAACTCTTTTGTGAACCTTTAGCCCATCTTGACCGAACTCCAGTCATTTCCTAGCAAGCGAACCACGGGCGAAAGCGCAAAGGGGAACCTAAGTGAGGAAGCCCTCGCGTATGAGCGAGCGCGCCAACGAAGCGCTCTTGAAGAAACGTCACGATTGAAGGGAAAGGCGAAGAATATCTCCACGGGCGAAAGCGCAAAGGGGAAGCTACGAGAGGAAGCCCTCGCGTATGAGCGAGCGCGCGCGCCAACAAAACGCTCGTGAAGAAACGTCACGATTGAAGGGAAAGGCCAAGAATGTCTCCACGGGCTGGACCATTCTCCCGTCGGAACCACCACCATACACGCCTACCAGGCCCTCCCCTCCGCCTTCCACTACTACAACCGACGACGCTGCAAATGCACGTGCTACTCAAGCACATCTCGATATTGAACGAGCCTCATACGAATTGGCTCGCCAGTTGCAAGCGCAAGAGGAAGCGGCACTCCAGGAACATCGAAGGCTGCTTCAAGAAGAATCTAGAGTTCAATTATTCCATTGTGATATCTGCATGGAAGAATATCGTATGGATTTTGCTGCTCCAATCTCGAGCTGCGGGCACGTCATTTGCAGAATCTGTATGAAACAACATGTCCAATCGCAAGTGGGCCAATCTATCTGGCCTATCCGGTGTCCTATGTGTGTTGCAGATCACACTCGGACGCAGGAACATGGAGGTGAGTATGGTTCAGCACCTTTGGATTCGCTGAGGGCTTATTGGTCATAATGTCAGTCATCACTCGCGATTTAGTTGAAACTCTGGGAATAGATGAAGCGGTGCTGGTCAAGTGGGTGAAGATGGAGTTGGAGAAGGTCTCCGTTGCTGTTGAATGTCCGAAGTAAGAGGCTGCGACGCCGTAATGGTAAAGTTGACCAACCACATAACGGCATAGCTGCCGTAAAACAGCCCCCGTGGATGCTACAGACTTTCGACAAGCAACAGAGCTGAACTGTCCCCTCGGCTGCGGCGCACATTGGTGCAAGCAATGCAATAGGACTTTTACACGCGGCGGTGTCCATTCCTGCGACGGACAAGCAGAGATGGATCAACTTCTTGGACAGAAGGATTGGAAGAAATGTCCAGGTATGCCCCCTTTTCTCTTCAGCCCTCCAATTACACTCGCTCACACTTCTATAGCTTGTCACGTTCCTGTTGAGAAAAGTGCGTGGCGATTTCTTCCCTCTGACAAATTCTTTGCTCAACTATTCTGTAGTTCAAGGATGTAATCACATGACCTGCCGGTGCCATTGGTATGGTTTGCTACAATTTTGGGCCCTTTTCGCCTCTCTGATCTACTTTCTATTTCACACAGTCACTTCTGTTACATATGTGGAGGCGAGATCACCCGCGCCACCAACCGACGCGACATAGATCGAGAGCTCCAAAACCACTATCGAAAGAACTGCAAGTTGTTTGAATACTAGCACTCCCGAGTGACCTCGGTGCTTCATCTCCATTGCTTGATTGTACATTTCTTTCCACTCAGTGTTGAAGGTGATACTGAAAATAAGGCTTTACTTATCTCAATTAAGGTGCCGCGAAATGACCACACGAATCCTTAATAACTGGATCCTGTGTGGATTATCGGTGATACTCGTATTTAGTTTGAGCCTGACATTCTACACTAGGCCACAACAAGCGCGGCGTCTCTACTAGAGTTCTTTCACCAAGCCAACCACCGATATCCTCGAAATGGACTCCTTCTTTAATCTCTTTGCCCCTGCTACCGCTGAGACTCGTGTCGAGCTTGATTCTCAAGTAAGCAAGCACCAGTCGATTTCGAGTATAACCCTGGCAGGTCCTCCAGCTGCGTCGTGACCCAAGATTAGGAATCAAAGGGGGCACCATTCCAACTCAGCTGTGCTCCTATTGGCATAATACTCACTTGCGACCTGCATCCAGTCGACTTTCCCCGCTCGCAATTTCGTTGGTAAAACAGTGGGACGCGCGAGCTAGTCATACCGTAAAAACACCATAAAATCCCCTTATTCAGACTTCTCCGCCTTCCCTCGGACATTTAGGGGAACCGTAATGCCATAACAGGGGTTGGACGTTTTGAAAGAAGCTACGGCCGATGGTAAATTTGAAGGAAGGAAGAGGCAAGGCGGGAGCTTATCAAGCTTGATATTCGTTCCCTGCTTTGCCCCAGAACCTATTCCCGGAACTTACCCGATGTCTCCCCACCTCGTAGAAGGCTCCCCACCGCCTACCTCCGTATCCACTACCCTGGTCGTTCTAGCTTAGAGCGGCGTCTGTTGTACTCCTTGACTTTATCCTGTGTATACATTGGAACCCATTGTGCCTTTGGCCTTTCAACAAGACCTCTCTACAAGGTAATAAGAAAGAGCTGCCACCTAAGAGGAATCTATGGAATAAACAGGGAACCAGCGATAGCGGTCCGTTATCTTGAGCTGCCAGATGTCGATCTTGTCCAGACCGTGAAGCGACACAGCATTGGAGATGCACACTTCCAATAGCTCCAGTATATGCTAGAAGTACTCAGACTCCATATGAGTGGCCAAAGTGAAACAAGCTCACCGTATCAGTCAGGTTCCGACTCAACGACGACCAATCGTCAGTATGGGCAGCAGTTTGGGAGTGGAGCTCCCCAAGAGCTCCTTTGGCACGTGAATAGAACCTGATTGCTTCCTCTACTCTCGAAGCGCCCTAAAAGGATTGTTTGTTCAAGATTAGATCATTCAAATCAAAAAGGACGGACTGATGTGGTGCTGAGCTGTTCATGAATATTCCACCAGTCCTCCAGTTGCAAGGAGCAAACGTCTTCTTCCAATGCCGACTCTACAGCCCATTTGAACCGTCGCTCAAGATTGATTTGTTCTCGCTCTCGGCTGTATGTCTTTCTTCGGGGGGTCATAAATAGCTGGCGGGAAACCGAGATGAATGAAAACCTTGTGTATTGTGCAGTGTTACTTACCAGAAGTGTAGCACGACAGAGGAGAGCCAAAATATCAAGGTAACGATGCAACCATTCGAAATACGCTGGTTAGTTTCAGTATTAGAAGTAAAAACTCGTACTTGGAACTTACTGGAACTACTTCGCGATGACGCAAGGCGAACAGAAATTTCGATGTATCGATGGATAATCGTCTCTGCGTACCAGTATACGAATGGCAACTCATCGATCCCGTATAGTTCTAGTTCAATACCAGACATTACGATGTCTAACGCCATTTCCAGACGTAGGCTCTCCAGCACCAGAGAAACTTTCGTCAAAAATGCCATCTGGTCCGCCTTCGCGACCTTGGGTTTAGTTATTTCCTTTGGGAGGAAGGCGCGTAAGCCATACCTCGCTGATCAATCCTGATCGTAGAACCATTTGCGCTTCAGCGCAAAGAGAGGTCCAGTCAGGGATGAGATTGCATAAATTTCGACGTTGTCGTGGTCGGTTCGAGAAGAACGTGCCAAGATACTCTGCTGTATACTGTAGTAAAAGTTCAGTGGGAACTCGTTGGAATGATGCCTTGTAGAGTACCCTTTGGATCCGTTCAGAGAAGTCGGCCAGACTTTCCTCAGATAAAGGAGGCTGGAGGAGTGAAACATCGACCCAGCTTGGAAGTGGGATATTTGGAGTGATATCTGCTAAAAATTCGAATAGTTGATCGCCGATTGGCCGAGACAGGACATCGGGATTGGCAAAGAGCAGGGCTGCCTAAGAAATGTGAGCAAAATGAGCTTTTCATTACGATAGACATTGCTTTTACGTATGAGTATGATCTAAGATATCCACTACGATCTGGACTCGGTGGTAGGCGCGCCTTGAGACGCAGAAATACCTGCAGCTAATTTAGACTTGCACAATTGAACCTATCTTCGTGCATACCTTGACGGCGGGGATCGAGATAGATTCGTTCAATAAACATGCTTCCTCTATGCCGGAAATCATGGCCTCCACATCCCGCCATGTTTCTTCCTGTGTTGGTAATTCTACGAGTCGAATAGGCATGACAGATGTCAGGCGTCGAATGATCGCAGGGTCGAATGTATACGCCAGAGTTGATCCGTCCGCTGGTGGCGACGGTGATTGCCATGTCCGAATATCTTTCAGATGGGCGCGAGCCTGACGGAGCGCCGCTTTTACTTTTGCTCGATCGTGCGGAAGAATATAGTTGATGGCGGTGAGCAGTGCCTGTGCTCGGTTGTTATTCTTGGGGTGACCTTAAAGCTCGAAAGCCAACGCACATGACGAAAATCCAGGCGGGCGATGAGCTGCAATCGCCAATGAACCCTGGCGGCTTGAATATGCATTTGGCACACGGAAATCATCGAGGTGACAAGAGCTCACCTTCTTTGGATAGCAGCCATTGCTTCCCCAATTCGAGAAGTCGTAAGACGTCAGGGATCTGAATAGTTTCGCAAAGACTGACGCCGGATTTCTCGCCATTGAAATCCTCCATCTGTATCAAAAGGTCAATGGCAAAAGGTGGGAATAGATTTGAGCGTACTTCATGCAGATTTCCCCGCGTTAATTGTCGCCACACCATATCGCAAGTTTTGAGAACGCCGTGGACACCCGCATTGAGAACCAGGCTGAGTAGTTCTTGAGGTGGTGCTCCAGATCGAGGCCAATATCGTCGAACGCCGTCTGAACGGATGCTTGGGAGATAATGCACATAGAGACATGTATAGACGGTCTGTGATAGAGCCTTTCCACCATGCCACGACATCTACAATACGTAGGAATCAGAAAGTGGAGTAAAGGCAACAACTGTTCGGTACCTCCGCAGCAGTGAGTCGATCGAGAATCCAGCAAACCTCTTCGGGCAGCAATGGCCGCATAGGATTAAAGCTCTTCGAAGCAATAGTATACTCCGGTATATCCATACCACTGTCCATGCGGGGGTCCATAACCTGCAGATTGGAGGATAATTCTATCCACGCTCGTGTTGGCAGTGCGCGGACCGCACCTCAATGGCCATCATAGCATCATGGAGGGCAAAATCCTTCATGCCAAGTACCTGTTCAGGGTCGATGTCTACGTGGGAGGGTTGGTATAAGGGCGAGGGTAGAATGTCGAGCGACGACGGACCTGGTGAAGCATCGTCGAATATTTGTTTGACATCTTCGAAATCAGGGAATGCTTCAGGAACTAGTTCCTCTTGGAAGAACTGAAGCATGACCGCCCGAGAGCGACTGGGTCCAAGTGGAAAACAACATGCCCGCCTGCCAACCTGACCCTTAACCACAACGTTCATGCCTCACCAAGACGCGTTGCAACTTGCACCAAAGGCGGATAACCCGCTCGAATATGAACAAAGTCATGTTCATGAAGTCTACGATACCATTGCAGACCACTTCTCCGCAACGCGCTACAAAGTCCGAGCGTATTTTTGAGGGTACACGGCTCGTGGGTTTGACCATTTGATAGCCATGGCCAGTGATCGCACAATTCTTAGAATCCATTCCCGTCGGTTCCATTGGCCTCGATTCCGGGTGTGGCAATGGGAAGTATCTCTCTCTACCATCGAATCGGAGCTCCAGCCTTTGCACCATTGGACTGGACAGAAGTTTCAACCTCCTGAAAATAGCTAGACAAGCAGGAGGAGTGGAGAGGGACGCAGTCCAAGGAGATGCGCTTGATATTCCTTGGAGGGAAGGTATCTTTGTATGTAGCCATTCGATTATGACTTAGTTATTCAAGACAACTCAGAGTGACCCAATCTAGGATTATGCGATCTCTATCGCGACGATTCATCACTTGTCGACGCCCGAGCGACGTCGAGCGGTTGTCCAAGTAAGCCTTTGGTACAGCCATTTGGTGGCCCATTCATCACCCCTTTTTAGGCAATATTAAAATCTACACGTCCAGACGGGGGCAGGGTCTTAATTTACGTCTGGGCGGTTGAACAGGATCACTTATCAAAACGAGTCGTGCCACAGAGTGACAGATCCTCTGCAGGCAGTGGTGTCGATGTCTTCGTTCCTTGGGTGGTGGTCAATAACCCCTCACATCACAATAATCACCATGTCCAGCAACCGCAGGGTCAATCACTGGTATATCAACGATATTATCATCTTTTTGCAAAAGGGGAGTTGTTGGCGCTTGTACAAGAAGCATGCGACGCTCTGGGACTTGTGGTAGGACCACCCGATTCCCGGCGGAGCATCCCTTGTGGGGTGGAGATCCTGCAGGATAATTGGGAGCGTTCAAACTATTTTGTAGATCTCAGGAGATGGACAATATAAATCCCTCTATTCCTCTCGTACACATTTTTGGTAAAGTGGAAGCGACGTCCGCGCCGGTCGGAGTCCCGATGCTTTCCGAAATTTCTTGAACCCTCCCTGTGCCGCTCTGCGACCATGTTAACGCCTGTTCTCCTCACAATTGCGGGCACAGACCCGAGCGGTGGAGCAGGACTCCAAGTAAGTGCTTTTACTCGACCATTCTCGACAGAAAGGTCAATCAGTCCAGGCCGATTTGAAAGTGTTTACAACCCATGAATGCTACGGTATGAGCGTGTGTACAGCACTGGTTGCTCAGAATACAACTGGTGTACAAGATATTGTCCCGACCAGCCCTGAGTTTGTGACGAAACAGGTGGGCGGATCTTCCCTCCGGCTTCGCATGACTGAAGGTAGAGACTTATTGGTTTGAATCATAGCTTGTCTCTGTGCTTGGAGACATTCCTCCAGCGGCATTCAAGACTGGGATGCTCACAAACACCGGAGTCATAAAAGCCACGGTAGAAACCCTGAAGAACTTCTACACTATTCCTTCGCTTGTTGCCCCTCAGTCAGAAATCTCTGGAACGGGCCTACCCCCACTCCCTCCGCTGGTTGTCGATCCGGTTACGGTTTCGACTTCGGGACACGCCCTCCTTCCCCCTGACGCTATCGAAGGATTGCTGAAAGATCTTATACCGATGGCGACCATTATCACTCCAAACGTCCAAGAGGCGAGGCTGCTCCTTTCCCATTTGCAGGGAACGGGTCCCGAAGAGCAAGAAATCAATTCGATTGCGGATATGGTCGCAGCAGCTAGAAAACTGACCCGGAGATCTGGTATTAGTGCTGCCCTGGTGAAGGGCGGTCATCTGATCTTCAAAACCAAGGATGTGGAAATGGGCGTTGAAGGAGTCAATATCGAATGGGCGCAAGAGTGTGACCCCGAAGGAGTGGAGGTACTGAAAGCGGCCAGAAAAGCTCAAGAGAGTTCAAAATTATGGCTGCCTGCTGACCAGGATTTGACGGTCGATGTGCTGTATTGCGCAAAAGAACTAGGGTCGCAACCCGAAAGCCATGAAAAATCAAGTGGTTGTACCTTATTTGTGAGACCTCATATACAATCGTCAAGTACGCATGGGACAGGTTGCACGTTGGGCGCGGCTATTGCTTGCCACCTTGCGCGCCGAGTACCAGGCATGTCTGGCTCGAATCGCACCTTCGAAGCTTCTGCTGACTCCTAGTAGTCGTTGAGGCCGTTCGCCTAGCAATCATCCACACACACACAGCGATAGCCACCGCACCTGGCTACGGAAGCGGGCATGGTCCACTCCATCATACATGTTCCATTACCCAGGACGCCATACCAAAGTGAGTCAACATTAAGGCCCACCAGCAATCGTGGAACTTACCACTGAACGCAGGCCCACTCCCTACCACCCTCACCCCTTCCTCACAGCTATGGTAAGGCGAACGAAACCACTTTGGGATAAATATGTCAGGCACCCATTTGTCGTCGAGCTCGGGAAAGGTATCCTAGCTCAGGAAAGGTTTGCACATCTTTGCAAGTGCGTCTAATTAATCATTCGGCGAATCCTCTCCAGCGCTAACTGTTGTGCTCAGGCAAGACTACCATTACCTCAAGCACTACGCAAGGGCACACGGGTAAGGCCGCTACTTGTTGGTTCAGTTGCACCAAGGACTGACGTCGCAATGGCCAGGCTTCTAGGCGCAAAATCGTCCACTTTCGAGGATATCTCGGCGGCAGCAACGATATCGCTCCACATTGCGCGTGAATCCCGTAGCCATGTCATGTTCTGCAATTCCTTTGGCATCACCCTCGAACAACTGGAAGCTGAGCCAGAATCTGCTGCTCTGAGCGCCTACGCACGGTACATACTCGACGTCGGACTGGAAGGGGACTCCATCAAGCTCTGGATTGCCGTTGTGGCCTGCCTTGTGGGATATGGTGAGGTTGGCTTGTGGCTAGCGCGCGAAAGCAAGAAGAGCAAAGAGGAAGGCGGGTGGGTCGTTACTGAAGGGAACCCCTACAAACAGTGGATAGATGTTTATAATGGGAAGGAGTACCAAGATGCAGTGCGAGTGGGCATTGAGGCCCTTGAGAGTAGAATCGCGAAGGACCCGCCATCGAGGAAACGATTAGAAGATTGGGCCACGGTTTGGGAATCGTGTGTGAAGTTGGAGATCGCATTTTGGGACATGTCCATGAATATCTCGTACTAGAAAACTATGCAACAAAATACGCAACACGAAATACGAATGAGAATATTTACCCACATGAAAAGATAATAGTCTATATCACGCGCATGATATGGGATGCGGTACCACTACGCGTTGTCGGGTTCATCCTTGACTTCTTGTTCGGTCTTGCCCAGTGTCCCATCATCGGCCATCTCTATTTTAACGTCAACATCCCCTGTGCCTTCCAGCTTGATCTCCAGACTCGGTCCCGCTTGCAAGGCCCTTCCCTTCCTGGGTGAAGCTGTCTTGCCAACCTTGGCGCTTGGACACAGCTTGCCGACCGACAGGGTACACTCGCCGCAACGAGGTCCGACGGGCAGGCAGACCGTCTGACCAAAACCGACAAGCAAAGGGTTGATCGCGCCGTGTAGATCTTTGGGGAGCCACGACTGTAAATTCAACCTGCCTATTCGTTAGTGATTAAAGTCAATATGACTGGTAATGCACACACCTGGTTTGTTCGGGTGTCGTAGTAGGTGGTTTGTGCCACCCCAGTCGGTTGGTGATCCGGTGAACATGAACATCCACTCCAATGCCGACGTTACTGACGGTCCATCAGCATTTCGAGATGGGGAGTAGAGGTGGTTGCATACACGTCCCAAGCAGCCTGCAGGCATAAAAATGCCATCTTAGGTCCGACACCAGGTAACGAACATAGGTCTTCCACCGTCTTCGGGACGTCCGAGTCGAACCGGTCTCTCAACCTAAGCGCACTCTGCTTGATGTATCTACCGGGGGGACGAATTAAATAACGCAATGAATAATAGCAGAGGGACTGGAATTCACCCAGTCTTTCGTCTCCAAAACCCCACCTTACAGATGGCTTGTGCAATGTTTTCTTCCTTTGCTTCCAAAACGGCATCCAGTGTAAGATGCCCACCGAAGAGCGCGCGCAGGTTTTGGATCGCTGCGGAAGTGGTCTCATCCTTGGTTTGGGAGCTGAGCATGAGGGAGACCAATGTTGTAAAGCGTTGAGTCTATCCCAGCGTGAGTGTTCGATAGCATTGGTACCGTGAATACCATTCTTTGGAAATTAAATAAAACATACTCGCGGCTCACCCTCTTCCAGCATTGGCATGTGGCATCCCATAGTATCCACAGGTGCAATTATATGACTGCGCATCTTCTCTATCTTCTCGTACACAGCCCGCCAATTTGCGGGTTCTGGGTGGGGTTTGTCGAGTTCCATTTGGATTGCCTTCTGCCTCTTCCTGGGAGAGGCAGCATCTGCAGTTGAAGGCTTACGTTTCCTTGAAGGTTTCGACTCTTCTGTACTACCGGTTAGCAATGGATTCTCATCTGCCTAATCTCGAAAGGCGCGGCCATTCCTTGTGATGGAAGGTGGAAGAATGGTCTCCTCGAGGTACTTGAATAGTAACACCTACCTTCCGATGTCCCCTCGGATTTATAATCCTTCCTTTTGCCTGTTGACCGGAACGTGTGCGACTGCAACTTCTCTACGGTCTCTTGAGGGACAGACATTCTATCCTCAGTTCCTCCTTCTTCCTGCTTGACCCTTGCATTCGAAGCAATGCGTCCAGGACGCGCTTGTCTTGATCCACTCATGTGACTAAACGACGAACAGCGATTGGTCGTCGTGGTTCGTGAAGGGGGCGCGAAGAAGACGAATTGAAGCGAACGTGGTGCGAATGGACGCGGAATCGCGTTGATTGCGCGTGGAAGAAATTGGAGTGAATTCAACGTTGAGACAAAGCGGACGACGATGTTGCACAGCTCGTTTGTTATTTAACTGCAAGATGCGCCAGCCAGAAGTCCGCATTGATAACACACCTCAAGTCACAAGTACCAGTAGAACCTTCCGGGCAGCGTGCGTTAAAGGATGCACGCAGTTGCTCGTCGGTCCACCAATACTACTACCCAACGATCCATATTTCTTTGGGTTGACCTTTGACTAGTTACATCTTGATCTTACGTCTCAGCACTCTGGTCGTACGCGTATGGAGTGCTTTACAACGTGATACTCCCGATGAATCCAATCTTATCGCATGTAGAGACGTCTCACAACCAGATCTACCAGATCTTTATGCTCAAAGCGCCGGAGCGGAGCCGGAAGGTCTCACGTCTGACAGCCGTCAATCAGGGCAGGTTGCACCCACCCCACGACCCCACGTTGCAAACATGGCAACTCGAGATCCCAAGAAAGAGAACCTGTGAGTACCCTCGATGGCTGGATAGCGCCGCGTGCGTTCTTGAGAGCTCATCAAGAATCCAAGCCTGTTGCTAGACCGTGCGTGCGGCGCTTCAGATCAATCTACATCCATACCTCTCATTTCAGTAAACATACAGAAATCACACTGCAAGACGTCCCAAATCGGGAGTATACGCTAAGGTTGTTTGTAGAAAATGTGGCGAGAGAATTACAGAAGAACACCTGGACACCAGTCCAACGCCAGTATGTCCCTTATTTCTCAAATACGTGCGTACGTACACTCAGTCATTGGTGGGTGTGGGCGTGTGTGTATAGAGATATCTGTCCAACGTCCCAGATCCGCGCTGAGGTCCGAATGAAGAAGTTTTGGGCAAGGCACCGGGAAGCGAGACACGTCATCGACCTTGATGGACTCTTCAGTGATTACTGGAGTTCTGGTCACAACGAATTCACCGTATTAAGTCAGTCATTATCGTCAACTGGCCCGCGCAGATCTGATTGTGAAGAACAGAGGCCGTTGTCGTTGGAAAACATAGTCGGTCTCTAGAACTACGATTCTCTGCAAACGATACCGTTCGTACCTTTGCGACTACCCATCCCGGCCAGCTAATAATTTCGCCTAGGTGGAAGCCCTACGCTTGTCGCTCCATGATCTTGAAAGATTGCTAGAGGAATACACCCCAATAATGAGCGAATCGATTGAAAAGGCGCTGGATAAGGCGTTCAAACTTGGCGCTATCTTCGCAGAAGTCAGTTAATCCCGCATCCCATCCACGTAGAACGAGAAAGACATTGACACCTGGTAGTTGAACCCAATTGCAAAGGTTGTCGTTGGTGTTGCCAATGCCACGTTTGAGGTGTGTTCTCGCTTTTGGCCTACCGGAGGCAGAAGTAACGTTTGATGGTTTAGCTCTTGAAAGAACAAAACAAGTTTGAACAGATGCCCTCGGGCCTTTGCGATCGGGTGCAGCGTATTTTACCTTTGGTGAGGCAGGTTGCCGATGAAATTGTCTCCGAGGAAACAAAAATCTTGAAGGACCTCATCCCACGAATGTTTCAAGTAATGCACAGGGTCGCGAAATTATCATGTGAATATGTCAGGCGTGGTAGGTGTTCGTCCCCTTCGTTTGACAAGTGCTGATGATCGCAGCGAGAACGAGTGGTGGTCCCGCATACCCGGAGATGATCGAAGAAATGGACAGAGAGTTAACGAAAGTGATCGAATATTTCGACCGCGCAATGAATTTTGAGGCTCTCCGCCTCGCTAATGAGACCAGTACGCTCCCATTTTCCCAATCTGTCGCCAGTTGATCCTCATTGGTTTGGTGTAGAGCGAGCAGAGCAAGAGCGAGTTGAACGAGAGCGAGTGGAGCGAGAGCGAGTGGAGCGAGAAAGAGTAGAGCGAGAACGAGTAGAACAAGAACGAGTAGAGCGAGAGCTATTATTCAGGCGTCTTAAGCCTGTCGAGACAGGCTATAACCGCGAACTCCGCTGTATGGACGGCACCCGACAATCTCTCCTCAATCAAATCGTTGACTGGGTACCCAACCAATCGGGAGAAGAGAATGTTCTCCAGAGGAATGCGTACTGGTTCTACGGCTCACCTGGAATCGGAAAAACGTCGTTAGCCCATTCGATCTGTGCAAGCCTTCACGAGCGAAAGCACCTTGCTGGGGCCTTTTTCTGCAGGAGGGACGACCCGAATTTGAGCAAGCCTATGAACATCCTTCCGACTTTCATCCACAAACTCGCCATACTCTTTCCCCCCTTTCGAACTATTGTAGCAAAACACCTGTACGACGACCCAAACCTCACTCCGGAGTCGATGGAAGGCTCTCTCTTCCTTGATTTCATCCGCTCCCTTCCTCGCCAACCGGAGCACACTCTCGTCTTTGTCATTGACGCACTTGACGAGTGTGGCGATGCTCAAAGTCGCACACGTCTCCTGGAGGTCCTGACCAATGCAGCCTCACACGCTCCATGGTTGAAAATTATCGTCACCAGCAGAACCGAATTCGATATCCAACATTTCTTTAGTACTCTCACTCAATCGTCGTATTTATCATATGACCTGGCCACAGATCACTATGCCGGTGCTGATTTGCAAACCTTCACCCGAAGCGGGTTCGTTTCGGTGGCATCGCATTGGAATCTAGGCACCGCGTGGCCCAAAGAATCGGATTTCAACAGAGTCATCGATCGGGCGAACGGTCTTTTCATCTTCGTTAAGACTCTTGTCCT
>WNFL01085982.1_pt2 | contig 23374 bp, 22 predicted proteins | sample 5400361 | NCBI WGS metagenome assembly WNFL01 (sample SAMN13153351, study PRJNA577476) | soil metagenome | isolation source: 40 cm soil on Douglas fir-dominated hillslope | place: USA:California | collected 2013-09-17
TGTCATTGGATTGGACCAGCTTCATCCGCCGATGGCACAGCAAGTCCGACAGGACCCTAATCTACTAGTGGAGCTATCACCCTCCCTGGCTTCTCCAGGGCTTCACAACCCCCCGGGTGTTAGCATTGGCGAAGGTGGCATCGTAATTGATACAGTCGCCGATCCACGGCAGCGAGTGAGTCCGATTCGCATCGGTGGTCTTAACCCCTCTCTCCTCGAGGTATTGGCACTCGCGTGTCTAGTGAATGCGGCCTCTCGTTCATCCTCCACGCGAGCTGGACGCGGCAGAGCCTCATTGTTTGATCCCGGGGTTCATATGTATGATGAAAGTAATCTGACTCACTCGATGCAGGGACCGGATAACCGACTTCGGCCACCACAGAAATGCTTGTCCTGCCAAACCACGCAGACTCCAGAATGGCGCAGGGGTCCTTACGGTACGCGAATCACTTCTTTACACGCCCTCTTAGTGGTTCTCCCTCCTGTACCATGTTTCACTCCGCCACCCCTACCCTAAGTCGCGTTTTGCCCTTGCATCCCAATTCAGATCTCAAACTGTATCTGACCTACCGTTGTCTTCTTTTGCAGGTCCACGCACGTTGTGCAATGCATGCGGCCTTACATACGCCAAAATGGTCCGAGATAGCAATAACCGGGTGCGTCTTCAACACCGGCGTCCATTGCACTCCGCGCCAGTCTCCGACATTGCGACAGAGTCATTTATCGTTTTTACCTTGTCATTACAGAACAAAAAAACCGCCGGAACCAAGGAGCTTGACTCAACCGACGCCACCACTCTCTCGCATTCATCACCACACCAAACATCGAGCACGGAGGCCGGCCCTAGCTACAGCAATCGTTATGCGGGAATGCAACCAAGCGGCTCCGGTATGCCTCACGCGGGCGCAAATACACGCGGGGGCCCTATCGAAGTTGATCTCCGCCCCGGTTCCGACAGCTCGGGCGAACAGCTCGAATTAGATGCCGACCTCGAGCGGGCTGGCGATCTAGATCTTGCGGGTGATGAAATGGATGAGGACGAGGGCAGCGAAAGGCGTACACCCCCGCCAGCGGATCGCTCGGATTTCACGACGGCCATGGCGGGACCGGGAAACGGCCACTGCGGGCCTCACTCTCAACGGACATACCATCCTCATCACGGTTAATACTGCTACTGCATTAATTTGCCGCTCTCTTATCGCCCCCTTCGCTCATCCCCGGCCGCAGCTCTGTAACCTCACGGTGCCCGCGTGGGAGCTAAGATTTATAGATGGCTGTGCCAACAAATACGCTGATACACGGGTGTAGCGACGCCTTTATCGATAGAGTGGGAAATGCGCGCGTGATTCGTAGCGTCACTGGCGTCACGTTTCCCTCTGTTACTTACTACGGCTTAATCATCTCAGTACCTCTTGGGACTCTTTGTCGTCATACCATTACGCGAACTCCATCCCCATTACTTCAGTGGCGGCTTTAGTCTCCCCCTTTGGTCATTCGGTTTGCAGGTCTGCCCATAGCGGGAATTCTTGGACTCTACTCTCATCTGTTACCTCCCTTACCTTAGCTCATCGATCCGGATGTTTGTACTATGTGTGATATTTGTAGCCTAGTGTCATCGCTGTGTCTCCTCTACACGGTGTATATTCCAATAGATGGTGTCTTTGGATGTCTTTTGGCTGTATGGAACAATGATTAACGCCGATACAGTCTATGGAGACCCAATTATTCGGTGTTTGAAACGAAACGCCCCTCTCTTGGCCATGCTCGATGGTCTTGGCAATACAGTCTAGAACAGGCCAGACTACATGTTGAGGACAGACCGCAGCTGCTAGGTGGATGGGGAACTACGGTGGTCTCCACCTAGCCAGTGGTGAGCGCCTGCGATGGCTCTGCTATTCCCACCGCGAGCGGGATGCCAATATAGACTGCGGCATCTCCCAGTGTCGGCGAGGATTTGCCTGCTGGCAACACGATCGGGGAATGTGAATTCGCAATGCGGATCCCACGATCAGCCTAAGTTTAGATATTGAAAAGAACGGGTGCGCACTAGATCCACGTGTGGAAGGCGATCCCTGAATTTCGCACAAGATCTTATCCAGATCCTGCCGGGTGTACGTCGGTTGGTCGTGTGGCAACAGGTCATACATTCGGTCGAACCCTTCCGTTGGGATAGGTGGCTCAAGCTCCCTTGCAAACTGTTGGAGGACTGGGGTGGCCGTTAGTGGGTCCACGGTCCTGGGTCAGGACAAGGAAAGAAAGCGTGACAGATTTCCATTGAGTAGGGAAAGGGGACCAGCTGGAGAATACGCGCCTTGGAGAGCTAATTCGGGAGATTGGATCGTTGGATGTGATTTGCGGATTTGCAGCCGCTCCGCGCAGATCTGGGTGTGATACCACGTGTGGACGAGAAGGGCATGGGTATGTCGGTCAATAATCGAGGTGGGGGGTACCACTAGCCAGTGGAGTGGGTGTCGACATTACTAACCTCATATGGTGTCGCCACTGGCGGTTAGTGTAAGGGCAACTCGAGTCAACAAGGGGAAACAGGGAGGCTACGTTACTAGTGATGCACCACTCCGCTGTGTTGTTGAATTGTCGAGCCATATCCATCCATATAGCTCGCTGTCTACAAGATGCCAGACATTGTTGTCAGATATACTCAGACATAAACATGATGACTCACCTGCTGTCGATATTCGTTCTATCAATTATCACGTTTTGTCCTTGCACAAGTGACCGGCGGCACTTGGCCTCTACACTGCGGCGTTCGCCACCCATTTCGTCTTGATTGCAACGGACGAAGCCATAGTGGTACTGAAGGGCATTCGCAAATGTGGACTATAAAGAACATGTGAGGTGTAGGCGTCCTCTGTCCTGGGGGGCACCTGCCTTTCCGCTACCAACGAGCCCAACGAGGATGATCATAATCCTGTCCGGCGGAGGAACCCACACCATCTGCTTTTCCACATGCTGGTGCTCCGATATGACATCCATCCTTTCTGGCATAGCCGGTTCCATGTCTCTTCCACGTCGACCGGAAGCGAACAAGTTCGAGTTGAACCAAGTAACGAGACAAAGGACAGAATCGGGCCGAAAGGCCGCTCTGCCTCAAAACGGAAAAGTCAAATTTGATAGAGTCAAACCTCACCATAATTAGTATAGATGCACCTCCGATTGGCTCCGCTCAAATAACCTCAGGGCCGTGTAATCGAAGTGGAGCCTGTCGGGTTGGACCCCCGTTCCACCTCGCTTCAGTCTGTTCTGATACCCATACTGAGAAGACTTGACCGTACGAGTGTCTAGAAGGTTATTGCGACAGCGTGCACACTGGGTCCCTATGCCAATGACCAGGACAACGAGGGGGCTTCCGGTGGCTATGGGGGGAAAGCGAACAAGACGAGAGATATGGCGGTACCAATTTCTGTTATGCCGAGAGGCAGCTATGACTTCATGTTCCCTCTCACATGTACAACTGCCTCAGCTCGGTAGACCGAGGGCTCTGGAACCACGTAAACTTGTTTCAATAGCAATATTGTTTGAGGCATAGTCGAGGTTATTTTGTTTGGTACCAAACTACGTATTCAATGAAGATATGGTATAAGCATCATGTCAGTGCAAATCTTGCCAAAGTAGAACCAGACGACGTTTAACAACTATCTGACGCTTATCTGTGTACATTGGAGAGTTTACAGGAGGCCGTGGTCTCCGGGCGTCATCGCTGTTTTTCAGTCAGGTGGGCACAAAGACAGACACTCCTGCTCCTGATCCACCCCCAACGAACTGGAGATAAAATGCCGATCGACCTTCCTTACGCTGCAGACGCAGAAGTGTCCCTCTCGTACGACGAGCTTATCGTGCGTACCAACCATGCTTGTCTGGGTCAAGGACACGTTGACCTGACGTACCGTTCCGGCAATCAGGTACTACAACGTCAGTATGAAAAAGAACAAGAACTGGGGCACATAACTTCGCAATCAAAATTCAACTATGCCTGGGCACTCGTCAAGAGCCCGAACAAGGAACAACAGGTGGAAGGGATTGGGCTATTGCAGGGTATGGTTCCGGCTTACTTATCGTCCAACAGACGATCTAATCCTGACCTTATTCTTGGGGTAAGATTTGTACCGTGAGGAGCCATCTCGGCGAAGAGAATGCCTCTACTATCTGGCGCTTGGCTACTACAAGTTGGGCAACTACGAACAAGCACGAAAATTCAATGGTACATCTACATACCTTCTTTTTGCTGTGCTCTCTCTGGTCGACTTGGTTCCAATATTTCCACTAATCTCGTGCACTGTCTCCGTTTGCAGAACTGCTGATTCAAAAAGAACCGGGCAACCTGCAAGCCCAAAGCCTCGGTTCCCTTATCGACAAGGGTCTTGCACGGGGTACGTTTTTCTTCCTTGGGCCCATTCGTAATCCCTGGTGGCTAACCGACACTTACCACAGAGGGTTACATTGGCATGGCTCTTGCTGGTGGCGCAGCCGCAGTGGGCACACTGATAATAGCAAGCATGATTCGGCGTGCTTCACGAAAGCCTTAAGGCTACCGTCCCAATTCCTTTTACTCAGTTATCATGAACCTCCCGGAGCTTGAATTCTCATCTCCCTAAGATCACTCTCGTCCTTGCAATAATTTTATCAGAATCGCACTCTTGGTGCTCGTCCAGCCCAAGATAATGAAAGCTCTCGCTTTTAGACCAGATGTAATATTGAGTATAGCGCTTAAAATCAACACTGAGGGCCTTTGACTCTCCATCGACTATCGACTTGCACCAAAAGTTGGACTGCCATACTCTAGAAATATTTTGATATTCCATAACCATGTCAAGAAATACACGATTGTTAAGTGGGTGGTGGTGATAGGACTGGGATAGTAATGGCGAGTACAGGACAAGAAGAGTGGCGGAAAAAAGGTCTCGTGAAACCCTGAGGTGTTTCAAGTCGGGAGAAAACCAGCTGGAGGAGTATACAGGTGTGAGTGCACCTGTGAAGGAACACAGGAAGCACGGGGAACATACCGGCTTGCGCGTACATTTGCTCAGAATTGAGCTATCACGGTAAGATGGGTGACTCGAAGGCAGAAAAAAAAGAAGAAAACCTACCTTCCACAAAATCTGACCCAAAAAGCTGAACCCTACGAGTGAACCTGCTGAGAGGGTAAACCAGAAGATGATCCAAACTAAGGGGTTGAACAGTGAACGATAAGCAAACGCGAGGGAGACGGCACTACACATACACGAGGTGGTTGTGCTAGGGAATATTAGAGTGAATTGCGTGATATCGCTGCTGTTTGCCTTCTTCATGAAGCGCTCGTCTGATATGTCCCCTAAATAACGACAAGGAAGAGTGAATATTGCTTTGTATGGTAAGGTGCAGCCGCAGCTGAACGCACAGACTACGTAAAAGACACTGGAACGAGATCAGCGTCATTAGGTGTCCTGACGTGAGAAGCGGTGGGGAAGAGGCAGTACCATCGCAGAGGGCTACCATGGTCTATGAACCAGAAGCCAATGAGCAGTGCTTCGTAGATGACTGTGATAAGAATTGTTCTGGTGTCACATCTAAGTCAGCCCACGGGATTCCATTCGTACACGAGTTGCCGATAACGTACAGTTTGTCGCGAACCAGTGACAGTGGAAGGAGAAGCCCGAATGCGATGCAGAAAGATAGTATTTTTGCGACAAGAAGATTCCAACCTGCCGTGATAATATGAGCGGGTAGCTCACGCGTCGGATAATGTGACGACGTCAGGCGGCCATACCTCCCAGCACGAGGGTGCTACCCCACAAGATGCTGCCTATGTATCCCGCAAAGAGGACGGCAGCGGGGCTTCCTCCTTCGATCTCGCATGCTCCGCCGAGATTGGGGTCTATAGATATTGAAAGGATCGATCCACCCGTTATGATGGCCTACTCGACGCGCGTCGGGCATGGTGTTAATGCGTGAATGCAAATGTGGAACGAGCGATACACACCACCACGATGTGACAGAGTTCGTGCCACCCAATGGTGTAGAGCTAGATATAAATTAGGATCTAATGAAACACGATTGAAAGCCGAGAGACCTTGAGGGGGTTTATAACAGCACGGATAACCTGTAGACGCCGGGCATTTTCAGCACGTCGGCTTGTTCCGGACTGTGTGAAGGGTATGAAGCTCACAGGAAGATTCCAGAGGACAGCAACAGCGAAGAGAAAGACTATAGAGGAATACAAGATAGCGGGCTGGTCGTCTCTAGTCTCCGGGTCCCCAATTTGCAAAGGAGGAGCAACTGGCGGACGAGTACTCATAATACCAGGAGGCGAGGTCGAAGATGGAGACGAGGTGCTGGGATGGCAACGTCAAAGCCCACTGGGTTGATGAAGGATTGAGACTGGGAGAGACTGGGAGGTGAACCAGTAAGTAAGCCAGCAGGTGTGCGGATTCCTCGTGTTCGGAAGCGGGATCCGGAAGCGGAATCAGATAGCTCAGGCCTGTTGCTCTATAGTCGACCTGTCCTAGTCAGCAACCAAATGGGCGTTGCGGCCGGCGCGCAAGTCGTTTATTGATGTGGAGGGGTTCAAATCCGAAAAAGAAAAATGGTACAATGGCACTTTTTAAGTAATGGGGCTGGGTTGTCAGCATGTGTCACGCACTGTTGTGTGCACCAGAGGGAAACTAGGAGATTGTACGCTCGATCGAAGCGAATTTAGTGGGGTCAGCAACACCTCCGCCTCGCAGCGTATCTGTATGGCTCGCGCAACAAATTGTGAAGGGTCTTCTCATCCGCATTCATTCTGGCCGAATTCAATTCCTCACAGAACACTCATCACGTGTATTTGGCTCTATTTGCTTCCCAGCCTCAGCCATAAAAGGACTACCCAACGCCGATCGCCATTCGCAACTTGGACTCCAACCACCAACCATCTCCGCATCCAATCTCTGCAATTGAATTAAGCATAAGTGCGATGGTCAGCTGTGATGGGTCATTTCTGTGGCCGATACTGACGAAAGTTCGTGCAGTCTGGCAAGGGCAAGAGCGGAAAGTCTGGTGGCAAGGCTGGTGCCGCTGGTGACACGTCGAAAGGTGCCTCTCGATCCTCAAAAGCGGGCCTCCAGTTCCCTGTCGGTCGTATCCACCGTATGCTTAAGCGTGGAAACTATGCCCAGCGTGTTGGCGCCGGTGCCCCTGGTGAGCCGTATAGATGTACCGAACTGTCTGAGTGTCTTAACTTACTCGACTACTTGTGTAGTTTACCTCGCCGCTGTCCTCGAATACTTGGCAGCTGAGATCCTCGAATTGGCGGGAAATGCCGCCCGTGACAACAAGAAACAACGGCGAGTCGGCCTTAATACATAATCACATTGTGGTACGGTGGCTGACCCGTATCGATCGCGCTAGTATTGTACCACGCCACCTTCAACTTGCCATCCGAAATGACGAAGAATTGAACAAACTCCTTGGGAATGGTGGGCAAATACCGTCCCTGACTTTCTTAATACTAACTTATCGCTTGCAGTTGTCATCTCCCAAGGTGGTGTCGTGCCACACATTGCTCCCGAATTGCTGCCCAGGGGGTCCAAGAAGGAGAGTCAAGAGGTGTAAAAGTATCATCGACGCTTCCACACTCCGTTCTGTTGCTTTTTAATGAGTCTACATTATTTCTCACGGTTGCCACACAGTCCGTACCACTGTATTTCTCTGAGGATAGAATATTTGATTTCATATCCAAGTGAAAAATATTAATATTATTATAATGACGACATGCACGCAAGAAGCTCGTCGAAATCGAAAGGGGAGGGGTAAGTAGGTCTAGAAGCTCTCGGAGCTATCGTTGATCAGGCGTTTGAACCACGTTCTTGCCCTCCAACACGCCCACTCTTTAGATTCTCAAACCCCCTCTGCACCCGAAATATTTACTCGATTCTCCCTCGTCTTGTCTCGTCTCGTCGAAATCTCTGCTCGCCCTCCTTTTACGCAGCCCGGAAATCCGGAAATTTAACAAATCCGGCAGCACCGGCAACGGCACCAGGGATGGCATCCAAAGGCCAGTCCCTTTCCACCCGCGTGGGCCTCGCGTTCCCTGTCGGCCGGACCCGCGGGCAACCACCCCAGTGGACCCGGAAGAGCACCATATAGGAGATGTCCAAAGATCCCCTTGGAAGAGTCGTGGGGACCTCACCAGTGGCGAGAAAGGACAAGCATTTGTGGAAGCCACTAACGGTGGTCAGTGATCCTTCGTTATTGCCTCGCTCATCCCGCTTCGTTCCTCGGTCATAAGGACGGCAGGGCGTTAACATGTCGATTGCCTTGGCATACTCGCCAAAGATGGAAGGGGATCGGTGATGCGGTTGAGGGACGCTTTGAAGGACGGCATCGGCACGACTGCAGGAGATGTGCGCTCTTCCTGCTACTCTTGGTTGGAATGCATAGACCGAACGTGTTGTTATGTATATTATTCATGCACTCGCGGGCGGAGGAGGTAATTGCGTGGATATGGATGTTGGGCGTTGCAATTCTGAAAGGTGTAACTACGTCTTTGTAAACTGGCGATATACGAAAGACCTGGAGGGTGCCATTGCCGACGCGACTGGCTCAGTAAAGCAATCACCGCGGTTGCGACGGGTCTCGTGGGTCGTAAAGACCTTGAAACGTTGCCTATCATGCGCTCAAGAGACTTGGTAAGGACGGCTGGAACCCGAACAAGGAGCACGTGCTCTTCTCTTTACGGTAAATGTATGCAAGGAAGTTTAACCAAGCTTCACACACCTTGTCTTACAGCACAATTTGGAAATATGTGCAAAACCTTACTGGTTGCAAGGATGCGGCTAAGACCGTAGAAGAGGTGGTTGACAAGCTCATGAAAGGCGAAGGTGCTTGCCCCCCACCTGCCGGACCACCGCGTGCAGTTAGGTTAATGATGGCTACGTAGGCTTCCTCGCTCCCATTGGGTTGACTTGCTGCGGTTGTCGCTTCAAAGAGGGTAAATTTCCCCAAGTTCAATTTCTGAAGACTTAGTGAAGTCGTGCCTTGCCCTAGTTTTTTGAATATGCCATGTCCATTTCCTTGGGCCACCCCATATCCGAATTGAACGCTGTTTGAGGGCCCCCATTTGTTCTTGGTGGCGGACTATTCGCTTCGGGGAAGTTGGTATTATACAGAATCAGTCAAATCTATAACAAATACTCGATACATCCTGATGCGTATCATCGTACCAAGGAAGGAGATTCGCAAGCAGGTGGATCCAAAGGGGTTTAGTCGATAACGCCTAAGTGGTCCTCTTTTATTGTTGCAATCGCAAACTGGTAAAAATCAGTTTGGTGAGGTCAATCAAGAGCAGCAAGTGCCGTACTATTTCTGTTTGGTCCACCCTTGTACCCACGACCTTTAGTCGGACCTTTGTATCCTTTTCAATCACCTGTGATATAGGAGTGAGTATATTGTAGCATTGGGGGCGTGATGTCGCTGCATACCTGATCCGGAGAGGTGAATGAGGGAGGATTGGAATTTGGATCGAATCTCATGTCCGCATGAACGAGCTACAAAAGGACAGGTGAGCATCAAAACACGGCTAATATTCCAGTGAGCACCTGTTGGGAAACGAAACATCGCAATGGACCGACTTCAACGAAGAAACCCATCTAGTGCGAATGATTAACATCGTGCTTCATGACATATCGTGCCTGATATCACCTTGAGGACTTGCGTAACAACACCGTCAAGTACTTCTCCTTTGAATGGTTTGAAGACGACAGCCTTGTAAGTGATAATAAATTCCGCTTGGCCATTTCCTGAGAGCACAATGCCGTTGCCGACGTCTACGATTTCCAGGACGGCGATCACGAATCCATATTGACCAGTGCAGGTACCCTGGACGTCTGCATGGAGGCGCGACTCGATGTGTTCGTGGAGTTTCGGTCCGAAATACGACGGGTGCGCGAGAATGGTATGGGTTAAGACTTTCTGTTAGCTCATTAGCGCGGTGTGATACGCGCTTTGGGTCATGTCGTACGATGAAGAACATTCCTGGGTCGGGCGAGGTCCAACCACTGGCACAAAGGCAGCAACCTTTTTTTGCTTCACCCCTCGTTTGCTCTGCCTTCTTGTACACATGGGTCAGACTGCTTCAACGCCAGCACCACCTCCATCTGCTCCCGCAGCTCAACCGACACTCGCAAAATGTCCAGTCGACCACGCAACAATTCCAAAATCCGCTCCGATGGCTGCCCCCGCCGTCTCCTCATCTCCCACCCCAGCTCAATGCCCAGTTCAGCACGATGGCGCTCCCTTAAACGCTAGAAACCAAATGCCAGACCTGCCACAGCACGCAATCTACCAGAATCAAGCGGCGTCCCTGTCCACCGAGCGCATTACCTCGTCAATACCACGAGACGCCAGTTCAAACTGGGACTACCCCTCCCCTCAGCAGTTTTACAATGCTCTTGTGCGCAAGGGATGGGGGACACCTGAGGAACACATAGACACTATGGTCGAAATCCATAATTTTCTGAACGAGCAGGCTTGGAACGAGGTCCTTAAGTGGGAAAGCAGGCATGGAGAGTCAGTATTACAACTTTCATGCCTTCTGCTTTATGCTTATGTGAGAACTCTAGTCCGAATGGCTTGCTATTAGCACGCTTCAAAGGGCGCCCAGGCGAACTATCGCCTAAAGCCCGCTTCTTCATGTTTGCAGGTCGGGTTTGGCCTTCCCGATTCAGGTAAGGCCCCCTTTTCTGTCTTGTCCACGAATTCTCTTTAATTGGCGACTGTATTCAGCTCGGACCCACCCTTTGACCGACACGACTGGATAGTTCGACGGCCAGGGACAGGCCACGAAGTTCGCTACGTCATCGATTACTACGCGCTTCCAGATCAGCCGGACGGAACACCAGTGTTCTCGCTCGACGTCAGACCGGCACTTGATTCTTTTGGAAGTGCCAAGGACCGGGTGTTCGTTGCTACCGAGAATACGATGCGCATGCTGAAAGAGATGCAAGAAGAAAGGAAGCGGCAATCTCAGCAGTAGGCCGTAGCAGGTTGAGAGAGTACTTGTACGTTGTATAAATCTTATAATGACTTCTTACTACATTCGGAAGTTTCGCCGGCTTTAGGCTTGGTTTTTAGGTTCGAACTGAAGGGAAAAGCAGATTCGGAGAGAGTAAACCTTGCTTCACTGGTTCATCCCCAATGCATTTCCAACGGTAAAATCTATTCATCAGTGCTCGAAACGAGTGGGCCTCCCTGCTGCTCTTACACGACCTCCGCTTAGATGAGGTAACAGCTGCAGTCGACAAAACCTCTGACAATGGTAGGTCTGCCTCGAACGGAGTAGGAACAGAAATGGATATTCGCTAGACGCCTTTCAAGCAGCACTCGGCACCCACACGACTGGTTCCTGCTGAACTGTGGCGATAGAAGACCCACATTGTGTAGGACAGCTTATCGATCACTCGATGTCTCGAGAGGTCCTCCTCTTGGCCTTTCTGCTGTCTGGGACAAAAAAAAGAAATGCTTGTGGTTGCTTGCTCTCAAGCATGCAATGTCGAGATTAGGCTATGCTAAGGCTTCTGGTCTCTGGGTTCGAGATCTCACGCAGTCGATTTACTCTCCGATTATGACTTGTGAGAGGTTGTGGTTGGACGCTTCTCACCTCTATTGATTGACTTGCGCTCTTGGGTCTTTTTCAATGTGTTTCGCAGCACCTCGACCACAAGAATTTGAGTATAGTGTCCCTAGCCATGCAATGGGGTGATGGTCCGACGTCCACGCATGTGGTGGCGTTCCTGGTTTTCAACTCATTCACGGGTCAAAATCAGTATCGATTAAATAGGCCCAGTAATTGAGGGAATGGATACAGGCTATTGCCTAATACCCATTATGCCGACCGTTTCGTGAAGACTATCTCCGCTTGGGAGGGGGTACGATTGTTCTTTGGAATAACATTGGTCTGCAACCAAGGAAGAGCATGAAACTAATAAGTATCGAAACAAAAGACGCACCTCACCGACTGTGACGATCACCTAGAAGGGGTGTGGGTCAAGGACGAAATTCAGTGTGCGGTCCTGGGATCACCACTGAGTTATTACCCTTTTTCATTATTTCCAATTGGACACTGGCACCCACCAAAAAAACGTCGCACCCAGCGGTACGCAACCACGGGCCGCCAACCTGAATTTTGCCCAGTCTCATTTTTTGGCCTTGTACTTGTAAAGCCTTAAAGTGACCGTTGACGTCACCATTGAAGTACGGAAGCAGTACTGGTGACAGAGCCTGATTACTAAGGCCGAGGCTACTCCAGAAGGGCCTTTACGGGCTCAAACAGGTGGGGCGAATCTGGCACGAGCGTCTCAAAGCCGATATGGAGCAATTGGGCTTTGTTCAGTGCCCGAAGGACAACGCTGTCTTTCAAATCGGATCCTGGAGGAAAAACGATTGGGCCATTTGCGCCTTTTGGGTAGATGACGAGACGGGCGTCGGGTCTCCCTATCAGCTACAACGCGTGGCTACTATGTTCAAAAATAAGTATGGTATATCTGGAGAGGGAGAACTCACTTGGACCCTTGGAATTGGAGTCCGACGTGACCGCGACGCCTGTATTATTTCACTGTCCCAAGAAGCATACATCGACAATTTCCTCGAGCGTTTCAACCTGCAAAATGCCACTGTTGTCACTACTCCTATCGCCCCCGGCGCTATCCTTAGCAAAGAACAATGTCCGGCAACACCTCACAACAATACACATTACCGCGAGCTAATTGGTTCACTACAATATACTTCGCTGGCAACTCGTCCAGACATCAGTTTTGCCGTGAATAAGCTCGCGCAGTTTCTCATCAATCCAGGCACGGCCCATGTGGAGGCCGCATTGCGCGTCTTACATTACCTCAAGGGAACGAAACACTGGACACTTAACCTGGGTGGACAGGTCGTCGACATTGCCGGCTATACCGACTCGGATTGGGGCGCCGACCGCGACGATCGCAAATCAATTGGAGCATATGTATTCAGAATCGGAAACGCCGCCATATCATGGAAGACGAAGAACCAGTCTTCAGTGGCCCTCTCTTCAGTAGAGGCCGAATATATGGCCATGTGTCAGGCTGCCAAGGAAGCAGTCTGGCTTACCGGTCTCCTCAAAGACTTCAACATCGAATTACGCTCACCAATCATCTTATTCGGCGATAGTCAGGGCGCCCTCGTGCTTGCTCAAAACCCAGTCTTCCATCCTCGCTCGAAACACATCGCAATTCAGTATCATTTTACTCGCGAGCTTATTGTACAAACCAATCAAATCGCTGTACAGTATATCCCAACAAAAGCAATGATGTGTTGCGGTCTCGGCAGGGCCTTGGTGAGTGCGTCTGCCATCATGGTTTTTGTTGGGATATACTGTACAGCGATTTGATTGGTTTGTACAATAAGCTCGCGAGTAAAATGATACCGAATTGCGATGTGTTTCGAGCGAGGATGGAAGACTGGGTTTTGAGCAAGCACGAGGGCGCCCTGACTATCGCCAACTAAGATGATTGGTGAGCGTAATTCGATGTCGAAGTCTTTGAGGAGACCGGTAAGCCAGACTGCTTCCTTGGCAGCCTGACACATGGCCATATATTCGGCCTCTACTGAAGAGAGGGCCACTGAAGACTGTTTCTTCGTCTTCCATGATATGGCGGCGTTTCCGATTCTGAATACATACGCTCCAAAATTATGTCGCATTCGATGCACCGAAACCAATTAAAACGGCCGAGGCTGGATGTCTCTCGGCAATTGGCTCGGGAGTTTTGCGATTTTCGACATCAGTGGACGGACTTGAGACCCACGGCGAGCTAGAGGATGTTTACTACATACCCGGCATTGAAACTCGGCTCATTTCACTCGGGAAATTATTCACCCAAAGGTGGCCGAGCGTGCTGTTCAAATTCAAAATGAATAATAAACGAGTACAAATGTATTTTGGCAATGGAGTCAAAAGTCAATTGACACGTGCCTGCATTTCTGAGTTTGTCTAACTATATTATGATAAAACGGCCTAGCAAATGACCAGCACTAAGCTGAGATCCGCACAAGGGTGGTGGGTATAACAATGATATTCTGTGTATAAAACCATGAAAGAAGAGATGAATAATCACCACAAAAAAGTATTTGAAAACTCCAAAGTGAAGCACAAGGCGAGGTCAACTCTGTGCCTGACTGTTAATTTGAGACCTGGCAGACTGGGGTTGGAATACTACGGGGCAGGCGTGGCTCGTGACCAGAATGTACGAAATATTCCAGAAAGCCCAAAACATATTTACACCATTTATATGGATTATTCCATCAGTTGTACATGCAGGTTATTTCTGACCCAGTTCAGCACGATAGAAATGTCACGTTTCAATACTCGTTTCACGACCGTGACGGGGTGCTGGTGAAGTCGTTGAGGTGTCCACTTAATTGAAGTGAAGTCCGTCGAAAATTGGAGGGACATCGCTTCAGCGGACGCGCTATCGGCTAGCTTCGAGGCCAGCAGGGTTCCCAACCCGAACAGCTGTTTGTTATTGAAATTGTGGAGTACTGGGATAACAATCAAATCAGATTGGGGTATGTGAACAATGCCAGAATTGCCAGAAGCGTTGAGGGTGAAGTCTCGGTCATATCGGATTTTCACCGCACAGATCGACTTTCTAACAAGCCACCTGTCCATATATATACCACTCTGCAACGCGTCTTGTGAATCGCGCTTAGCTTCGATAATCGCCGTTGATGGTCACGTATTCCTGAAAGATACGTCAAAGGTCCTGCCGTATGGAAAGGTACAAGCGAAAGAAAAACGTACGTGACTAAAGTCACAGGTCCAATAAGTGGCTTTTTCGTGGCCCATCCCAAGTTGCACCAAAATTTCCAAGTCCTCACGCTCCAGGATCTTCTTCGCGCGCTCTTCATCAACTTGTTCAGGCTCTCCGTTGGTCAGCAGAGATAGGATTGGGGAACCGTCGGATGGGACAAAAGAGACAGAAACCGTCTGGGGATTGATCGGCTTTGATAGCTGGGTAGCGCCAGTAGCAGCAAGGATACGGCCCCAGCTAGGGTGAATGGGGAGCCAGTAGTAAGAGTAGGATTGGAATACAATTGAAACAAAACTTACTTGGCGTCCTCTCCGTAGAGGGCAGTTTTCACCAATGCTGAAGTTGAAATAGCAGAAGCGACCTTGTGGGCGTCTTCATATGTAGGAGCGCCCTAGTCGAAAATAATGTTCACACTAAGCGATAGAGTGATATACTAATGCCCTTACCTGAACTTTGACGGTCACGAATTTTGTTGCACCTTCACCGTCCCGCACAACCAGCTGTGCAAGCTCAGCGGCAAACTTGGTGAGCTCTTGTTGGAACGTGGTGAATTCGGTTGAATCTGCCGAGGTGATCTCTGCCATCCCTGAAGCGCCGTTTGCGAGTGCAACGATTGTATCATTGGTGCTCATATCCCCATCAACGTCGATGGAATTAAACGAGCGATCTACAGCGTATGTCAAGGCTTGCTGAAGCAAGGGTGGCGATATGGCTGCGTCCGTAGCGACAACAGCGAGCAGCGTGGCATGCAGAGGTCGGTTTGGGGACAGTGGACCCATATTAGGATGGATCATTCCAGCCCCTTTGTCCATGCCTGCTATCCTGACATCCTTACCACCAAGCTGGAATTTGCGTGCACGCAACTTTAAGAACGTGTCGGTAGTCATGAACGCCGTTGCTGCGAGCTCCCAATGAGCTGGTGTATCCCCAAGCTCGTCAACCTTGATATTCGTAGTAGCGGATGTTATTTTGGCTATAGGGAGGTGTTGTCCGATAACTCCGGTGGACATGACGAGGGAAGTGGGAATGTTTCTCGTCGAGCCAGCGTGTTGAACACGATCGGCGAGGGTATCTGCCGCAGCCACCATTTTCCACGCATCATCCAGACCTCGTTTACCGGTCACCGCGTTGGCACAACCCGAGTTGACGATTACTGCACGTGCGCGACCCGAGGCTTGCTCCAACACGTCTCTGCAGACCAATACAGGTGCTGCTAGGAAAGCGTTGCGCGTAAAACAAGCGGCAGCAGATGTTTGCGATTGTTTTGAAACGATGAGAGCGAGATCAAGGACTCCAGGTTTCTTCTTGACGCCAGCGTGCAGACCAGTGACAACGAAACCGCGCGGCAAGGTTTCTGGTAGCGGAGTGATTGCATGGTGAACCTTTGAAGGTGTCTGCTTTGCGAAACGCGCGCAGGTCGTTGAGAAGAATCGTCGCATCGGGGGCCAACCCGTCCAGGCGAAGAAAAATGATTTTGCCCACGCGCTTTTTCGAGGTGTATGAGGGGACGATAAAAGTATCGTGACTGTTTGGATTGCCGTTCCGTGATCTGTGCTCCCCGCTTGCGCCCAAGCCACTGTTTCCCCTTTATGTCACTCCTCTCGTCGTATATAAGGTCTCGCTTTCTTGTACGACTTAAGACTCAGTTTGTTCCCCACAACTGAGTCGTAAGTCTTCTTGTTGTGTCTCTGTTATGTCAGCTCATCATCGTGTATAGCCTTTCGTTACAGGTTCGGGTTATACATAAGCAGTTTGTTCCCCACAACTGAGTCCCTTTCGTTACAGCGACAGTCGGAAAGAAGGTTCGGACGAAGGCAAAGAACAAATGACTACGGTCGTTTGGACCACTGTATTGGGATTGCAATTGCCTATTGTTCAGCCTTACAAGAAGGTCGGACGGAAGCAGATCAGTCTTTACAATGCCTCAGGCAAATGATGAGCTCACTTTTTGAGTACAAAGCTCATGACGCAAATGCAGAGCGTTTATATTTCCGATCCACATCAACCTCAAGAAGTCAATACCATGAAGCAAGTTAGCGCTTTCCCGCCTAATTTCGTGCATAGCTTGGATGCTACGCATATGCTGACTGCTCTGGAATGTGATGTGCGTTGACTTTGAGGCAAAGATATTAACATGAGTGTAGCGACGGGATATAACTTTTGCGTCGGTTCACGATTCATATTGGTCGCACGCTGCTACTATACTATCGACGAAATGTCCAGCATTATTCGAGATTCGTTCGTGCACTAGTTCGAATGTCCTAGAAATCTACTCACCGAGGTAAAGCTTCTCCGCATTAAAGATAAAAGACTGACTGATGATCGAACTTGGCCGTAGTTCAAGCAGCGATATAAGAATTACAAGCTTCCACTCGATGCCTTAAAGACTCGTTCCATTGTCAAGCACTTGAAATTGACGCCTAGGATTCAACTACTGTTGGACAAGTACAACGAGGAACTACAGCAAGGGGATAAAGCTGTTTTTTCTGAAGGGAGCCAAGAAGAGGGAAAGAAGAAGAGGACGGAAACGCTACTAAGGTGGCAAAGGCTATTAACGCTACTGGCTCAGAGGAAACAAAATCTTGGATAAACCCAGTGGACTTATTACCTCCGTTACCGGAGAGGGGCAAGTTTGACATCAATGTGATGAAGGATTCTCCTTATTTTTTCTCAGACATCTTGTTTATCTTCGATTCGGCTCGAAGATTCAATATGTTATCGTAGAATTTGACCTTAGTTCCATCACCCTCGAAAACTACATGGTAAAGATTCCTGATTCCTTGTGCAGCCATAAGTCAGCACTAACACCTCCATTACTTTCACACCTGAATGAGATTGCGTTGGTGTGGTATTACGGAAGTCTAACAAGCCATAATCCAGCATGCCTGAGGTTTGGAGCCATTGTCCTTAAGCACCACCATCTGCAAACCTAGAGGCGTGTTCTGCTAGTTTGCTTCCATCGCGGGTGAGTTCAATGCCTCACTTCTTGGAAGGAATGAAGAAGTTGATACGACCAGCGCGAGTTCCAGCGGCTGTAGCATGTTCAGGAGAAATCCCGACGTTTCCATCAGTGATTTCGTGAACGCAGCGGTAGTATTCCTCTTGATATTGAGCCTCGGGAGGTCAATGGTTAGAGCACCTACGCGGCGATCCGACCCAGTCAGTTGTGAAGGCCTACTGTGACTGTCACAAAGGAGAGTAAATCCGAGTAGGATCCATTCGAAGATTGATGAGGACGGTCTTCGATAGCGTTCGTTTGTAGAAAATGGGTATGCATGTAAATAACAATAACAGAACACCTGCAGTAGCTGTCTTCTACTTTTCGGACCGACCAAGCTTGGATTTAGCTAGTATTGGAGATTGGGGAGCATCCTCATCGTTCATATGTCCTTTCCTCATTAATATGATGTAGAGGACGCAGATGGACGTTTGGCATAGGCAATGCGAAAATACAAGATAAAATATAAAAACCCCTTTGACGTATTTTACATGGGTGTCAGAAACCATATGCAGTCGGACTGCCACCCCGGCTCCTGAATAGCACATGACCATGTAATTCCTAATAAGCAAATACGTATCGCGGTCAGATGCCTTGATAGCCATGAAAGCAAACCAAAGTGGTTCACAAAGGCGCGAGGTGAGGGCGAAATGAACTAGGAACACGTGGGAGGGCTGTTTGACGGTTGGACCTGAGCACGACTGCAATGTGGCCCTTCAGTCTCTTCTTCACCCCAAAGTGGAAGATCATATCCCAAGAGAAGGTCGAAGCGAGAAATGTCTTGATTCAAGAGGCGCAGAGGCGTCTACCGACAGAGGCGACAACTGGCGGGGACAAGTATACGCGCGCCTCTGGTGCGCCGTGGCCTCTTGATCTGAGTTGAAATCAATACTCATGTCTTCATAGCCTCCGAGATCGTGGAGAACATCAGTCGAGGTGTGCTGGTTTTCGACCGCAGAATTATAGTCTCAACTTCTCTTAGGCAAGTGGACAGCCGTTCAAGTTGTGCAGGCGTATATTGCTCGTGCAATTTTGGTCAATGAGCAGACCAATTGCATCACTGAAGGTGTGTAAGACCGCGTGGACTTAGAGTCCATGTTGAAACCGGCCTAGTGATGTTCGCGACCGCCCTTGAGGAGGCCAAGCAATTGGATGACGAATACAAGGCCACTGGGAAGCTCCGTGGGCCGCTTCACGGTGTCCCTATCAGCTTCAAGGACCAGTTCGAAATTGTGGGCAAGGATGCCTCGATCGGATTTTCCAGGTTAGTCGGTACTCATGTCCTTCAGATTACTATTTTGACCTGGTTGTTCCAGTTGGTGCCAAAACCCGTGTGAAGACGATGCAGCATTGGTGAAGCAGGTTCGTCGAGCTGGTGGTATCCCCGTCTGCAAGGGAAATGTCCCACAGACTATGCTCATTTGTACGTGTTGCTGCTCAATGGTTGGTCCTCGTCATCTGACCTGCGTTAGTCGAATGCTCAAACCCAGTTTGGGGGACAACAGTCAACCCTTGGAATCGTTGGTATTTCCCACTCCCAGAGGAACTTATAATGAACTGGCTATATTATAATAGACGACTTCACCTGTGGCGGGTCATCTGGAGGGGAAGGTGTCCTCCTTTCCACGAGCTCAGTGGCATTGGGTATCGGCTCGGACGTTGGTATGGCGTCATTTTCTGTGATATCCTTTTTTCTCACCTTTTTTATAGGTGGCAGTTTGCGCATTCCGTCATTGTAGTGTGGCCTCTATACCCTCAAACCTTGTATCAAGCGGATCACTTCACTCGGTGCTAGATGTGAGAAGGTTTAATAAAGATGTTACACGCTACTGATGGAAACGCTTCAAGCTGCCAACCCTGGGTTTGACACCATTATCTCGACCGTTGGCCCGATGGCTCGGTTCGTCTTGTCCGCAAAAGGTGGAGGTTGACTCTTACTACTAGACCCAGATCAGTAGCAGATGTGGAACTTCTCAGCAAGGTTATCATTGGTGCTACCCCCAGCAACACTCACGAGGGACTTGCACCTGTACCGTACCGCAACTTCACGCTCCCGCCACGACCACTCAGGTTCGGGTACTATCTGGATGGTAATCGAATGTAACTCGCGAGAGTACTACATTACTCACAAATTCATAGACAACTGGATCAAGACCTCACCAGCAAACCGCCGAGCTGTTATGATGACTGTGGAGGCACTGCGAAAGGAAGGGCACGAAGTGTCCGAATTTAACCTACCTAATGGTATGCGAGCAGCTGGCCTCTAGCTATTTCGTGATCTGACTATTCACAGGGCCGAAGGCACTCAAGATTTTCACCGGACTTACCTCTGCAGATGGATATGACACGATACTATCACCCCGGCTTGTGAACGGCGATCCAGCAGAGTCCAATCTTTTCCTTGTGAGACTGGGCCCTCAGTTATTCGGTACGTGGTTGGAAATTCGACCTTTGGAAACACTTACTCAACTCTGCCATGACAGGTTGGATGCGCTCTTCCATAGTGTTTCTTGGCAAGTATCTTTTTGGCGATCCCCTCGCGGCAGAGATTTTCTCCTATTCCCGAAAAAAGGATCTAAAGGAGTATTGGGCGCTGAGTAAAGAAAAGCACGGCCTAATCAAGGAGTTCTATGATCAAGTCTGTCGCTTTGGTGTCCCAGTAGGACCAATGCTGACGTCAACCCCGCAGGTCTGGTACAAGCATGACTTCGATGCCATAATCGCTCCGGGAATGGCTATACCTGCATTGCCTCATGGGTAGTATCTATTATCTTGGCAGTGGAGGCGTAAGCTAAACATGCCTCTCTCTTTAGCGCGATAAAAAGCGTCGCTCACCTCGCAAGCGGTACTCTCTACTTCAATGTCGTAGATTCCCCAGTAGGGGTCATACCGGTCACCCGCGTGGACCCGGCCTTAGATTCTCTTACTGAGGAATGGTGGTCCGATCCAAAGGGACATGGTACTAAACTTTTTGAGGCCGATATCTATAAGGGGGGCATCTACGATCCGGTTAAGATGAAGGGATTGCCACTCGGTGGGTTGATTACCCAACTATTCCTATCCTCTGCCAAAAGCTTATGGACTACGTTCGACAGGTGTTCAAATCGTGGGTAGAAACTGGGAAGACGAGAAGGTTATCGCTATTATGCATGTGGTCGACAAGGCGCTGGGCCCGAGAGGGTTCGGTCCATGTGCTTGGGAAGACTTCCAGAAAGCCAACCAGACAGTAGCCTGAATACTCGCCGCATCTCGCAGCGCACATCTACTCCCTAGCTATCAATATTGTACTTACGAGGGTTTACTGTGAACTTCCATTATGCGATAAGGAGTCGTCATTATGGCACGAAGGCGGAAAGGTGCGAGTGATTATGATACACAAGATGGAAATAAACATGGGTGATGGAGTATCCTATAAGCCCTCAAAGAAGGACAAATCCTGCGCCGATAAGCCTCCTGCTTGAGCAGTGCCCTTCGATTTTGGCGCAGCCTCAGGTGGTCGGACGGTTGTTGGAACTTGTGAGAAAGGTACAAGGGAAGGCGACATGACTCGAGATGGCTCAGTCGACCCATTACTCGGAGTCTCAAAGCCCATGAGTACTGCCAGATCGGACGCGGGTGTTGGGCTCTGTGGGTCCTGCGGGGGAGCATGTCCACCTAATAGGTCGACAGCAGGCCCACGGGAGATCGGTCGCATACCAGGTGGTGGAGGGAGGAGTGGTGCGATTGGCATGAGCATTGCCGGTGGTCGGGTTGTACCCCCAGTTGACTGTGGAGTAAGAGAAACGGCTTTGTGCGGAGGTAGCACCCCCCGTGATAAGGGGCTACCAGTAGGAGTGGGGCTATTTGGAAGTCGTGGAGATAGTACAGGAGGCGTAGCGGGTTTGGGCGGAAGTGCTGGAGCCGTCAAGGAACCAAATTCGTTCAGTCCCGCAAGTCCGGTCGGATGGGAGGTGCTTAAGGTGGTAGACCGTGACCCATGGATTGAGAGAGGGGATATTGGTGCATGAGAGGTATTACTCAAGGGTTGAGCTCTCGCTGCAGGGCCCGGCTTTGCAGATGACGAGGTGGACATGAACGATGCGAAGTCGTCATTCACAAGACCGGACTTTTTGAATGAGGGATTGACCAATGATGAGAAATGATCGGCAGTTTTCGTAGGGATCGTTGCAGGGGCTATTGCAGTCTGCTTGCTCGGGCCTCCGGGTACATCCTTCTTCTTAGCACCAAGGAGTGCATAACGGCTGCCTACATTATCGTCGTTAAACTCGCCGTAGAAGAAGTCCTCAATCAATTTCTCATCGAATGCTAACGCGGCCTGCGCCTCCAACATTCTTTCGAACTCATCCTTGCTCATCTGTTCTACCGACTGAGTAGGTGGAAAAATGTCCGTATTGACTGCCTTGAGTGCAGCTTGCAAGCCTTCAAGGTTCTCGTCATCGTCGTCGTGGTAAGATGGAACGGTTTCGAGAAAGGTGAGGTCACTGGAATCTAGAGATATTGAGCTATGAGGACTGTGCGCCTTTGCTCGCGACCACCGGCCAAGGAATCGTGAAACAGCGGAACTGGCTGGGGCTGGTTCTGGGGCCGGGGAGGACACTGAGAACGAGGTATTTAATGGTGGTGCCGCTACTGAGATAAGTGAGGGCATAGGTTCAAAACCAGGTGGAGGGACTGCAGGAGAGGAAGGAGCCGACGCGCGAGGGCTCTCTGAGCTTGCCCTTGCATTTGCAACTGCCGAAATACCTGCTACTACAGGAGATGTAGAATTGGGAGTAGTGTGGGAAGCAGGAATTCCGACTTCCGGCCCTGTCGTCGATTTTCGTGAGAAGAAACTGAATATTCCCTTCTTCTCTGTTGGAGCAGGGGTAGGATCCTCTTCTATTGCACTTGGTGTCCAACCCACCATATAGTCATCGAGGTCCTTCTGTGCCTTGACTGCCTGTTCCCATGCAGCCGAGTCTTTGGAAAGATGTGAGAGGGGACTGTTCAACATGATTGGTGCAGACTTCGTGACTCGCAATGATCGCAGATAGGCCGCCGAAGCCTTCGTCCTCGAGAATTGTATTGGGGGTGGTGGTGACACTTGGACAGGAATGGTGTGGTTCAACAAGGCGCCGCTAGAAGGCGAAGACTTTCAGAATAACTATTACGCATGTAGAATTTACTTACAATCCTTCAATATTCTCTAACCCACCGTCCCATTCGGATCGGGGAGCGGCATGACCCCGCACAGAGGCCAAGTCCATACCGGGCCACAACTGAGAGCTCAGTTCCTCAAAATAGGCCATTATAGAGGACATAAGCTCAGGAGGCTAGACAATGGGGATAATATTAGCGTGTCATCTTCAGACTTATGGTGTGGGCGCACCATCTTAGTATCTCGCAACTTTTTCTCCTGGACAGCCTTTTCCCAATCATCCACGGGACCTTCGGGTTGCTTTTCGGTGGTCATATGAGCCTGTAGCTTCGGCTCTGCCACCGCTCCTCCCCATGGTGAACTCCAGTCTGCGTCAGTGGCGACTGGACTAGTCACAGCCGGTGCCCATTCATTCGGAGTAGCGACAGCTAT
>WNFL01386549.1_pt2 | contig 23371 bp, 29 predicted proteins | sample 5400361 | NCBI WGS metagenome assembly WNFL01 (sample SAMN13153351, study PRJNA577476) | soil metagenome | isolation source: 40 cm soil on Douglas fir-dominated hillslope | place: USA:California | collected 2013-09-17
AGTACATGACGAAGAATAAATTCTCCTCCATCGTTACCACAGAGACGGGCAAGATTGCGGTGGGGAGCGAGAAAGGTGATATCAGGCTGTTTGACAAACTGGGAAAGATTGCAAAGACCACTCTTCCGGCCCTCGGTGATCCTATAAGAGGCATCGATGTCACCAAAGATGGTCGCTACTTGGTCGCGACCACCAAAACGTACCTGCTGCTCATCGACACACAGATCGGCGTTGGACCTAATATTGGCAAGTCCGGCTTTGACAAAAGCTTCCCTGCAAACTCAAAGCCCATTCCACGGCGATTGCAATTGCGTCCGGAGCATGTGGCGTACATGAACTCGAGTGTTGACTTCTCGCCAGCTCGGTGAGATGTTATTATTTTTCACGTAGTCTACTTGGCTCACGCCCTCCAGGTTTAACACTGGCCCAAATTCACAAGAAACTACTATCGTTACCTCAAGCGGACCATTTGTCATTGCCTGGAACTTCAACCAAGTGAAGAAAGGAAGGGTAGACAAATATGAAATCAAGAAGTATGAGTTCTTCGGCTTTAAACCTTTCTTTTGGCTAAACCAGTGCATATAGGTATTCAGGCAGTGTAGTGGAGGACAACTTCTCATTTGGAAATGACAAGGACATTGTAAGCATAGTCTCCACTCATTAATCGCAGCACCTGGAATCTCTTTTAGATTGTTGCATTGCAAGATGATGTTCTCATGGTCCCGAAACGAGCACTGAAGAAACCCACTCGAACATCACTTGCATCTCCAGCTCAAAATCTTCCTAGTCACAGTGATATTGTTAATGCACCATATTGATATTGCGAGGTGGACTCCTAGAGCATTCTGTGGCAGTTTACCGTTCTGTCATCGCTTTGGGTCCTTTGGGACATAAGCTAGTGTGCTTGTGGTTAATGCAATATTGTATTGGTTTCTCTCCCATGTATTAGAATTCACAAATTCATTGGAATTTCTACACAGCTGGGGGTATGTATGACAAGGATCGCGTTTGTTGGAACGATCTGCACAGCCCAGATGTGGCTGTGTTGCCCCCCGGACTCAAGAACCCTAGTCACAAGTCACCGAGCGCACTGCATCCCAAATTATGACGAAAATTGTCTGACCAGCAACACAAAAGACCTGTTTAGGACTTGAATCAGTCACTCTCAACTTCAACTTGTTTGATGCCTAACAACTGGGGTTCGTGGCTGCAAATTGCCTCCCAACATTCTCTTGGAGATCGTCACCTAGAATTGCGGACAATTGGTGCTGGAGGATGGTCCGCCTCTTCATCTGAAAAACAACGAGGTGTGATGATGATGTCATGTGGACTTTTCTTCTGATCCATGGAGTATTTATTTTGGAAAACTGTTCGCAAGAGTAAATGATTGAAGACACGACTGACATGATAATTTACCTTCCAGAATTGTCTGACAGCCAGGTACAAGCGCTGTCGCTGCCAGCAAGGTGCAGGCTTGGGCCCTTAATTGGTTTGACTGTAATTGGGTCCATGACAATTTCGTCTTTGCGGTCGGAGAAACGATAGGCCTCCTATGCATGGAAGCCGTTGAGATATCAGATGGACGTTGAATCGCGCTACGGAGAAGGTCGTACCGATCCATGTCCAGTTCTAGGCCGGTGACCGCCAGGAATCAGGAATAGGCTTAGTCAATGGCCAACCGCTCATTATTTCTGTTCCTCCAAAAATCGTAAAGTTTTCTAATAAATACACTAGACATGATCTCGCATCAAATCAGATTTTTATATTATTGACTCGAGTTGACCGAGTTGGCATTTTCGCCGCAAGCTCCTAAACCTCCTCTGAACCTCCTTCTCAGCAGTCAGTATCTCCTATCATCGTCTGAGCTAGATTGTGAGCAAGGTCCAACCTTCTATGTCAATGTTGCTGGTGGTGGATGTCATTCTTACGCGGCAATATATGCCGGCCACACAGACTGGGGATAGCGAACAGAGCTGAGAGAGCCGTGCTATTTCACGATACACGAAACAGATTCAAGCGACTACAAGGGCGAGTAATCAAGCGAGCATTGCCGGTAAACGATATCGACGAGCCGACGCGTGACACAAACCGGACGGTCCAAATCTACATTACTATATATTCTGGCAAGCACCACACGGGTTATGAGGACAAATCGTTCCAGTTCATGAACATGGACGGATCGATCGTGGTAGGGATGTTCGTCGTTGCGGGTTTTGGTTGCTGCTGTTGTTGTTGCAAGATAGCAGCGGGTGTCAACCCGGTCATGGAGGGCGTCGCGTTCACTCCGCTCTGCTGACCGGACCATTGGTGCTGGAGTGGTTGTCCAATACCGCCCATCATCCCATTCATCATCCCATAGTTGATTCCCTGCATCTGCATGGCTCCACCTGCGAGTTGCTGCGTTATCGCGCTCTGATCAAGCCCGTTCGTCGCAGGCCAACTGCCAGCAGGAGCCGACATACCGCCGAGGTTCTGCTGATGATTAAATCCTTGAGTAGACATCTGGCCATGCTGTGGGGGCTGTATCATTTGTTGAGACTGCTGCATGAATGGGCCCATGTTCCTCATAGCGGTCTGTTGTCCGAGCAGATCACCCGGTGGTCCCATTGCCGGATTCGATGGGGTACGTTGGTGATTGGTCATCTGAGGGGAAGCAACAGCCAGTTGCGCGGTGTGACTCAAAGGGGTGGCGGCAGGAGGAGATATGCGATTTGGAAAGCCTTGTGGCGGGAGCATTGAGCCAGTCATTGCTGTTCGACCAGCTTGCGCTTGTTGCTGCTGAATGAGGTTGAATTGTCGCGGATTATTGTGCATTCCAGCTTGCAGACCTTGAGCGCTTCCCGGTCGCAGACCGTGATTGCCTTGAGTCTTTGCATGGTTCTGCAACGGGGGTTTAAGATCTGGTACTGATATTTAGGGCGTGTGACGCTTACAAGCTGAAGCTGTATTAACACCCGAATTTGGTTGTCTCGGGGAAGGGCCGAGAAATTAGGGACTCGCGAAAAGGCATATTGGACAAGGGAATTTCCCATAGGGTTGGTACTCAAGATGTGGTTCCACTGCGCGGCCATCTCCTGAGTGAACGGTTGCTGGGGGTTTGAATTCGGTGGAGTAACACCGTTCCTAGCCGGAGCTGTAGCACTTTGTTGCTGAACGCGCATCTGAGCCTGTCGCATCTGCTCCTGGGCAGACAAGGGGTTGTGCGCACTGCTCGCGGTGGAGTGCGCCGAACTGGGACGGGCGAAGGGGACAGATCCAGCGCGGGAACTGACCTCCGTTGGGGCAATAGGGGTAGGGGCCACTGGCGTAAGTGCTTCAGATGGAGGACCCATCGTGCGTGGTGGCGTCGGGGACGGTCGCTTTGATTCTCCCGTGTCTTGTCGCTTGCGAGGAGAGAGCTGATCGGGTGGAAGCATGTCATCCTGTCTTTCCCGCTTGCGACCAGCAAGCGCGTGGTGCTGGCGCTTGCGTTGTTCGCGGGAAATCTCTCTCGCAAACAAGGTTGGGAGGGTTTCGTACAGCTGGGGAAGCTTGCCCATCGGGATATTTTGGATGAAGGGGGGAGGTGCTATAGTGGGGAGTGAGGCAGAAGGCCGTGGTGCCTTGGCAGAGAGTCAGTAACATTTTGGAAGGATGAAGCTCAGGCCATACTGGTTCTTTTCCCGGGGGATTTGATATAGTAGCGAGCCACAATAGGTTCATGTGGATGCGTTGAGTGTAGCTAGGTGGACGTCAGGGGCTGAGTGGTACTAACAAAAATGATGACACCTACTGTGTATGCTCGGGATAATGTTGGATCCCACGACGCTGCATCTCATTCCATATCCTGTACAGCAGAAATGTAAGCCCTTGATGATGTTTCACCGTTTTCACGACGCGAGTGCACTCACCGGCCCAACTCGAAGTTAATTTCAAGGACGGCGTCAACCTTTGCGGCACCATCTACATTAGAAACCGAGTCCGGAGAGGTGCGTTCGGAGTTTGCTGAAGGGCGATCGGTTGAAGGCACAGGGTCGCCGTTCACCTGCGCAGCCCCTTGCTTTGGATTGAGCGCCTGGGAATCTGAGTCGGGCTGAGGTGCGGAAATTGCGTGGGGTCGTTCCCGAGTGATATCACCATGCTCCTTGGACTCTCCCACCGCGGGGTCGGTTGATGTTTCGGGCTTTGTGTCGTCTGCGGGCGAGGACAGCACGTCGGCGGCGGATGGTTTCTGGACCGACGCCGACGCCGCTGAGGGAGAGGAAGGAGCAGGAGAGAGTGACGAAGACGAGTCTGCGTCGCTCGGGAGCAGCTTGTTGTTCGGTAGGGCGGGTGCGTCGTCGGCGGCAGGTGTAAGAGGCGTTGTTGGCTGCTGGCCGTCGTTTTGAGGGGCGTCGGGGTCGGCCTGAACAGTCTGAGAGGTGTCCTGAGTCGTGGAAGAGAGGTCGTGTTGTTGTTGTTGTTGTTGCTCCTGCCACTGAGCGTCGGAAGTGTCCTTTGGGTCGTGGGTCGCGGCCGAGTCTGGCGTTTGTTCGAGCACGGAGCTCATTGGTTGTGGTTGTTGTTACTCGAGTAACGGAAAAAAACTATTAGAACACTGTATTTCTTCTATCAGGGCTCCGTTCGCATGCGATGGATAGTAACCAGGCGCCTCGACCCGTTTCTCCGCAGCGGGCTCGGTGGGCGGTGGGCCGAGACGATTAAACGGGAGGTTGGAATATGAAGGAAGAACTGAGATTGTGATAGAAGAGGGGCTGGCTAGGCAGAACGAGAGGCTGCGTTGAGGTGGGAACTGGGTTAGTTGACGGTTGGCCCTGGATCTGGATGGACCCCATTGGGACCTGGGACGGGGACGGAGAGCGCGGGGGCAGAGAGAGTTGAGAGAATGACATGGAGGAGGATGAAGGTTCTACATAGGGACATAGCATAAGGCATAGGAACCCAACCAACCAAACCCGAGACGGACAGGAACCCGCCCGCGTAACAACGCGACTGCGAGCACACGCACACTGGATTGACGACATACGCCCTTCTACCTTCTATCAGACTCTCAATTACAAATTACCTCATCGGCTTCGAATTCTCAATTACCACCTCCTTATCCAAATCACCTGCCAGCACCCAGCCATACCCCATACGGTGCACCAATCTCTCTTTCCACGCTGCCTGCACTGAGCTCGCTCCATCTCGTGCACCTTATCCGCGCTTCGCCATTGTCACGCCCGACGCCCGACGTGCGACAGCCGCAGCCGCCATCTACAAGATCCAATCACAAGGCAACCCGTTATCATTCCACCCGAGGAACAACGTACTACGTCTCGTCCTCGTCATCCATTTCGTCCAGGTCCGCCATGAACCGCGCCAGTTCCTCTTGGTCAAGCCCATCCTCAGTCAGCTGGCCTTCTGCCGTCTTGTCACCCATTACTTTGCGCTTCTTCGCGTTTTGTGCACGCCCCGCCGCACTCTCTGGAAGCTGTGGTTGATCGCCCGCAATCTCCGATCTTACCCCCGCGGCGTTTTCAGCCTCAAGGGCTTGCGTAGAGTTGCCCCGAGGCCCTGGTCGCAAAGTGAGGATGGCCGCGAGCTTAATCGCACCTTTCCCACCCCACCGTTCGCTTTCTGGTCTAAAATCACAGTAGTCAGAGTATGCAGCCCTGTTGAGCGCTGGCGGGTCAGAGTAGGCCTCCGCCAAAAGTAGGAGCGCGCCCATGAAGTACGGGGTCATCTGAGCAAACGATCGAGTGATGTACGAATACGCCTAGATGACAAGAAATGAGGAATTAGTGATCGAGGGGATGCGTGCTACCTGTCAGGCACGCACTTTAGCTGGTGAGACGGGGAGGCCTTTCATCAATCCTCGCCACTGTTCGTTTTCGGTTTGTATGAGAGCGCTGACTGGGGTTCAGTGGTCAGTGCGCTCGCTAACAATGGTGGCTCACATCCTAAGGTTGGCGAATCAGCCGACTTTGTCAAGCACAGGATGGTTCTTACAATTCCCACCTCCTTCCCATGAGCTCAACATGCGGTTGGGCCGTCGTAGCATCCGGTTCCATGCCCTTCTCTTTGCCCTTTTCATAGATTCCGGTAGCGACACCTCTCGCAGTCGCGTTCATCTCCGTGTAAACCGACGCTGTGGAAAGATAAGTTTAATAGGAGATATTATAAACTACTAAAGCCACCATACCAATGGAGAGGGCCTCCTCCCTCGTAAAACCTAGCTTTTCAGCGACAACTGCAGCCCAAGCCATCATAACAGGTGCACGGTTCACTACCACCGAACGAGTCATCAGTTCCGCCTCATTCTTGTTTTCCTTGTAATCGAAACTGGGAAGGGATGCAGCCTCATCTTTAAGAACCGTTGGGAGGAACATGTCATGGTCCGTCGTCCGCTTTCGTTTCTTGCTTGGTGACGAAGGCTGCCGTTATCAGTCAGTCAATATAAATAAGAGTGGTGCTGCGGGTCCTGCCTTTAGAAATTCATCCGTCACCTTTTGATGTCGTTCCATGAGATTTTGTGCGAGCTCGTTTCGATCCGTCGGCCTCGGCGCAGTATAACCCGCGTGCTTGATCGCAGTGAGCACGCCCTTTCGTAGTTCTTTATCCCCGATACCAAGGTTCACAAGGTTCACGTTATTTAGACCGGCGAGCTGTTCACCAGTGCTGTGCGCTTTGTATCTAAGCATCGAAGGCAAAGTATAAGAGCCTGCACGGGCCGAATATAACTCCGGTATGCATACACCTTTGCCGCTACGGCCATAGCGTTCTTCATCGAGACTCCACCGTCGGTCAGCATCTTGAGAAAGGCAGGCAGTGGGATCTTGTCAGTTGGTAGGAGTGGCTTCTGGGAGGAAGTGCTCGTCTCCTTTTTAGCAGGCATCTTGGAGGTTTCTTAAGGATCAGCAGAAGGGTGGCGAAAAGAGAAGTTTCCCTTGTTTGCCCTCAACTATTTGATCGCGATGATACGCACATCTTGAGGCTGAAGGTATGGTACTTGCCTATCATTTAGTGTACTTCTTGCATCTGTATTTGACGGATACTAACACATTCCCGACGAACCACGCGACAAAGAACCAAGCAGGGTTCCCTAGTAAATACGAATCAAGTGGCCGAGCTGCTTCCTTTGACTTGCCTTACCGCCTTTCTAATACCTCATCCTGCCTCATCAGGATATGAGAGGCACCTTCTTGGGCAGTGGCGTGTCGAGCAGTGGTGTGGCATACCGTTTATCGAGGCTGGAGCGTCAGCTCGCTCTCTGGTAATGTCATGTCTACGCAGTACCCAAAGGACCTGGTACAACTGAAATCGTTAAAAGAGGTGAAGTAGGAACTTCTTTTCAATGGGCTTGCCAGAATAGGTAGTCGTAGACTTGAAGCACAGAGATGAGACGTTGGCCATCCGTTCAACTTGCTCAGTGTGTGCGGGATTGTCCTATGAGGATTTGAGATTATCGGCGCTGGTTCTATCTTCCACTGGAAGTGAAGGAGCCTTTCTCGAAACCAACCGTCACACAATCTTTATATGTAGACTAGCACCACACACGCCCCGTATATGCCCGTGGAATATTCCTTGCCTTGATTCTCGATTTTTGTGGCAACACTTTGGCAACCAGTGTTCCCGTCGATGGGCTACCCTTAGAGCACCTGTACACAGGTCGAACTCCGTCGTGGATAGCATGAAGCAGGGCATCGACTGCGATTTTTATCCCCCAAGCTGTACTGCCCGTGTTTACCAGCTCACCGGTGGCTTTCTACGCAGACCCAACGAGGTGCTGAAAGATATGCCCGAACCATAGGGGTTCTGCTTGTGTTAGACGTTCGCGGACAAATATTAGACTTTTCCTACATGTTTCTGCATGAGTTGCGCGACATTCAACTTGCTATGTGTTAGATATAGGGTTTGTACGAGCCTCAACTAAATGGCGAGTATGAGAATTTCCGGCCAATTTTTTGACCAAGTTTTGACAGACTCCGTACTTCACCATTCACCACCGTCTCACCATCTCTTGACGGAGAAAGCCCCAGAATGGGTGGTACTGACAAAGAGTGGCGAGGTAGAAAAAAGGGTTGAACCATGACCATGAACCAATGGTCAATGTTTTTGGACCTCGCCTCGTTCACCCATATCTCTCAACCTATCTATATCGTAGCCCTCGTTCTTCCATTTGTCTACATGCTGTTCTGGAGGAAGCCCAAATGGGACCCCATAGGCAAGGTGTGACCTGACGCTCTCGTATTGACCCTGAAATAACCCACTGCTTGCAGAGGTGCTTCGTCCCCGGTGGTAGCTCCGGCCTCGGTCTCGCATTATCCACGTTACTCATTCAAAAGGGTGCGCACGTTGCCATCGTGGCGCGGGACAAGGAGAAACTCGCGAAAGCAAAGACAATTCTTGAGGTTCGTCCAGTCTTCTTTTCGTCACTCTCATTCTCCATCTTCTATGATCTATTGACGTATATCACATCCATATAGGCCGCCCGGGTCAACCCGGACCAAATTGTCACCACACATGCTTTCTCCCTCGCATCCCTCGAGGCATCTCAACAGGCCCTCGAGGAAGCAGCAGCCCATCACAATGGACGTGCACCAGATGCGATATTTACCTGTGCTGGATTGTCCACTCCAGGGTATTTCCTGGAAATGACCGAGAAGCACCTTCAAGACGCAATGACCAACGCTTTCTGGGTCCAAGCTTATCCTGCTAACGTACGTTCTCCACCCTCTCCATTCGAAGTTTGGACATTTAAGCAATAAGGCGAGTAGGCAGGTGCAAAGATGATGGCAAAGCAAGGTGTCAAGGGCAAGATATGTTTCGTATCGTCGGTTCTGGGGTATATGGGATTGCCAGGCTATGCTTCTTACTCTCCAGGGAAGCATGCTCTCATGGGTGTGTTCACATGTCACTTCGGTGTTCCTCTACTGAAGGTCGTCGTCCTCCAGGCTTAGCCGAATCGTTGCGTTTTGAATTGGCAATGTATGACATCGGTGTGCATGTCTTCGCTCCATGCACGATGTACACCCCGGGATATGAAGCCGAGATGCAGACGAAGCCAGCAATCACGAAGAAAATTGAGGAGACTGATGGGGGACTGAGCCCTGAACAAGCGGCCAGGGCTCTGCTTGCGGGTGCGCACACTGTACGGAGATCTCGCGTCTGTGCTGACCTAACATGAGCAGGAATACAACGAGGGCATGCCCATTTTGCGGGCGATTTAATCACAAACCTCTTCCGAGTGTCTACGAGAGGTAGTGCACCAAATCATAATATCTTTGTGGATGCCGTGCTACAAATGATTGCATGGGTTGGTCCCCTCACTCATTTGCCAATCAAGCAGAGAAGCTAACACAAGTAATCTGACAGCCTGGTGTACCAATATGGCGGTGGATTACAGAGGCCCAAATCCGAAATTTCAAAGCAGGTCATTTGCAAGAAATGCGGGACAAAGGGCTCGTCGCATAGATGTCAAACAAGAGTATCGATCAATAAATCTCATCTAGGCATATTATGTCCTTCGATATCGCTCTCGTTGCTAGGACGTGCACACGAATTGCAACTGTAGGAGGCATCTACACGACATAAATGCATAGCGCATAGGAGCATACACAATATATTTTGATTTGCACACATCCACTGCATGCATAACCGCCCCCAGAAAGAGCACGTTGAAACACAATAAGATGGTTGTTACACCTCCTTGACCTTGACAGTACCACGCAACAGACCAGTCTACACATGCATCGATTAGGACGCCGTGATTCCGTGAGGAGAACCGAAGTGTACTTACCCGGCGTGCAGCAATAAGACCAACTTTCTGACCAGGGACCGCTTGCCTGGAAACGGTGGAGGCTTTGCCAATGTGCTGATGGTTACCACCACCATGAGGATGGTCGACAGGGTTCATAGCAACACCACGAGTGCGAGGCCAGCTGCGAAAGTCAATCAGAATAGCTCGGCGGAACTAATAGCGATGTGACGTACTTGTAACGCTTCGCCTTGTATTTATGGTACGCACGGCCAGCTTTGAGTAAAGGTTTGTCGATTCGACCACCACCAGCGACAATCCCGACAGTGGCACGAGCAGAGCCAGAAACAGTCTTCTTGGCGCCAGATGGAAGACGAATACGAGTCTTGTTGTCATCAGTAGAATGACCGATAATAGTGGCGTAGTTGCCCGAGGCGCGAGCGAGCGCACCACGGTCACCAGCCTTCTCCTCGACGTTGCAGACGATGGTACCTTCGGGCATACCAGAGAGTGGAAGTACGTTGCCAACGGCGAGCTGAGCCTTCTTGCCGCAGTAGACGAAAGCGCCAGTATGCAAGCCCTCAGTCGCGATGAAGGTTTCACTTCGCTGCTTATAACGGTAAGGGTCGCGGAACACAACACGGGCAAGAGGAGCGCCACTATTGTCAGGGGATGTCCAGAGGTCAGCCAGGTGTGAATTCAAGGATTCATCAAGGGTTCCACCGACCGGCCAGCATCATGAATGATTGCCTTCACGATCCCGCGAATGTAACCATTGCGCTCGGCGAAGTCAAGAGGTCGGAATCGTGCAGGAGCCTTGTTGTGGTGGGTATGGGACTTGAACTGGAGGCCCGAAGGTACGAAGATGAATCCGAGAAAAAAAATTATTTAGAAAAATACCAAATAACGTAGAGAACATCCGTACGATCGCATGGGAGCGCCTTTGTGCTCTGATAACGCGCCCCATCACGTGCCTCTGTAAATCTTATGACAGACAAGCGAGGGCGGGAGGTTAAGTGGTTTGTTTGGTTCTGTTTGGACGATGAACAAGGTTTGGATCGATCTCGGGCACAGGAGATGGAGAAAGAACTAGGCGACTATAAGAACTTGGAGGTACCGTAGAGCGCGGGATGTACTGTAACGCCATTTCGGCTTGATTGTACTCGAACTACAGGACGCCTTGGGTAGACCTGATGGGGCGCTATAATGGCGTCAAACTTGTAACAATAAAGTACAAACAACACATTAACTCCCTTGGAGGGGCGGGTTAGGAGATCCAGGGAGGATAGTTCCGCGACCTGCCCCGTTTGGCACACAGTCACCAGTCTCCATCCAGCCATCCGTGTTTCTATATGGCAGCAAGGCGTGATATTAAATAATCATTCTGGTTTCGCGGCCAACTTAAATTATCGATGGACAACATGTGATCGAGAGTGAAATACCGTTACGCTATTGCACAGTGCGCAGAACCTGGAAACATTGTGAGCGTTCAAGCCAATGATATATCAATGCATATCTACTTTTGACGTAAATTAGCTCCTCAGTCAATCTCGACTTTTCAAACCATAGTTTCTAGGCCAATTTTATGCCTCTGATGAACCCCCTGGAACGATCCTGAAATTGAAGGACCTCTATTTGAGCATAGGCTCTCATCACCAATGGATTATTTCTCAGAAGCCCCTTTTTCTTGAGTAGGCGCTACTCCATGCCTGCCTTAGGTCCACATTTCGGGCAACCGACTTGTGAGAATCGCGGGGTTCGTCCAGTCTCTTGTCCAATGGAGCAACCATGCACTACGTCATACGGGTGCAGAGCTCGGAGCTATGCCGTCCCCAGTGAGTAGGACGCAGCTACAGTCGACGCGGACAGCAGCTGGAGTTTATGGCTGCTCGTCAAGGAGAGGAGTAGTGGAAGGACTAAGGTGCAAAGAAGTAGAATTTATTAGTACAGTTGGTGCGAAAGATATGTTTCGGCACGCGCCTTTTTCACATTTCAGGACGTTTCGGGACGCTTCCAGGTCAGTATGTAAATAAGTTTATGATATTATACTCGCAGGGACCTGTTGATCCCTGGTAATATGCAATTCCAAGGTGTCAATGATCGCAGAACCACTTAATTGCATACCCCTCGTTAGGGTCACGCTCTTCCACTCCTGCGTGGCAGGTGGACAAAGCCACCACATTTTCGATATTTTGCCCTTTCGCCAGCAACAAGCAAACAGCATGCGGCTTTTGCTTCTGTTGGCCTTTTGGGCCACCCTACTTACTCTCGTTTTCGCGTCGTACGTGCATTCGTTCTTTGCCTTGCTCGACGCCGTTGACACCGCTGCTTCGTGGCGCTAGAAATTGGGACAAGGTATGCCGTGGCACGTACCCTGACAAGCCGTGGGCCTGATATGGGGGTGTGGGTAGGAAGACTACGAGATATTCGATCTAGTGTCTGCAGTGGAAAAGTCTGAAGGTGTGTACGGCGACCTGTGCTTGACCGGGCCAGCCGCGACGAGTGCAGAGTGCTACGACATGATTGTGACGCGTCAACCTCTTGCGTTTAGGCAAAGGAGTGACGTTCTATTCATGGTTGGGTGTCGGAGATAAAGCCTCCAACGCAGAAATCACCAAGTCGTACAAGAAGAAGTCGCTTGAGCTGCAGTCCGTATCCTTCACTCGCTCACAAAGGCCCTTATGCTAACGAAAGCTTTCGTGGCTCAGTCCTGATAAAAACGGAGGGACAAAGGCTGCGACGGAGCGCTATGCGCGCCTCACCACGGTTGGTGCGATTCTGAGGGGGCCGCAGCGCGACCGGTATGCGAGAAAACTCTGGTGAATAGTTTGTAGCGCTCACGGGAGCCTAGGTATGATTTTTGGAAAAAGAATGGGGTGCCCAAGTGGCGAGGTGCGTTTTCGACCATCAGCCCATTTGCGAAACATTTTCACCATACGCAGGAACGGGATACTATTTCAGTCGTTATCGCCCAGGGATTGGGGTACGCATCACTTCTCTGTCTTCAGCACCATGTACTCACTGTGCCTACCCGCAGACCGTCCTGATCTTCCTCGCGCTCCTCACTTCGCTCCTGCAAAACGTTGTGCACCGGCTAAACCACAAAAGGGAAGTTGAGCGAGTTCATAGATTCATGTTGCTTGCCCGCAAGGCAGCGTGGGGACCCAAGCTTGTGAAGAACGACGCACCGCGCAAAGTGCGAGTCAATATTGCTGGCAATCCATACATCGACGGGGAAGAGCAGGAGTACGTACAAGGGAGGATGATTGATATGCTCGTCCAGGGCAATGAAGTCTATCTGGTAAGCACCTGTCTGCCGAAACCTCCGAGGCACCGCATCCTACGGCCGCGGATCAGGTGGCAGGTTATCGTGATCATTTCAGGGCGCGTGCTAAGTAGTTGTTGACAGATCGAAGGAGCTGCCAAGCACATCTTGAACGAGGACGTGCCCGAGAAACCGAGCTGGAAGAGAACTTGGCCCGTTGCGTTGGGTCGATGGGTACTGCGATTTGCCACCGGGCGTGAAAAGATCGGTAACGAGGCCGAAACCCAGGGAGAAGAAGGGAACGAGGTTGAGGACACGAGTGCAACGGCGACTGAGGTAGAGGAGGCCAGCAGTAGGTCTGGGGGGGGTGGTAAGGGAGGTGTTGGTAAGCGTCGGCGGGTGGTGAAAGGAAGGCGTTAGGGTGAGGATAAAGGGTAGGATAAGAGTGACTACGATAAGACTACGTAATGTCATTACTCATTCTCATTACATTACGCGTAATGCGAGATGCGAGGGGATAAGCGATCGTTCGTTCATTTGTGCCGCCGCCGGCGAGCGTTTACATCATTACACGCTACACGCTCCTCAAATAAAAATACGGCTTAGTAACTTGCACCTCCTCTGCTGCCTGCGCCTGCGTTACCGCGTTACCCTTGGACCGCCTGTACTCGACGACTGACCTATGAGCGGATTGCTGCCGTTGACGCCGCCTGTGAAGCGGAATCGATCTTCACCGGCGTCGACCGCACTCCAGCCGCATCTCACTCTCACCCAGCACCCAGGCGCAATTGCTCTCTCCGTCCGCTCAGTTTCCTCAACACCCGTAAACCGAGAGCCTTCTGTAGCGGCGGTGAAGTCGTCCCCGTCGTATTCGTATTTACTAGTGCCAGAGCCACCATGCGATCCAAAGGACGAATCGAGGTGTATCACACGACGCAGTACTCCGTCCTCGCCTTGGTCCCAGCTTGTGAGCGTATGGCAGTCTCCGCAACACTGCCTTCACCGGGATAACATCAGCAACGACAACACTCCTAGTTCCCCGTCATCATCTATCGCGGCCTCCCTTCCGTCTCCTGTCATCTCCCCGTCGTCCACAGACCCCCTCTTCCCGCTGTTCACTCATGTCGCCCAGGATTCTTCGTCGGAAATGCTATCGATATCAACAAGCAAGTCAGCGACCTGGTACCCAATCCTGCTCGTCATTCTCCTCTTCCCGATCTCCTCGGCCGTCACCCTCGCGACTCTTTCCACCCTCCCGATCCCAAACCACTTTCCAAAGACAATCGACGATGTAAGACAGCTGGGGCACACACTCCAGGCCTATTCGGAGAGCGGCTGGACACCCCTGCTTCACATCCTCGCCGCTCTCTGCTTGACCGGGTTATGGAAACATGCCTGGTCCATTCCAGGCGCTGCAGTTCTAGTGAGTGGTGCACATGTCACTTGTAGTATAATTTGGTCTCACAGCTCTTGGCACAGAACATCCTCACCGGAATTCTTCTACCCCCCATTCCTGCCACCATCCTTCAGGCCACCATCACGACAGGCGGCTCCCTCCTTTCCTCCCTCCTCGCCACACCTGTTGGACCTCTCGTTGTTCGCTTCTTCCCTAGGGCTCTCACCCTTACGAAATCCGCCCTTCAAGGCCCTTCGCCATCGACAACCGATATCAGCGGCGTTTCGAAACCAACCACCCCCACCTGGGTCCGCCTCTCGATAATGCGCCTGGTGGGCATCGTACCGTGGTCGGGCATCAATATCGCCTGCGGCGTGACGGGTGTGCGAGTTTGGGACTGTGCAGTTGGCGCGTTCATTGGCACCCTCCCGTGGACGGCGGTGACGTGCCAAGTGCGTTTTTGCCACACCTAAATTTATAGTTGACTAACGTGCATATATTCACTGAGCAGATTGGCGATATCTTCCACACATTTTCCGCCAACCTGGTCCCGAGCGTACACTCGCTTTCCACCATCCTATTCTCGCCAAATGTGATTCTCAAGCTTGTCTTCCTCACACTTATCTCTCTCGCGCCTGTCCTGTACAGGGAAAAGCTGGTACAACTGCTTAGTAGTGGCACTGAGGAAAATGCCGTCGTGGTACCGGCCGTAGCCTCCGAGCTCGCTTCACCCAGAAGCAGCACGTCCTCAACAAGGGCTCATAAGAGTCGGTTCACCATCCGGTGGTGGCATCGTAGCACCGATGACGAGGCAGAGGAAAAAGAAATGACAGAAATTCGCCTTGGGATGGCGTAATGGCAACCCCAATGCTTTTCATTCATGAATGTTACGTATTTACGAACGGCACGCCTCAGCCGAGCCCAGCCCCAGTTTGCGTCCAAGCGACATTTGTTCGTCCCGCGGAATGATGGTCTCGAAGGCAGCAAACAAGCTAGCGTACACTCTTCATTCTTCACACGTCTCCCTATCTGATCTCATAGTGTGTCATGAGTCACCATTGTCATTCATAAATCACCTGCACCGTCTTATGTACCAACTCTACACCCACGACCCACATTCTATGTCTATACATATAATAATGTCTCCTCCTTCCTTGCGTCCCTCCTGCGTCTTTCTGACAACCTACCTCTAGCACTTGCATTTTCCATATCCCGTGTCCGTCGTTGTTGTTGTGGTCGTCCTCTTCCCTTCCCTCTTTCCCTCTCTCTCCTCCACCGTATACTCCGTGCTTAATTGACCTTGATTATTCAAGTTTCAGTCTGCTTACCTCATTCGGCTCGACTCGATTTGCGACTCATATAAGGTTACTATATAATCGATCGGTCCCTGTACGTGTGATTGATTGAACAAAAGTAATTTGCGGGTCCGAGTGTTTGCATTCAGCTGAAGAGTGCATCGATATATTGTATCAAGGCTGGAGATATTGTCCCAAAGGTGGGCCTAAAGTTCGAGAAGAATGTCCTTTACGGCGTTGTATTTGGTCTGGTTGACGGACGCTGTTTTTCCAGGTTCACGGACTAAATAAGCGGAGAGAACTCGTAAGATTGCAGGGTAGCGTTGTATATGAAGACTGTCATCCATTAATAGCAACAAGAAGGCGCCGCCGAGGGTGCAGTAGGCGCAGGGAGAGGAAGAAGAAAGTTGCAACGATCGATCGAAAACCTAAAGCGAAAAACATCAAAAAGAAACCAGGACTCGTCTACAAGAGGGCTAGATACCTACCCAAGTTCTCAACCTATGGCAATCTCCCTGCCCAAAGCTCGTACAACTCGTTGTCCTTGGGATCGAAAGTGGACAGCATGGTAGGATCGACACGGAACCTGATTTTCCCGGCGCCCACCCTGGCAGGGACGGTGATTAATAACGCTTGGGTGAGGGAACTGCGCAAGGGCAAGGGGGAGAACGTGGGTGTAATGACCGGTGTGGTGGCGCGCGGGGTGGCGAGAGTCGAGGCGGAGGGTGCGAGCTAAGGAACATTAATGTTACAAAAAATGTTACAAGATGTGTGATATTAAGGACGCGCAAGGACGCGCACACTGTTCTGCCTCGAGATGGCGAATAGGCTACCTGGAGTGTAGCAAGTAAGTAAAAACATGCCCCCAAGAGTATACGTATGGTACCTACCGCCAGGGATGATCGCGTCAGCCCCCATTGTTGGGTCCGGAGGCGCGTTCTCGTCGTCTAAGCCGTCTAACCGGAACGTGAAGGTCGAACGGTTGGGGTTTGTGAGGCCTGGTGTCGCACTAGAGTGGCTTCTGAGAGGTGTAAACGACATCCTCGACCGAACAAGCACGTAGGTTCGGAGCCCGCCAGAGCCCGCCAGAGACGAAAAGGTCCAGGTCAGAAATCACGGCACAAACTTGGTCTCATACCAAAGGCGACGTTGCTGGACTGAGACTATACGCGCCGCCTATGGAGAGACCACAGATAAATTATTTATTTTATAGATAACCCCCGTCTTATAATGCCCTCGAGCGAGTATCCCATCGCGCCGGCTGGGCTTCGCTGGCGTTGGTTGGGACAGCGTCTGCACAGCGTCTGCTGCGTGCGTCTGCTGCGTGCGTCTGCTGCGTGCGTCTGCGTCTACGTCTACGTGTAATTACTTAATCTCAATCTCAATCTCAATGGTGTTTTCGGAGCCTGCCCCCGTTACAAGCCCTTTGTACTCCAAACCCAAGGCCAAACCTCCAACCAACTTGGAGTGGTCCGCTCCCGCTTTTCGGTTTTCCGCTTTATCTGCACTTGATTCTGTGCGTGTTTATACTTTATACCTTGTACCTTGTACTCCCTACCCTCGTCTGCTTGCGCTGACACCTGCCACACCCAACAGCCAACAGCCACCGATTGGATTCGACCATGCCGCCTCGTCCCCCTCCCGCAGCCGCTCGCGGCCGCGGTCGCGGTGCCCCACCACCTAGGGGAGGAGCTCCTCCTCCCCGTGGCGGTGGCGCTGCTCGCGGTGGTGCAGCCAAAAATTTTACCATCTCTGACCACGTTCAGACAATCGGCGTTCGTAAATTCAGCTACGGTTCCGAGGGTCGCCCCTTCCAGGTCTTTACCAACCATTTCGCTGCCGAGGTGACCGAACAAACCATCTCCCATTATGATGGTATGTCCTTCCTCCCGTACCTGCCACCCCCGCTTGTTGCCCGAATCGATCGCTGAAACAACCTCTTTATTACTGCCGATGTGATGCAGTGGGTATGTACCTTTATCATAAAGCGATCGCCGTACATACCTCTCATTCCGCTGTGCAGTTATCGCCCCGTCGGACAAGGCACTCCCGGCCCGCCTTAACTTCGACATCATAACCGCCCTACAGGTCAGTGCATTCAATTTGCATTCACCCCTCTCAAAACCCGCCACCTTCCGCCCAATCTGTCTTTCAATGTTTCTTTGAGCCGTCATTCCTAACTTTCTTTTTCTTTCCTCCAGGAGGAAACCGCGAAAGAAATATTCGAGCCCAAGGCCGTCTATGATGGCCGTAAGAACCTATTCGCTGCCCGCGAGCTTCAGTTCCCCAATGGGGGTCGCCAACACGAGGTGAACGACTCCTCCGACTCTTGCTATCCTAGCACCTAATCCACATTGTTTGTAGTTCGAAGTTTACCTTGGTGGCCCGCCCCCTCCTGGATCTGAGCATCCCAAAAAATCTTTCAAGGTCCGCCTGACCAAAGTCGCGGAGATCAACCCGGAGGTCCTTCATCGCTTCCTGCGTGGCGACCAGTCGCACGACAACAGCGTCTTGACCGCGATTACCGCCCTGGTCCGTGGCGTTTCACTTCCCAGCTGCCTATCCAATCCTAACTCTCTTCCTTCTCGCAGAATGTTGTGGTCAGGATGGAACCATCATTGTACGTTCTTCAACTCTTATCAGAGTCCCTCTGTTGCTGAACGGTCACTGCAGAAAGTACCCTTTCAACGTCCGGTCCTTCTTTACAGATCGCGAGACAAAGGACATCGGTAACGGCATGGTCCTTTGGAGGGGCTATTTCCAGTAGGTCTCATTCCCACCTTGCTTGAAGCCCTGCACTCAGAGTTCGTTGCAGGTCAGTTCGTCCTGCCGTCGGACGAATGCTCATCAATATCGATATATCCACTGGCGTCATGTACAAAGACGGGCCCCTCATCCGCCTTTGCTTAGAGTTCCTTGGCAAAGAGGCCAGGCCAGAGAACGCTAACATGCTCTCGCCCGCTCGTAACTTCCCTCCGCGGGAGCACCACCGCCTCAACCGGTTCATCTCTGGCGTTCGCGTCATTACAAATGCAAATCAAACAGCTACGGGTCCTCCCCAGACTCCTCGCGTCATTAAGCGGCTCCTCACGCAAGGCGCGAAGGACCTCCGCTTCACGCTTCGTGAGGGCGGTACGCAGTCTGTCGCCGAGTACTTCCGGCAGACGTACAGCATCAACCTTCGGCACCCTGATGTCTTGTGTGTTGAGGTTGGCAGCGGCGCTTATATCCCAATGGAACTCTGTAATGTCCTGCCGGGTCAGATCATGCGGAAGCAGGTTCCACCAGAGAAGACCAAGGATGTGCTCGAATTTGCCACCCAGAAGCCGGAAGCACGCCTCAACTCGATCCGGAACGGCCTCGGAGTCCTCCAGTATGGCCAGTCCTCGTACCTCCGCTCATTCGGGTTTTCGGTGGACTCTACAGCGCCCGTGAGCATCAACGCACGCGTCTTGCCACCACCGACTCTCGTCTACGGCGCTGGCAGCCGCCAGCAGACAATCGTACGCTATTTCTTTTCTCACTTGGTTTTCGCCGCGCCTTTCTGACTCCCGCTTCGCTCTAGACGCCTCGTAATGGCGAGTGGAATATGATTGAGAAGAAGGCCTACCGTGGTGCAGTTATTCAACGATGGGTGATTATCATCCTCGAGCGCCAGCAGCGCTTTTCGCAGAGTGCATGCGAGAACATGATGCAAGGTCTCAGGCAGGCGGCCGACGCGATGGGTATACATTCAAATTCACCTTCTTTCATTCGTAGTTTACCAATTCTATCTCGTTCGCAGGCATCCAAGGCTTCCAGAGCCAGCCTCTAGTGTCTTGGGAAAACGCCCAAGCCGATATCATCCAGGTATATTCCCGATAGGCTTTCAAGACCTCTTCGTGATATTTCTAACGATGTCGGTAGGCCCTCCGTCAGAAAGGGATGGAAATGAAGCAGAAATCGGGTAATGTGCCAGACATCTACGTCGTCGTCCTTCCTGAAGGTGCTACCGACCTCTACCAACAAGTCAAGCAGTATGTTCCTGCCACGTATTCATGCTTGTTTATTGACGAATGGCCCCCTCAAGCTTCTCCGATTGCCAGGTTGGCGTTGCTACGCAATGTCTCAAGGCCCAGAAGTGCTTCCGGGCAAAGCCTCAATACTATGCAAACGTCATGCTCAAGTTCGTACTCCCCCAGTCCTCTCCCGCTGTCATCGCTGACCCTGCTCAGGGTAAACGTTAAGCTTGGAGGCGTCAACGCCGTTCCGGAGGCCCGTTCGGTCCCCATGCTCTCCGACCCGCAGAACCCCGCCATTATCATCGGCGCCGATGTCATCCATCCCGCGCCTGGTGTCGAGAACAAGCCTAGCTTCACGTCCATGGTTGCCAACATCGACCCGACGTACAGCCGGTACATCGCCATCTCAAAGGTACAAAAAAGTAGACAAGAGATTATTGATGATACGGAAGAGATGGTGAAGGTGGGTGCATTTTTAAGGGTACATGATGCTTGCTCGCAGGGTCTCTGATGGCGGATGCGTTGTGCTTAGCACTGCATTCGAATGCATGTCAACTACAAACTCGAAACCGGCGGTGACCGCAACCAGGCCTTCCCCAAGCGGGCCATCTTCTTCCGCGATGGCGTCTCTGAAGGTCAATTCAAGCAAGTCATCGATGAGGAGATTCCTAAGATCAAGGGTGCGTCTACGTCCTTGTTTATAGTTGTTTGAAGTCCGATTTTCATCTTCACAGCCGCCCTTGCCGACATGAAGCTTCCCATGGTCCCGAAGCTCACGGTCGTTGTCGTTGGGAAGCGACATCATGGTAAATGCCTTTCATTGTGCCGCTGAAGTTGACTCTGATTAGCGCTACTGTCAGTTCGATTCTTTCCGCCTTCAGGACAAGGTGACCGCAGTGGCAATTGCCCGGCTGGGCTCGTCGTCGACACTGGTACGTGACCCCTATATATATACGGACTCGATTGAAACACTAATCCGATGCCGCAGATGTAACATCTCCGGCTGAGTTCGACTTCTATCTCCAGTCCCATGCCGGACTTCTTGGAACGTCGCGCCCTGCGCATTACAACGTCCTCTACGACGAGAACAACTTCAAGCCCGACGATTTGCAATCCATCGCATTTGCGCTATGCCATGTATATGCCCGGTCGACCCGCTCGGTTTCAATACCAGCGCCTGTTTACTGTATGTTTATGACCTATATTCCAGACCACATACTAACAATCTTTATAGATGCCGATATTGTCTGCGCCCGGGCAAAAAACCACTTTGACCCACAGGCCGGCGTCGAGCTCTCTGAAGACAACACGCCCTCTGACCCTGAGCGAAAGAAGGAATCAGCGAAGACGCTTTCATACTTCCAGAAAGCCTTCAAGCCACTCGCTGGGAATGCACAGAGGCGGATGTACTTCTCATAAGTGTGTGTTGTCCGTTGCTTACTCTCCCGATCGTGGTGGTGCTTTTCCAAGCTCTCACCCACCCAACAAATTCTTTTGATCTCATACGATGTAGTCCTCACGGACGTTTTTTATTCATCGTTAATGATGCACGTTGTTATCCAGACTTAGGCTCACTGGCTATGAGGGAGTTTCATTTTATGCGATCACAAATATTTGCACACAAGTTGGAGGTACAAAAGTCTATTGATGGATGAGGAACGCAAGAAGATGTTAGTTACCTGATCCTGTCATAATTTGGGCTCCGGTTGCTACAGGGTCACAAGGCCAGGATATTACATGGCTATCGGGTCTATGGTCGTATCCCCGGCTGCGCGGAAAATCTAACACTTACTTGAATGACCTTAAAGTGCAGTTTCTGGTACATCGCAAAGTGGTGTAGGGATCTCCGAGAACCTGTCAATTACAGAACTGCAAGATCCTTTTCCCTTTCAGCGGTGTACCCTTTACATCCTTTATATCTGAGATTCGATGCATTTGATCCCAGTATCGTCCAAGTAACTCAAAAGATATCATAGGCTAGGCTCGACGCTGGTGAATTGCATCAAATAGGGCTCCTATACATCACGTTTAAATACATGTGGTACATGGCTTTTCGGTCCTTGGCCTGTGCCATGACCAGTGAGATTCGGGGAGCCCATCGTACCCTTCCCTTCAGGAGTGTAGGCCGTCTGCTTCGAGGTATTGTCACCCGACCCTCACGGAGCAACCAGCTTCCATCCTCCCCCACCCGATTTCAATGTGCTAAGCATCACACATACCGCTTGCCGAGGTGAACGCCAATGCAAAAACGGTGGGTCCTATCTATTTACGTAGATAGTGACTCATGTCCGTTTGAGCCAGGGGTATACTATGCTTCTCACATACATTGCTTAGGAAGCCCGGCGTCGTGCACGCGACCTAATATGTAACTGGAACCACTGCGTTGTGGAACTTCGTCCTCTCATAATGCAGGACGACACGCAGCTCAAGTGGAAAATACACTCTACGTGACGAGTATAGCACCGGGAACGGCCAGTCGTCCGCGTACAGGGAGGTGGGGGTACTTTCTGTTTGAGCGGGTGTGTGGGCGCACGTGGAATTTGCAGACAGTGAACGGGAAGTTAGTCATGGTACGAGCAAATAGTTCACCTTACACAGATCAGACCACGCAGAGCACAGCTACGGGGTCTAGCGCTGTTGGCAGTCCCCCAAATGTGCATTTGGCATGGGGTACCCTTCATGGTTATCGCTGGCAAGTATGTATATACCACCTGCAATGCACGGTTTTTAAATTGGAATTTCGGACTAAAAACGCGACTGCTAAAGCGATGGCTTAATGAGCGTTATTCCAATAGATAATATGCACACGACAAGGCTTGTCTAGGTGTGAGAGACCCTCCCATACTCCTCCTCGATTAGTCCGTCTAGAGGTTTTGAATCACAGCCGTGGTGAAGTCGGAAGTGGTGCTCGTGCCTGGTGAAGAAAGAATTACATTCAGATAAGGGATCGGTCAGACGGACAAGTAGGTACGCACCACCCATATCGGCGGTGCGAACTTTGCGTGCGTTGAGTACGTCAAAGGTGGCGGTGGCGATCGAATTGGCAATCGAGTCAAGGCCGAGGTGCCGCAGCATCATCGTAGAGCTGAGGATCATGGCAGCGGGGTTGGCCTTGCCTGTACCCATAATGTCCTGCGCGACATGTCGGCATCCAGGTTCGAAGAGGGCGTATTCCTGAAAGAAGCATAGGTTAACCCACTTGGGACAACCAGTAGGTACATTGATGACTCACTCGTCCGACGTTGCAGCCAGGGACAACACCAGGTCCACCGACCAAAGCAGCCCCGATATTCGAAACAATAGCGCCATACAAGTTAGGCATAACCATCACGTCGAATTGACCAGGCTTGGCAACCAGTTGCATAGAGGTATTGTCTACAATCATGTCATTGGCGATGATGCCAGATGACTTGTACTCCTCAGCGACTTTTCGGAAGGTATTAAGGAAGAGTCCATCGCCGAGCTTCATGATGTTCGCCTTGTGTATACAAGTGATTTTCTACACCAACAATATTTAGAGCGGGAATAGTGAGATGAAGAAAGGCTGACCTTGCGGTTGTTCTTGAGAGCGAAGTCGAAAGCAAAGCGAGAGATTCGCTCGGCTTTGGTACGAGTCGAGACCTTCAAGCTCTCAACGACTCCCGGGTAGCTCTGGTGCTCCAAGCCAGAATACTCCCCTTCGGTATTTTCGCGAAT
>WNFL01411868.1_pt1 | contig 23365 bp, 18 predicted proteins | sample 5400361 | NCBI WGS metagenome assembly WNFL01 (sample SAMN13153351, study PRJNA577476) | soil metagenome | isolation source: 40 cm soil on Douglas fir-dominated hillslope | place: USA:California | collected 2013-09-17
CCCTACTGGGCGAGCCAGGCCCTGGCGCTGACGCAGCTCGGCGGGATGGTCGGCCGCGTCGGCTGGGGCGTCGTGAGCGACCGGCTGTTTCACGGCGCGCGGAAGGTCGTGCTCTTATGGATCGGCTTCCTCTCCGCGGCGCTCACGTTCGGCCTCGGGCTGCTGCCCGCCGTCGCGTCGCTCGGGATCGTCCTGCCGCTGATTTTCCTCGCCGGCGTCTGCCTGGTCGGCTACCAGGGCGTCTCCTACGCGCTGATCGCGGAGATCGCGGGCAAAGGCCGCACCGGCGCGGCGCTGGGCATCGTCATCACGTTCAACTCCATCGGCACGATCATCGGCACGCCGCTGTTCGGCTATCTCGTCGACGTCACCGGCTCGTACGCGACCGCCTGGCGGGCGCTCGCGGCGGTCATTCTCACCGGCATCCTGGCGCTGGCGGCTTTTTTGACCGAGCCGAAGCCGGAAAAGATCGCCGTCCGGGCGTAAGCAGGTCGTGAGCCGGCCCTCGATTGACAAGGCCCGGCGAGCGCGCTTTAATCTTGTCCCATGGGGATCCAAAGGCAATTCGAAAGGAGATTTCCATGCGAACCCTCACCCTTCTCGCTGTAGCGATATTTTTGGCCGCGCCCGCCGCGGCCCAGGACCGGCGCGACGTGCGGCCGGCCGTCCACGAGGAGACGTCGTCGGTCTGGGATGAGCTCACCCACGAGTTTCGCGACTGGGGGAGCCGCTTCCGCGAGCACTTCGGCGGCCCGCGCGAGCGCTCCGGCGGCGAGCGCCCGCTGATCACCTACATGCTCAGCCGCCGCGAAGAGCTGAACCTCTCGCCGGAGCAGGCGCGGAGCCTGGAGCGGCTCCGAACCGACTTCGAGCGCGAGGCGGTCAAAAACGAAGGCGACCTCCGCGTGGCCGAGCTCGACCTTCAGGAGATCCTCAAGGGCGATTCGGTGGACTTGAAAAAGGCCGAGGCGAAGATACGCGAGATCGAGAGGCTGCGCGCCGAGCTGCGCATCGGCCGCATCCGCGCGATCGAGCAGGGCAAGGCGGTCCTGTCGCAGGAGCAGCGCGAGCGGCTCCGCAACATGACGACCGGCAGTCGCTACTCGCGCCGGCCCGAGGAGACAGAAAACAGGCGGTAGACGTCAGGCCGCAGTAAATTCTCCCGCCAGCACCTTACGGTATCAACAAAACCTTGCCGGTGGTCTTCCGGCCTTCGAGCTGGCGGTGCGCCTCGGCGGCCTCGGACAGCGGAAAGGTCTTGTAGACCCTGATTTTCAGCTCGCCCGCGGCGATCCAATCGAAAAGATCTTTGGCGCGCCCGAGCAGCTCTTCCCGGTCGAGCGTGTAATGGGCGAGCGTCGGGCGGGTCGTGAAGAGCGATCCCTTCGCCGCCAGCGTCCCTAGATTGAACGGCGGCACGGGGCCGCTCGACTGGCCGAACAGGACCATGTAGCCGCGCGGCCGGAGGCAGTCGAGGCTCTTGTCGAACGTGGTCTGGCCGACCGAATCGTAGACCACGTCGAGCCCGCGGCCGGCCGTCAGCCTTTTCACTTCCGCGACGAAATCCTGCTCGGTGTAGAGAATGACTTCCGCCGCGCCCGCCGCGCGGGCGAGGCGCGCCTTTTCCTCGGTCGAGACGGTGCCGTAAACGGTCGCGCCGCGCCGCTTGGCGATCTGGACGAGCAGCAGGCCGACGCCGCCCGCCGCCGCGTGGACCAGCGCGGTCTCGCCGCGCTTCAATGGATAGGTGCTGTGCGTGAGGTAATGCGCGGTCATCCCCTGGAGCATCGTCGCCGCCGCCGTCCGGCTGTCGATCTTTGGCGGCAGGGGCACCAGCCTGGCGGCGGGGACGACGGCGTATTCGGCATAAGAGCCCGGCACCATGCAGTAGGCGACCCGGTCGCCGGCTTTGACTTCGGTCACGCCGGCCCCGACCGCGTCGACGACGCCGGCGGCCTCGCTCCCCAGAGTGAACGGCAGCTTCATCTGATACAGGCCGGTGCGCTGGTAGATGTCGATGTAGTTGACGCCGATCGCCTCGATCTTGACCCGCGCCTCGCCCGGGCCGGGCGCGGGCACGGGGACGTCTTCGTATTGGAGCGCCTCGACGCCGCCGTATTGATGCACGCGAATCGCTTTCATGATGGGCTCCTTTTTCCGCTTTATATTCGGCGGATCACCGGGTCGGAAACACGACCACCTCGGTCGGCTGCGGCAGCTCCGGCTTGGAAATCTTCAGCACCGGACCGCTCAGCTGCCGGACGCGCGGGTAGCCGCGCGCGTATTCCCCGACGACGCCGTCCCAGTCGTAGTGCATCGGCACGGCGATCTTCGGGCTCATCTGCTTGACGACTTCCTTTGCCTCGCCCGCCGTCACGGTGTAAAAGCCGCCGGCGATCGGCACCAGCAGGACGTCGATTTTCCCCATCATCTTGAGCTGGGCCGGCGTGAGCTCGTGCCCCAGGTCGCCCAGGTGCGCGATGCAGACATCGTCGACCCGAAAGACGAAGATGGCGTTTTTCCCCCGCTGCAACCCCTGGCTCTTGTCGTGGTATGCGGGCACCGTGTAGACCGACACGTCGCGGATGTTCGTGTACACGTTGTTCCAGTTGTCGCCGCCCGGCGTGAGGCCTTCGAGGACGACCGGGGTTCCCTTGGCCATCCAGACGGAGCTGTGCGGCCCGTGCTGGTGGCTCGTGGTGACGATGTCCTGCGGCGCGGCCGGCGCGGGCAGGTCGCCGCGGCCGTGCGGGTCGGTGAGGATGCGCGTGCCCTTGGAGGAGGTGATCTGAAACATCGAGTGGCCGAGCCATTCGAGCGACAAGGCGGCGGCGGGGCTCGCCGCCGCGCGCATCAAAGGCGCCCGGACCACCTCGATCTCGTGGCAGAACGCGAGCGCGCGAGCGGGGCTGAGCGTGCCCAACAGCAGGAGGCAGAAGGTGATTACGCGATGCATCGACGGTGGTTACGCTCCTTCTCCGAAATTCAAAACTCAAAACTCAAAATTGAAAATTGCTAGATCAGTCCCCATTTTCTCCGGAGCCACCACTCGGCGCTGAGGATCATCAGGATGATCGAGAACGTCGTCAGCGTGCTCCAGAGAGGAATCTCCTGCCGCTCGACGATCTCCGCCGGGGCCAGGCGGTCGAGCCTGGCCGCGACGCGCTCCAGGCTCTTCGCGTCGAGCGCGCCGAGCGGCACGAACTCGCCGCGGCTTTTCTCGGCGAGCTCTTTCAAAAGCTCGGGGCGCGGCCGGCCGTCCTCCGCCTCGGCGTAGGGAAACGCGACGGTGAAGTTCTTCCGGTCCTTGCCGAGCGCCTTGCCGCCGAGCTCGGCCTCCGCCTCGATCCGGTAGGCGCCTTCCCTGGCGGGAGTGAAGTCCACCCGGTATTCGCCGGCGGCCTCCTCGACCGCTTCGAGGCGCGTCTGCTCGCCTTCGCCGCCGGCGACGCTCACCGTCAGGCGGGCGTGCGCCGCGGGAGTGAAATCGTCGTTCAGCACCGAGATCCGGAATTCGCTTTTTTCTCCCGGCGCGCGGGCGCCGCCCAGCGGCTGGATCTGCACCTGCTCGAACATCGGCTCCTGCGCGAGCCAGCGCACGGCGTGGCGCACGAGCTTCAAGTGGTTCTGCGGGCTCTCTTTGGCGCCGACCGCGCCGAAGCTCCAGCGCCAGGCGTCGTCGCTCATGAGCGCCAGCGTGCGCCCCTTGCCGAACCGTCCCACCGTCAGGAGCGGCGGGCCGCCGCCGTCCGCCTGGAGCAGCGTCTCGCCCTTGCCGCGCGCGACGAGGTTCAGGCTTTTGAGCGCCGGCAGTTTCCGCCACGCCTCTTCGTTCGCCTGCGCGTCGGGGACGAGCCGCGTGATCGGATGCGCCTTGCCCGAGGCCGTGAGCACGCCGCGCGCGCGCGCGTCGGCCTGATAGCGCCCCTTGCCGTCGAGCTCGACCGGCAGCACCTCGCGCAGCGGGCTGTCGGCGTAGCCGCCGCTGTCGAACGAGCGCGCGCCGCCCAGCATCGCCAGGCCGCCGCCGTCGCGGACGAAGTCGCGCACCCGCTCCAGATACATGACGTTGAAATACGACCGGTAGGAGAAGTCGTCCAGGAACAGCACGTCGAAGTTCTTCAGCTCCTCGAGGAAGATCTCGTCGATCGGAAACGGGATCAGGCTCAGCTGGCTGTCCGGCACGTCCACCACGTCGGTCGGGGTGCGGAGAAACACGAACGAGACGAGATCGATGAAGGGGTCCTGCTTCAAGGCCATGCGGAGAAAGCGGTAGTTCCACGCCGGCGAGCCCGAAAGGGTCAGCACGCGGAGCTTGTCGCGCCGCACCTCGACCTTGAAATCCTTCTGGTTGTTGTCCGCGATCTGCTCGCCCGGCTGCGCCGGCGCGCCGACGCTGAAGTTGAGCGCGCCGATCTCCTTGGGCGTGTAGCCGAGCGTGATGCGCTGCTCGAAATCGTCCCGGTCGATCGTGACCGAGCGGCTCGTGACGAGGCTTTTCCCGCGGTTGAAATAGATCGGCACGGTCCTGCCCTTGAGCCCGTAGGCCCGGACCGTGAGGTCGACCTTGAACTCGCGGTTGCGGAAGGCGAACTCCGGCGCGGTCAGGTCGGCGATGCGGAGGTCGATATAGCCTTGGCTCTCGCCGACGCCGACCGCCACGACCGGAATCGCAAGGGAAGCAACGTCGGCGGCGCCCTTGCTCTCGCCGTTGGCGATGCCGTCGCTCACCACCATGATGGCGGATTCGGTCCCGGCGTCGCGGGCCGTGTCCCGCAGCGCCTCCATGAGCCGGGTGCCTTTTCCGGTCGCGGACAACTGCGCGAGCGCCGAAGGCGCCACCGGCGCGAGCTCGGTGTTGAACTGGTACACGCGGAGATCGTAGTCGCGGGCCAGCTTTTGAATCAGCGGGTCGTTTCCCGCTAACAGCTTCTCCTTGACCGCGTCGAGGCGGCTTTTGCCCGACGGCGTGGGTAGCGCCATGCTCCGCGACGTGTCGATCAGGAGGCTCAGCGGCCGGCGCAGCTTGGTGACGCGCTTGTGGACGAGCCCGGGGCTCAGCAAAAAGAAAATCAGGGCCGCGTAGACGGCCGCGCGGAAGAGGGTGAGCAGCGCGGCGCGCCGGCTGCCGAGGCGGTTTCTCAGCCCCCGGAACTGGTAGGCGATCGCGGCCAGGGCGCCTATTCCGACCGCCGCGACCACCCACCAGGCGAGGCCGCCGATAAAATAGAGCTCGTTCATCGCTGCGATTCCAAAGCTCGAAACTTTAAATTCATCCCGCTACCGCGCCAGCCGCTTGCGGATGAAGGGCACGTGGATGAGATCGTCCTTGTAGTTTTCCGTCATGGCGTAAAGGATCAGGTTGACGCCCAGATGAAAGGCGTCGCGCCGCTGCTCCTCGCCGCCGGGCGTGCACGCGTTGATCCAGTTGCCGAGCTGGTCGCGCTCCCACGCGCCGCCGAGATCGTTCTGGCAGTAAATCACCGGCGTGGAGGTTCCCACGTTGATGCCTTCGACGTAGGGGTGCACGATCCGCGCGCCGCCGATTTTTCTGAGCAGGTAGTAGCTCCGCATCGCCGGGTGGCTCGACTGGAGGCGGGCGAACTCCTTGTCGGGAAAAATCCGCTTCATCTCGCGGCGGAGGCTTTGGTCGAAGCCGTATCCCGGCTGGCCGAGCGCGTCGTCGGCGAGGAGAAACCCGCCGTACGACAGAAAGCGCCTGAGCACGTCGATCTCGTCGCGCGTGAACGGCTCGAAGTCGTATCGGCCGGCGACGTACAAAAACGGATAGGAGAAGAGATCGGGGTCGTCGAGCGTGGTCTCGCGGCGCGTCGGCGCCGCCTCCACGCTGGTGCGCTGCATCAGCTCTTCCATGAGCGGCGGCACGGCGAGCGAGCGCGGGTTCCAATCGCCGCCGCGGTATTTCAGCTGGGCGAAGACGAACTGGACCGGCCGGGCCCGCTCCTGGGCCGCCGCCGCGCGGGATTTTCCCGGCGCGATCCCGGCGGCGGCGAGGCAGCCGTACGAGAGGAGGCGAAGAAAGCGGCGCCTATCCATAAAATCGCTGCGCGAGCCAGCCCTCGGATAGCAGGGTTGCGATCAGGACCAGCAGCAGGGGAAGCGACAGATCGCTCCGCCAGCCGCCCTTGTCCAGGGCGTCGATCGAAAGGATCTCGGCGCGCGCCGGCTGGAAGCGCGCCTTCAGCTCCGGCTCGCTGATCGTCTCCAGGCGCGATTCGAGAAAGGGCGGATTGACCGGATACAGCGGCGCGAGGCCCGCCTCGGCGCCGGCCGCCGGCGGGGTAGTTACCCGGTAGACGCCGGCGAGATCGTTCTCGGCGAAAGTTCCCGCCGCCTTGTCCGCCTCGGCCGCCAGGCTCACCTCGCGCTCTCTCTGATCGGGGAGCGTGATTCTGAGGCTCTTCCCCACGTAGGCGGGCGGCAGGACGAATTTCTTCGCCCCGCCGACCGGGATGCCGGTCTCCAGCGCGCCTTTTTTCCCGCCCTGGAGATAACTCACCAGCGATTGCGCCAGCGGCAGGTAGGCGGTCTTGACCGGGAGATCGCTCCAGTCGCGGTCGGCGGAGGTGCTTACGAGGATCACCCGGCCCGAGCCGAACTTTTTCTCCAGCGCGATCGGGTCGCCGTTGGCGAGCGCGATCAGCGCCGGCTGGCCGGCGGCGTCGGCGCGAAAATAGCCCGCCACGCGGGCCGATTTGAGCGAGTCGGAGAGGATCGCGTCGGTAAAGGGGGCGAGCGCGGGGTGCTTCACGTCGATCCGGTCGATCTTTTCCTGGCTCCCGGCCGGGACGATCCTCTTGTTGCCGATGCGCGCCGGCAAAATCGACGGCGAAGCGTCGAACAGCTTCTGGTTGTAGTCGTTCGGGTCCACCCGGTCGCCGAGAAAAATCAGCAGGCCGCCGCCGCGCCGGACGAATTCCTTGAGCCGCGGCAGGACCGCGTCGGGGATCGAGGAGAGGTTGCACAAAACCACCGCCTGGTAGGAGTCCAGGGCGGCCGACCCCAGCCCTTCCGGAATCACCAGGGTCGGCGCGAACGGCGACGCGTCGCCCGCGCCCTCGGGGTTGAGCGCGCGGGTCAGGAAAAAAGTCTCGCTCGCGACGAGCGACGTCTGCGGGTCGCCGTCGACGACCAGGACCCTGATTTTATCCTCGGCCTGGAGCGTGAAGTAGGAGACCGGGCTGCCCGCGAGCCGGTCTTTCTTGAGCGTCAAAGCGCCCTGGTGGCTGCCCGGCCGCGCGAGAACGAATTGGAAGCTCGCCTCCGCCTCGCCCCGCGGCGGCAGCGTGACGAGCTTCTGCTCTTTCGGCTGGTCGTCGACGCGGAGCTGCACCAGGAGGTCCCGGATCTCGGCGTCGCCGAAGTTGGCGACCACCGCTTGGAGCTGTACGGGGAGCCCGGCGCTCACGTCCGCGCCGCGCATGCGGATCTCCCGGATCGCGGCGTTCGGCGGCGGCTCTTTTTGTCCGACCCGGATGATCTTCAGCGGGATGGACGGATCGTACTGCTTCACCGACGCCAGGCTGAAGCGGTCCCAATCCGTCAGCGCCGCGTCGGTGACCACCCAGATCTCTTTCTCCGCCGCCGGCTCGCGCAAAAGCTCGTACGCGCGGCCCAGGGCCGCGCCGAAGTCGGCGCTGCCGTCGGCGACCTTGACCGCCTCGAGATCGCGCAGCAGCACTTCTTTTTCGCGCTTCAAACGGGCCGGCTCCCTGGAGGAAGCGTTGGTCGGGACGAGCGCCGCCCGGTCGCCCGAGCCGAGCGAAGCGAACAGCCGCGCGGCGGCGTCCTTCGCCTGCTTGAAGCCCTCGCCGTCGCGGCTCCATCTCATGCTGAGCGAATTGTCGAGCACCAGCGCGACGCTCGACGGCCCGCCGCCGGCGAACAGGCCGGCCCCGGTCTGAAAAATGGGCCGGGCGAGCAGCAGCACGAGGACGAGCACGGCGAAGGTCCTGAGCGCGAGGAGAAACCAGTGGCGCAGCCGCTTGGTGCGCGAGATGCGTTTTTGCGACAGCAGCAGGAACTTCACCGCCGGGAAGCGCATCCTCTTGATGCGCCGCCGGTTCAGCAGGTGGATGACGACCGGCAGCGAAGCGGCGACGAGGCCGAAGAGATAGGCCGGGTTGAGAAAAAAAAGCGACATGAAGCCGGTCAATCCCTCCAGCTCAGATAGCTCACGAGCGCGCGGTCGAGCGGCGTCGCGGTGGAAACGAGCTGGTAGTCGATCGTGCTCGCGTGGCATTCCTTCTTGACGCTCTCGATGAACTCGTCGACCACGCCCCGGTAGACCTCGCGGATCGTCTGCGGGTCGGCGGTGACTTTGAGGTCGGCCTGCTCCATGTCCTCGAAGAGGATGTTGCCGTCGAACGGCAGCTCGATCTCGGCGCTGTCCATGACGTGGAAAACGATCACGTCGTGGCCGTTGAAGCGCAGCAGCCGGAGCGCCTGGAGGACCCCCGCGGCGTCGTCCAACAGGTCCGAGACGAGAATCACGAGCCCCCGGCGGGTCATCTTGCCGGCGATCTCCATGAGGATCTTCCCGGCGTCGGTCCCGCCTCCCGGCCGGTGCGCCTCGAGCGCGCGCAGGATCTCGAACACGTAGCCGCGCTTCGCCTTGGGCGGGATGAAGGATTCGATCCGGTTGGAAAAAGTCACCACGCCGGCGGCGTCCTGCTGCCGCAGGATCAAATAGGCGAGCGAGGCGGTCAGGATCGAGGCGTATTCGAACTTGGTGACGCCGTTCGAGCCGTAGTCCATCGACGCGCTGCCGTCGAGGATGAGCGTCGCCCGCAAATTGGTCTCGTCCTCGGTCTCTTTGATGAAATAGCGGTCGAATTTTCCGAGCGCCTTCCAGTCGATCCGGCGGATCTCGTCGCCCGGGGAATACTCCCGGTGCTCCTCGAACTCGACGCTGAAGCCCTTCGAGCGGCTGCGGTGGATGCCCGACATGATGCCCTCCACCACCCAGCGCGCCTTGAGCGAAAGGCTGGACAGGCGCGCGAGCACCAGGGGGTCGAAATAGCTCCGTTCGCCGTCGGCCATAGCAGACATTCTACACCAAAACCTTCATTATCCTACCATTGCGGGCGCGTCTAATCGCGCCGTCTTACCGAGGCCGGGATGGGCTCGACAGTGGGGATTTTTCTCCAATTTTCTCCGATAAGCAACCCGATTCGAGGCGAAGTTGACACCGCGGCGCCGGGTTGGATATGTTTGCCGGAAAGAGATCCGGCCCGACCCTTTTCATTCCATGCCGATCCGAAGCTTCGCTCCCCGAACCCGATGACGATTTCCCGCGCCTTATGGATCGCGGCGATCGCGGGCGGTCTCGCGCTCCGCCTTTATCTTGTCCTCCAGCCGCCGCTCGTGACGCCCGACTCTCTCACGCGCTACGAGCCGATCGCCCGCAATCTGGCCGCCGGCCATGGTTTCTCCAGGGCCGCCGCGCCGCCCTATGCGCCGGACGGCTTCAACCAGCCCGGCTACCCGTTGTTCCTCGCCGCGATTTATCTCGCGGCCGGGGAGGACCGGCGCGCGGTTGTGCTGGCGCAATTCGGCCTCGAGCTGCTCACGGTCTTTCTCATCCTGCAGCTCGCCCGGCGAGCCGGCTTGAAGCCCCCGGCGCGCGCCGCGGTCGGAGCGCTGGCGCTGTTATGCCCGGTGCTGCCGATGATCGCGCGCGCCATTTGGACCGAGTCATTGGCCACGACGGCGCTCACCGCGGCCGTGCTGGCGTGGGTCGTCGCCTTCGGCGGCGGCGGGCGCGCGTCGTGGACGCTCGCCGGCGCGTGCTCCGCCGCGTGCCTGCTCATTCGTCCCGATATGGCGCCCGTGGTCGTGCTGGTCGTCGTGCTGGCGGCCGCGTTGAGCCTCAGCCGCTCCTGTTTCGGCCGTTTTACGCTCGCGGTCGTCGCGCTGGCCGTGGTGCTTGCGCCATGGATCGCGCGCAACGCCGTAGAGCTCGGCGGTCTGCGCCCGCTCAGCAATCCGCGGCTTTTGACCGGGAGCTACACAACCTGGCTCGACACGTGGGTCGACGACTTGAGCCAGCTGGAGCCTTACTGGTGGCACGTCGTCGAGACCGCGCCGCCGGCCGCTTTTCCGCCCGACAAGGTGATCGATCCCGGCGAAAGGGCGCGGGCCGAGGCGGCGCTCGCCCAGGCGCGCGCGGCCCATACTCTCGGCGTCGACCCGGTGCCGCAGATATTCGCCGAGCTAACCGCAAAGGCGCGGCGGGAGCGGCCGTTCCGCACGTTCGTCCTGGTGCCGTTCAGGCGGGTCGTCTCCACCTGGACGAACGTCGCGGGCTACGCGCAAAACCCCTGGGCCCGCGCCGCGTGGATTTCGTTTTTGCTTTCGGCGCTGGCCGGAGCGTGCTGGGGTCTTCGGCATAAGACCGATATCACCCTGCTCCTGCTCGCGACGATCCTCGGGCGCTCGCTGCTGCCGCTCCGGTTCGGCATCGGCGTCGAGCCGCGCTACGTCGTCGAGGCGCTCCCCGCCGCCTTTCTTTTCGCGGGATTTTTGTTGCAGGCAGGGCGATTCGGGAGCGCCATGCCGAAGGAAGAGCCGTCACCACCATCTTAGCCAATAGTCGAGCCAGCCCCTCCAGCCGCGGTTGTGCCCCTGGTAGGTGGGATTTTTTTCCAGTCCGCCGAGGTAGGCGAGCAGCGCCCGGTCGGCGCCGAGCGCCGCCATCACCTCGATCTGGAACGCCAGGCATTTTCGCTCCGCCTCTTGGCCGGTCCAGCAGTCGAGGGGCGGATTTCCACCCGCGCGCGTTTTTTCGTCGTGGTAGAGCTTCGAATGATGACTGTCGTGGGCGATCGCGCCCGCGTACCAGAGCGCCGAGTGGCTCCAGGTGCGCCGGCCGACGATGAACGCCGGCTTCGCCGCGTCGGCCTTCATGCCGCTGCGGCGCCCCTGCCGGATGACGGCGATGTGGCGTTGAATTTGGGCGAAGTAGGGCGTGGATTGCAAAAGCGCCAATGACTCTCTGGTGCGGGCGAGGAATTTGGCGCTGCCGTGAACCTCGATTTGGGCTACGAACTCGGTTTTGCGCCACCAAAGGAATGAATTCACAAGACGTCAGGGATTAATATCCTACTTGTATGGCGACGGCTCTGCGAAGCGAGGGAATATAGGTTACTACTCTAAGGTTTTCCCGCCATTCTGCGCGATACAGAAGTGCGCGCAATGTTTTCAGTCGTGATAACTCGGCTACAACACTCTCCGGTCCTTTGCTCTTGAGACCTTGAGCACTCAGGGACCAAGCTACTGCGCGTCGCCAAACCTCGGGGGTTTTATCGTGGAGGACGGTCATACCGGACGTGAAGAATCCGTTGTGGCGCCCGAATCGCGCGAAGTAATCGTCCGGACTTGAAGCGCCGTGAGTTTCCAGAAGACCGGCCATGTCTTCGTATTTGGTAGACCACTCTTCTTGATAAAGCAGGTCTCGCTCCGGGGAACGAATCTCCAGGCGGGTACGAAACCAGCAGTATGTTTCCTTAGAACGTTGCTTCGTGAGTAGGTCGAATGCATGGTCCCGCTGTACCTCGGCCATAATCTGTAATTGCTCGGGACGGCCGTCTCCATCCAGGTCCAGCGCGCTCGTTCCGGTCAATTTAGCCCCAACCGGATAGTTCCAGTGCCATGAATAACTTTCGCCGGAGGCGCTCTTAAATTCACAGCGATCCGGTTCTTTAGCCTGTGCGGCGAACGCGGGAGTAGTGATCCCTATGAGGCTAACCAGCACGAAAAAGAGTCGGTTCCGATTGGAACATCCAGCAACCCCGTTCATCGCTATTACCGCATCGATTTGCCGTCTTCCTGGGGCTTCACTTCACTCAGCAGCCGGCCGATGATGTCGAGCGACGAGAGGCCGTCGGCCTGGGCCTTGAAGTTGGGGATGATGCGGTGGCGCAGCACCGAGGGGGCGAGCGCCTGGATGTCCTCGATCGAGACCGCGTAGCGCCCCTGCAAAATCGTCCGCGCCTTGGCGCCGAGAATCAGATACTGCGAGGCGCGCGGTCCGGCGCCCCACTCGATGTAATCTTTGACGAATTGCGGCGCGTCGGGGTTTTTCGGGCGCGACATCTGGCTGAGCGCGACGGCGTAGCCGACGACGAAAGGGGAGGCGGGCACGCGCCGCACCATCTCCTGGTAGCGCAGGATCGCCGCGCCGTCCATGACCTTTTCGGGCGACGGTTTTCCCACCGAGGTCGTCTGCATGACGATCCGCACCTCGTCCTCGAACGGCGGGTACTGGATCTCGATCTCGAGCATTAGGTCCCTTCCTGCTCGATCGGGTTCTGCGTCGCGAGGACGAAGAAGGGGAGATCGAGCGCGAACGTCTGGCCGCCCGCGGTGACTTTATATTCCTGCATCGACTGCAGGAGCGCCGCCTGGGTCTTCGGCGGCGTGCGGTTGATCTCGTCGGCGAGGAGAATGTTGGTGAAGATCGGCCCCTGCATGAATTGAAACTTCCGCCGGCCGGTGGCGGGGTCTTCCTGCAGGATGTCGGTGCCGGTGATGTCCGAGGGCATCAGGTCGGGGGTGAACTGGATGCGGTTGAAATCCAGATCGAGAATTTCCGAGAGGGTGCTGATCAAAAGCGTCTTGGCGAGTCCGGGGACGCCGACCAGCAGGCAGTGGCCGCGCGAAAACAGCGCGATCAGCACCTCTTCGATGACCCGCTCCTGGCCGACGATGACCTTGCCGATCTCCGCCAGCATCGCGTCGCGCCTGACGGCGAACTCTTCGATCGCCCGCACTTCCTGGTCGTTGATCCCGGTTGGCTCCATCCCTGTTCGCCTTTCTATCTTCCCCTGACGAGCCGCTCCAGAGCGCTCCTGGCCTGCTTCGCCTTGTCCGCCTCGCCCAGCGCCGTGTAGGCGTCGGCGATCAAGCGGTAGATTTCCGGATTGAAAGGATTGATCTGGAGCGCCTCCTCCAGATCGGCCTTCGCCGCGGCGAATTCCTTGCCGGCGTTGTGGAGGCGGCCCAGCTGAACGTACGCGCCGACGGAATCCGGATCGACCTCCAGGGCTTTTTGGAGGTGCGGCAGCGCCTCCTGGTAGCGCGCCTGCTTGATCAAGACCCGCGCCAGCTTGCCCAGAATAATAGGAGAACGGGGGCTCGCCTGCAAGGCGCGCCGGTACTCTTCGGTCGCCGCGACCGTCTTGCCGCGCTCTAAAAGCTGGTCGCCCAGATAGGCGCGGTTGCGCGCCACCGCCGACTGGATCTCCTTCAGCTCGACCGCCTCCTCGTCCTGTTTTTGGCCTTCGACGACCTTCAGCCGGCGCACCCGGCTGCCCTCGACCTCTTTCAGCTGCTTCGCTTTCAAAAAATCCTTCCACTCGGTCTCGAACGCGGCGTAGGGCTTGCCGAGCAATTTTTCGATCGCCTCCGGCGTCGGCCGCGATTTGACCTCGACCAGCAGGTCGCGCGCGGCGCCGTCGCCCTTCTTCTGGACCAGGAAGTCGACCGCCGAGGCCGCCTCCGCGTAGGCGAGCTGGACCTGCTCCGGGGTCTCCAGGTAGATCAGCGAGGGCTCCATTTTTTTAAAGCCGACGAAGCGGTTTTTCTCCAGCGCCTGGGCGAGCAGCGTCCGGTTGGCCGGCGAGAGATAGTCCGCCGCGGCCTTGGACTTGTCCGCGCGCCGCCAGAGCGTCTCGTAGAAGCGGGCCAGCCCTTCGTGGAGCCAGATGGGCGCTTTGTTGTCGCTCGCCGCGACGATCAGATAGTGGCTGTACTCGTGGCTGAGCGAGTCGAGCCAGCGGTAGCCCTGGAGCAGCACCCGGGGGGAGATGATCATGATCTTGTTGAACTTGCAGATGCCGACCGCGCCGGTCTCCTCGATGTCGCGCCGCGAGAGCGTCGAGATGGCGTTGAAGGCGGCGGCGTCCGGGGCGATCTCGACGCGCACCTTCCCCGGCGGCTGGTAGCCGATCGTCTGGCCGAGCGTGCGGTAGGGCAGCAGGATGCCGTCTCTGTTCTCGTCCAGGTAAATAATGAAATGGTCGCTCTCGTAGCGCTTGAGCTTGCCGACCGTGTCGCGCGTGCGCTGGGTCAACAGGCGCAGCCGCTGGCGCTTTTCGTCCGTCGAGTCGATCGCCAGCGCCTGCTCGACCTGGCGCACCGCTTCGTCGTAGCGCCCCTGGTGGAAGGCGACGTCGGCGCTCACATCGAGCGCGGCGGCGGAGCGGGGATTTTCCTTGAGCATCGCGGCGGCGATCTTTTCCGCCTCCGGGACGCGCCAGGCCTCCAGATGGTCCTCGGCCTGCTTGACGCGCGGGTCGGCCTCGGCGCCCCGCGCCGGCGGCGGGATCAAAAGGGCGAGCAAAGCCAAAGAAAAGAATGCCTGGAGTTTCAAAGGTGCGGCTACTCTGAGAGATTTTTAAAATAGTTTTCGATCTGCTCTTTGAGCTGGCGCGGCACGCCCTGTTTCAAAGATTCGAGAATCTCTTCGCGGAAGCTGCGCGGCGCTTTGTATTCTTCTTTGCCCGGCAGGCGGAATTTCTCCGTGTCCAGGCCGCTGAGCCCTCCCTCGGCGTCGAACTGCGGGAACTGCGGCATGCCCGGCAGCGGCACCATCTCGCCGGACGGGAGCATCCGGCCCATGCGGAAAAGGCGCGACACCGCCATCCGGCCGAGCTGCCCGCGCTGCGCGAGCTGCTGCATGGCGCTCTGCATCTGCTGCTGCGACTGGGAGAGCTGCTCGAGCGCCTGCCGCTCCGGCGGCACCGCCCCCTTGGAGTCGAGCTCGCCGAGCCGCCCCTCGGCCTTGCCCATCGAGCCGCCCGCCTCCTTGATGTTCCGCGTGATCTGCGGGTCGAGCGACGGGAAGAGCTGGAAGAGCGATTCCAATTTCTCGTGCAGCTCTTCGGTGCGCTCCTTGAGGGTCCCCTGGCGGCGCGAGAGGTCGCGGATGCCGCTCCGCTCTTCGTCCTTCAGCGCCGAGGGCGGTATGCCCAGCAGCTGATCGAGCTCTTCTTTGAGCCCCTTCAAGCCCGCGTCCGCCTGCTTTCCCCTGGCCTCCTGCCCGGGCGCGCGCTGCTTCGCCAATTCCTTCTCGGCCATGCCTAAAATCTCGTCGAAGCCGGAGAAGTCTTTTTTGAGCAGGCGGCCGATCATCTCCTTGACGAGATTGTTCACCGTCGCGTCGTCGAGGGCGTCCTCGCGCGGCGGGCCGCCGCCCTCCACGTCGGGGAACAGCTCGGCCAGGCGGGAGAGCTCCTGGTTCGCCTTGGACATGAAGCGTTCGAGCTTCTCCTTGAGCACCGACTCGCGCCCGGCGAGCGCCTTTTTGTTCGCGCTCTCGGTCTCGACCAGGATCTCCTGCTGCTCGCGCGCGATCTGCTGCAGCTCGTTCGCCGAGCGCATCATCTCGCCCTGCATGCGGCCCATCTGGGACGACATCGCCGACTGCTGCGCCCCCTGGAGCGCGGCGACCATCGAGGCCATCTGGCTGAACAGCTCGCGCGCGAGCTGCATGGCGCCTTCGATGTCGCCCTGGGCGAGCTTCTTCCGGATCTCGTCCAGAGCGCGCTGCATGTCGCCGAAGTTGAGCCCCTGCATCGCCTCGCTGTTCATAAAGTCGTCCGGGAGCCGCGAGGCCATCTGGGAGAGCGACTGCTGGAGCGAGTTGAGCATATTGGCCATTTGCGAGAGCTGCTTCAGCACGTCGTCGAGGTTTTTATCGCCGCTCTGGAGCTTGGCCAGCGAATCCATCAGCCGCTCCTGGCCCTTCATCAGGTCGCGCGCCGAGTTGGCCATCTCCTCGGCCTTGAGCCTCTTGGCGATGTCTTCGGCCAGCAGCGACATTCTCTCCAGCTCCGTCGAGACGTCGTCGCGGAGCTTTTCCTTCTCCTCGCCGGTCGCCTGCTCCTGGCGCTTCAAGAGGTCGTTCCTGGTGAATTCGAGATTGCGCTTGAGCGCTTCGAGGTCCGACCAGGTGGCGAAATCCGCCAGGCGGTCTTTCTCGCTCCGCCGCATCGCCTCCTCGACGCTCTTGGCCATGTCGCCGAGCTTTTTGTCGAATTCTTTATCGCCCGCCGGCTTCTCGAGGTGCTCGCCCAGAAGATCGACCATGCGCGCGGAGAGGTCGCGGATCGTGTCCGCGACCAGTTTGTGCTCGCCGCGGAGATTCTTGAGCGTGAGCCGGAGCGAGCGCGAGAGGCCGATCTTGGGCCCCGAGATGGTGTCGTTGTCCTTGACCTCGATATTATAAATCGCCTCTTCGCCCTCCTTGAGCCCGAGCCGGCCCAGGTCCCAGGCGAAGCGCTCCCGCACGGTCAGCTTTTTCGTCCCGTCGAGCTTGATCGGAATCCGCTCCTGGCGGTCGCCGATCCGGACGACGAGCGCGGCCTCCTGGACGCCGAAGTCGTCGCGCGCGCTGAACTCGAGCCCGAGCGTCTCGTCGCCGTTGACCTCCAGGTCCTCGGCGGGCTTGAGCAGCTCCGCCGTCGGAAAGCCGTCGGGACGGAGCCGGATGTCGTAGGCGATCGGATTGTTGCGGAAGCCGGTCGCATCCTCCACCTCGATCCGATAGCGCTCGGATTGGAACAGGACGAGGTTGGCCGAGAGCTTTTTGCCGTCGATTTTAAGCGGCACTTCCTTGCCCTGGTCGAGCACGAGCTTCGCCTTGACGACTTCCTTGCTGGTCTCGGCCTCCAAGCGCGCCGTCGAGCCCCTGAGCGCCTCGATATTGCCTCCCTGGATCTCCAGCGCCGGCATGCCGGTGTAATTGGGCGGATGAAGGGTGGCGTGGAGGTTCGCGATCTCGGGCGGGTCGATCGCTTCGAGCCGGTAGGCGGCCGAGGTAAAAGTCCCGGCGACGGCGCGGTACGAGACGCTGTGCTTGACGGCGTCGAGCGTGGCGGTGAACTTCCCGCCGCCGACCGACTCCATGGGTATTCTCTCCTCGGCGCCGCCTTCGGCCGACGCGAGCAAAAGGTCCATGGTCTTGGGAATGGCTCCCGACGCGGCGGCTTGCAGGACCACGTTGGCGCCGCGCGCGACCCGAATCCCCTTGGGGGCGAGATCGATCCGCGTCTCGGACGGCGGAATATCTTTGAGCGGATGGGCGAGCAGGCTGAAAGTGTCGCTCACCGACGACGGGTTGAACAGCACGACGGCCAGCACCGGGAGGAAGAGCGCGGCCAGAAGCCGGCCCTTGGCGGCGGCCGGCGCGGTGTCGACCAGCTCTTCCACGCGGAGCGAATCGACCTGCCGGCGCGTCGCGCGGAGCAGGGCGAGGACCATGGTGGCGGAGATTTCCGGCCGCCGCTTCTCGTCCGCGATCTCGGGATAGAGCTGGAGCGAATTGATCAGGTTGTTTTTGAGATGGGGACACTCTTTCTCGATGTACAGCGCCGCCCACTCGTCCGAGACGCGGCGCCAGACCTGGAACAGCGTCCAGGCGAGCGGCGCGATCAGGAGCGCGGCGGCGAGCAGGCAGTAAATCGCGGGCGCGTAGGGAAAAAAAGATTTGATCTCGCGGACCGCCAGTCCCAGGGAAAAGAGCAGGACGAGCGAAATCCCGAAGAGGCAGAGCCCCTCCAGCCCCTTGACGGTCCGGAAGCGGCGGATGAAGCGCCGGAGAAAAGAGGCTAGCTCGCTGTACTCTTCCTGGCCCATGGTGATCCGATGGGGTCATATTACTATCCCAACCCCATGTTGTCCATGCTCCCAGGCCGGCCATAAAGGTCCATCTACCGTAGTCCGGCCGGCAGTTTCTCTCCGGGCCGATACGATGGGCCTGTGCTACGCTCGTGCAAAAACTTACGCTCGACCGTCCGTCGCCGGACGCATCGGCCCTCCGAGAAACACCCGGCCGGCGCTCGGAAGTCTTTAATGCAGGGGCGGCTCGCGAACCGCCCCTGCTACGCGTCATCCCAGGCAGCGTCTTTTTACGCCGATCGATTGGCAAGCCGGCTTTTGTTGTGGTATGCCAATGGTTTAATTGCGCGACGAAACCAAATAGGGAAAGGAATATAGCGGCATGTTTGAACCATCCACCGAGGAATATTATCTGCACGATGAATACGAGGACGACGAAGACGCGGACGTGCCGATGGACGAAGACCACCCGATGTGGCGCTCCGAGCGCATCACGCTCACCTCCGTCGGCATCGACATCGGCTCCTCCACCTCGCACCTGATTTTTTCACGGTTACTCCTAAGGCGGCAGGGCATCGCGCTCTCCAGCCGCTTTGTCGTGGTCAAGCGCGAGATCCTGCACGAGTCGCCGATCCTGCTCACGCCCTACGTCGACAAGACGACGATCGACACCAACGGGCTCGCCGATTTCATCCACGAAGCGTACCAGAAGGCCGGCCTGACCCCGAAAGACATCGACACCGGCGCGGTCATCGTGACCGGCGAGGCGGCGAAGAAGAAAAACGCCGACGCGATCTCGGAGCTGTTCTCCGCCCAGGCGGGCAAATTCGTCTGCGCCACCGCGGGCCACAACCTGGAAGCGATCCTCGCCGCCTACGGCTCGGGCGCGGTGCACCTGACCATGCACGAGGGGAACAACTATACCGTCATGAACGTGGACATCGGCGGCGGCACGAGCAAGATCGCGATCACCCAGAACGGCAAGGTGATCGACACGTGCGCGGTCGAAGTCGGCGCGCGCCTGGTCGCCATGGACGAGCAGGGAAAGATCAACCGCCTGGAGGACACCGGCGTCAAGATCGGCAACGAGGCCGGCTTAAAGCTCGCCATCGGGGCGACCATGAAGGACGACGACAAGGAAAAGATGGCCGCGCTCCTCTGCGATTCGCTGTTCGCGGTGGTCGAGCGCGGCAAGCTCTCGCCGTTCGTCCAGAACCTGCTGCTAACGCCCAATCTCGATTTCGACGGCAAGGTCGACGCAATCATGTTCTCCGGCGGCGTCTCCGAATACGTTTACGGCCACGAGAAAAAAAATCTGGGCGACCTCGGCAATCAACTGGGCCGGCGCGTGCGCGAGCGCGCGGAGCAGATGGCGAAAAAGCTTCCCCTGAAGCCCGCCGACGTGCGCATCCGCGCCACGGTCATCGGCGCCTCGCAGTACACCGTCCAGGTGAGCGGCAACACGATTTACCTCTCCCACGCCGACCTCCTGCCGCTGCGCAATCTCCAGGTCGTGACGCCCGAGTTCCCGCAGCAGGAGCCGCTCGAGCCGGCTGAAGTGAAAGAGGCGGTCCAGAAGGCGCTGCAGCGCTTCGACATCACCGACGGCGAGCGGCCGGCGGCCCTGGCGATTCACTGGGAGCTCGGGCCGTCCTATCCGCTGATCCGCGGCCTGGCGCAGGGCGTGGCCGAGGCGATGAAAGATCACGTGGACAAGGGCCAGCCGCTGGTGCTGGTCTTCGACGCGGACATCGCCAAGCTCGTGGGCAACATCCTCGAAAGAGAGCTCTTGCCCGGCGCCGGCATCATCTCGATCGACGGCATCGATCTCAAGGACTTCGATTTCGTCGACATCGGTGAAGAGCTGCCCGACGCGCGCGCGGTCCCGGTGGTGATCAAGTCGCTGATCTTCCGCCATACGGAGACCGGGCGGGGGCACCACCACCATCACCAACACCACGATCATGACGATTAGCTATCAGCCGTCAGCGATCAGCGGTCAGCAAGAATCTGACTCGGATCAGGGTAAGCTGAAAGCTGAATGCTGATAGCTTGGGACGCGAGATGAGGGAGATCTTAAGCGGCATTTATACCTGGCCGTGGTTTTCCGAGCCGCACGGCTACAACTTCAACGGCTATCTGATCCTCCACCCCGACGGCAATCTCTGCATCGATCCCGTCGAGCTCGGCGCGGAGGACCTGGAAGAGCTCGCCCGGCGCGGCGTCGCGCGGGCTCTCCTCACCAACCGCAACCACTCGCGCGCCGTCAACAAAATACGGGCGCGCACCGGAGCGCGCGCGGCGATTCATCCCGCCGACGCGCCGCACGCGCGGAGCCAGGGCGCGCTTCTGGACGACGAGCTCGGCGTCGGCGCGAAAGCCGGCCCCCTGGTCGTCGTCGGCGCGCCCGGGAAGTCTCCCGGGGAAGTCGCGCTGCACTGGCCCGAGCGGGGCATCCTCATCGCCGGCGACGCCGTGATCGGCAACCCGCCGGGCCGGTTGAGCCTGCTCCCGGAAAAGGTGATGGACGATCCGGCGCGGCTCCGCGAGAGCGTGGAGGCGCTGCTGGTTTTGGACTTCGACGCGCTGCTTACCGGCGACGGGGTGCCGGTGCTCAAAAACGCCAAGGCCCGCCTGCAGGAGCTGGTCGCCGGTTTTCCCGCCTGACCGGCCGCCGTAATTTTTCCCCTTCGAGATAGCTTTCCCGTATTCCGGCTTAAATCGGCCCGAAAATTGCTTTTTATACCTTCCTGATTCCGATTTTTAACGAAAAACGGTGGATTTTAGGCTCTTGAGCGCCATAAACGTACAAAAAGTACCAAATATTTACACCCCAGTGCCAACAATTGTATGGCTGGTTGCGGTTTTCGGAGGGATTAAATGAACATTACCCAGTTACTGGCGTTCGGCATCGAGCAGGGGGCTTCCGACTGCCACCTGAGCTCGGGCGAGCCGCCCATGCTGCGCATCCATGGGGACCTGAAAAAGCTCGATCACGCCGCCCTATCCAAGGAAGACGTCCATACCATGGTTTACGACATCATGAACGACGCGCTGCGCAAGGCCTTCGAGACGAACCACGAGGTCGACTTTTCCTTCGAGCTGGGCGACCTCGCCCGCTTTCGCGTCAACGTCTTTCTCCAGCGCAAGGGCGAGGGCGCGGTGTTCCGGACCATTCCGACCAAGATCCTGACGCTGGAACAGCTCGGCATGCCGCCGATTTTGAAGCAGCTCTGCAACCGGGAGAAGGGGCTGATCCTCGTCACCGGCCCCACCGGCTCCGGCAAATCGACGACCCTGGCGGGGATGATCGATTATCTCAACGAGGACTTCGAAGGCCACATCCTGACCGTCGAAGACCCGATCGAGTTCGTGCACCAGTCCAAGAAATGCCTGGTCAACCAAAGGGAGCTCGGCTTTCACACCCTCTCATTCGCCAACGCGCTCCGGGCGGCGCTGCGCGAAGACCCGGATATCATTCTGATCGGCGAGATGCGCGACCTGGAGACGGTCCAGCTCGCGCTCACCGCGGCGGAGACCGGCCATCTCGTCTTCGGCACGCTGCACACCTCCAGCGCGGCCAAGACGGTCGACCGTATCATCGACGTTTTTCCGCCGAGCCAGCAGTCGCAGATCCGCTCGCAGTTCGCCGAGTCGGTCGAGGCGGTCATCACCCAGACGCTGCTCAAGAAAAAAACCGGCGACGGACGGGTGGCCGCGCTGGAAGTCATGACCGGTACGACGGCGATCCGGAACCTGATCAGGGAGGCGAAAATTCACCAGATACCCGGCACCATGCAGGTCAGCCAGAAAGACGGAATGCAGACGATGGATATGGCCCTGGTCGATCTGGCCACGCGCGGCGTCGTGACCCAGGAGGAGGCGCAGTCGAGGAGCATGACGCCCAACCTGTTCGGCGGGGGCGCTTTCGGCGTCGGCGGCACGGCCATGCGCGGACGCGCTTAACGAGGAGCTTTATGGCGGAAGAAAAGACAAATCTCACGGATTTTCTCGGCGTCATGGTGGAGAAGGACGCTTCGGACGTCTATTTCACGGTCGCCAGCCCGCCGATGTACCGCATCCAGGGCATCGTCCAGCCGATCGGCGATCACGTGTTCACGCCCGAGGAGCTGGAGGCGCTGGCCCAGTCCTTCATGACCGAGCGCCAGTGGCAGCAGTTCAACGAGCAGATGGAGATGAACCTGGCCCTCTCGTACCGGCGGCTCAGCCGTTTCCGGGTCAACGTTTTTCGCCAGCGCGGCTCGGTGGCGATCGTGATCCGGCGCATCAAGGTCGAGATCGATACGATCGACGAGCTGGGCCTGCCGCAGATCTTGAAGGAGATCGCTCTGACCAAGCGGGGCCTGGTCCTGGTGGTCGGCGCGACGGGGTCGGGCAAATCGACCTCGCTCGCGGCCATGATCGACCACCGCAACACCAACTCCCCGGGGCACATCATCTCCATCGAGGACCCGATCGAGTTCGTCCACCGGCACAAGAAGTCCATCGTCAACCAGCGCGAGCTGGGATTCGACACGCAGTCCTACCCCGAGGCGCTGAAAAACGCCATGCGCCAGGCGCCCGACGTGATCCTGATCGGCGAGATCCGCGATTCGGAGACGATGGAGTCGGCGATCACCTTCGCCGACACCGGCCATCTCTGCTTCGGCACGCTGCACTCGACCAACTCCAACCAGTCGTTCGAGCGCATCCTCAACTTTTTTCCCGAGCAGCGCCACCCGCAGGTGCTGATGCAGCTCTCGCTCAACCTGCGCTGCATCATCTCGCAGCGGCTGGTCCCGGGGATCAACGGCAACCGCGTGCCCGCGATCGAAATCCTCATGGACACGCCGCGGATCAAGGAGCTCGTCAAGAAGGGCGAAGTGGACATCATCAAGGAAGCGATGGAGCAGGGCATCCAGGAGGGCTGCCAGACTTTCGACCACGCGCTGTTCCTTCTCTATAAGGAAGGCAAGATCAGCCTCGATCAGGCGCTCATCCACGCCGACAGCGCCAACAACCTGCGCATCAAGATCAAGCTCGAGGGGCTCAAGGGCGACGACGCCCTCGACAAGCTGCTCGAAGAAGAAGGCAAGCCCAAAGACAGGCCGAGCGGCATGCACATCCAGGGCTTGAATAAAGCGGGGACTTCGTTCCGAAAAATCTAGTTAAAGATCTAGAAAGTTTCGAGTTTCAGGTTTCGGGTTTCGAGTCAGGCCGCTTCGGAAGCTATAACTATAACTATAAACGGCCTTCAGGTTTTTAGTCTCTCTGCCGGCCGCGTGAATTCCCGTCTCCCGGCGGCCGCCGCCCGGCATCCCTCCGCCCGTGCCGCGAACCGCCGCGGGTTGACACCTATTTTCCCCATGTGCTACCTCACGATCAGTGCCGCGCATGAAACCGGCCGCCGTCGGGCAAAGAGGGGGACGATGCCATGGCGCTGAGCTTTGAAGAGAACGAGACCTTGACCCGGGTCGGGCCGGGCACGCCGGCCGGCGAGATGCTGCGCCGGTATTGGCATCCGATCGGCTTTTCGAGCGAGCTTCGGGACAAGCCCAGGCGGCGGCGCCTTTTGGGCGAAGACCTGGTCCTGTTCCGCGACGATCGCCAACGGGCCGGTCTGCTCGCGCTCCGCTGCTCGCACCGGGGCACGTCGCTCGAGTTCGGACACATCGAAGACGGCGGGCTCCGCTGCTGCTACCACGGCTGGCTCTACGACGTC
>WNFL01398025.1_pt1 | contig 23347 bp, 17 predicted proteins | sample 5400361 | NCBI WGS metagenome assembly WNFL01 (sample SAMN13153351, study PRJNA577476) | soil metagenome | isolation source: 40 cm soil on Douglas fir-dominated hillslope | place: USA:California | collected 2013-09-17
GAGAAAGCTAAAAAAGAAATTAAAAAGCTTTCCCAAATGAACCAGTTTAATCCTGAGGCAGGATATATTAGAAATTACTTGGAATGGTTACTAGATTTACCCTGGAGTAGCGAAAGTAAAGATACAGTTGATATAAAAGAGGCAGAAAAAATTTTAGAAGAAGATCATTTTGGTCTTTCAAAAGCAAAAGAGAGAATTATTGAATATTTAGCAGTTAGGAAATTAGCAGGTAAGATGAAAGGACCAATTCTTTGTTTTGTTGGACCTCCCGGAGTTGGAAAAACATCAATTGGAAAGTCTATTGCAAGAGCACTAGGTAGAAAATTTGTTAAAGTTTCACTTGGAGGAATTAGAGATGAGGCAGAAATAAGAGGGCATAGAAGAACATATGTAGGTGCACTTCCAGGTAGAATTATCCAGGGGATTAAAGATGCCGGGACTAGAAATCCAGTTTTCATGCTTGATGAAATTGATAAAGTAGGGGCAGACTTTAGAGGTGACCCTTCTTCAGCACTTTTAGAGGCACTAGACCCAGAGCAAAATAATATGTTCTCAGACCATTACCTGGAAGTAGCATTTGATTTATCTGATGTAATGTTTGTAACTACGGCTAATGTCCTTGATACTATTCCACCTGCATTAAGAGACAGATTGGAAATTATTTCTTTTGCCGGATACACGCAGGATGAGAAGTTCAAAATTGCAAAAAACTTTTTGTTCAAAAAACTTCGCGAAACTAATGGGCTTAAAGAAGACCAGATTGAAATAACTGATGAAGGACTCAAATTTGTTATACATCATTACACTAGGGAAGCAGGAGTTAGAAATCTCGAGAGGCGGCTTGCGAGTATATATAGAAAAGTTGCAAAGCTAGTTGCAGAGGGAAAGACGGAAAAAACAATTGTAAAGCCCAAAGAAGTTGCAAAATTCCTAGGTCCTATTAAATACAGTGCAACTCTTATTGAAAAACAAGATGAGACAGGTATGTCAACTGGACTAGCTTGGACTGAAGCAGGCGGCGACATTCTTTTTATAGAAGTTGCATTAATGCCTGGAAAAGGGCACCTGACTCTAACAGGGCAATTGGGAGACGTAATGAAGGAATCAGCACAAGCTGCATTGTCTTATATTAGATCCCGTGCCGGAACTTTGGGAATTTCAGATAAAATTTTCCAGAAAACAGATATTCATGTTCATGTTCCTGAAGGTGCTGTACCAAAAGACGGACCTTCAGCAGGACTTGCCATTACTACAGCAATTGTTTCGGCTTTTACGAAAATTCCAATTAATAGAACAGTTGCTATGACAGGAGAAGTTACTCTTAGAGGAAGAGCGCTTGAGATAGGTGGAGTGAAAGAAAAAGTTATAGCGGCACACAGAGCTGGTATAAAGACGGTAATATTGCCCAAGGAAAATAAAAAAGATCTTGAAGATGTACCTAAAGAAGTTATAAATGATCTCAAGTTTGTCTTTGTGTCACACATGGATGAAGTTTTACCAGTAGCGTTAACTAAGCATCTGAAAGTTGAAGAAAAACATCCTATTGTTACCCGACCGGTACTTCATGCCCCAGCGCCTCAACCTGTTGACTAACTGCAGATAGTTCCGATGGGTTCCATCTTCCCATTCTCTTTAGCCATGTTTCTTGAACATGTCTACCTTCTTTGGGATTAAGCTGTATAAGTACGACTTTTGCCCGGGCAGCATGAATCTGTTCTGGAGTTTCCAATCGCACAGGTAGTTTGTCAATAGAATTCAAACGCAATAAAATTTCTTGCTCTAATAGATATTCCCAAGAGGTTGACTGACTTGCGAACCGCTCTCTTTCTGTGCGTCTTTGTATTTGTGCATTTTCATTTGTTACTGTCCACCCATGAATATCTTCGGGTTCATTTGTGGGATATAATGTATACGGGCTTTTTTTCCCTGCCCAAGTCCCATCTGTGTCAATACCTAATTCATCATTTTGCCCAACATACATTAATTCGAGATGGCAGCCAGCAATTGCATTGCCGTTATGGTTTGAATCATCAATAGCTTGAGCAAGATGAGGCATATGTAGCTTCATAAGCGCATTAGCAAATTTGCCATTTAAAACATCCCATTTGGATTGAGCAAGGTGATATCCAGATAAGATAGCGGGCTCACCATTGCTTTTTACACCCTGGAATAAATCCCAACATTCTAAGCTTTCAGAACGCGTTCCATACAAAGTCCAAAAATTAGGACCAAAAAATTCTCTAACATGTGACTCAACAATAGTTTTAAATTGTTGAGGATTCGTTCCATCTTTGAGAAGTCTAGATCCTAAAGTGTCTGCCACAGTAATTGATTTTGTATCAACTCGTCGAATCTCTCCCGTTACAGGATGCGTATCGGCCCCCATGCCAAAAAGATTTGATTCGGGAACAAGTAAATATTTCATGGTATCTTCTCTCAGTCTTTCCGCTGTACTACACCAAGTGATGCTTTGAGGATTGTCCTGGAATTCTTTTGCCATAGCCATTGACATTAATCCGTCATATGCAACGCCTTGCATTCCAGTGTTATATTGAGTGCCATTTGGGTTAACTAGTGATCCGTCGGGAAAATGATTTGCTTCAATTGAATCGCAAAGTTGTTGATTGATAAAATTACCCGTTATACTTTGCCAACCCAGCAAGTGGGGGGCATCAGCAGAAAGTGGGGATCTGTCTCTGTTAAAATGCAATGGGCCATAATTAATAGTATCATTCATCCAGTTAGCTCCTGCGATAAGACAATCTCTGAAGGTTTTCTCATTACCGTTTTTATCACAAACTTTTTCATCAAGAATGTCAACTTTTCCAGTTTTTTTGATATAGTAGAACGCTCCTTTTATCCATTCTCCGGTTGCATCTGCACTTGTATATGCTTCAAAGCCATTTTTATCTCCACCAAAAAGAGGGCCAAGATGGGCAATCTCTGCACGCGTGGTATCATTTATTTCTACACCAGGAAAGTCTGTACTACGTAATTCATGAAGAATTTTACCAGGCTCTTCTTCGCTTTTAGCGTTAAATTCAATTCCTTGTAAAGAAGCCAGAACAAGGAGTGCTTCTCTAGCAAATTTAGGATCATGATCTACTTCGTGCTGAATCATCATCGCTGTATCGCGGCCAAAAATGCCACCAAAATAGTTTTTACTTCCGCTTGCCCAACGAATCTCACGTAAAGGGTTTTTTCCTATTTTTATATTGTATGTAATATGAGCGAGGTCTTCCTCAGGTCTTAGAAGGTCTTGGCCATGGGTAACTGGAAGCATTTGCATGACTCCATATCTATATCCTGATTCAATACCAATATCTATTGCCATATGTTAGGATTCACGCAGGCTATTTTTACTGCAAGAAGATCGCGAAGAAATAAATAAATTCTTTTCCACAGCTGATTCAGCCATAGTTACTGTATCATACTATCTCATAGCAATAACCATATTGCATGACAAATACTGGACAGTTTACCCTCAGACAAAAGGAGTTTCTTATAGGGTATTGATTTTTCCTGCAAGATACTATCATAATGAATTATGGCAAAAAGAAAGAGCGGAGCATTTTTTTCTCAACGCATATCAATTCCGGTCGGTTACTTCTTTATTCTTCTAGCCGCAGTTTGTATTTATAGTGTTTCTATCACCTGGATAGAATTTAAGTATTTTGAACACGCATTTGCATTCCAAAACTATTACCAGGAGTCTGCATCTCTTTCAAGCGGAACTTTTGGTCAACCATCTAATATCGTAGCTCCTTCTCCCGTTAAAAAATACTAAAAAACACTCATCTTCTTGTGATTTCTTCCAGAATATAGTTAAATAAAGCTATTGGTATGAATCAGTTAGTATTATCTGTTAAGAAATTTTTTTCTTCATCTTCTTTAATAATTTCTGTTTCTCTTTTTCTTCTAATACCTTTTTATATATTTTTATATAAAGCTTACTCGCCTCGGGTAAATGCATTTGGTTGCTTTGATGATTGTTTTAATATTGTCGGAGGATATTTCATGATTCATGGAAGGGGATTATACTCTCAAATATTTTTTAACCATCAGCCTCTTATGCCTATAATAAGTTTTTTAATACAGAAATCAGTAAATGCTATTAATATTTATGATCTAATACTTAGACACAGACAAGTTCTTTTACTTTTTAGTTTTTTCATGAACGCGTTTTTAATAATGCGGTTTAAATGGAAAGGGGTGGCATTTACTGTTTTTTATGAGTTAACAAAATTTTTTCTTTTTGGGGACCGATTCTTGGCAGAAGGATTTATTGTTTATCCTATTACTTATGTTATGGGAGTTATTTGGTATAAGTATCAGGGTAAACATGTCTATTCTATTGAGTATTTTTTTGCCGCTTTGACAGCTTGGTTTGTGATTGCCATGAGAGAACCATATGCAATTCTTGCGGTTCTTCTTTTTATTGCATTATTACTTGGTAAAAAATCCTTACTAGTAAAAGTAAGTGCAGTTTTTATTTTCTTGACATTCACGATAGGTACCTTTCTTGTGATGCCTATTAATGATTACATCTTTGATGTATTCAGAGTAAATTTAAGCACGGAATTCATTGGCGAGATAAATGCAACAGGTTTACTAAGTCCATATGGTCAACTAATAATGTGGCTTTACCCAATTAATATTTTAATTAGTCCAAATAATTGGAATTTCTATAGAGATTTTGTTGTCTTTTTAGATTTTATTTTTCTTTTTGCTCTATCATTTTTTCTTATTTTCTCTAAAAAAAGAAAAGGAATTTTGGTTATGTTTATTCTTTTTGGATTTGCCAATTTAAGAATTTCAATTCCAGGTACTGCTTTTTTTGGTGCATTTCATTTGTTGCCATGGTATGGAATGTTTATACTTTTTACTTGTCTTCTAATTGATGAGGTATGGAATTTGAAGAAATTACTAGCAATACCTCTTATTGGATTATTTATAGTTTTAATAGGATATGTTAGTTTTTCACCTCACACGTTTTTATATGACAAAGTAGACCCTCAGGCTGAATTTTTAGAGAACTTTGGAAATGACTTACAAGTTGGGGAAGTGGTGCATATATTAGCACAACCCACAGATACTCTTTTTCTTGACGGGGCAGACGACCTGATTTATTGGCAAGCAAAGGTTTTATCCCCTTATAAATATAGCTGGTATACATCAGTTATGCCTCTATTCCCTGTATATAGAAAGGCCAGACTTGATATGTTCTCTACAAATCCTCCAGATTTTTATTATGGATCCTGCCCTAAACAAAAAATTCCTAATAGAACCCTTCCTGATAATGTAAAAAATGATTATGTACAATTTTATTCAGACGGTAAACCAACATGTCTTTATGCTAGAAAAGAAAAGGTAGTGACCTTCACTCAGGATCAGCTAAGCATTATTAATACTTGGCGCTACCAATTACCTCAGGTAAAAAGTAATGGAATATAATATTTAATATTCTTGGAGAAAATTATTTTAACCTATAGCCATGGAGTTCATGCTCAAAAATGAAAGCTGCTAAACTTCCCGGATTAAGATTTTTTGATGATGAATGTGAAAGGTAATTTTTAATCCTTTCTTTCCAGCGCTCGATATTCTCTTCTCGCAAATCAATCCATCCTTGCTTTGCAGCTTCAGAATAATCTCTATTTTTCGGTTTCACAGTTACTTTGGCTCCTCTTATAAGTTGATTCTCAAACATAATTGGAATACCAGTGGACGTGATAAGTAAAACAAGATTTGAATTATTATCAACATAAGCTGACAGATCATTTATAACAGTGGGAGCACTTTTACTTAAAAGATCGTGAGTATTTCTCTCGTAGAGTTGCAGAAGTAAATATGCTTCAAATAGTAATTTAGATAAATATGGTGGTCCTAAAAGTTCAAAAGCTATACTAGGAACATTGTGCTTACTAGATAGTTCTTCCAGCATAGATATAGCGCTCTCTCTTTGGATGCCGGCTTTATAAGTAGGACCAAAAACTGTCTGCTCAAAAGCTTCTACCATGTCAAAGCCAATTTGGTGCCCCTGAATTTTCTTTAAGATTAATTCTGCAATTTCTTCTGGTGTTACAAATTCCATTTGCCGAGGCGTGGTTATTGCTCTAAACTCTTCAAGAGAAAAAAGACCATTTTCCCCTGTATCAATAAAAGGTGCTTCAACAATCTCTTCAGAATGAAGCTCAGGCATATCTCGAAAATCTTCTATATTTTCCTCTCCTAACTTAAGAGATAATACGTGTGTGTCCTTATAAAGTGTTTTTTTACCCTTTTTTAATGGACCAAATGCAATTTTTCCCCATGCAATGGCAGCTGCTGGTTTTATTTCAGCAAACTTTGGCATAGAAGGAGTTCTGGAGAGTAAGAAAAGAAGCTGAGTAAAAGCACCAGCTACAGCAGATTTCATAAGAAGTTGCTGCGAAGGCTGCATTTCTCCATGCGTGTAAGGTATATTAAGGCCCATACCGCCTGTGCCTGTTGTCCCAATTTTTATATACATACCAGTAATATTTGGTAAAGAAAGGAATGTTTGGTAGAGAATCTGGACAAATCGAGTAAGCGCAAGTAAAGGATTTTTTATTTCAAAAAGTGAGTTATAGGAGAGTTGGCTTGCGGTATTTACACAGTCAACGATTATTTCAGGTTTATATTTTTCAATTAAAAAATAAAGAAAAGACTCTTTAACTATTTTTTCGGATAATGAAGAAAATAGGAAATCACTAAGTTTTAACAAATCATCTGAATTATCTTCAATCTCCTTAAAGGTTTTATCCTTAAGACTAAGCGGAGAAAGAATATTCCCAGTTTCAAGCAAAATTTTCTTATCTGGAAACTCCTGTTGAAGTTTATAAAATGATTCCTTATTATTTCCTAAAGAGCTAAGAGTGACTTCTTCAAATCCGTTTTTTAATAAGAGCCGAGCAGTAGCAATGCCTACTAGGCCTGTTCCTCCAAAAATAAGTGCGCTTTTACTAGTATACATTTATATAAGCTTGTAATTATTTTTTCTGTGATATAATTATACAGTATTACCATTATATTGCAATAAAAAATATTGTAATATATTAAAATATTCATGAGAAATTATTTTGGGGTAAATTTTTTATCTCTTAAGATTGAAGAACTTAATGACCAGTACCTTCATGGAGAAGAATTAGTTTTTGATGAAGGATTTCAACAAGCTCTCCATTTATTCCATAAGGCCTCGGAGCGTGTACCAGCTTATAAAGACTTCTTAGCTAAAAACAATATTAATCATGAATCTATTAAAACTCTGGATGATTTTAAAAAAGTACCTGTAGTTAATAAAAAAAACTACCTTAGTCAATACCCCTTAAAATCCCTATGCTGGGATGGGGGCTTCAAAAGTCTCTATATTCTTTCAACAAGCTCCGGATCAACCGGAGCTCCTTTTTTATGGCCCAGGGGAGAATTGCAGGAATTAGAAGGTGCAGTTACATTTGAACTAATATTTAAGAAGTTCTTTGAAATAGACAAATATAAGACTTTGTATATAAATTGTTTTGCAATGGGAACATGGATTTCAGGTCCTTTTGTCCTGGCTTGCGCAGAATATTTAACAAAAAAAGGATATCATGTCTTGACAGTGACGCCAAGTGTTGAAAAAGAAATTGTATTCTCACTTCTTAAGGAGTTGGCTGGACAATTTGACCAGATCGTCTTAAGTGGGTATCCTCCTTTTATTAAAGATGTTGTTGATCAAGCTGACCTGCACGGGATTGACTTGAAGGCTCATAGAATAAGATTTCTTTTTGCTGCTGAGGGATTTAGTGAGTACTGGAGAGAGTATATGCATGAAAAAGTAGGGCAGTCAAAAGATTCATTGACAACATCAATAAACATGTATGGATCAGCAGATGCAGCCATTTTAGCACATGAAACACCAGTTACTACGGCAATAAGAAAGCTTCTTACATCTAATCAAGAAGCTCACAAAAAGATATTTTCAGAATCCAGGATGCCTACACTTACTCAATACGATCCACGTGCTAAGTTTTTTGAATGCATTAATGAAGGAGAATTAATTTTTACATCAGGTTCTGGAATTCCTCTAATTAGGTATAGTATTGGTGACACAGGAGGAATATATAGTTATAGGGAAATGGAGGAAAAATTATCTGAATTTAAGTGGAATTTGGGAGATCATGTTCATAATGAAGATTTAAAATGGAGATTGCCATTTGTTTATGTATTTGGCAGATCAGACTTAACAATAAGTTTTTACGGGTTACTTATTTTCCCAGAACATATTAAATATTCCCTTGAACATAGTGATTTTACCTCAGTTATTACAGGAAAATTTGCAATCTCTACGGAATTTGATGCAAAACAAAATCAAGTTCTGACAATAAAAATAGAACTTGGAAAGAACACTGCATCATCAGATGAATTAAAAGAAAAAATTAAAAATGCAATCTATGAAGGTCTTAAAAATATTAACAGCGAATATAGTAGAATTTGTAGAAGTATTGGTAATCGCGCAATACCTGTAATAGAATTGATTGAAAACGGTAACATAGATTATTTCAGGCCCGGCGCAAAACAGAAATGGATAAAAAAATCTTAATATGCAAATACCCATAATATTAAATGAAGGAAACTATGAGAAGAGCGATGTTGATCGCTTAAGAAATGAAAATAAGATTTGGAATGAGCCCCATTTATATGAAAAACAGCTAGAAGAACTTTTTGACATATTAAATCCACAGGCAAAACTATCTTCAAATTATATAGATCAACGCTCGTCATTCATTAATCAAAAGAAATCTGATACCAAAGGCAACTGGATATATTTCCCATGGAACGGATACCTAATTCATACTCTAAATGAAAAAGACTATTTTCTACTCAGGACAAATAGAAATCAACTTCTGATTACTAAAGAAGAGCAGAAAAAATTACAACAAGCTGTGGTGGGATTTGTAGGTTTATCAATAGGGTCACATTTTGCAGCTGCACTTGCATACTCTGGTATTGCAAATACAATGAAGCTCGCGGAATTTGATAATCTAGAAACTTCCAATCTTAATAGGGTTAGAGCCGGAATTAAAGATATTGGCCGACCTAAAATAGAAATTTCCGCAGAAGAAATTTATGAAATTAATCCCTATGCTAATCTAAAACTTTTTGAGCAAGGATTAAATGATGAGAATTTAGAAAATTTACTTAGCGATCCATTGCCATTGATGGTCTTTGAAGCTATTGATGATTTTCAAATGAAGATAAAACTTAGATTAGAGGCGAGAAAGAAAAAAATTGCAGTTATCATGCTTACAAATTTGGGTGACAGTATCCTGATAGATATTGAACGTTTTGATCAAAATCCTAACTTACCTCTTTTTAATGGATTGTTAGGAAATACTCCTGAAGAGATTCTCTCATCCAGTATAGGAGAAAAAGAAAAGGTTGATTTTGCCTTAAAAATAGTGGGTCGAGAAAATGTTTCAGAAAGAATCATGGGTACGATGAAAGAAATAAATAAAACATTAGTTGGGAGACCTCAGTTATATAGTACTGTCAGTATGGCTGGGGGGTTAGCTTCATATCTTGCTCGCAAGATTATTCTTGGAGAAAACACTTTCAGTAATAGGGCAAAAATTAATTTTGACATGCTCGTTTGAATAGGTAATAATGATATTTAAGCACGTTCTATTAATTGAATGATAGCTTGTAAACCCATATACTATGCACCGTGACAACCTTAAAGCCTGGTCTATTCCTGAAGAAAATTTTCCATACAAAGCTGTCCTCAGAACACAAATAGAATTCTTACTTGGATATGCGATTCTTGCTCCCTCAACATTTAACAGTCAGCCTTGGAAATGCAGTTTCTTGGATAATAAACTCCAAGTTTTTCTAGACACATCAAGAATGCCAAGAAAGTCAGACAAAACAGGTAGATTTGCCTATATGTCAATTGGATGCTTTATCGAAAACCTACTCATATCTGCACACTATTTTGGATTATCTTATAAGTTAAGCTTAGAATTGACTACTGAAGGAAATATGATTCACATTGCAACTATTTCCTTTTCAGGAAAAACAGAAGCCACCAGTAATGAAAAATTACTTTTTAAGTCTATACCTAAAAGGGTAACAAATAGGAGCCTTTACCTATCTAAAACAGTTCCTGAAGATATTCTAAAATCTATTATACAAATGACAAACGATGATCAAAAAGTTGCATTATTCGATAAAAAATTTACAGAAGCAATATGCGACATTTCTTCAAAGGCGGATTTCCGCATATGGTCAGATAACGAATTTAGAAAAGAACACGTTGGGTGGGTCCGGAATAATTTGACAAAATTATATGATGGCATGCCTGCATATGGAGTGGGAATAAGGACAATACCATCTTTTTTTGCAAAACCCATTATTTTAAGTCGAATTTTTCCAAAGATTCAGGCAAGCAAAAACATTAAATCTTTAAAAAGCACACAAAACTATGCAATGATTCTTTCTGACTCATCGCCCATTCAGATAGTAAAAGTAGGAATGCTATTTGAAAGAATCTCGCTATACTTGACTTCAATTGGACTTAGCGCCGCTCCCATGGGGCAGTTTATAGAAGATCATGTGGCACAGGAAAGTCTCAAAGAAACTGTTGCTCCAAAGGAGACAAAAATGCCACAACTGTTTTTTAGAATCGGGTATCCTTCTAAAAAAACTCCACATAGTCCAAGAATTCCTGTCAAAAATATACTTCTAAATAATACGAGTAATGCTGAGGAAAAGCTTATAGATACAATAAATGTACCCATAGTTCTTAAAAAGGTAGTAATCAATAATTATGAAGTTAATTATGCGGTTGCGGGAGAAGGTCCACCCCTACTTTTACTACATGGGATAAATATAGGTTGGGGACAATGGCACCTTAACATGGAAATGCTATCCAAATATTTTACAGTTTACGCTATTGATCTTCCTGGATCAGGTAGCTCTGCAAAAATTGATTTTAAGTTATTTAACTTTTCTAATGATTTTATTAATACAATTGAAGAATTTATAAAGCATAATGAATTGAAGGACCTCTCAATTATTGGTCATTCGCTTGGAGCTTCTGTAGCGATAAAAACAGTCGCAAAAAGACCTGAACTTTTTTCAAAAATAGTATTAGTGAGTCCTCTTGGAATGTCAGACTATCTTCCTCCTAGTCAGCGATTGATTTCTATATATTATTTTGCATGGTTTTTGGCTCATGCAGTTTTTGCTCCAACCAAAAATGGAATTAAAAAATTTCTACTAAGTATTGTAAAAGATCATCATAAATTGCAAGATGAATTCATAGAATATTTCTATGAAGGAATAGGAAAAGATAAGTTGATGCATCCGATTTATTTTATGCACAATTTATCAAAAAATTTTAAACTTAAAAAAGAGGTAGTTTTTGTAGATGAATTATATAAAATAAAAAATCCAATCTTGATACTGCTTGGTGAAGAAGACAAGATTTTAGAGAAAGATAAAATAATATCTATTTGCAAACGTTTTCCTAACATCTCACTACATATATATAAGCAATCGGGACATGTGCTATATATGGAAAATTCAGAACGATTTAACGAAGAAGTTTTAAATTTTCTTAGGACGAAATAGCAGCTACTTTTATATGAATACTTTCTCTATCTTCGAATTAATTTTCTTTATCTTTGTAGTTTCAATTAATCTGCTTCTCACTTTTACGGTCTATGTCAGAAATCCCAAAAGTATAACAAATAAAATATTTTCGCTCCTTGGAGTTGTTGTATCAATTTGGCTAATTGTATTTTATTTTTCTTTATCACCAAACGACCACGGAACGAGCCTATTTTTAATCAGGCTCAGCATTTGCCTTGCTAGTCTGATGAGCTTACTTTTCCTTCTTCTTTCCCATACTCTACCTCGTAAAAAATTTACACTTAATAAAAACTATTTTATTGTATTATTGCTTTTTACTCTCCTTACCATGCTGATCTCTCTGTCTCCATTCTCTTTTATTGACGTAGTAAATTACAATAATTTTCCTCAGCCAATTCCAGGGCCAGGATTAATTTTATTCGCAGCATTCATATTGATAACTACAGCGGATACGATTTATATTCTTTTCAGAAGATTAATAACTACACATGGAATGGAGAAGCAGCAGGTACGGTACATAATGCTTGGAATCATACTAATGTATAGTTTATTAATTTTAACCGTTCTCGTACCAGTTTCGCTATTCAAAATAAACAGTTTTGTTCAATTTGCTCCTTTTTATACTTTACTTTTCCTCATAATGGCTTCATACGCAATTGTAAAGCATAGGTTTTTGGATATTGGACTTGTTGTTGCTAGAAGTGTTACTTACTCTTTAATACTTGTGGTTATTGGGGGACTGTATACTGTTTACTTTTTAGTAACGGGATCAATCATATTTAAAGTCCCATTCTCATTACAACAATTTGTATTTTATGGAGTTGTGATGTTTATTGTTGCATTTACCTTCCAACCAGTTAGGAGCATTTTGGAACGTATAACAGATGCTGTTTTTTATAGGGGACATTATAATCAACAAAAACTTCTGGAAGCTCTCTCAAAAATCATGAGTGAAACTATTGATTTAAAAACTCTAACAGCCAGCATTTTAGATAAAGTCCTCCCTGAGATGCGCATAACGCGCGGGGTATTTGTGCTTTTGAAAAAACATGACCATGGATACATTGATTATATTGAATATAAAGGCTATGACAAGTCTCCAATATTTACAAAAGGAGATATTGAACCTTTTCTGAAAGATAATATTATTATGTTTGAGGATTTAGAAGAAGGAGAACTCAAAACAGAAATGAGAAAAATTAATGTATCAGTTGCCTTGCCACTTAGAGTGCAGGCTGAGAGGATAGGCGTATTGTTTTTTAGCGAGAAAGCATCAGGGGATATTTATTCTCAACAAGATATTAATGTCCTAGAAATACTAGCTCCACAACTTTCTGTAGCTATACAAAACTCTAAAGAGTATGAAGAAATCAAAATGTTTAATATAACTCTTAAAAAAGAAATTGAAATTGCAACTAAAGACTTAAAAGAAGCAAATGAGAGATTAAAAAGCCTGGATAAATTAAAAGATGAATTTGTATCTTTGGCATCACATGAACTCAGAACTCCTATGACAGTTGTAAAACAATACCTGTGGATGGTTATTGCAGGTCGAGAAGGACCACTTAATGATAAGCAAAAGACTTTCCTAGACCGTGCATATCAGTCAACAGAAGAACTCTTGGCTTTAGTTAATGACATGCTTGATGTATCGCGTATTGAAGCAAATAAGATTACTCTTGAGTTGAAGCCTCTTTCTATAACAGATACGGTAACACAATTAGTTAGCGAGCTGAGTCCAAGATCCCAAGAGCTTGGAGTTCCGGTGCAAATTGCTGATCATGAGGAGATTCCTAAGGTGATTGCCGATTCAGGAAAACTCAAAGAAGTACTAACAAATCTATTAGGAAATTCTCTAAAATATACTCCAAGAGGAGGAAGCATTACTATTTCATTCTCTAAAAAAGAAGGCATGGTTGAGGTAGGTATTAAAGATACAGGTGTCGGGATAAAGCCTGAAGATCTTCCCAAGCTATTCCAGAAATTTGGAAGGCTAGAACAGGGAAAAGAATTAACAAGAGAGCGCTTGGAAAGTACTGGCTTAGGGCTTTATATTGTAAAGTCTATAGTAGAGCTTCATGGAGGAAAAATTTGGGTTGAGTCAGAAGGTGAGAATAAAGGGTCCACTTTCTCATTTGCACTTCCTGAAGACACAGAGGAAAATCGCAAAAAAATCCCACCTACCACTGAGACTACTTCTAATTAGTTTTATTTTCAGCTAAAAACTCTTTTACTTTAGAGACTAAGTTATCAGGTGTAATTTGACTTTTTATAATATATCCATCTCCTAAAGCCAGCGCTTCTTTATTTTGGGCATCAGCATAAAGATTAGTCATGAAAATAATTTTCTTGGCAGGCTTAGCAGGAAGGTCTTTTTTAACATTTCTCATTATCTCAAAGCCATTCATTTCAGGCAGGACTATATCTAGGAGAATTAAATCCCATCCGCCTTGCTCGGCTTTTTTAAGCCCTTTTGGCCCGTCCTCAGCAGTATCTACATCATATCCTTCTTGAGAAAGCACTTCCAAATATAAATCCCGTAGCCATTCATCATCTTCCACAATGAGTATTTTTTTCTTGTCCATACAAGTAAGATAGCAAAGGACATGAAGTATGTCAATTGCCTTGATGTTGAGACTTTGCTATACTTTTTATAACTATGAGTGATGGGGTGTGGATTCATCCACTTGATCAGGAAGAAGTAAAGTCATTCCTCAAAGACCGCTTGGCTTCTGTAATTTATGCAGAACTTGAAAAGGTTACAAGGCCTACTGAATCTCCTTCGCCTTCATTTGAAGAAATGAGAGAGGTTGAAGAAATGAAAAATCTTCACGGAAGATACCATGATGAAGATATAGGCAGTTGGATTCTAAGAGTACTTTATCACGAGACTTTCGGGATAATTTTAGGCACCGGGAATCTTTTAACTTTTGGCGGGGCAATTACTCACTATTGGAAAAATTATAAAGTATATGGAGAAGGTATGATCAGCCCCCAGACCATTCTGGATAGAATGTCACAACTTGGAATTGATATTGCGTCTTTATCACTTGACCAAATGCTTATTAAGATTCACGAAGCAGCAAAATCTCAAAAATTGACTGGATTTCAACTTGATGTACTTCTTACAGCAATTATCAAAATTGGTATTCCGATTAATCATAAGCAGTATGGTATAGAAACGGATATTTATCGTGCAGTTGCAAATAAGCAACAAGATCCTATTAAGCTTCTTGAAGGGTGGCAAGCAGAATTTGTTAAAAAGGCCTGGCTTCTTTTAAAGCTTACCTACTGGTATCGTCAAGATTTGGTTGCAACATATGCAGATGAAAGACTCAAGGAATTCAATATCCCACCAGGGCTGAGTCGCGTACAGGCACTTCTTGAAATATGGAAAGTTTTAGGAAAACAAGATGGTCTCATCTGGAAGGGACAAGAAGAAGAGGGAATTAGAGATTCTCAAGATGCCCTTTTTGATGGAGGTCTTCGTCAGCTAGCGCTTGTACGCACCTCTCCTGATTTTGCGTTTTTATATACTTTTTTCTGTGCGGAAGGCGCAATAAATGCTAAAATAACTAGTAACCAACAGTCCTAAATGAATATGTAGGTGAAACAAATTCCTCACCATCTGCATCTGTAACATTTAATTTGTATTTATAGTCACTATTTGATTTAAGTGTCCTAATGGGTAATGATGTTGAATGGGACGTGACATAATTATTATCACTTACAGATAAAGTCCAAAAATTGGAAAGAATATTAAAGAATATATTGTCTTCCCAATACATAATCTTACTTTTTGTAGGAGAAAGGGTGGTCCATGTAATTGTGGCATTATAAATATTTATATCTTCAGGAGTAATATTGGAAATGCTAAAAACTGTACCTGTTCCTTTTTGAGCCAGATAATTAGTTGTTTGGGATGCATAATGAGATAAAATAATTTGAGAAGTTACTATAATAGGGGTTACGATAACAATAATACCCATTGCAATAATAGACGTTTTTGTAAAGATATCTTGATCTGAAAAAATTTCCCACAAACCTTTAAAAAAATTCTCTTTAAGCCTTTTAGAGTTTTTACTATTAAAATAGAGAATATTTGCCATAATGTTAGAGTACAATTTATATTATAATATAGCAAATTATTAAGTAAAAGCACTAATATGGAAAATGATATTGGGAAGCTCTACTCATCAGGGATAAAATTACTGGGTCAATTATCCCCTCAGCAGACATTCGAGATATTTACTAATGAGGCGCTGAAACTAGTCCACGCAGAATATGGCTCTGTTTTTTTAGTTGAAAAAGGGAAATTAAAAAGAGTATATGCATCTTCGCCTAAGCTTTTCTCCATCCATCCAAGACCATCTGGATTGACAAAAAAAGCATTGAGCGCAAGAAATCCATTTGTAAGTGATGCGAAATATTCACAAAAAAAAGTAAGAGAATTAGGTATACGTTCCATTATATCAATCCCTCTCTCATACCATGAAAATCCTGTTGGTCTTCTTACTCTGCTTTCATCTAAACGTCCCCAATTTTCAAGCAATGAATTAAAGTTACTCCGTTTGCTAGGACTTGTTGCCTCATTTGCTATAGCAAAAAGTGTCTTAAATCAATCGCTAAAAAACGCGCTTGATATTCGGGATCTATTTATTTCGCTTGCATCTCATGAACTAAAAACACCTCTTACTGCAATTAGTATATATTCAGAGTTTCTGAAAGAAAAAATAGATAATGGAGTCCCAGACAAGAAAATTGTCATCGCGCTGGCAGGAGAAGTTAAAAGACTCAAGCGGCTTGTAAATGAGTTGATGCAAATAGAGAACATTGAGAAGGGTATACTTTCATACAGCTTTGCTAAGTGTCATCTTCGTGAAGTTATATTTAATGCTATATCTTCATTCCAAGCATCCTATATGACCCATCAAGTTGTTTTTTCTGATGCGCTAGGTAAAAATGATGACATCACCATTGGAGATAATGATAAGTTATTTCAGGTAATTATTAATATACTCAATAATGCAGGGAAATTTTCTCCAAAAGAATCTCAAGTAATAATAAATCTTTCACTCAGTAATTCTTACGTCATTGTAACAATTAAAGACCAAGGACAGGGGATTGCAAAGAAAAAATTGGGTGAAGTCTTTAGTAAATTTTACAAAGGGGAATCCAAGCAGGAAGGATTGGGTATAGGGCTATTTTTAGCAAAAAATATTATCTCTCAGCATAAAGGGAATATTAGTATTTCGTCAAAGCTAAAAAAAGGAACTACTGTCACTATATCCTTGCCCCATATATCTAATGTCTGAAAAAATAACCCCTGAATTTATTGTTTCACTTTCAGAGATGCCTCCTAGGACGCCACTTCTAGATAGGCTTGCGCCAGATATTTATTCTCCAAATCTCTCTCACAGTCCAAAAGAAAATATAATATTTTTAGTTAATGAGTTTCTAGAGAATGACACACCATTTGTCGATATTACCTTTGGTCCTCCTAAAGTAGGTAAGTCCACAATTGCAGGAGAAAAAGCAATTCTTGCAGCTCATATTATAAGTAGACATCACTCCCTGATAAATCCGTCAGAACCTTTTGATATTTCCGGGGAATTGGGATGCTTAGAATATGAGTGGTCACAGAAGAGGGTAGAGAAAACAGGTTGGGTTCCGGCAGGGCACGGTCCTGGACATCAAAACGCTTCAGACCATCTCGCATCCTCCGGGCAGCAGGTTGAGGAAATATATGACACGCTTAGACAAGGGAAAAATGCCATAGTCTCAGGGCCATTATTTGCAGGTAGGGGAGATCCTACTCTACTTCACGACCTTGCAAATCACACGGGAATATTTACAGATATTGACAAATATAATGTCAGATTTACTTGGCCATTTCCAACCCCAGACCTAGAAGTTCATACTCGGCGAATTAGGTCTGACTTTGATATTCTGGGAAAAGAAGATTCACTTTTATCTCGAGGTGTTATTATTCATAGGCGCGGAAAGCAAAAAACGCAGATAGAATCATCCGGTGAGATTCTGCTTGCAAGCTTTAATCGTGATTTTGCAAATGAGCTTTATTCTTGGTTTCAAGAGCTTTTGCAAAATGGTAAAATTAAGCCTTGGTATCAAGAAATTATTACTAGCCATCTTGCATTTTTAGCGACTCCGCTAAGGACACGTTTCTTAAAAGAAATTGCGCCTTTTATTATAGAAGGATTAGGAATAGATCCGGAGTTGATATCAGTCTGTACAAATGAAAAACTCCCCCCAAGTGTTCCAGTTGAATACTACTCTGGTATTCTTGAATATTGCAATGTATTTTCAAGATATTCTGATTCTACGTCAAGTAATTAATGGCATCTTTCAGATGCCCTATAGTCCTTGACAATGACCACAAAATATGTTATAGTAACGTCTTATAACCCTGAAAACAGGCATATTTTTATGAAGCAAAAAATACACAATCGTCATATCATGAAGAAGCTTGGAGCTGCTATTAAGGAAGTTGAGATAAATAGCTTTGCCGGTATTAGTCAGCCAAGACTCTTGACGCTTTTTGCATGTGACTGTGGGCAGAAGGAAGTATTCTTTAGACAGCCTGACCACCCAGATTTTATGGCTAACGAATACTTCAAAGACGCTACTATTTAAGACTTCTTGCCTTGACTTTATCTTTCTTCTGCCACACAATAAAGTAATGCTAAGGTTTAAAAGTGTAGTTCATAAAGATCTTAAAGCCATAAGAGATGACATTACTAAGCATGTTATCTATACGATATTTATGGTGGGACTATCCTCACTTATTACATACCTTCTCCTCTCATCAGTAATTACAAAGCAGCTTGTTTCAGCGACAAACTCTCTTCTTAGCTATGGTAAAACCACAGTTGTTCTTCCCAGAGCAGATGAAAATCTATACACAGAACGTGGAAGTCCATATGACAATAGGACTGTTGAGGGGATTAAAAATAACGTTGTTTTTCATGGCTCAAGAGACAAAAAACAGATTGCCATTACCTTTGATGCAGAAATGACAGACGGAATGAAGGCTCAGGTATTATCGGGCGGAGTAAAAACATCTTATAATAAGCAAATTATTGATATTCTTAATTCAACGCAAACTAAGGCAACGCTTTTTTTGACCGGGATGTGGATTGAGTTATATCCGGGAGTGACTGAGGAATTGTCAAAAAATCCTCTTTTTGAATTTGGTAGCCATTCATATACAGACAGTTCTTATTTTGGGTTCTGCTACGGTTTAAAGCAGCTACCCTCAACAGTGCGCATCGAGGAAATTGGTGCAACTGAAAAACTTCTTCGTGAGCATGCTCATATAGATAACCGGCTTTTCCGCTTTCCTGGTGGCTGCTATACCCCTGATGATGTAAAGCTTGTTAATCAAGCAAATGATACTGTTGTCCATTGGGATGTTATAGGAGCTGATGGATTTAACACGGATACATCTCAAATTGTAAGAAATGTATTAGATAATACACAAAATGGATCAATTATTGTACTTCATATGAATGGTGCGCCTACTGCTCCTAAAACAGCAGATGCTCTTCCCGCAATTATTTCAGGACTAAAAGCAAAAGGATTTGAATTCGTGAAGATTAATGAGCTTCTTAATATGCCTCCAGAAACTCACGTGGATTAAATAGTTATTATTGTTTCATTGACACCCCCTATTGCTTTTCCTATACTTACCCCAAGGTTATGGCATTACCAAAAAGTCCTGAAGGTGAATTTCCTCAGAGACAAGTTGAATTTGGGCAATTAAGTCCAACTACTAGTACAGAACCTATTCAAGAAGAAAATGATAGGTCAAATGATTCTCTTCCAATTCGTCGTGGGCAACCAATTTCTACTCCTCAACCTATATCAGGTGGTGGTTTTCACATTGATAACTTTCAGCAAGAATTTAATGGAAATGGCAATGGAAATGCTCAAAAACCTCGTGTTCCGAATAAGCCAGGACAAGCTGAAAGCATTTCATATCCAAATTTTATTGGTGGATCAGGTAAATTTGTAGATGTAGATCAGACTAATTCCGTTAGAACATATCTTAGAGAAATTAGCCGCGTTCCTCTACTGAGCAAGCAGAGTGAGGTTGAGTTAGCTCAGAGAGTAGATAGAGGAGACTCTGAAGCAAGAGTAAGATTAACAGAGGCAAATCTGAGACTCGTTGTTTCTGTAGCTAAGAGATATGTAGGGCGTGGCCTTTCAATGCAGGATTTAATTGGAGAGGGAAACATAGGACTTATAAAAGCTGTAGAAAAATTTGAGTGGAGGAAGGGGTTTAGATTCAGTACATATGCAACTTGGTGGATTCGACAAGCAATGTCTCGTGCAACTGCTGATACTGGAAGAAGTATTCGTCTTCCCGTACATATGGGTGAAAATGTACATAAATATCACAGAGTATATGGACTGTTACTTCAAGATAAGGGTCGAGAACCAACAAATGAAGAGATTGCTAAAAAAATGGGAATAACAGTTGAGGGATTAAAGAAAATCCAAGATGTTCCTTCAGATCCTGAAAGTCTAGAGGAGGTTTTACGTAGTTACGATAAACTTGATCCTAATGCAAAACGCAAAGGAGATTTAATAGCTCATCAAGGAGAATCCACTTCAAGCCTAGTGTCCAGAGAATTATTAAGACAAGAAGTAGATAGTGTATTAAGTACTCTTACGCTTCGGGAGCGTCAAGTTTTGGAACTTAGATATGGACTAGATGATGGGGAAGATAGGACACTTGAAGAGTGCGGAAGAGAACTAAATGTTACAAGAGAACGTATTAGGCAGATTCAGAAAATAGCTCTAGCTAAATTAAGACATCCATCTCAAGCTAGAAGATTAAAAGAATTCCTTGACTAAAAATCTATTTATTCTCAATTCTACTTACCCTATTTGATAAAGGATAAATATACCAGAAAAGAACACAAAGAAATGCAATGCCAACTGCAACAATAGTTCCAACTAGTACGGATTGTAAAATAACACTTACGACAACAAATAGGTCAACGGCAAGACCAAGACCTAGAGAAGCCATAGCAACCATAATAACTTTTGTTGTCAATACATGTAATCGGTGAGTATCTTGGCCGTGTTCTGCAATACGATGAAAAGCAGGCGGAATAAGTAATAGAATAACGCTAATACTGACTAAAAGTAAGCTTAAAATGTGCATGTATTTAAAAAGAATTGAAATTCTATCAAACCCAAAAGAGAATGCAGCAACTAATTGAAACCCCAGAAGTGCTTGAGTACCTGGAAGAACAACTCTTATTTCATCCAAATATACTATAATTTTTCCAGGTAAGGTTATGTTACTGGATTGCGATATCTCATTCATGAGTTTATTAATTGTGTATCTAAATCTACAAAATTGCAATAATCAAAGAATGAGAAGCATATCATTTGGTCAATGAGAATCAATCCTGGGCTTGTTATTTTGAATCCCTTCACGAATAATATTACGGTTAATCACTTTTTTTCTACAATCGTTGGTTGAGCTATAGGCGGGTTATTTTTTGACTCCTCAGGTGCTTTTTGAGGGGTCAGTTTTAGTGAGTTAAGTTGATTTGCATCAGGGGTGAGTTTATCAACATCTCCTTTTTGCTCAATTAGCTTAATTGAAGTGCTTTGAATAACCTGAGGTGTGTTAGGGGTAGAAGTAGTAGGGATACTTAAGGAAGAAGTAGGCACAGTGCTTTTAATAGAAGAAGTCGGTGAAATTTCAATAAAAGTTGGGAATACTGTTATCGTTTGGTCTTTTTGCTTATTTGAAGTAGATTTTGAATTTTTCAGAGGTGAATTAGGATTTGTAAAGGTAGTTTTATTCGGAATAGAGATGCTAGGTGAAGGATTAAGCAAGGGCTTGGAAAGGATCGTCGAATTAAGGAGTTCTCCGTGCACGATAATTACATCTCCTGGCTTTATTGAAGAAAAGAGTATACTTGTGTCGTTTCCTTGTATAATTGTTTTAATAGTAACGTTTACCTGCACTGGAACTCCATTTTCCGCAATAACCATAGTGTGATTGGATGAATTAACTTTCACTACAGTCACTGGTTGAGGAGCAATAAGCTGTATAGGTAAATTGGTAAGGATAAAAATTGGAGAAAAAGTATTTCCCACAGAAGAACCAATTAAGGCAACGTTCGCACCTTTTTTAATCGATGAAAGTGAAGGTTTTTGCCTAAAAGAAGGGGGAGTTGTTGGGGTTATATTCTCATTTTGAATAAGAGGTTGTGATATTTCTTTGTTTTTAACTGTGACGTTAGAATTATTCAATGGAATAGTTAATTCTTGTCCACCTGCAGTTTTAATTGTAATTTGCGTGTCAGACGTATCGATAACTTTTCCTAAAATAGGCTTCTGGTTTGGGTTTGAAGCATTTTCGGCAAGAGGGATATTTGGTTGAACTTCAGTTACCATTGCTTCTGCCTGTTGTGCAATTTCTTTTATAAGCTTATTTCTTGCCTGATCATTTGTGACTTTCAAGACATCGGCAAATGCCTGAAATCGAGTTTCAGAAATAGACCCCAAAGTTTCTTGTGTTTGGGCGTCTTTTTTAGTTGTTTTTTCTTCTGACACATCACTTAATGTCGACTGTACTGAGCGAAGAACATCTGTAGCATCACCAGCCTTACCTCTAAATGCTAAATCCTTAGCCTCAGCAATACTTAGCTTCATAGACTCTATATCAACTTGCGTTCTTGCTCTCTCCCCAACAACAAAAGCTTTTTTGACTGCTTGCCACATAGGAATTAAAAAATATATTGGTGAATCTGCAGGAATAAAAACCTTTGGTAAAGTAGAGTTGGCCTGAACTAGAGATAAGTCTTGAGCAGTTATTCCTAAGTCCGCGGCAGTAATTTCTTCTTGAGGGTAGTTTTGAGTACTTAAGCCTAAGACTGCTTGCTCTGGTAGTTTTCCTAATTGTACCATTGGGTCAATTGCAGGGGTTTGATCGCTAGGCTGATTATTATTTGTTATTGCCGCCCCCACAAGATTTGTGTCTTTGGTATATATAAGTTGTGAAATGTGAGCGACCAGGTTAGGCTCTCCTGTATTTGAAAAAACGCTTAATACATATTTCTTTTTGGGGCCAAAAATAATTCCTCCATCATGAAAAAGAGGATCTAAATCTCCATGTTTATGTGCTACAACAACATTTTTTGGTAAGAAGAGAGGAAGCATATAGTTGATTTTTTGCTGTTTTAAAATTTGTAAAAATGAAGCTGCTCCGGCTATCTTATTTTGCCAAATTAGCGTAAACGCTTTAGTGTAATCATCAGCGGTTACAGTATTAATGCCATAGCCAGGCGTGTCAAATTCATACTGCTCCTGAGATGTATCCAAATTAAGCTTTGAACCAACAGCACTATGTATAAGTCCTAAGGAGTGAATATAATCTGTAATATTTTTTCTTCCAAGAACATCAAGAAGGACATTATATGCGGTATTATCACTTTGAGTTGTCATTTGTCGGATGAGACGGTCAAGGCTTAAAACATCGCCTGGTAGAATTGTTGGCAACTCATCCGTAACAAATTCTGTTGGAACAACATTTTTTCCATCAACAGCATAAGTGTTATAAAGTGCTATTTTGCCATCGGCAATTTGTCTAAAAGCATACATGGCAGCAAAAAGTTTTACTGTGCTGGCTGGTAGCCCATGTCTTGTTTCT
>WNFL01419236.1_pt1 | contig 23334 bp, 23 predicted proteins | sample 5400361 | NCBI WGS metagenome assembly WNFL01 (sample SAMN13153351, study PRJNA577476) | soil metagenome | isolation source: 40 cm soil on Douglas fir-dominated hillslope | place: USA:California | collected 2013-09-17
CGATGTTCGGGCATCCCGATTCTCGCGCCTTTTCCTCTAGAAATTTACGTAGGCGCTGAAGCGTTGCCCAGGCAGTTCTCCTGCTCTTTCGATCGGCTTAGAGTTCGTCCAGGAGTTGTCGCATCGCGTCGGGAGATACGCTCATTGCATAGTGTGCAAATGAATCTTGCCAAGAGCCCGCGGTTTCTCTTGAGCCGACGATCCAGGACTGCAAACTCGCCATGAGCTTTCCCTCACGCCTGAGCCTTGTTCATATCACCCCCAACGGTTCGCTCCTAACCCTACAATATCGCGCGAACAGTTCAGTTACCCTTATTCAGCGACGTCTTTCCGACTCGACGGGCACCTCACTCCGAGGCTTACGGAGCTCGCCCTTGCACGAGCCTTATGACCACGACGATCACGGCTAATACCAAGAGAAGGTGAATCAAGCCGCCGGCGACATGGAATGAGAATCCGAGAAGCCAGCAAATGAGTAGGATGACTGGAATAGTCCAAAGCATACAAGCGACAATCGTGGGAAGTCGTCAAACTGGATCTGGAGAAAATAATTGATCGCGTTTTGTAGGTGGACGATCAGAGCAGACAAATCGAGTTCGGTTTTACTCATGTGAAGCATGGTGCTTGGGTTGAGGAGTCGGGGTCAATCGTGTATCGGGTATCTGTTTCCACCTGTTTATCGGTGCGGGAGTGCTCTTGCTTATTGACGGTTCAGAATGGACCGATTCAAATGGCATGGCTAGAGGAACGCTCTTATGTTGCGGCAACTCTTCCCCGACTTTTTCGTGGGACATAAAAACCGGGATTGCGCCTAAGGCATCCAAGATAAGCAGCAGGACAGCGAGGGCGGTTAGCTTGTTTGTCCGTTCCTGCCGCTTTTCGGCTAGTTGCACTTCCGTTATCTTGTCCATCGTTCGGCTTAATGCTTTCTCCATCCAGAGAAGTGGCAAAGGCGCTCGACACTAACGCGCCCCTGATGCCTGAAGCGGGTGAAGGCTTCGACTTTACTTCGTACCTCGAGTGCGTAGCGCGTCTGTCGGGGAGAAAAAAACTAGGCAAAACAATCGAAATGATAGTGATTATGTCTGTTTGCATTCAGGAAAACCCCTTAAAGGATAGTAGGAAAGCGCGGTAGTAAATCCGGCCAGGATCTATTGAATATAGTCAAGACGCTGTGGAACCCTTTTTTTGACGTAAACGCATTAAGAACGGCCATTTTCCTGTTGGCAAACGAGCTAGAATTGACATTCCACTGCGCGATAAACAATGCCGGATCTCGAGCCTCAAAGCTTCCTTTTCGGCAGACGGGCAACATCCATTGGATCAGCTTGGGAGACGCATGAATTTTAAAAAAGTTTCGAGCTTAGTAGCCGCGACTGTGGCGACCTCTCTTATATACCGACAGTTCGCATTGCGCGATTCATTCGCGCACAAAGTTGTTGTCATCACTGGAGGTTCTCGTGGGCTAGGGCTCGCGCTAGCTCGACGACTCGCGCGCGAGCAGGCTAGGCTGGCAATTCTTTCGAGAGATGAGCAGGAACTTGGCAGAGCAAAATCCGATCTTCTGAAGTACTGTTCGGTGGTTACGACCTGGCAGTGTGATATTAAAGACGAATTGGCCGTGCAATCCACGATTCAGAATATCGCAAACCATTTCGGGAGAATCGATATTCTAATCAACAACGCGGGAGAGATTGTAGGTGGTCCGCTTGCTACGATGACCCGAGAGGATTTCAGAAATGCGCTGGATATTCATTTTTGGGCGCCGCTATCTGTAACCTTTGCCACTTTACCTCATCTGCGCGAAGGGTGCGCTGCTCGGATTATTAATATTACTCCCTTCGGAGGCAAGCTCGCTGTACCTCATCTTGCTCCCTACTGCGTAAGCAAGTTCGCGCTGGTTGGATTCTCTGATGCTTTGCGAGCAGAATTGGCATCAAAAAACATCTTCGTCACTACCGTCGCGCCGGGTTTGATGCGCACTGGATCTCACAAGAACGCATTTTTCAAGGGCGACCATCAGAAAGAGTTTGCTTGGTTTTCTTTGGGAGCGGGTAATCCCTTAGTATCCATGGGCGCAGACCGCGCTGCTCGCCAGATATTGAGCGCGGCTCGCCGAAGAAAGCCGGAACTTGTGGTCACGCTGGTAGCGAGATCAGCAATCATCGTGCAGGCTCTCCTTCCCAATTTGATGGCAAGGATCGTCAAATTGGCAGCTCGTTTTCTTCCGCAACCACCAACGCAAGTAACGAATGAAATCCGAAGCGGATGGGAAAGCCAATCGAAACTATCTCCTTCTATTCTGACATTCCTTGCGGATAGAGCCACTGAACAATTAAACGGCCTGCGCGGACGCGTTTCCTCCCGCAAACGGTAGAACCCTTGCCTGCAGGCTTTCTCTGATCGGACCCGGCAGAGCCGAACCGCTTTCAAAGCGCGAACTCCATTGAATGAAAGCTGTCGTTTTTCACAAGCCTGGAGAAATGAAGGTTGATAAAGTCGAAGAGCCGCAAATCGAGAACCCTCAAGACATCATCCTCCGCATAACAGCTACAGCAATCTGTGGCTCTGACCTCCACATCTACAATGGGCTTATTCCTCAGACAAAGCCATTAATCATGGGCCACGAATTCATGGGGGTCATCGAAGACTCCGGGAGCGAGGTGACCACCGTGCAGAAGGGCGATCGAGTGGTGGTACCGTTTCCAATAGCGTGCGGCGGATGCTTCTTTTGCAATCACGGCCTTCCGGGGCATTGCGAAAATTCCAATGCAAAAAATTACGGACCAGAGGGAGGACTACTAAAGGGAAAGGGCGGCGGACTTTTCGGCTATACGGATCTTTACGGTGGGTACTCGGGCGGACAGGCTGAATACGTTCGTGTGCCTTACGCGAACGTCGGTCCGCGCAAAGTCCCTGATGAGCTTTCTGATGAGGAGGTCCTTTTCCTGACCGACATTTTGCCGACCGGTTATACTGCGATTGATTGGGCTCAACTCAAAGGTGGTGAAACTGTTGCAGTTTTTGGATGTGGTCCCGTGGGACTAATGGCACAAAAGGTGGCTTGGCTGAAAGGTGCTGCGCAGGTAATCGGACTGGATCTTCAGCCTTATCGCCTCGATATGGCACGGCGGGCTGCGGATTCTGAGACGATTAATATTGCGGAGGGCGACCCGGTGGAGGCGATTCGCGCGATGACCGGCGGCCGTGGCGCCGACTTATGTGTCGATGCTGTCGGGATGGAAGCAGAACGCTCTCCTCTCGATAAATTATCGAACGTAATACATCTGCAGGCGGGAAGTATCAAGGCTTTAAATATGGCTCTCAGTGCGGTTCGCCGTGGGGGAGTCGTGAGTGTCGTCGGAGTCTACGGAATGCCCTATGACAAATTTCCCCTCGGTCAAATCTTTGACAAAGGAATTTCGCTGCGTTTCGGCCAAGCACCCGTGCAGAAGTATATCGACGAACTGCTCGATTGGGTCGCCGGCCGCAAGATTAAGCTAAACGATATTATCACTCATCGATTGCCCATTGAAGAAGCTCCCCACGCTTATGATATCTTTAAAAACAAAAAAGACGATTGTGTGAAAGTGGTGCTGAAACCCTAACGAGAAAACTCGCTGGTTATGAATATGTCGAATATCAACTTAGCCACCGAGTGGTTTGAAGTGCTTCAAACTACGGAGCGCAGTCAGACAGCTGTCATGAGGCTCGACCCAGGTCAATCGACGGGAGAACATGCCGAATCGCACGATAAGAGCGAGCAACTCCTTCTCTTACTTGAAGGACGATTGATGGCCGAAATCGGCGGTAAAAAGGGTGAAGCATAAGTTTACTAATCCCAGCGACACAAGCGCGGTAACGTTTAACGTCTATTGTCCGCCTGAATATTCACCCGACCAAAAGGGATAGGTAACGCTACCCACTAGATGCGGCCGCCCTCTTCGGTTGAATGCGAGTCCGGCCCCCGGTCATTTCGCCTTTTTTCGCCACGACAGCCAATTTCACATTTGACGCGACGGAACCAATACTCTCGCAGCTTCACGGCGGCGACTTGAAACGGCGTGCGACCGTTTTGAACTGCCGGAACGAAGTAAGTATATGCTTATTCGGATTGGCTATGACATCGCGCTTGGCCTTTCCAATCCAACCGCAATAGTATTCCTGCTCCGAGTGCATTCATCGCGCGAATCGATGCTTGTTGGAGCGGAAAACTTTCGAATCGAACCGGAGTTAGAGGTCGAGGACTATCTCGACGCCTTCGGCAATCGCTGTGGCCGTGTGAACGCACCGGCAGGCACTATCCGATTTCTCAATGACGCCATCGTTCGCGACAGTGGCGAACCAGACACCTACGCTCCCGAAGTCGAAGAATCGGGCCCGGGTGAGATTCCTACGGATACTTTGTTTTTTGTTTTGCCGAGCCGTTACTGCGAGGTTGACAGCGAACTGCTGGATTTTGCCTGGAAGAGATTTGCCGCGATCACTCCTGGTTGGGCCAGGGTCCAGGCTATTTGTGATTTTGTTCACAGCCACATTCGTTTTGACTATCAGATGGCTCGAGCGAACCGCACCGCATTAGACGCTTTCAAGGAGCGGGTAGTTTTTTGCCGTGATTTTCCTCATCTCGCCATCACTCTGTGCCGCTGCCTCAATATTCCTGCCCGGTATGTCACCGGCTACCTAGGAGATATCGGTGTGCCGCCTCTACCCGATCCGATGGATTTCAGCGCTTGGTTTGAAGTCTATCTGGGTGGGCGGTGGTACAGTTTCGATGCGCGACATAACCAACGCCGAATCGGCCGGATTGTTATCGGAAGGGGACGCGACGCAGTCGATGTGCCCATTACGATGGTGTTCGGCAGTCACCAACTCGAAAATTTCAACGTAATGACCGAGGAGCTGAAGGTAAACGACAACGTGAATCCAGGAATGAGGTCCTCATGTCTCCAGGAAGTGATGGTGGAAGCTAACTAAGCGGCCACGCGTTAGAGATAGAGGGATTCGATTTTTTGGAACCATTCACCGATTCTATGGCCGCGGCAACTTTGGAGGCGTGTTGGATGAGATGTTCCGTCAACTTTCTAATGCGGTTCTTCGGTCGGTTCCATGCGTCACCTTGCTGGTCAATACTAAAGCAACCGAGCCGGCTATGAAATTCATTCTGACATTTACAGAGACCCGGACGCGCAAAAAAGAGCTAAAGGCATAGCGCTATTCAAAAAGACGGGCGCTTGCCGCCAGATTGCATGGCCCGATGTTTACTAGATCGATTTAGGTCCGAAGCACAAGAAGTAGGAGCGAACGTGCGGTAACACCATACTTATCCCCGGGGTCAAACGTCCCTTTTTCGGATGAGTCAGCGATATTCGTATCGACCAGGAGCGCCCATTTCATACCACCGTAGCATTCTGGCAGCGTGAATTCTACCAGGTCATTGTGACCATTGATCACCAGTAAAAGAGTCGCATCTTTACTGCTTTTCCTTATTCCGGTAGCTTGAGCTCTGCCGTCCAGCAACATGCCGAAACAGTTCATTCTGGCATCCTGCCATTGTTCCGCAATCATCTCGCTACCGTTAGCGTTGATCCAAGTTACATCTTTGACACCGACCTCTTCGACACACTGACCGGTCAGGAATCGGTTCCGACGAAGAATTGGGTATTTGTGTCTCATGTCCGTGAGTTTTTTGACAAACTGGATCAGTGACTTTCCTTTTTCGGCAATATTCCAGTCTAACCAGCTGATCTCTGTATCTTGACAATAAGCGTTGTTATTGCCTTTTTGGGTCCGGGCAAACTCGTCTCCGGCTAATAACATTGGTGTCCCCTGTGACAGAAGCAATGTGGCTAAAAAATTACGGATTTGGCGTTCTCGAACCCGATTGATCTCCACGTCCTCAGACGGGCCCTCCACACCCCAGCTGCAGGACCTGTTATCTGAGATGCCATCACGATTTTCTTCTCCGTTTGCCTCGTTATGCTTATCATTGTAAGTCACTAGATCATTCAGGGTGAAACCATCATGGGCTGTTATGAAGTTAACGCAGGCGGAAGGTTTTCTTCCCAGTCGATCAAATAGATCCGGAGAAGCAACCAACCGGGTTGACAAATCAGATGCTCCGGCATCGCCCTTCCAAAAGGCTCGCACATAGTCACGGAACCGGTCATTCCACTCTGCCCATCCCGGAGGAAACTCACCTACCTGATATCCACCGGGTCCGCAGTCCCACGGTTCCGCTATTAACTTGACTGTATTCAGGACCGGATCTTGAGTACAGGCCTTCAGGAATCCGCTCTGGTTGTCGAACCCGTTGGGTTCGCGCGCCAAGATGGTCCCTAAGTCAAATCTGAATCCGTCTACTTTTGTTTGCTGTACCCAATAGCGTAAACTATCTAGAACCATCTGAATGACACGACCATGACTTAGATTTAGGGTGTTTCCGGTTCCGGTATCGTTAACGTAATAACGCGGGGTGTCGTGCGACAAACGATAGTAGCAACGGTTATCAATTCCCTTAAAGGAAAGGGTCGGACCACGCTCGTTGCCTTCGGCAGTATGGTTATAGACCACATCCAGAATGACCTCCAAACCGCCCTCGTGTAAGCGCGCTACCATCTCTTTGAATTCTCTCAGCGTCTGTTCGCGTTCGAAAGCATAGCGAGGATCAGGCGCAAAAAAGGCAATGCTGTTATAGCCCCAATAGTTCGTGAGCCCCTTTTCAAGAAGATTGCTGTCGTCCACAAATGCATGAATGGGGAGTAATTCGACCGAGGTAACGCCGAGCGATCGGATGTAATCGACGACTTCCTTTTGCCCAAGGCCGGCAAATTTGCCTCGGAACTTCTCCTTTATTTTCGGGAATTGCTTAGTGAACCCACGTACGTGCATTTCATAGATGATGGTATCGTCCCATGGAATCCGTTTTTGGCTGCGTGCCTCTGACCACTCAAAGCTCGGATCAACCACCACGCATTTGGGCATGTAGGGCGCGCTGTCCCTTTCGTCGAAAGTAAGATCGTCCATCGTTTCCATCTGGTATCCGAAGAGCGCAGGGTTCCAGGTCAATTCACCGGTGTGACCACATGCGTGGGGATCGAGCAAAAGCTTATGGGGATTGAATCGATGTCCCGCCTCCGGCTCATAAGGCCCGTAGACGCGGTATCCATAAACAGTGGCGGGTCCAACTTCTGGCAAATAACCGTGCCAAATTTGGTTGGTGTATTCAGGGAGCGCGATTCGCTCGAGTTCACGTTCGCCTCGCTCGTCGAACAGGCACAGTTCGACTTTGGTCGCGTTGGCCGAGAAGCAGGCGAAGTTTGTACCCTTGCCGTCCCACGTTGCGCCGCAAGGATGCGGCAGACCCTCTTGAACCACGCTTTTTCTCGTTTCCCTCATAGAATTATTTTCTCTTTTCGATTCTTACGCGGATTTAAAATTCGGAGCTTTCTTATAGAAGCACCCGCCCCCTACGGCATAGAAGTGACCACAAAAATCTGCACCAGGCGGTTATCGTCGTTTCTTGATCCTTTGCGAGCTCAAGAATTAAAGTCGCACCTGAGCCGCAATGCAATTGGGAGCCAGGAGCGGCTCTGTGGCGGGGGTGGATGATAAGGAAGGCCCGCGGTTCGTCGTACTTTTGTCTTAACTGTACCTACGGTCGCCCAAGAAATGAGCCCACCCGTTTGAGCGGCTTAATTCGATCGCAGAAGATTTTAAAGGTGGCCAGGAGGGGAACAGCGAGCAGGGTGCCGGCAACCCCCCATAGGTAGGACCAAAGAAGAAAAGTCAGCAGAATGGCGATGGGGTTCAGGGTTAACCAGCGTCCGAGAAACAGCGGTGTCGCTAGGTTGCCCTCGATCATCGCACAGAGGAGATAGGCCAGAGGCGGCAAAAGAGCGTACCAAACCGAATCAAAATGAATCAATGAAACAAGCGTCATAGCGACGATGCCACCCGTCGATCCCACGAAGGGAATGTAATGGAGCAAAAACGCGGCGACACCCCAAAGTAACGGATGGGGTAGTCCGAGCAAACCGACAGAGATCCAAACACTCACCCCTAAACCAGCATTGATCAGCGTGACCGAAGTGAAGTAACGGGCTGCAGTTTGCTCAATTTCGGACGCGATTTCGACGACGTTTTGTTTCTCTGAGACACCCGGGATCATATCGACGAGCTTCTTGAGCAGCCTGGCTCCGTACAGCAGAAGGAAGAAAGCAAGTACGTGAACGATGACCAGAATCGCCAAAAATTTTGGAGCGTTCTTCAGAGCTACCTCCACAAAGCTCGGCCCACGGACGCTAACCTGAAGGATCTTGCCCGGGTTCAACCAGGCGCCGATTCGGTCGACCGACGGTGAACTTTTCTGAACGGCTTGAAGGATTGGCATCAAACGTTCCTGAATGTGATCGAGATAGCGGGGGAAATCTGGTTCGAACCTAGCCAGTGAGACATACAGCGCGGCAAAAAGGCAGATCAAGATTGTCAAGAAACCGAGGGTGCCGAGGAGCGATGCCCAAAAGCTCGACAAACCGATTTGTCTTAACCATCTGGTGACTGGCGTTAACAGGAAACCGAGAAAACCTGCAAGCACGATTGGCAGAAAAAGGTCAACAGCTACCTTTAGGGTGTAGAAGCAGGCAAAGAGGAACAATCCGATCACAGCAACTGCGAACCAGAGATTGAGAAATTTTCTGGGATCCTCGGGGTTTAAACCATCGGAAGTGTCTTTTGGATGGATCGGGTGCTTCATGATGCTTAGCGCTTCAGCCGTTTGTGTGGTGTGTATCGTTGAAACAGGGGTAACGGCTATATTTCGCAGAACAAGGACAGAAAAGATTCCTGGCCAAGGTAGGAAGGCGATTGGCCTCTACAAATAGATCCGGAAATGCCCTCTCTAGCGATCTACTGTCCGCCGGACTTGCTCCAGCGCGCGTTCCGTTAAAAATCGCCCGACCTAGGAGCAAGGGAAACCGTTTGCCTGGAGCAGCTTCGCCGTTAAAAGCGCCGGGGGTTCTTCGAACCATGAGAAAACCGCTGAGCTTTCCAAGATGAAAATGTCGACCGTCATCAATGACCTGAACGAGGATTCGTTGTTGTGCCAAAAACTGTTGTGATCGATCGCGGAGCGGGTCAGGCGCCGGCACACGCGTTCAAGCGGTGGTTGCTCGCGGGCTTGGAAGTTAAAGGCACGCAAGGGCCGCACGTCGAAGAGAAGGAGATCGAGCATCCTTGGTGGAAGGTGATGTGTTTGACCGGTGTGGATTATTTCTCCACACTTGGCTACCAGCCGGGCATCGCCTTCTTAGCCGCCGGCGCGCTATCGCCTTTAGCCACCCTGGTGCTTGTGTTGTTGACACTCTTTGGGGCGCTACCGATTTATTGCCACGTGGCCAAGGAAAGCCCGCATGGAGAAGGCTCGATCGCTATGCTGGAACACCTGCTAACTTGGTGGAAAGGGAAACTTTTCGTACTGACGCTCTTGGGGTTCGCCGCGACTGATTTTATCATCACCATCACCTTGTCGGCAGCGGACGCTAGCGCACACTTGATCCAGAACCCTTTCGCACCGCCCTTTTTGCATGGCCAATCGGTGCCAATCACGCTGCTCCTCGTGGCGCTGCTCGGAACGGTGTTCCTGAAGGGATTCAAGGAGGCCATTGCAATCGCCGTCACCTTAGTGGGCGTGTATCTGGCGCTTAATCTCATTGTTGTTATTATCGGGCTGGAGCAGATCGCGACTCACCCTCACGTGTTTGCGAATTGGAAAACCGCGCTCTTCGCCGCTCATGGCAGTCCGCTTGCGATGATCGGTTTAAGCTTGCTTTTATTTCCGAAGTTAGCGCTGGGGCTGTCTGGTTTTGAGACCGGGGTGTCTATGATGCCACTCGTCAAGGGAGCGCCGGACGACCAGAAGCCTCGGCTGCCGGCAAGATCCGACACACACACCGTTTGCTGTTTACTGCCGCGCTAATCATGAGCCTTTTCTTGTTGAGCACGGCGCTCATCACTACGCTGCTGATCCCAGCCGACGCTTTCCGCTCCGCGGGTTCGAACGGCGAGCCGGCTGGACGGGCTAACGGACGCGCACTCGCCTATTTGGCGCACCAATTCCTGGGCAACGGATTTGGTACGATCTACGATCTTTCGACCATTGCGATTCTGTGGTTTGCTGGAGCATCGGCCATGGCAGGGCTTCTGAACATCGTGCCGCGTTACTTGCCGCGCTACGGAATGGCGCCAGAATGGACTCGCGCCAGGCGCCCGTTGGTGCTGATCTACACGACTATCGGCTTTGCGGTGACGCTGCTCTTCCGCGCGAACGTGGACGCGCAAGGCGGCGCATATGCAACGGGCGTGCTCGTTCTAATGACTTTTGCCGCGGTGGCGGTAACTCTGTCGGTGTGGCGGGGTGCGCATCCGGTAGCCGGTATATGCTTCGGCTTGATCACGCTCGTATTTATGTATACGACTTTGGTCAACATTATCGAGCGCCACGATGGCGTAAAAATTGGCGCTTTTTTTATCGCCGCTATTGTCCTAAGCTCTCTAGTCTCGCGCGTTTGGCGCACGACGGAATTGCGGGTCGAGAAGATCACGCTCGACAGTGAGGCCCAGCGTTTCATAAACGAAATGGACGCAAAGGGGGAACTGCGCATCATCGCGAATCAACCGCGCCGGTGCGATGACACCGAGTATACTCACCGCGAGCAGGAACAGCGCGAGGATAATAACATCCCTTTGGATGAGCCCATCATTTTCTTGGAGATCTATGTGCGGGATGCGAGCGAGTTTTCCGCCGACTTGAACATCCACGGTGTTAGCGTTGGCCGCCACCGTGTCCTTCGCGGCGAGAGCGCTGCAGTAGCTAACGCCATTGCCGCGTTTCTGCTGTATTTACGCGAGGACAAGGGAAAAGTACCGCATGCATACTTCAATTGGACCGAGGGCAACCCGCTCCTATACCTCCTGCACTATGTTCTTAGCGGGGAAGGTGACGTTGCCCCCGTGACCCGTGAAGTCTTGCGCAAGGCTGAACCTGATTCGCAGCGCCGGCCTGCAATCCATGCTGGAGTCTGATTTTCGCGAGATGATCGGCTAAAGGGGCTATCGGGATGACGACGGTGCGGCGACTTGAACAGATTTATCGCTCGGGTTTAACATGTCGTTGAGAAGATAGTGGGCAAACGCAATAGGAAGATGAGCAAAAACCTCACAATCTACTTGAACGATCACCTTGCCGGCTCCGTCGCGGCCTTGGAATTGGTGGATCGTCTGATCGAGACCTATAAAGGAAAGCCGCTCGAACAGTTCTTTAAAGATCTGCGTAGCGAAATCGACGCGGATCAAGGCGAGCTACAGGATCTAATAGAAAAACTAGGCGAAAAGGAAAGCCCGGTTCGGAAAGCAGGCTTGTGGGTGGCCGAGAAGTTCTCCCGCGCGAAGATTCGGTTGAGTGGTTCCGAAGAGGACCGAATGGGCCTATTCCATGCCTTCGAAGGGCTGGTTCTCGGAATCACTGGTAAACGAGCTCTTTGGACCGCACTGGCTGCTGCTGCTGATACCGCGCCGCAACTTCGATTATTGGACTACGCGCGCCTGGAAAAACGAGCAGCGGAACAATGTGGCCGCGTTGATGCGAAACGCTTAGAGATCGCGCGAAAGATCTTTAGCTCGGCATAGTCAGCAGGACCGAAAATTGGACGACGACGCGAAAACACAATGAGTCTTTAGGAGCCTATGAAGCTTCTGTCTCGCGACGTGAACGATAGCCGCAACAAAATACTCGGACGTCTGCGGCGACGCTATTGGCGCGGCTAGATGACAGCATCGAGACGGAGATAGCAAAAGTTGGACGCGAGGGAGTGGTGCATGGTGGGTTTGCCAGTTTTTTGGAGTAGAATCGGTTCGGGGCGGACGATTTGGCAGGCTTCCAGGCAAAGCCCTGGTACTCCAGACAAAAGTACTGCGCAGAGAAACTCGGCAAGGGGTAGCCCTGATGACGCTCTGCGCCTCTATCCTCAAAGACTTTTTCGCTCCAGGTTTCCCAATCGATTTCCTTCAACCGACGATAAATCCGGTCCCCTAGTCAGAATTCCAGAGTGATCTCACAATGAGTTATTTCCGCACATCCTAGTTCTCAGGAGCAAGTTCTTCTTCCGCTCGAGGAGCGAGGGAAACAATCCCTCGAACCGCCTCATCGATATCGGTGTAAAGGGTGCTTCCGGAAGACCCCCCTCTTTTTACCGATCGCGCGGCTCCTTCAGTTGGCAAGCTCCAAAGGCCAAGAAAAATCAGAGCATCGGAGAGGTCAAGCCTAAAGGAATCCGCCATTTACCCACCGTGATTGCTGATCTTGACTGGATGGCGGAGAGCAGGATCAACCAGGCTTTTAGTTCTTTCAGACGTTCCAGTTTCTCCGCGCGAAGAGTTCGCCAGGATAACAAATCCGTGCCGATTCCTTTGGCAGCCAACAAGCGCGCGACCACTCTCCCTACAATTTCGTCGCCTTCGCCCCTGAAAGGCACGATCGCCGTTCCGGGCTGTTCAGGTGGATTATTCGGGTCGTTGCTCCAATTCCGTTAAGCTCTCAAGACTCATCTCCTCGATTAGTTCGCGCAATTGCGCATAAATCCGAGATTTTGTTGGATTAGATGCGCCCGGATAAAGGTCGTTTTCGATCACTCGGAGGGTGGGCAAAATTAGTTCTTCGGGGATTCCTCCGAAAGTTGCATCCGCTCAATTCCTCAGGAAAGCTTTGGCCTCCGGAAGGCGATTTCCAACGCGGCCCTCATCTTCGCTTGCGCTAGAGTCCGATTACCGGTCATTCGCCTCTTTGTGACCTTCGTCACAAATTTTGCCGTCCAAAAGACATCGGGTCAGACAAGCGGAAAAGCCTCGCCGGTCACGGCAGCCAATTACACATTTAACGCGACGGAACCAATACTCTCGTAGCGTCTGCTCATCGGCCTCCACTTCGTTCCGCAGCCTCGCGGCGTCATAGCTCTCCGCGTAAACCGGCAGCCCTTCAATCTCAATCGTGTATTTTATCACGACCTTGTATTCCTCTTTCAAGCGCTCAGCACTGGATGTGAGACCCACGTCCGGCATAGTATGAAATTGTTCTCTTCGAGCGTCTGTTTTTCCGAGATGGCATTTTCGTTAGCGGAAAGCCTCTCGAACAAATCGAGTAAAAGCGGTAAGCACCACAAAACCGGGACCTGCTCCGCTCGCGGTGATTCCCTATTGCTGTTCCTGAGCAAGCCGTGCTAGTCGGTTCGAAAGAATTAATAAGCTAGGAACCCACAGTCCAATGAAGATGCCAAACCTTTCTGCATGCGCGGGGTCATGTTTCTTGGTTGAAAGCCACGTGGCAATTGAAGCTGCAATCGAGAAAAGGCCTGCAGCAAGTGAAGCATGCGACAGCAGCCTTAGGCTTCCTTTATCGAGCGATGTGTTCATACTAATATTCCAGCGGAGCGTATGTTGTCTTTCGCCGCTAGAACCTGCCTCGGATGTGGGAAGGTCTATTTATTTCCTTCGTCCTTCGAAAAATTTGCTGACAGTGCGCATCAGCGGGATTGCTGAATACTTGTCAATTGAAGCTAGGCGACTAGCAAGGCTGCTAGGATCCGAAAACTTGGTACGAGAAGGTGAGGCTCGCGGAAGGTCATGAGCGACCGCGCGAGAAGGCCAACTCGTCTAGTTTCGACCGCCGAGAGATCCTTGGTTCATAGCCGTATAGCCTCGGGTGCAGAATAGGAATCGTCCGCCTCAGATCCTCTATTTCGCGCGGAGGCAGGCGATCGTAGGCCTCCTAGATCTGATCAACCTCGAGGGTTCGGGACGGAAGAGGATCGTACAACGATCAAAGGGATTGCACCTGCAACATTTCTCGACGGGACTCACGACCAGGTTACAGTTCTCTTACGAACAGACGGCGTGTGAGTGTAGTAAAACGAGGAAAATCCTTCAAACAAACGGGCAGAAGCATCCCACCAAAACGAGCCGGCGCGCACAACCGGGCCAAGGGGTACTTCGCACGACTTGTGGAAGGGGAAGTCTTTGATGGGAGACCCAGAAGTAGAGGAAAAGAAGAAGTAGTGATAGGGAAAAGAAGAAGTAGTGATAGGCACCTGGATCATTGTTGGTCGTAAAAACGCCATAAAGCCAGAGCCGACTATCGGATCGAGTGGCTGCGCAGGCCCGACAATTCCACAGGAAACTGCCTGCTCATTTCATCGTAAATGCGACGAACTTTAGCGCCGTAATGTTCGCTCGCAGATCCTGATTGCGCACCCTCTGAAGCTCCGCTGAAAGGTTTGCTTTGCATCGGCTCCCTCGAGCCGGTTTAAGCGGTCAATCAAAAGCGTCTCAATCGTCGTCACTCATCCCAACTAATCAAACTGACAAATAAAACTGAATGAAAATAATCCTACTGCCAATCTTTGGCGCCATCCTGCTCGTTTACTCATCCCAAGGCCAGCAGCCCACGGCTACACCTCGCGATCCTGCTGCTTCGGACTCAACCGAGGCGGATAACACCAAACGTAATTCTACCGAGCAAAACAAGAATACAGACAACGCGGAGAAGCAGTCCAATAATAAGGACGATCTCGCGCTGACGCAGAAAATCCGACAGGAAGTCGTCAAAGATGGATCCCTGTCGATGAATGCTAAAAACATTAAGATCATTGTGCGCGACGGGAAAGTCATGCTGCACGGTCCAGTCGACAGCCAGCAGGAAAAGGACACTATCGGCACTAAGGCCGGTGAGATTGCCGGCAAGGACAAAGTGGACAACCAACTCGAGATCAAAGCGAAGCAACAGTAAACGACAAATTTCCCTAAATCTCACTTAAGCAAAAACAAAAAGGTAAACTATTATGAAACGTTCCGCATTATGTCTGGTCGATACAGAAGATCAGGCTGCAACCATTGTTGAAAAACTTAGAAGCGCTGGCTTCTCCGATAACGACATTTCCGTGCTCTTCCCGGACAAGGGAAGCACTCGTGAATTCGCTCACAAAAAAGAAACAAAGATGCCCGAAGGTGCAACCATCGGCGCCGGCACGGGCGGCGCCGTTGGCGGCACAATTGGATTGTTAGCCGGCATCGGTGCATTGGCCATCCCGGGCCTTGGACCCTTCATTGCCGCTGGACCTATTATGGCGGCACTCAGCGGAGGTGCCATTGGCGCTGGGGTCGGGGGACTCGCCGGCGCCCTGGTCGGTCTGGGGATACCTGAGTACGAAGCTAAGCGCTATGAGGGCAAAGTAAAGGAAGGTGGCATCCTTATCTCGGTTCATTCCGAAAACAACGATGAGACGAACCGCGCAAAAGACATCTTCAAAGAAGCGGGCGCTCATGACATTTCGAGTACAGGAGAAACCCATGCCGATGTTAAGGCACAAGATGTTTCCGACACGAGAGACACGGTGATCGGTGAAGTTTCTCCAGGAAACGACATCCCTTCGCCTCGCGATTCTACAAGCGGCGCAGGGAAGGGTTCCCCTCCAAGAACAGCCGACCAGCTATATCAGGCTCAGCACAGCGTATCGGAGATACCGGCTGGAACTCAACCACGGGAGAGCGGAGATGAAATTGCTGCTGAGGTGCCCCTCTCGGAGGAAGAAGTAAAAGTCGGAAAGAGAACCGTCAGCGCTGGCGAAGTTAATCTGCAAAAGAAGGTAAGCACAGAACAGGTCAACGTGCCCGTCGAGCTAAAACGCGAAGATGTTGTTATCGAACGCGTTCCTGCTCACGAGACGGGGCCGGCTGGGAAGGAGCCATTCCAGGAAGAGCGCGTTGAAGTGCCGTTGAGTCGAGAAGAGCCAGTGGTCGAAAAGGAAACTCGTGTGACCGGAGGCGTACGCGTGCGGAAGACCGAAGGAACCGAGCGGGAGACAATTCAGGAAAGCGTCCGACGCGAAGACGTCGACATCGATGAAAGCGGTAAGATTAGCGGAAAAGGCCGGAAGCCGACTGACTCCGGTACCGGGGAAGAGAAATTATAAATTGCGGACTAACTTTCCGATAAAACGGAGGACGGCACTTCAGAATGAAGTGCTGTTCTCTTTTCTTGATCCTTCAAGCCGGGGGTTCAGCTTAAATTAGCCAATCAATGTTCAAGGATCAGCTGGATGGCTATCAGACCCTAAAGCTCTCGATGAAGTGCGCCGCAGACTGGATGAAACCAAACTCACAAAGGAAATTCAGAGCTGCCGGACCCCGACTAACGCCGAACTTCGCGAGCACCTCGGTGCGAGGCTCAACCGGACCCAGCGTTTGCTGGATCGATTAGAAAATGGCGAGACGCTCGACCAGGAGACGCAGCATCAGCATACCTTTCCCAGCAAGGCGAGCGCAAAGCGCTTGGTAAAAGCCTTGAAGAAGGCTGCGACCACCAGACGGCCCACGAAGACCTCGAAAGACCCGTCGGCAATGAAGGGCCCCCTGGCCAGCGAAGCGCCGTTGGAAGAGCCTGTAGTAGGAGCGAGTTGTGCCGCAAGGCAGACCGCTGTCGGAAAAGGAGAGCAACCCTGATGTCTGAAGCCGGGAATATCCCTGCGCCCGCTGCGGTCTGTACGACGTCCAGATGAGGGGGATCCGTCGAATAAACTGTAAACCCGCGGCGCCCAGGATCGGACGCTCCGTAAGAAAGCCTTCCTTGGCCATACCGACCCGACTGCGTCCGTCTTCAGACCCCTCCGAACAGGAAGTTAAGCCGCAGGGCGACCCAGGAAAGATCCTCCGGCTGGCGATACCGGTGAGTTTGGAATCGGTTTTCCAAATGGGGTTTAACGTCATCGACCAGGTGATCGTCGGTCTGTTAGGAGCCGACGCAGTGGCCGCCGTCGGCTTGTCCAATAGCATCGCTTCTATTGCCTTGCTGCTGTACGCCTCGGCGGGCGTCGGCGCCGGAGTGACGTTGGCCCGCGCCTTCGGCCGCAAAGATCTGAAGGAAGTGTCGCAAATCGCCTCGGCCGGTCAGGGGCTCTCTGGCCTTCTCGGCCTGATCACGGCGTTTCTGCTGGTCTGGTTTTCTCAACCGCTCTTGCGGCTGGTGGGGGCGGATCCGAAGTTAGCTGGAAGCGCTAACGGCTACTTTCAACTCTACGCGGGGTCGATCGCCCCGATGATCTTAAGCGCGGTGACCAGCGCGGTATTCCGTTCGCTCAATGCCCCGCGCACGCCCCTAATCATCACCAGCGCCGCAGTTGCGCTGAACACGGTACTCGGTTTTGTACTTGTCCTCGGATTTGGTCCCATCTCTTCTTTCGGCGTAGCCGGGGCCGGCTGGGCCACCCTCATTTCGCAATGTGCTCGGTGCTTGGCGTTGATCCTGTTTCTCTATGCCGGCAAAAAGGGCGTGCGCTGGGTTTGGCCGCTGCCCGGTTCGAGGGTGGGCGCCACGGCAGGCAAGCTCCTGCGCTTGACCGGCCCAATCGCGCTTTCCGAGGTGCTCTGGGGCATGAGCACGTTCATTTTCGCAGTGGTGTTCACCCGCCTGGGCACCACGAAGCTGGCGGCCAGCCAGATCGTGCTTTCGCTGGAGAGCAATCTTCATCGTGGCGTCCGCAGGCGTGGCTCCCGCGGCCGTGGCAGTGATCGGGCACGCGCTGGGGGTGGGCTCGCTGCGGGCGGCAAAGGCGAACGCGTGGCTCACGATTCGCTTTGGCCTCTTGGCCGGCGTCGCGCTTGGCACGCTGTACGCGGGGTCGAGCTTTTTGCTCCCCGCGTTTTACCCAAAGGTAGGTCAGGAGGTTCTTCAGTTGGCTTTCTGGGGCGTGCTCCTGATGGCTGTGACGCAACCGGCCAAGGTCTTGAGCAGCGTGCTGGGCAACGGCGTGTTGGCCAGTGGCTGCGACACCCGGTTTGTGCTGGTGGGTAACTTGGCCGCAACCTACGCAGTCGGCTTACCGGCCGCGGTCGGGTTAGGCCTGCTTGCCCCGTTTGGGTTCTTCGGGGTGTTCGCCGCCAAGGTCCTAGAGGAGTGCGTCAAGGCAGCTTGCTTCTTGCTTCGGTTCCTCCGTGCCCGCTGGTACGAGCACGCGCTTAAAGAGGAGCAAAGCGCAAAAGACGAAGCGCAACCAAGGGAGGAGCGAGGGAACGCACCGCAAGGGACTTCTGCGGTTTAGGCGGCCGGCAAGCTTTAGAACTTCGAACCCTTTGGGGATCAGACACCGCATGGATGCCCGCGAAAAGAAGGCACACTGGATGAACGAAGAACCAACGCCCGAAAAAGACACAAAATCACCAAGTAAATCCTCTGACGACGCGGCGGCCCAGAAAGCCGAAGAAGCCTCGGATGCTAAAGCCGAAGAGCTGCGCACGGCACTGCAAAGCAAGTGCGAGCAGGGCAAAAGCAGCTTGGGCTCTGTGCCAGTTGAGGAGGACTGAAGCGCGCAAAATCGCTTGGCAAGTTTGGCTCTGGCGATCCGCGATCTCAGATTGATTCACTCACCCTTAGCCATTCGTCGGCACCTCGATTTCACTTCTCTCCACCATGATTGCGTGCTGCTGCGGCTTCACCTGTGAGCCATACGTATTGCTGTAAACTTGAGTGAACTCTGCGCCGAAGAGCAGGATCTGGGCAGAATAAAAGATCCAGAGTAGCAAGGTAATCAGCGAACTAGCCGCGCCGTATGCCGAACCGGCTGCGCCACTACCCAAGTATAGACCCAGAATGAACTTACCAACGGCAAAGAGGACCGCCGTCAGGGCCGCACCAAGCCAAACATCTCGCCAGCCGATCTTCACATCCGGCAGGTACCGGAAAATCATGGCGAATAGTAGTATGATTACCGCAAGATCGAATATGAAGAAGACAGCCAACGCCAAGAAATGACCTCCGGCAAGCATATTTTCGAGGTAAGTGTTTAGGCCTCTTAGTACGCTTTCCACTGTCAAAGACACCAGCAGGAGGAAACAAACGCCGCCTACCATCGCAAATGACAGGAATCGGGCCCGCAAGAAGCCCCAAATCCCTCCGCCTGGTTTGGGCTTAACTCCCCAAATCGTATTCAAGGCATCCTGAAGTTGACCGAAAACGCCGCTCGCGCCGAATAGAGCAATAATGATTCCGAATGCGGCTGCCAGAATGCCTCCCTTTGGCTCCGACGCATTAGCCGCGATGTCTTGGAAGACCTTTACTCCGCTCGGATCGAGGAAGTAGCGCAATTGATCGGTAATCTTTTCTCGAGCCTGCTCACTCCCTCCGTAGATTAGTCCAAAAACGGCCAAAAGCACCAACACCATTGGAGCTAACGAAAAAATAGTATAATAGGCCAAGGCAGCGCCCAACTGCGGACATTTATCTTGTATCCATTCCTCGGCGGTCTTTCTGAAAAGACTTACCAACCCGGCGAGCACAGACTTACTTGCCCGATGGGTGTCAGCGCTCGCCTCTCGGGGCATGTCGAACGGCCCGGTCAGTGTTTCCCGCTCGGTTTTACTTGAAGGTCTGGATGCGACAGCTGCTCCGGACGCCGGATTCGTTTCCGTGAGAGCGCGGCTCCAAGATTTCAAGTGCTGTCCCAGTAGTTTCAGGCTTACCGCTAAGACAAGATCTACTGCTGAAGACAGAATTTTGGACGTAGCTTTCCGATTCCTCTTCCTGATCTTTTGCTCTCGGAAATGATGGCTTTGTCCGTGCGGCAGTACATAGATCTTCTCCTTTTTCGCCGGAATTCTTGAAAGTACCCATCCGAGGATTGCAGTGCAGCTCATCCATGCATAGATATTTTCGCCTATCGACTTCCGTAAGAAATGTCTGTAGCGATCAAATTCGAACGCGTGCCGGATATCCTTGGATGACTCGCTAAGCTGTTGCCTGGAAATAGCAAAGCGCTCTGACAACTGCCGTTTTTCTCTCTCAGAGCTATTCATACGTTCCGCGAGTTTGATTCCTTAACGCGGTTCGCAATCCGGGATCTCTCTGGCCGTTTAGAATAGGCCGTATGCCAGAAGCACCGCGATACGACGTCAGCCGCCCAGGTTGATTTGAAACAATTTTATTCCGTGCCGCCAATTTTGTTACGCCACCATCTTTAAGTGGAAACCCGTACGAAGCCTCTGGTGCGAACACTATGGGCGTTTGCCGTTGAAACCTCACGCGAGTTAAGCCCTGTTCCGAGTTCGGCTCCCGCGCGACATCGGCTGCGGCCAAAAAGAAGATTTTATGGACGAAGCAACCGATCCAGAGAAAATAGCGCAACAAGCGAAAGAGCATATCGCCGAAGCTGCTGAGAGCCTGAAAGAAACCGCGAGTCCTATTGCCGATGCAACGCGATGGGCGGCCGAGACGGCCTGGAATGACGCAAAGAGTGAGGTAAGCAGGCTACACTCAATCTGTGAAGGGTATGTGAGGGAGAAGCCGATTCAGACGCTCTTGGTACTGTTTGCGATGGGCGTCTTAGCTGGCCTACTCGTGCGCAGATAAGTTAGCCTTATGGGATCCGGCATTCTCCCAGAGAGTCGCAAGATTTCTATCGGCCAGTCGTTACAGAGATGGCTTGCTTTGCTGATCGAATATTTCGAATTACGAATTCGGCTCCTGGGCATGGAATCAAAGGAAGCAGGATTACAGGTTTTGAGTCTTGCTTTGCTGCTTGTTTCCACGTTGACCCTGTTTGCCGGGTTTCTGGTGAAGTCAAAATGGTCTTCGGTGGAATTGGGAGCCGACTAAGGCGTCCCGGAAGATTTCTATGCTGAAGTGAGGCTTGGGCCATCTTGCTCCTGTGCACGTGAGGGTTCTGGAGGCGAATCTTGGCGGGCCGAAGAAACTAGCGAAGCAATCCCTCTGACGGCTTGCTCAAGATTGGTGTAAACACCGCCACCCACAGATTCTTGGATTTTTCTAACCAGTCGTGCAGCTCCTGTTGGCGGTAGGCTCCAAAGACAGACCACAATAACAGCATCCGGAAGTGCAAGACGGATGGATTTGGCCGTGTTACCGGCGACCATTGCGGACCTTGGTTCAATGGCAGAGAGTACAATGCAGCGCGCAGCTAGGTTCTTCAAACGTTCGACCTTCTCTGTGCGAAGAGTTTTCCAAGAGATCACGGTGCTGTCGCTGATCCTCTCGGCTGCGAGCAAGCGTGAGAGGACTCTCCCCACGACTTCGTCCCCTTCGCAAAGCAATGGGACGATGACCGGTCCCGACTCTACTAATCCAAGTTGTTCTGGCATTTCCTTTGGATCGCTTGGCTCCGGGACGTTCAGCTCCTCGATCAGCTCTCGCATCTGCTCATAAATCCGAGACTTTGTTCGCGCGTGAGCCGCGCCGGGAAAAAGTTCGTTTTCGATTGCACGAACGGTAGGAATTATCAGCTCTTCAGCGGCTTTTATTGGAGTCTCTATGGTTCCGAAAGTCGGTTTTCGGTCAGTAAGCGAATCAGTTTCATTTCCGTCGAGGTGGGCGGTTCTGCCGCCAGCATGATGCTGTAAGGATGGAAGGCGGGGAAATAACGTCCCAACGCTACCAGACATGCAGTGATTGGCGTTGCAAGTAAGAGGCCAATTGGACCCCAGATCCAGGTCCAGAAAAGTGCCGCTATGATGACTGCAAGAGGAGACATTCCTGTACTGCCTCCCAGCACAACGGGTTCAATGACGTTGTTGGTAAATACCTCCAAGATCCCATAAAGGAGCAGCGTCAGGATGGGCTGCGTCCAGCTTGTAGAGATAGCAAAAGAAAGGGCCAGCGGGAAAAAGGCTGAAATCCAGAGACCGACGTATGGCACAAACCTCAGTACGAGCGTGAGCGCCGCCCAGAGTACGGCGTTAGGAATGCCAATCAACGAGAGCCCGATCCCTAGTACCAGTGAATACGCGCTATTCACTGCGAGTTGCATCAACAGAAAGCTGCTCAATCGGGAACCAGCCTCGTCGACAGCGAGTGTAGTGGTCGCTGTGTGAGAGTGCCCAATTAATCGAAGGAACCGCACGCGCAGTTGCTTTCGTTCGAGCAAGATAAAGACCACCAGTACCACTACGACAGCGAAGGCAGCCACCGGCCCCATGACGGGTGTCATGCTATTTTTGGCGATCGCTACAATAGTGTCGGCACCGCTTACGATTTGGACCCTAGTTGGCTCCGGCTGTTCGGAGCCTGTGGACGGAGCGGTAACTTTGCCGAGATCTCCGGTCAGTTCTCCAATATTGCGGAAGGCTAGGCTCAGCGGACTCGGCGGCGCTTGCTGGATCGCTGACCATTTAGCATGGATGTTGTCGCGATATTTAGGCAGAGAATTTACTAGGTTCAAGGCCTCTACTGATACCGTCGCGCAGAGCACACCGATGAGAGCAAAAGCAACCACCACGACACTGAGCACCGCTAAGACAGGATGAAAACCCCAGCCTTCGAAGCGAGTTACAATCGGCGTAAGCAGAAAGCTGATCAGGATGGCCAGAACAATCGGTAGCAGAAACTCTTTCGCCCAAGAGAAGGCAGAAAGAATAACGATCAGGTACGCTAATTCGATGAGCTTTCGAAAGTCAAACGGCTTGGTGGATTCCAGTTTGTCCGGCATAAGATTGTTCTTTTCGAAAAGTCTGAGGTGAGCGGCCGGTCCTTAAAAACCGAAATGGGCTGCTTACAACCGGGACGGGGCGGTTGGGCAAATTCGTTATAATGGGATATGCCCGTCTCCCTCGGAATCGGTCGGCAGCGGGAGTGCTTAGTGGAAAAGGGGCCTGAAAAAGAAAGCGGAATTGCTGATAGGCGCGGCATCATGCTTGAGACGGCTCGCTTTGCGCAGGATTCTTGCGCCTCAAGGCAAACCCCACAGATCCTATCAGGGTAGGGTCAAATTTCTTGCTCACAGGTGCGGGCAAATCATCATGACTCAGCCTAGCTGACTCACTCTAGAGATAATCTGCCGTGAAGCGTGCCAGGGGATTTCACACCAAAATAGGCAGAAGCAACTGATTGCGAGAATGCGCGGATCTATCGGAAGAGGAATCCGAGGGGCGATCCTCCAATTGAAAACACAGATTTACTGACCCCCGATTACTGATTACTGATCACCAGATTTTATCCTGGATCGGTACCAAATGGTTCAATAGTTTTTTGTGAGCCAATTGTAACCGGGTTTTCACTGTGCCCAGAGCAATAGATTTTTGTGCAGCGATTTGGCGCTGACTCATTCCTTCGAAAAATGTTAGCTGCACTACCTCTTGTTGCGGTTCCGGCAGCAAACGGATCATTTTGGAAAGGAGCTCGGATAAGTCGAAATCGGTCGGCTTCACTCCGTGCCCCCGAACTTTATCATTAAATTCCGCCGTCATCTGCGTTTCGAATCGATTAGTGGCGTGGCGGTAAGCCAG
>WNFL01433442.1_pt2 | contig 23290 bp, 26 predicted proteins | sample 5400361 | NCBI WGS metagenome assembly WNFL01 (sample SAMN13153351, study PRJNA577476) | soil metagenome | isolation source: 40 cm soil on Douglas fir-dominated hillslope | place: USA:California | collected 2013-09-17
GTCCTAGGCGTTGCAGATTGCCAGTCGAAAGCGTACCCGCTTTTCGGTTTGCGTAAGAGGCGAGGTTGAGTCGTTCGATGACGCGAACGGTCGCGTGTTTGTCCGCGACATTTTGCAGACGTCGTGCGATCTCCAGATTTTCGCGCACGGTCAATTCAGGATACGCGGAGGGACTCTCCACCAGATGTCCCACCTGTGCCCACGGACCGTGTCCATTGGGACCGACAGACTGCCCCAGCACGTTGACTGTTCCCGCGCTGGGACGGAGCATGCCTAACAGCGTGCGGATCGTGGTGGTCTTGCCTGCGCCGTTGAGACCGAGGAAGCCATAGATCTCGCCACGCTTGACTCGTAAATTAACTGAATCGACTGCACGCACATCGCGATATGATTTTGATAATCCGTTGGTTTCGATTGCGAATTCCATGTTAGCTCTTTTTTTCATTGAAGATTGAGCCAAGGCTTTTTCGATATTGGTCAAAAGCCGATTTTCCTTTGGAGGTGAGGCGGTATTCGGTGTGTGGGATTTTTCCACGGAAAGTCTTCTTGGCTTGAACGTAACCGGCTTCCTCCAGGCGTGATAACTGGACGGATAAGTTGCCTTTGGTCAGGGAGCTTTCCCTGAGGAGAAAGAGGAAGTCCGCGGATTCAACGGAAGAGAGCAAGGCGACCAGGATCAAACGGGCTGGCTCATGAATGACGCGATCCAACCCGGAGATGTTTTGCACCGAGCTAGTCATACCTCCTCCGTGTAGGGGATCGGGTTTTCTTTCCGATAGCGCAGGAAGGTCACGAAACCCGAGAATAACAAAATCGCGCCGGAGACCAGGACCAGCAAACCCAGACTTGCCAAAGTGCGGTTGATACTTTCCAGCATAGCGGGCTGCAAAAATCCCGGCTGGAGATTTGCTGGAAGCACGGGTAGACCAATTGCAAACTGCCAGAACCCAATTACCATCCCGGCAAGCAGCATCAAGACTCCCAACAGACGAAAGCGACGCAATCCCAGCCATTCACCAGCCAGTACGCACATGATTGCCCATAAACCCCCCAAGCCAATCGGAAACCAGGCTGGCATGGAGGCTAAAACATGGCTGGCTGAGGTGATGAGCAGGGAGGCAGTCAACAGTCCCAATATGGGCAGGAGTAGGAAAAGCATGACATTTCGGATGATGATGAATACCTGCGCTGCCGTGAGCCGTTTGCCTCTCACGAAGCCGGTGCGTGGATACGTAAAGTGATCTTTCAGCCACCACAGGATTAGGGCGGCTGCCAAAATGCCAACGAACTTTGCGATGGAAATTTCACCGGCGACCGATAGGAGCCAGGCGGGAAAAGCAGCCTGCGATGCATTCCCGCTGAAAAGGAGAATCCCGGCCAGGAGGGCAAACAATCCGCCGGCGGCCATTTCCGTGAATCCATCCACAAACCAATAGCCTCGGGCGCGTTTCACGGCATTATCAATTTGAGCGTTCATAATTTCTTCCTCTCATAAACCAGTTTATAATATAAACCAGTTTATGAAAAATGTCCAGAGGGAAGAAAGGCAGAATAGGTTTTTCTTTCGCTAATCTGATGGCGATCGAGGTGAAGTGAAATAAGCCAGTTTGTAGGTTGCTATTGCTTTGTTCTATACCGCCGCCGATTTTTATAGTGTGCCAGTATTGAAATAAACAACCGGGAAGCATAAAGCGGCCACTTTATGGGTTAAGTGCATTTTCAGGACAGTTACACATAATGTCACTTAAACCATAAGTTTGCCGCAAGTAAATTCTGGAACCATAATCTTGCCATAAAAACATTTGGAACGCGAATATCACGAATGGGCGAATTTTCCGAATTTTAAAGCTGTATTTGCATTATTCATAGATCAGCGTAATTCGCGTTGAAAAAATTCCGACTTTAAGAAAGTCATGCCTATTAAGTACGACCGTGAGTGAAAAGGCAGGACATTGGTTTGTATCCTTGCTAGTGGAAATGTCGATGCTCATTCCGAAGCGTTTGGAAAAACCGATCGTCGGCGTTGATTTGGGTATTAACCGTATGGCACAAGTCAGTGATGGCACATATTTTGAGAATCCACGCGCTCTTAAGAAGAACTTACTCAAAATAAAACGCATACAACGCACAGCGTCCCGTCGCCAAATCGGCAGTGCAAACCATCGAAAAATTATCCAAAAGCTTGCAAAGGCGCATTTTCGTGTTTCTAATGTCCGTAAAGAAGCCTTACATCAGGCGACCAGCCTGCTGGCGAAAACCAAGTCGGCAGTTGTCCTGGAAGATCTTAATGTGAGAGGGATGTTGAGAAATCGTCGCTTGGCACAAGCCGTTTCAGATGTAGGTTTATTTGATTTCAGAAAGCAATTGATTTATAAAGGTTTTTGGTATGGATGTGAGGTAATAATAGCCGACCGATATTATCCATCTACAAAGCGTTGCTCCAATTGTAGGCAGATTAAGCCAACGATGAAATTGAGCGAACGAAAATATCGTTGTGATTGCTGTGGGTTGGTGATTGATCGCGATCTAAATGCAGCGATCAACTTAGAACAACTCGTTACTGCATAGTTTTGAATATATTACCGCAAGTTCTGCGGGAATTTACGCCTGTGGAGAGCGCGTAAGACCTGATATCAGGCAGTGTTCATAGAAGCAGGAACCGATCATCAGTTTTGTTTTGTTCAAACTTGAGTAGGTATCGGAGAACGGGGCAGGTCGCAATTTTAATATAGCTTCAGACCATTGCTTATCAAGAATTATTGTTGCTTATATCCAGACGACACCTTTCATATACCCATACTTAAATCACAATATGATGAACAACCATGTTCTGGTTGTTCATTTTTGTTTTATCTATCGGCCTATATGACTTGCGAACGAGACGGATACCCAACTGGTATTCACTCCCTCTTCTGATTGCAGGACTTATTGTAAATTTTCCTGGCTCTCCAGATCTCTGGTTTGCGAGCCTGGTCCTGTTACTTACATGGGCAAAAGGTGGGATGGGTGCAGGCGATGTAAAGCTGTGGATCGCGTTGTTGTGGGCCATGCCGGTTGAGTATTCCATGCAAGCACTTCCATTGATGTTCATTACCTTTTCCCTTACTGGCTTGGTGCAAATCATCTGGCGGATTGTAAGAAAACAATCACTCACTAATTCGTTGGCACCCGGCGCATGGCGAACCATCCCATTCATCTTGTTGAGCTGGTATGTACACTGACATCTTCCTTGCGCTGCTCAATCGCAAAAATGCACGTGAACATCCGATCCTGTCTGCGATGTTGTATGCCTTTTGCCCTACAGCCGCGCGTTGGTGGCTGGTAGGAGCTGATCCGATTCTTCCATTCGATCCGGTTTGGAAGTCTCTTGAAGACCTGGCTTCCGGTGAAACCCTACTCGAATTTCTAATAAAGTATGGTTTTGACAATCTGATCGAAGAAATCCGCGCCTACATCCGGGAGGTGGAGGAATACCGCGGACAGCATCCTGTCCGCTCCCCGGAACTCATGCCGATCTTTCGGGGCGGAAAGATACCCGTAAGTCGCCGTTATGGTTCACAGAACGCGATCAACAACCTCGGCGGCGACTGGCGGAATTTGAACATCTATGTTCGCACCTGGGCATTCCTATCCCAAGACTGGCGCATCGGCATGCAGATCGAACGCGACTCTGGATACCAATTGATCAGTGAAAAGGTATGCCTGACCCTGCCCTTCATACGCCTGCCGGTGCAGTTCGATACCTGGATATGGAAGGTTCCCGTGGGGCATGTGATGGAAACAAAGATTGGGTTGCTTGGTTCAAATCAGGAACAGGATCAACTACGTTTTTCCTTGATAAGACGCTCTACTCCAATGGGGAAACAACCCTGGCCAAACACACCTACCGTCTTTGCCTTGGATCGTGAAACCGGTGAAACCAATCACTTCGACCAAACCCTCTCGGATAGAGATTTGGAGAAAATAGTGCAGTCCCTGTCCAATCTGGCAAAGAAAGGTCCTCACCCACCCTTGAATGCCTTGCGCCAACCTTCGATCTGCAAGCACTGTGGATACCAACATCTGTGTTTCGAAAAGAATTTCATTTCTCAACATGCGCTGAATAGCCTATGAAAAATATCCGCCCGTTCATGATCCTGGTTTTGTTTATTGCTTTGATGTCCTTGAGCAGTCTGGCAATGACTGCCATACCTGTTCATGCATCAAACGCAGAGTTAATCATTACTCCCACTCCCACGATAACCGTCACTACGACACCAACACCTCCAGGCGGCGGGACAAACGCCACGACAACGATTTCACAGATCTTTCATCATTTGGTCTTCCCGGCTGAAACCATTTCAGAAGCCTTGGCAGGTATCTTCGACAAAGCCGCCGACAAGGAAGTGCGCGCCATGAGCGAGGAAGTCGCACGCTGGACACAAACGATCGGTGAGATCGTGCAGGCTCCCAGTCAGGGCGACTACAGCAAGGTGGCGCAAGCCAGCCTACCCGTTGCAGCGGCATTGGCGCCTGCCTTATTTCTTTTACGACTCGCCTTGTATCACTGGGGAAGATTGCTTGGTGATGACGACAGCGGATTGCGCGTGGTTGGAGATTGGGTCACTGCCAGTGTGCTGGCCATTGCATCTGGTCCCTTTCTTGATCTCATCGTGCGCCTTGGCTGGTGGATGGTCGGGAAAGTCATCGGTGAAACTGGCGTTCTGGCTGTGAAATTTGTGGAGACCACTACAACGACCTCAGTTTTGCTTGGTCTTGAACATTAGTCTTGCCATCGGTTCACTACTTGCCATCGGTGGGATGTTGTTTGCGTTCGCTTCTGCCAATGCTGTTCTGTTTATTCTGGCTGTCCTCGCGCCGCCACTGGCCATTGCCAGCGTGCTTCCACAAGCAACCTGGCTGCGTTCGTTATGGATGAAGGCCGTTATTCTGATAGCATTGCTTCCGATTGTGGCCGGCGGAGTCTTCAAGGCTGGCATGGCGGCCAGCACCTGGATGGGGCAACAGGGCTTGTTATCTGCCATCATCCGTGTGATCTGGTTATGGGGTGCGACTGGATTATTGTTATCGCTGGCGGGCATTCTTGGAAAGATGACCATCTCCACGACCGCAGATGCATTTGGAGGAATGATCAAAGCAGCTCAACAGATCATTTCGATTGGCGCCCTGGCTGCGAGCGGGGTTGGAGCTGCAGGTGCAGGGGCCGTTGGTGTAGCGGGAGCCGCAACCAGCGCAAGTGCAACAGGAACTGCCACTGCTACAGGTGGACTCTCCGGCGCGGAAGCTGCCATGAGTCATCTGAATGCGGCGGGACAATTAACACAACAGGCAGGGACTCTGGATGCGATGGGACTTCATGCGCCTGCTGCCTATAACCGTTCCCTGGCACATGGACATGAACTGGCAGCGCGGCAGGCAGAATTGGGGGAACGTATGCAACGCTTTGGCGGTGCTCCATCCACACTGCCTTCCCAGGATTTTGGTTTTTCTCCATCAGTGAATGCCTCCATTCAATCCAGTTTCAATGGATCACCCCAGGAATTTCAACAAGGCTTTCAGACAATGTCCACAGACATTGCCCAACATGGAATGGATCCAAACGTGTTCGCCGCGCAATATCCGGAAGAGACCGCGCACATGACCAGAGCCTACCTCGACCATCCAGAAGAGATCATCACAGCGCGTGATCCATTGGTTCGCGCCTCCGAACTGGGAAATGCCACACAGGTGAAAGAGATGCTCACGTTCATGCCAAACAGAGAGGATGAAGAGAATCGCTCATGACCCTCACGGAAACCTTTGCACTTGTCTCCTTTTCTCTGTTCAGTTATGCCGACCTGCAGTATCGGTTGGTCCCAGGTATAGAAGTGTTTCTGTTTGGAACAATTCTGTTGACATTTCCCATCACACCCATTCAAACTGGGATCGTATTATTAGCTTGTGTCTGGAGCATCTGTCGAAATCTTTCTGGTTGGTTCGCATTACCGTTGTTGTTTTATCCACCAGTCTGGCCGGTAGTGCTCACTGGATACGGATATCGTAAAGGCATCATTGGCAGAGCGGACCTGCTGGCAGTCAGTAGTCTTGCCTGTCTTTTCCCATTGCCAGCGGTACTCCTATCCCTCTTTGGTTTGGAAATCTGGCGCAGAATTTGGATTCGCAGACAAACAGGTACGATACCAGCATTGCCTGGATTATTCCTGGGAATATTAGTTTATGTTGATAATAAAGTTCGTCCCCTCACCCACCACACTTTGCGCTTCAATGGTCCCGCCGTGGGCAAGGATGAGTTGTTTGGTGATGGCGAGTCCGAGTCCGCTGTGCGTGCGTTCGCTGCGCGATTTGTCGCCGCGCCAGAAGCGATCGAAAATGAATGGCAGGTCTTCGGATGCAATTCCCGATCCTGAATCTTTTAAGGTAATTCGCACGCTTCTTTCCGGACTTGAGCCGAGTCCAGTTTCAATGAAAATTGTCCCGCCTTGGGGCGTGTGACGTAAGGCATTGGAGATGAGATTGGATAGGATTTGATTGAGCCGGTCATAATCGGCAGCGATGGATTGATTGGGGCTGGAGATGTTTGCTTGCAGATCAATGCTCAGAGATGCGGCTTGTGAGGCAAAGCTTGAAGTAAGATCTTGAATTAATTCAGCCAACAGAAACTGGGTGGGGTGAAGCGGCAGTTGTCCCGTTTCAGCGAGAGAGAGGGTTTGCAAGTCGTTGACGAGGCGCGCGAGGAGTCTGGTTTCATCCAGGGTATTGTTGATATGTTCGGCTGTCGGTTTGTAGACTCCATCCACAATGCCTTCGAGATTGCCTTGAATGATATGGAGTGGCGTGCGAAGTTCGTGCGCGATATCCGCAGTGAGATTGCGGCGTTGTTGTTCGGCACGTTCCAGTTCGCCAACCATTTTATTGAAGCGTTTGAAGAGGTCGCTGAACATGTCTGAATTATTTTCGGGCACACGCACCGAGAGGTCGCCGGCCTCGATGGTATTGATGACTTTGAAGAGTTGCTCCAGAGGTTTGCCGAAGCGGGTGTAAAGATTGAAGATCGTGAAAATGAGCAATGCACCCACCACAAAAGGCGTGCCGCAAACGAGCAGCCAGATGTTTTGGATGCCGGTGTATTGCGAGAAGAGCAGGTACAACAGCGCTGTGCTCCCACCAACGAAAAGTAAGAAGATAATAGAAAAGAAAACCACAAAACGGATGAAGCGAATTATGCGACTGCGAGGGGCTGATTCGGTGTTGGACATGAGTATCGGTCGAGAGTTTAAAGTTAAAGGTCAGATTCGATGAAGCGATAACCAATGCCGTAGATGGTTTCGATCATGGACTTGCCTGAGGCGGTTTCCAGTTTCTTTCGCAAATTCTTGATATGCGAATCGACACTGCGATCCATGCTGGAGGCGACTCCGTGCAGATCGTCCAGCAGTTGTTCGCGGGTGAGGGTTTGACCCGGATGGCTGGCGAGGAGAAGTAATAGCTTAAATTCGTTCGGCGTAAGTTTGATCGGTTTGCCGTTGAAAGTAACGGCATATTTTTCCGAGTCAATTTCAAGCCCGCCGATGCGAACGATACTTGGCGCTTTAACTTCCCCGTGCGTTCTGCGGAGCAGTGCTCGTACACGTGCGACCAACGCACGAACCGAAAACGGCTTGGTGATGTAGTCGTCCGCGCCGATCTCAAGGCCGGTGACTTGATCGATTTCTTCCGAGAGGGCAGTGAGCATGATGATCGGCACATCGCTTTCCCGGCGCAGGATGCGGCAGACTTCACGCCCGTCAATTTGTGGGAGCATAAGATCGAGGACGACAAGATCGGGTTTTTCGCGGCGGGCAATCGTTAATGCGGATTGACCATCTGCGGCTGTGATGACGCGAAATCCGTTCTTTTCCAAATAATCGCGGGCGAGGCGGGCAACCTTGGGTTCATCATCAACTACGAGAATAAGTTGAGGCATGGGATTAGTATTAGTATAAGGGATGAGGAATACTTGCACCAGACGCACACTTGCCCCGAGCGCAAGTGCCAGGGATTGCTGGTGTGAATTATGAAGGCTTACTTCTAGCGGAGTGCAAGCCTACCCTTTCAGTACTTCAATGATAACCTTGCCTTGTGCATGGTTATCAATAACGTAGCGAATCGCATCCACCGTTTCACTGAGTGGGTAACTGCGGTCAATGACGGGCGAGATCTTGCCGTCTTTGAGGAGTTCGCTGAGTTGAGCCAAATCGTCCTGATTAATTTTCGCGATGCCCATGCTTCCCAACGTTCTGCCACCTTTTTGTGAGAGCCACTTTCCAAATAATATTACTTGTAGAAATTGGAATAATGAGCCGCCAGCGCAGACATATACACCTTGAGGTTTGAGCGCGCGTCGATATTTCCACAATGAGTGATAACCATTGATTGCCAGAATCACATCATACTGAGTGCCGTTTTTTGTAAAATTCTCTTTGGTGTAATCAATCACATGATCGGCGCCGATGGAGCGCGCCATCTTCATATTCCTTGTACTGCATACGGCGGTCACCTCCGCGCCGAAAGCTTTCGCCAGTTGAACGGCATACATCCCAACCCCACCCGATGCGCCCTGGATCAAAACGTGTTGACCAGCGCCAATCCCGCCCGCGTAACGAATCGCCTGCAGCGCCGTGAGCGCCGCAACGGGCACCGCCGCCGCTTCCTCGAAAGATCGGTTCGCTGGCTTCACCGTCAGATAACCTTCTCGCGACAGGGCATACTCGGCAAATGAACCGTATGCACATCCAAAGACTTCATCTCCGGGTTTAAATCGCGTAACATCTTTGCCGACCGCTTCAACGACTCCGGCAATATCCCTGCCAGTGGTGTTGTCTTTGGGTTTTAGCCATCCGCCGCTGAAAAAACGCACCAGGAGCGACGGCATGGTGAAGCCGCGCCAATCCAGGGCATTGACTGAAGCCGCATAAACCTTGACCAACACTTGCTGATCCTTTGGGGTTGGTTTGGCGATTTCTTTGAATTGAAGCGCAACGGATGGCGCCCCGTAAGTTTCATAGAGAACAGCTTTCATGTTGTAATCCTTTCTTGTGCCAATTTCTTCAGTCAGATTTGCGATCACAGCTTCTGCATCAAGCAGATTCATGCGCAAGCTTTTCCCATTTTTCCACGTTCACGCCTTTGGCGAGGAGCCATAGGATTTGCGACCCGCTTCCAAGGAGTGCAAAGAGCAGAATGTAAAGGAACAATTGGGTGCCCAGAGGCGGGTATAGGTAGGTCAACCAACCCAATCCGCCCAATATCGACAACACTCCTAGAATTCGAGGCAGGAAGGTGGACTTGAAGACCAGAAGCCCATTGATGAATGTGGAAAAACCGAAAAATGCGAGCGCGATCCCTGCGCCCTGATCATTCACATTGAGCAGGAGGAGCGCCAAGGCCTGCAACTGTTCGGCACTAAACACACCTAGGTAATGAGAGCCTCCCAGGACGAGCAAGGGGGCAATGTAGAAGAGCCGACTCAGCGTCTTGATGGTGCAGCCGATCAAGCTGAAGACCAGTGCCAGCAACGCGGCGTTTCTGCTTACCGGCATAAGCAAGATATAGAAGAGGACCGTCTGAGCGATCTGACAAGCCATTTCAATCAGGTAGACCGTGAACCCCAACTGAAACAATTCTTTATGCACCAGAATATTATTTGCCGTAGCTGCGGCGTCGCCATCTACAACGAGCGTGCCGCTGATGACCATCTGGGCGGTGATTCCTGCGGCGATCACGATCAGATACAGGAGTGCGGCAATTCGCGCATAGATCTGTGGTGATATTCCGGTTGTACGATTGATCATTTGATTTTCTCCTGGGTGGAATTTTCCTAAGAATATCAATTCATCGTGGAGGAAATATGGAGGAGTCTGTCAGGGATTGTGGAGACCGCAAAAGATACATAACAATTTTCTATATGTATCCACATAGACTCTATAGGCGTAAAGCATTCAACAAGCTCTTTGGATTACCGCCGCCAGGGAATTGGGAGAATTAATATTTCCAATTTAATTAAGCTTGTTCCCTATGCGTTAGCGACATGAACAGTATGCCCCAATCAACCATCGCATATCATGACCCCATGCCGCGCTCTGGAACTTTAGGCAACCCCCAACCCTACACTCCCTTTGGTGTCTTCGCTGGCCTGCCTTTCTGGGGTGGCGGCTTGACCTTACTCGCCGCAGCGCCAGGAATCGGCAAGACCTCCTGGCTGCTGCGGATGATCTTCGAGTCTGCTTCCCTCCACGTCCCATCCGCGATTGGCTGTTACGAACACACACCCGAAGAATTACGCTTTCGCCTGTTCCTGCAAACAGAGGCAATGACCAGCGGACCGCACACACAGGCTTCACAAAAAAAAGTGGAGGCTGCTCTTGCACGAGCGAGTGAAACTGTGTTGCTCTCCCTCAACTCACGCGAAGATACAGTCCGCGCCTTGGAAGGCATGTTGATCCATGATTATGCCTTTCCTATCAAAGGATCTGCATTGATTGCCGTGGATTACCTCAATCGTGTTCCTGTCGTTGGTCTGACCGGCATGCTTGATGAAGAAGGCCGCAGTGGTGAAGCGGCCGCCGCATTACGTGAGATGGCGCGACAGCATGGCTGGGCAATCATCGCTGCCGCGGCGTTGAAGTCTGAAAACTTTAATGATGGTGATGATCTGTCCGCTTTGTTGGGTGATGAACGAGTCCCGTATGAAGCCGACCGTATATTGGTTGTACAGCGCAAAGGTGATGTTGCTGAATGTGGTTGCGCTCCACTGGAAGTCATTACACTCAAGGATCGCACCGGTCCCCCACGCCGCTTTCCAATGCAATTCTGGGGTGAACGTTTCTATCCCGCCCTCGAAGCGGAATTTCACAACCATGATCCAAAGGCAACCTCATGAGTGATATTTCATCTTTGTTGTTAACTTTCCTGCGTGAAGCCTGGATGGCCCTTGCAGGCGCATTTACGGCGTTTGCACTGTTGGCAGGCATCGCACAAATGTTGCGTGTGAGTTCCGCCAGTGTCTTGGGCGCAAACCTATGGGTATGGGAAGCTGTATCTGCTTTGCTATCCATTGTGGTGCTTGGTTTGTTTGCCTTTTTGGGAATTCCGCAGATCGTGAGTGCGTTGCAATCTTCCCTACCCGGTGCAGGTGGATGTGGTCCGATCAACGAACTGGGAACTCTTGCATCCGGATTGATCGGCGGGCTGGCAGCGTTGCGCATGTTGAAAGCAGCCTTTACCTCTGTGCTCTCCGCAACCATTGGCGGAGCCTCCTCATTCGCCAATGCACTCATTGAATGCGGTGAGGCGCTCTTCGGCATGATCCTTGCCAGTGCTGCGATTCCTCTCGCGGCCTGGTTCCTTGGCACTTGTTGATAAAGATAAGGAGAAGATATTTATGTTCGATCCGATCATGAAACAAATTCTTGAAATTGCCCGGGATGCCTGGGTATTTATGGCTGGACTGTTGATCGTCGTGGCGTTGTTGGGCGGTCTGTATTTTATTCTGCAAGGCACAGCCGGTATGGCGTTTGGCGGCAGCCGCATGACATCGATGGCAATTATTGGTGTGGTTGGGCTGGTCATCATTGTCCTGTTTGCCTTTCTCTTTCTGCCGCAGTTGGGTGAGATGTTGAAGAACTTCCAACCCAAACCTCCGTTTTAGGAGAACCATGTTTAACAACCGCGATATTGGCATCCTCGGCACTGGTGCTTTGCTGGCAGTTCTGTGTTTATTCCTCCCGCTATCATTCACAGGAAAGGTGGTGATCGGTTTTCTGGTGTTGGTCGGGTTCATGGCGCTGGCGTTGCTGCGCCTTGGACCCGACCGCGTCCCGCCCGAAGTCTGGTTGATGCGCCGCTTTCGTTATTCGAGGCAGACTCGCCAGTATGTCAATCAGCAGGCGGCAACTCGTAAAACAGAGGGTGTTCCACCACCCCAAAAACAAAAACCTGAACGACCGGCATTCGAACGCAAAGAGCCTGTTCCATCATTCAATGCACACACGGCACAAACCACCGTGCGTCCTGTTGGTCTGGCATGGGATGAGGTTGGCGTCTATCCGTTGTTGACTATCCTGCTGGGTGTTGTCGGCATCTACTTTGCCGTCTGGCTTGCGAAGGGTGGCGCGCAGGAACTTTCGATCTGGTTTATCTGGAGATAATATGATTACCTTGATTTCACTTATTGCCGCGCTTGCATTAGCCGCTATTCCGATTACTTTCGGCTGGCGACGTACCGTGGATGAAGCGGGCATGGCGCGTGCAATGGGCATTGCTCAGCCGAAGAAAAAATTCGATCCCGAGAAATTCGCTCGCCAGACCGGAACGGGCTTGGCATTCAACCAGATCGCGTATGGATTTCTGGCATGGGTTGGTGGTGGATTGGCAGGTGGCATATTCCTCGGTATCTTTCCTGCAATCCTATTCGCGATGGCAGGAGGTTTGTTATATGCCGGCACGCTGTCTGATAAACGCCAGGAGTTTCGCTTGAAACAGGCGAAAGATATTTTACGTGGCTTGGGTGTGGTAGAGACATTACTCTCTCAAGGCAAACCATTAGGCGATGCGCTTGATGATGCCGCGCAAGCTGTTGGACCGGATGGCAGGATGGTGTTGGGTGATCTGGTAGTGCGCTTGCGAACTGCCCCAGCCGATGAAGCAGCTTTAGCAGTTCGCGAATGGACCACCGCTTGGGATAATCCCGCCGTGGATATTGTCGCCACTTCATTATTAGCTTCCATCGAGGGACGCATCGAGATCGGACCCTTGGTTGCATCACTGCGTAAGACATTGGGCACGGTGGTGGAAGTGCTATCGCGTGCCCGAGCTGCGGCCAAAGGAGTGGAATGGCAGGCGCGTTTTCTCGCACTCTTTCCACCTGCCATACTTGTATTGATCGCCATTACAACACCTGAAGTCGGGAAGTTATATTCCGCCAATCCTTTATTGTTATCCCCGGTGATCCTCGGTTCCGGTCTTTCGTACTGGCTCTCGATGAGGATGATTCGCAATGGCTTGTCCATCGAAGCCTCGATGGGCTTGCAAGCCGGGCAACAAGGCGAGATCCGTTTGGATCGCTTAGGTCGAGTCTTGTAGTGAAAGGCTTCTTTCGTTTTTCGATTGTTATGATGGCCGCCCCGTTACTTTGCGGGGCGGCTTTGGTAGTTGGATATGTGATGCTCGTTGTTCTGACTATTCCTCAATTACCAGCATGGGCACAACCCGGCGTGGAACAATGGCTGTTCGATATTCCTCAGGATGCAGAAAAGAGTGACAATGGTTCCTATCGTGATTCATCCCCTGCCGGATTGAGTGCGGTGCCGTGGGATGGATATATTGGACCCGTGTCTGATATTTATGGTTTACCCTTGATTGGTCCCATTCAACATTGGAGTGAATGGGTTGACAAGCCCTTACTGGGTTGTGTCTTCCATGATCCACATTATGACTCTCACACCGGTGATGATTTCCCCGTGAATGAAGGCACGCCCGTTCATACGACCATTGGCGGCAAGGTAGTATGGGCTGGCTCAAATGGGCCGTGGGGTAATTTGGTGGTAGTGGAAAATAATGGTTATCAAGTCTGGCTGGCACACTTGAGCAGCATTCAAGTATCTGAAGGTGAGATTTTGCAGCACAACGCTATCGTAGGGTTGAGCGGCAACACTGGCAATAGTTCCGGCGCGCATGTGCATTACGGCATCAAGCATAAAACGGGAGAGAAGAGTTATGTCTGGCTGAATCCACAATCCTTCTTTACTGAGGATGAATACATTTCCATTGGGTGTTCGGATTAGACATGACTGTTCGCATTGGTGATGTAACCTTTGCTGATTGGGTCAGCCTGCAATATGAAGGCGGCTATACGGACACCTTCATTTTCCAGATCGACGCTTTGAATGGACTCCCACCCTTTGGGTATCGTCCCCTTTTGCAGCGTCTGATTGCAGAACTGAATCAAAAAAGACCTGGCGCTTCCCTCTGGATTCGGGTGGACGCTCCCGGGGATTGGTATCTGATGGAGGTCAAACGAGCCATGTCCCGTGGGCTTTCCATCCCGTATATCGTAACGCGTGCAGGCGATGAACCTGACTACCGTAGTTTTTCTTATCGCCCAAAATTATTTCATTCATCTCTGCCACGTCCTCCCGCTGTGGATAACGGCTTTGCAGGTGTCTCTAAGGAGGAGTTGAAATGTTTACAGGTTTTAACAAGGATTAGGAAAGGGGATGAGGACGAGGTTGCATCACTGGCTGGGCTTTCTAAAAATATAGCCTGTGATGTTTTGCCAGCGCTTGAGGAAAGCGGCTTGGCGGAATATAAGATTGGAGAGAAGATACAAAAAGATAAATCCAAACCGGTGGAGATGGATCCTTTCCCATTATGGCACCCGACACGCAAGGGACTTTCCATCGCGCTGCGAAGCTGGGGAGCATCCAAGAAGGTGGATTTCAACAAATGTAAGGAGTTAAGCCCTCATCAGATCGGGACACCTCATAGAAATACATCGCGCAAATGGTTGGCATGGTTGCGTTATGCTTATCCACGCGCCGAGATTTGGATAGGTTGGAGTGAGACCAAGTTGCCGGGTATTTCCGTCTATCCGGATGCTTTAGCTTGGGGAAGGATTCAGGGATATGAGACTTTGCTTTGGCTGGAAGTGGGTGATGAGCACAAAAGCAGAAAACAAATCCGTAAAATTACAAAAAAGAGACTGGATGAGGCTTGGGCATTCTGCCAAAAGACAGGGATGCGTCTTGTGTATGCCCAGTTGAGTGTGGACTGGGTCCATGATGCTGCGCGCTGGGCATTTGAAAAAATGCCACAAGAAGTAGCTGTGGTATTGGGCAATAGGAAAAACTTTGGGAAATTGCCTATATTTGAATGGAGCACTGTAACACTGGCCTGATGCTTCGAATTATGCAGGTGGGTTATAGTATTTGCTTGCCAAATTGGTTCAGATGTTTGCGCCGTTCTTTGTAATCCGTCAGGATTTTTCCACCAATCGCCAAAAGCGTTTGGAATGATTGTGGTGCAGAGTGTGAGCGAGTTCATGAACCACCACATACTTGAATTAAGATACGTTGACTATTTCTGATTCAGGCATTGGCATCCCGCTCGCAGATTTACCGCATTTATTCGAAAGATTTCACCACGCGAGAAATGTCATTGACTAGGCTGGCAATGGCCTGGGGCTTGCTAAGGTTAGGGCAATTGTCAACTTGCATCAAGGTAGTGTCATCATCCGATCCGAAGTGGGACAGGGCACAGCGGTTTCTGTGTCGGTTCCCAGTACATGAGGATGAAGAGCAAAGTTTGATTCGCAGCACAATGTGATGAACGCCTGAGATGTTTTTCCCTGCGGGGAATATATATTTCGTTTGATTGTCTGCTCTAGGTATTGATCTTATTCATTCTCGTAGATGTCTCTGTGATGTGAGGGGATAGCATCGTCCATGATAAATTCGCCAAACCGAATATAATTCATAAGCACCTATGAGTGAATCAGGAAACGAAGTTCCACGCAGACTGGATGATTTTCTTCACACCAAGCTGATGCCGCCGCATTTGCATCCAGCGGCTGTTCAACGCGGGGATTTACTTAAACGGCTTGATATCAGTCTTATCAAGAAACTGACTCTTGTGATGGCACCGACTGGGTTTGGTAAAACAACGCTGGTCGGCATGTGGATGGCAAGTCGGGATTTCGCGTCGGCATGGGTGACGTTGGATGCGAACGATAACGTCCCAGTGCGTTTCTGGACTTATATCATCTCAGCCTTACGAACCTTTGATCCCGCGCTTGGGAAAAGCACGCTGTCCAGTTTGATGGTCCCTCAACCGCCGTCTTTTCAAACTCTGCTCACACCGTTGATCAATGATCTGGCACAATGGAAAGAGCCACATGTGCTCATTCTTGAGGACTATCACTCAATTACATTGAAGGAAATTAATGAGGCTGTTGCCTTTCTCATTCAACATTTGCCTGAGTCGCTTCATCTTGTTCTTGTCACACGTACCCATCCGGACCTGCCTCTGGCTCTTTTGCGTGCACGTGACGAATTGATCGAGATCAATTCGAACGATTTGCGTTTCAATTTCAACGAAACTGAGTCTTTCCTGCATACGACAATACAAAGGGAAATCCCCGCCTCGGCAATAACCAATCTGGTTCAAAAAACAGAAGGTTGGATCGCAGGTTTGCGTCTCGCTGCGTTGTCCCTCCAAAACAGGAATGCTGAAGAAACCGAAAAATTCATTCAAACTTTTTCTGGAAGCCATCGCTATATCTCCGACTATTTGATCAAGGAAGTGTTTGAAAGCCAGTCCGAAACTGTGCAAGATTTTCTGCTTAAAACCTGTTTTCTGAACAACCTGACTGCGTCGCTGTGTGATGCGATCACGGAGACAACCCAAGGCATGGTCATGCTTGAACATCTCGAACGTGACAACTTGTTCGTTGTGCAACTTGAGCGTAGTGGTGGTCAAATTTGGTATCGCTATAACCCATTATTTGCCGAGTCCATTCAATACCTGGCGAAACAGCGTTTAGATGCGGCGACTGTACAGTTGTTGTTCGAAAGAGCCAGCGGCTGGTATGAATATCATGGGCTGTTCGAGGATGCGATCGAGACCGCGCTTACCGCAAAATTGTTCGAACGTGCCATGGCGTTGATCGAAAAGTATCTGGAGATTCATGACTTGCACGAAATGCGCACACTGAGTCGCTGGCTGGAAAGTCTGCCCCATCAGGATATTTTGCAGCACCCCACGATCTGTTTTACGTATGCACAGATCATTCTCTATTCAGAAGACCGTTTCGCACCAGCCACGTCCGTGAAGATCGAACCGTTTCTGGGTCCAGCGGAGTCGATTTGGCGTGTACAAGAGAATCATACCTGTCTTGGAAAGTTACTTTCCTTTCGGGGGAATGTGGCGTGGTGGCAGGGCGATCTCCAGAGGGCGTTTGAATATGCCCGCCATTCCATGGATGAACTGCCGGAGCATGAAGTGTTCTGGCGTGGGAATAGTCTGCTGATCCTGAGCTACGCGGCATTGAACGAGGGGCGTATCCTCGTTGCACAAGACTTGATTCTTGAAGCACGGGCGTTGTTGGGAGCGGCGCAAAATATTTTTGGCGTGCTGGCTGCCATCCAACTCTTGAGTGAGGTCTTCTATCTGCAGAATGAACTTGACCAGGCGGAACAATTTAATCAGCAGATCCTGACTGAGGCAGTCGGCGACGTGTCCATGTTGGACGATCAGGGAAATGCCTGTCTTGGTCTTGCACGTATCGCCTACGAACGGAATGAGCTGCAAAGTGCAGAACAATTCGTGGCACGTGCATTGGATCTGGGCAAACAGCGTGCTAATGAATTACTACAAACACAAGCCACCATTTGCCTGGCACAAATTAATTCAGCCAAGGTCGATGGGTCGAAGGCTCGTGAACTTCTAAAATCGATGGAAACCAGGATTCAGAATCCAGCTTTATTGCGTGAACTTCAGAATGCGCAGGTTCTACTCTCCATCCGGGAAAATGAAATTTCGGCCTTGGATTGGTGGGTGAAAATTATTTCTACAGAAAGCCAAAACGCTTACCATTCGCAAAAAGAGCGTGAGGCCTATACGCTGGCACGCTTGCATATCGCAGAGGGTAAGCCCGTGGAAGCACTCGCGGCGCTCAACAATTGGCAGGTGGATGCTGCCGAGAATGGACGCACGCGCAGTCAGATCGAGGCGCTGATTATTGCGGCGTTGACGCATCATGCGGATGCAAACATTTCGAAATCGACTGGCTTGCTCATCGAGGCTCTTACTCTGGGACAAGCAAAAGGTTTTCGCCGCATGTTTCTGGATGAAGGGCGGCAGATGGCTTCCCTGCTGCAAGCAACTCTACCCTCACTTCCCAACCGAAGCTTGAGCCTGTTTGCTACAACTCTCCTGCATTCTTTTTCACCTGAGGCAATGTCCCTCGCAGGCGCGACCAATCCCATGGTCCAGATCGAGGCGTTGAGTCAACAGGAAATACGCGTCCTGCGTTTGCTCGTCACAGGTTTATCCAACGTGGATATTGCTCAAGAATTAGTCGTCTCGACCAACACCATTAAGACACATGTCAAGAGCATATATCGAAAGTTGAACGTGAAGTCACGTGATGAGGCCCGCGAAGTGACACGTGAGTTGAAGCTGCTCTAATCACCCGCACAATCACCCACATAGGGTGAAGCGCCCGGACTTTAGAGGTACTACAATGCGGTCGATCAAAACGTAAAAAGGATTTTGAAATGACACAACGTTCCATACTCGCAGGGGCAAATCAAACCATTATCATCAAGGTAGGCGCCAGCGTGACCGTCAAAGGACATGACAGCGACCTAGTTACCGCAGATACAAAAGGCAAGTGGGGACTTACGTTGGAGCGGCGTAAGGAAGCGCAGTTCGGGCGCGCGCGCGCAGCGCTTGGCGAGCATGTACTTTTTGACGTGCGCTTGAAGATACCAAATTTCAACGGTAAAGATGAATCTGAAGTGCTAGAAGTTCAGATGGGCACGAGTGGCGATGTATTGGTTCCGTATTCGTCCAATTTAAAAATTTATGCCGGGAAAGATATTGACGTGCGAGGTATCCAGGGGCAGGTAGATGCCTATTCAGGCTTGAAATTAAATTTGCAGGATGTGTATTGTTTGGGAAATGCCTCCGCGGGCTGGTCCATGAATATCGACTGTCAAACGATGATCGGAACTGATGTCACCTTTGGCGCAGGCAGTGACCTGCGCTTTCACGTGGCAGATTTGACCAGTCTCCGCTTGCGCGTGAAAGATATTGGTGGATATTGGGAAGCGCGAATCGGGGCTGGCGAGAAATCCGTCTATCTGAAATCAGGTGGAGATGTTACGTTCGTGACGGATCAAAAGGTCGAGCCTTTGCCGCCGAATTTCATTTTGGGAAATATTGAGAAGTCAGTTACAGGATAATCATTCAGCGGGTTGTCTTGTAGATAGACGCCCTGCCACGGCAGGGCGTCTTGCTTTAATCACCCTCCCATTCACCCTGTGCGGGTGATGTCGGTTCACTCCTTTGAAAGATAAGATCGGCATATCAGGATTAGCAAGGAGAAATCATATGATCTTAATTACGGGTGCTACAGGTCACATCGGCAAAGAACTCATTCCGCAATTACAGGCAACGGGACATGCCCTGCGTGTGTTGGTACGCGATGAGCAGAAAGTCACTCTCCTCGATCCATCCATTAAACGCGCTGTCGGCGATTTGAACGATTCTACATCGTTGCTCTCCGCCCCGCACTTTTGAAAAATGGTGCCATGAACATATCTAGGCATTTCGCGTCTAAGTGAAATCACCCCTCTATTCACCCGCCAAGGGTGAAGTCAACCCGTCCCATTCATTGTTATTATGAACGAAATTCAAAAAGGAGAAATGCACATGGAAAAACTTAATTCAAATGTAGCTCAAGCCAGTCAACTGTTGACCTCTGCGTCGAATCACTATATCACCAACACAGTAACCTCTGCAGATGGGACGGTAATCGGTTATCGTCAATATGGCCGCGGCCCGGGGTTGGTGTTGATACAAGGTGCTATGGGAACAGCTCAAAATTTTCAGCAACTCTCCAGGCTTTTAGCGGACACCTTCACAGTCTACACTCCGGACCGCCGCGGTCGCGGACTCAGTAGTTCCTCTCGGAGTGAATACAACATTCAAAAGGAAATCGAAGACTTGGATGCGCTCTTGTCCAAAACTGGTGCCCGCTATGTTTTTGGACTCAGCTCAGGTGCTGTGATCTCACTTCAGGCTGCGCTGACCTTGCCTGCGATTCGTAAACTTGCAATCTACGAGCCTGCGTTTTTTATCCATGGTGTTCCGAATGATCTGGTGGCACGCTATGAAAATGAGATGGCTGCCGGTGACATATCTGGAGCGCTCATCACCGCCATGCAGGCAACGCAGATGGGACCGGCGCTCTTCAACGTGATCCCACGCTGGCTGCTGAAGCCGTTGGTCAAAATGACAACGAGAGGCGAAGATAAAAATGGATCAGGCGACTACGCTTCGATGACGGAACTTGCTCCGACATTGCACAATGACTTTCAGGTGATCACAGAGATGAATGGTGGGTTGGAGCGATTCAAAGAAATGAGCCTCGATGTGCTTCTGCTCGGTGGGAGCGTCAGTCCGGATTTCTTAAAATCGGCTCTTGATACTTTGGACGGAATCCTCCCTCAAGCCAGACGTGTCGAGTTTCCAGGTTTGGGACATGTGGCTGCCTGGAATTATGATCCCCAAAGGAATCCGGGTGGAGATCCAAAACCAGTAGCGCAAGAATTGGTTGGTTTTTTTACCGAACCGTAAAATAAAATTTCAATAAGAAAATGATTACTTCAAGGAAAGGAAACAAAATGTCAACTGTAAAAGCCTATAAAGGTCTGCCAATGGAAGGTGTGATTGCCAGCTGGTATGCCAAAACCACTTTCAAAGATTTGAACCGCCATAAAACCATGGCAAAGCAAATGGTAGGGAAGATTCCAGCTAACGGCAAGGTTTTGGAAATCGCGCCAGGTCCCGGATATTTCTGCATTGAACTTGCCAAGCTTGGTAACTTTCAAATCACAGGTCTGGATGTCAGCAAATCGTTCGTGCAAATCGCGGATCGGAACGCAAAGCAAGCTGGGTTGCTGATCGATTTTCGCGAGGGAAACGCCTCGGCCATGCCATTCAAAGATAATTCTTTCGATTTCACTTTTTGCCAGGCGGCGTTCAAGAATTTTTCCGACCCTGTCAAAGCTATTGCTGAGATGTATCGGGTGTTGAAGCCAAAAGGAACAGCGGTCATCGTCGACATGCGCGGAGATGCTTCGGCAGCAGATATTGAGCGAGAGGTCAAAGGTATGGGCCTTGACCACGTCAATGAATTCATCGTCAAATGGACCTTCGACCATATGCTCCTGAAAAGTGCCTATAGCCTTGATGAGATGGAGGCGATGGTGGCAAAGACGCCGTTCGGTCAGTGTAAGATTGATATAAAAGGTGTCGGGTTTCAAGTCTGGCTTGAGAAGTAAGTTGTTCGCGAGATTGTGCGGAATAGAAAGGAACTATTCTCACCTTATTAAAAATGTTTTCGTCGTTAAACATTCGCTGGCCATTGTGTCGGTAATGTATACTCGAATCATAGACTCATCTTGCAATAATGGCTCTCCGCCACTTGGAGGAGGTGACTGGATGACAGAGAGTTACCGGCCAGCTAAAATTTGAGAAGTTTGTCGATCATTCCACAATAATCCTGGCAAACACTTATTAAGGACATTCCGGCAGGCTGAGCAAATCATCAGGCTGCTCTCCATCTGCCGTTGTTTTTAAGTATTTCCATCCGGATTGGCTTGCTATTACCACATAAACGATCTGGCCGCCCCGCTTGACATAGAATAAATAAGTATCCTGGACAATGTAATGAATTGCTTCGGTTTGTGATAGTTTCCAGCGTGTGCTGTCGGCATTTATGCCGCCAATGTTTAAGATGCGCTCGTGTGGATTGGAGCTATCGCTCTTATTGACACAGCGTATTTCGACTCGGGTAGCCATATCTGCTGCTTTCTTGTAAAGTCACAGGATTATCGTGCTAAATAGGGCGCGAGTCAATGAAAGTGGCAACCGGAGGGGACAAGGAACATCAAATCGACCGGAGCTTTCACTAGCGGGGCTTGACCACTACGCTCATTCATTTAGGAAGCAAAGGGTTATAATCGTTTTGTCGATAAATAAGAGAGGGAATTGTTTCTGTAACATCGCCACCGGGTACCCCTACCCAAATGACATTTTATACATTTTGGCGTCTGCTTAAGACATCGTTGAGTAGCTCTGTTACCTCACAGAAAGGATCACGGATGACCATCAGAATAGATCCAGAAAATAATGAAACTCACGCCTTGTTCGATATGGTGAATTTCAGCGGACGGCACGTGTTGGAGATCGGATGTGGCGATGGGCGCCTGACCTGGCGTTATGCGGACAAAGCCGCGCATGTGACGGCTATCGAACCCGCCGCCAAGCTGATTGCATTGGCACGGGAGCATCTGCCAGGCGAGTTAAGGGACAGAATTGAATTTCAGGGTGTCACATTCGAAGACTTCGCCGTTGCCAACGCACCTTCAGCTTTCGATATCATTATTCTGTCCTGGTCATTGTGTTGAATGGAATATGGAGGCATGGTTCATGCCCTTCAAGAAATTCACCGGCTATTGGAACCCACTGGCATACTGATTGACATCCACCCTGTGGCTGAGTCGTCACCCATTGAGATACACCAGGACGGAAAAATCGATCTGGCCGGCGATTTATCTGTTCGCCAATGGTGCACCGATTATCAGCAGGCAGATATTGCATTAACCGAAATAAAGCGGCGCGGTTTATTCGCTCTTGAGCGTGAGCTTATGTTTGATTCACTGACCCACTACGGCTCTGCCGCAGAGATGCGTATATCTCTGAAAGAAGCCATCGCTAAATTTGCCAGAGAGACTCAGTCGGCAGATGAGGCGGTGCCACAGGTCGAGACGCTGGCTGAGCGGGCTGAGGAATTGATGCAGGCTGCCGCCAGCGGGGCGGAGTTGATCATACGTGAGCGGACTCATATCAGCCGCTTAAGACCCATCTGATGGTCAAAGGGGCAAGTTATGGAGAGTAGTGTACTCATCGCCATCGTAACCGCTATCACTCAATCATTCTTGCATTGATTCAGGCGACCACTTCGCTGAGAGTTACCCGACCCAAAGAACCGCCAGTGCGACCCCGCGCTGTTTCCGTTGAGCCTAGCGCACCGACCAAGACATTTTCCCTGATCGTACATGGCTTTGGATGGCGGGTATAGGAGCGGTTACCTTAATCAGCGCCATCACAGTTAGGCGCTACACTCAAAATATTTTTTATGCACATAACAATTCTTGCTCTTGGTTCACGCGGTGACGTTCAGCCCTATGCCACACTCGGCAATGGGCTGAAATCTGTTGGACATCAAGTCCGTTTTATTACCTTTGAGAGTTTTGCTGCTCTTGTTGCCGAAAATAAACTGGATTTTCACCCGATTCAAGGAAACGCCCAAGCATTAGTCGCCAACGGAGGGGCAGATATGCTTGGGCTTGTGCGATCTTTTGGCTCTCTTGCAGAAGGCTATGCCCGCGATTTGTCTGCACCTCAGTTGGGTGAAACAGACCTTATCATTAATCAATTGCCAGCGGGTTTATATGGTTTTGAC